>Ga0081455_10002427_pt1 | contig 22238 bp, 23 predicted proteins | sample TabmetS3T2R1_FD_70207 | JGI IMG/M metagenome (GOLD analysis project Ga0081455, IMG submission 70207) | Tabebuia heterophylla rhizosphere microbial communities from the University of Puerto Rico - S3T2R1 | ecosystem: Host-associated > Plants > Roots > Rhizosphere ...
CAGGCTACCGCGACGGCCACGAGTCTATTTCGAAGAATGGGACGAACCCATGATCTCAGGCATTGCCTGGGTGTCGGAATTGATCGAGGCCGCCGGCGGAATCGACGTGTTTCCCCAGCTTGCCGAGCGCAAGAATGCCAAGGACCGCATCGTATCTGCCGATGCGGTGATCGCGGCGCGCCCCGACATCATCGTTGGGTCCTGGTGCGGAAAGAAATTCGTTCCGGCCAAGGTCGCGGCGCGTCCCGGCTTTGCCGATGTCCCCGCCGTCGGCGGCGGCTGGCTGCGCGAGATCAAGTCAACCCTTATTCTTCAGCCCGGTCCCGCTGCACTTACCGAGGGGCTCGATCAGCTGGCACGAATCGTTTCCGAATGGGTCGAACAACATGCGGCCTAGGCCGATGAAACTTGCGACAGTGGTAGGAAGTCCGTACCCCGCCGTGCTATGTAGTAAGTTAACTCATGCAACCCGGATGACTGAAATGCAGCCGAACAAGACTCGAAGCGACATTTGGATGGACTTGCTGCTGGTGGCATTCCTGATTGGCCTGAACGTGGCGACCCGCCTGCTGCCGCACGTGCCGGGCGTCTTGCCGGTGGCAGCCAGTGGCCTGTTTGCCGCGCGAGTCTTGCGCACCCCTGCATTGGCCCTGGTCGTGCCTTTGCTGGGCATGGCTCTGAGCGACATGGCCCTCCCGGGCGATGATTGGCGCATTGCGCTCGTCGGTTTTATTGCGATCTCGATCCCGGCAGTTGCCGGAATTTTCACAAGGCGCTGGCACGGTGCTTTGCCGGTCGCTGCTACGATGGTGGCTTGCTCGCTGTTGTTTTTCCTGCTGTCCAATGGCGCCGTCTGGGCATTCAGCGGCATGTACCGGCCCACATGGCAAGGCCTGACGCAGTGCTACATCGCGGCTCTGCCATTCCTCGAAAAGACCGTGCTTGGCGATCTTTTCTGGACGGCGGTCTTGTTCGGCGGCGCCTGGTTGGTGCAGCACAGGCCGTCACTATCGAGGCGCGCTCTCTAGCCGAAATACGCCTGCGCGCGTTTCCACAGCGCTTTGGCTCGGCCGGCAAGGTCGCTTGACGCTTCCGGTTCGGCAAGGCGCAGGCCCACCGTCGCGACGGTGCCGCTATCGACCTTGTGCGCCAGCAATGCGATCGGACCAAGCGCGACAATGTCGCCAACTCTCGGGCGGCGCCTGAGCTGTTCGCTGAAATAGTCGGCGAGAGTCACGTCAGTGTGATCCGCAGCGACCTGCAGCCCATAGATTTCCGCTAGCGCCCCCAATGTCGCAGTCCCGGGCACGAAGAAGTCGCCGAGCAGCCGCGGATCGGGCAACGCCGGCGGCGGCATCCTGACAAAAAAACGATCGAGTGCTTGCGCCTTTTCCGGCGGGGCGAGCAGATAAATGTAGTCGCCCTCGCGGACAGGTTCCGCTTCAGCAGGCGTAAGAATCTCCTCGTTCCGAATGACCAGGGTCGGTCGCGCCCAATTCGGGATCAGTCCGCGGCGCAGAAATGGGCTATTCGCAGGCACGGGATAGCCGACGATCTCGCGCGCAAGCTGGCCCGGCAGATCAAGCTCGACCCTGCGCGGAATGATATCGGCGCGTGTAAAGGCGATGTCGAGTCTGCGGGCGGACACCGCCACCGTCCAGCCCTGCACCAGCAGCGACAACAGCACGACGACGAACGCAACGTCGAAGTAAATGTGCGCTCCTGGCACGCCGACCAGCAGCGGAATCGAGGCCAGGAAGATGCCCACTGCGCCACGAAGTCCCACCCAGGATATGAAGATTTTCTCGTTCAGATGAAACTTGAATGGCGCTAGGCACAAGAACACTGCCGCAGGACGCGCGACCAACATAAGCATAAGCGCCACTGCTATGGCGCCGAACAAGGTTTCGGTGAGCCGATGCGGCCACGCCAACAAGCCGAGAAGAACAAACATCACGATTTGGGAAAGCCATGTGACGGCATCGAGGAATACGACGACAGAATTGTGCGCACGCGTTTGATTGTTGCCGACCACCAGCCCGGCAAGATAGACAGCCAAGAACCCCGACGCATACACGGCATTGGCGAAAGCGAAGACAACAAGCGCACTGACTGCCACAAATGGCGCGTGCAAGCCCTGCGCCAACGCCATCCGATTGAGCACCAAAATGATGATTTGACCGCCAGCAAAACCGATGATGAAGCCCAGAACGGCCTCGCGCACGAAGCTCATCAGTGCATGCGACCAGGTTTGCCCGCCAAGCAACAATATCTCAACCAAGATAAGCGCGAGAAAGATCGCAAACGGATCGTTGGTGCCCGACTCGACTTCGAGTACGGCACGCACCCTCGGCCGCAGTCGCAGGCCCCTGGCATTGATCAGGAAGAACACTGCCGCTGCGTCGGTCGAGGCCACAACAGCCCCAATCAACATGGACTCGATCCATCCGATGCCGAGGGCAAATTTTGCCACCGGAGCGGTCAGCAGCGTGGTGATCAGCACGCCTACGGTCGACAGCATGACTGCCGGCCACAATACGTTCCGCAAACTGGCAAAACGGGTACGAAGGCCGCCGTCGAACAGGATCAATGCAAGCGCAATCGAACCGACCGTGTAGGCAGCGCCCACATCGTCAAACTTGATGCCCCCGGGCCCGCCTTCGCCGGCGAGCATGCCCACGAGCAGAAAGACCAGCAGCAGCGGCGCGCCAAAGCGCAGTGCGATAAGGCTCGACAGGATGCCGGTGAGAACCAGCAGGCTGCCCAGCAATATGGCGAGGCTGACCGCGTCAAGCGAACTCATTCCACGAATCTCCTTCCGCTATAGGAAGGTTTCGCGGGCGCAAGAGCAACGGAAACTTTGCCGCTGCTCAGTCGACAGTCAAAATGCCACCTTGTCGCCGCCCTTGAGCGAAAGGATCTCGCGCGCTTCGTCCGATGTCGCGATGTCAAGGCCGAGCCCCTCGAGAATCTTTCGCACCTGGGTCACCTGCTGAGCGTTCGATTCAGCCAGCTTGCCGGCACCTATCCAGAGTGAATCCTCCATGCCGACCCGGACGTTGCCGCCCATTGCGGCGGCAATGGCGGCAACCCGCATCTGGTTGGCGCCTGCGCCGAGCACCGACCAATGATAATTGTCGCCAAGCAGACGATCGGCCGTGCGCTTCATCATCATCACATCCTCCGGATGCGGGCCGATGCCGCCGAGAATACCGAATACGGATTGTACAAATAACGGCGGCTTCACCAAGCCGCGGTCGAGAAAGTGTCGCAGCGTATAGAGATGCCCGATGTCGTAGCACTCGATTTCGAAGCGGGTGCCGTTGCCCGCACACGTGGCCAGAATGTATTCGATGTCGGCAAACGTGTTCTTGAACATGCCCTTCTTCGAATTTTCGAGATACGGCTCTTCCCAATCATATTTGAACTTGCCCTTGTAGCGCGGGATCATCGGGTACAAGCCGAAGTTCATCGTACCCATGTTCAGCGAAGCAACTTCCGGCTTGAAGGTCGCAGCCGGCCGCACGCGCTCTTCTGCAGTCATTGTGGGTGCGCCGCCAGTTGTGATGTTTACCACCACGTTGGAACGCTGCTTGATCACCTTGAGGAATGGAGCAAAGGCCTCCGGCGTCTGGTCCGGGCGACCGTCCTGGGGATTGCGCGCATGGAGGTGCACGATCGCCGCCCCTGCCTCAGCTGCCCCGATGGCGGCATCCGCGATTTCCTGCGCCGTCACCGGAAGATGCGGTGACATCGACGGCGTGTGGATCGAGCCGGTAACAGCACAGGTAATAACGACTTTGCGCGACTTCGCCATGACTTTCCATCCAATGAAGTGAGGGTTGCTGATTGGCAAATGGACTTCGTCATCGATCCTAGAGTATCAGCCATAGCGAAGTCACCCTGCTCGGCTTGACCCTTTGAACGCCATGGCCGCACCCGAGAAAGTGCATAGGCCGACACTGATCATCGGCATCGTCTGCGGCACGCTGGCAGCCCTCGCGTGGGCGGCAGGCTTTGTGGTCGCGAAGCACGGAATCGAGATTGGCTTTTCACCGGCGGATCTCGCGTTTCACCGCTTCTTCTGGTCGGGCCTGCTGGTGCTTCCCCTGATCGTGCGTGACGGCTTGCGCGATCTTGGCGGCATTGGGTGGGGTCGTGGCTTTGTGTTGAGCATGCTGTCGGGCCCGCCGCAGTCGCTGCTCGCCTATACCGGCTTCATTCTGGTGCCGCTCGGTCATGGCACCACAATCCAGCCGGCTTGCGCGGCTCTGTCGGGCCTGGTCCTTGCTTCCGTGGTGCTTCACGAAAAGCCGACCGTTCAACGGATCCTTGGCGGAGCAATCATCATTGCCGGGCTGCTGATGTTCGGCGCCGAGTCGCTTGCAACAATTGGCAGATCTGGCGTAGGCGGCGATCTGCTGTTTGCCAGCGCGGGTTTGTTCTGGGCGACATTCGGCACACTGTTGCGTCTCTGGAATGTGCCTGGCACACGGGCGGTGAGTGCGGTTGGAGCTATTTCCGTACTGGTGTTCGCGCCGATTTACCTGCTCCTGTATGGGCTGAGTGCACTGGAACGGCACAGCTTATTCGAAAATCTATTGCAGGCCGTCGTGCAGGGCGGCCTCGCCGGATCGTTGCCAATCTACCTCTTCGCCCACGCCGTAATCGCGCTCGGCGGCGGCCGTGCCGCAACCTTCCCAGCTTTGGTACCGGTGTTCGGTGTCGTGATCGGTTTCCTTGCGCTTGGCGTTGTGCCGACCCTGGCGCAGTTTGTCGGAATGCTGATTGTTCTAGTCGGATTCCAGTTCGCGCTGCGGCGTTGAATGCCCGCTAGTCTTCCGGCCCCGCATATTTCCCGGCGGTGTCCGGGAACATATTCTTGATGATCTTCAATTTGGAGATATCGGCAGTCGCATCCATGTGCAGGAAGATCACTGCGTCGCGCAGCACTTTTTCTATGCCGAAGTCCAGCATGATGCCGTTGCCGCCATGCAGCTCGACCGCGTGCTGCGCCACCTTCATGATCTCTTCAGAGGCGAACATTTTCGCCATGTTGACGAGAACCTCGGCATCCGGCGCATTGTCGTCCACGGCCTGAGATGCGCGGTTGAGCAAGGCCCGGACTGCCTCAATGCGCGTCGCCATATCGGCGAGCCGAAGGGCCACCGCCTGATGCTTGATCAGGATGCGGCCCCCTTGCACGTAGTTCTGCACGTAGTCAGCCGTAGCCTCGAATGCGCGCACTCCCACGCCGAGATTCTTCGCAGCCTGGATGATCTTCCCGGGGCGGAAATAGACTCCGGCGGAGCCCAGCGCGGTGTTCTCCACCAGCAGGTGGTCGTCGGGAACGAACATATCCTCGAACACCATTTCGCCGTTGTTCATGAAACGGCAGCCGAGCGTTTCGTTGCAGCGCGCGACCGAGAAGCCCTTGGTCTCGCGTGGCACCAAGAATGATGAGGTGCCCTGCAACATTCCAACTTTTGGGTTCGTGTTGGCGTAAACGACATAAAGGCCGGCGTCATAGCCGTTGGAGATAAACTGCTTGCGGCCGTTGATGATCCATCCGCCGCTTGTTCTGACGGCCTTGGTCTGCATGGCCGCTTCCGGCACGTTGTAGGGCAGCCAACGGTCGGAAGCGCCGCGCGGCTCCGTAAGACAGTGCGCCATCAGAAACTGCGGGTCGGCGACAAGGCGTTTGAACCATTTTTCCTGCAGGTGCTTCGGGGCGAATTGGCGCAGGAGGACCGATACTTTCCAGTTTTGCACGAGCTTGTCGGCGAGCCCTGAATCGCCGCGCGCGATTTCCTCAGCGATCATCGCGAACGTGCGGACTTCGGCACCCTTTTCGAGCTCGACCCCACCGTACTCTTCCGGCACGCCCAAGGTGCGAATGCCGATCTTCTCGGCTTCTTCAAGAATGCGAGGCGGAAGCCGATCTTCCGGCACCATCGACCATTCGCGTTGCCAATTCTGCTTTATGAACGGAAGCACAACTTCATCGACGAAATCCCGGCAGCTTTGCCGCATCATTCGTTGCTCTTCGGACAGACCCCGGTCTGCGGAGGTGCGATCGAGCATGACAGCTTCCTTCCTGACGCTGGCTACGCGGCTTTTCTGCTCGACAGAAAGTCCCCCATGCGGTCGAGCGCCTTCAGAATGTTTTCCGTCGAATTGGCGTAGGACACCCGCACATAGCCTTCAGCCAGAATTCCGAAATCCGGACCTCCGATGATGGCAACCCCCGCATCCTCCAGCAGCGCCGATGCGAGCGCCTTTGCCTTCCATCCGGTACGTTTCACGTTGGGAAAAGCATAAAATGCACCCTTGGGAGTGGCACAGGAGACGCCTGGCAACTCGTTGAGTCCTTCGACCACGACCTTTCGCCGCTTGTCGAATTCGGCGACCATTTTGTGCACTTCTTGCTGCGGACCTTTGAGAGCGGCGAGCCCGGCATATTGTGCCGAGGCATTGACGCATGAATGCAGGTTTACTGCGACCTTGCGCGCATAGTCATAAAGCTTGCCCGGCCATACCGCATAGCCCAGGCGCCAGCCCGTCATGGCGTAGGTCTTTGACCACCCATTGAGCAGGATCAGGCGATCACGGATTGAATGATAGGACAACAGGCAGACGTGCGTCTCGCCGTCATAGACCATGTGGTCGTAAATCTCGTCGGACATGATGGCCACGTCCGGCCATTTCTCCAATCCCGCCACGAGCTTGTCGACTTCGGCCTTTGGCGTCACGCCCCCGGTCGGATTGGCCGGCGAATTCACGATCAGAAGCCGCGTACGGGGCGTGATCAGATTCAGCGTTTCCTCGGCTGAAAAGGCGAAGCCATTCTCCTCGCGGATCGGCACCGGCACCGGCTTGGCCCCGGTGAATTCGATCATCGAGCGATAGATCGGGAACCCGGGATCGGGATACATGATTTCCACGCCCGGTTCCCCGAACATCAGGATCGACATGAACATGGTCGGCTTGCCACCGGGCATGATCATCACGCTGTCGGGAGAGACCTCGACCTTGAAGCGCTTCGCGAGGTCAACCGCAACCGCCTCTCGCAGGGGTGGAATACCGTTGGCGGGGGTATACCCATGGTGGCCGTCGCGGAGGGCCTTGACCGCCGCTTCGACGATGAAATCCGGCGTCCTGAAATCAGGTTGGCCGATACCAAGATTGATGATGTCGCGGCCCTGCGCGACCAAGGCATTCGCGCGGGCGAGCACCGCGAACGCGTTTTCCTCGCCGATGCGGTCGAAGGCCGCGATTGTACGAAGCATGACTGCTGTCCTCCCCAGGCCCCCGGGCGGCACGTCCGCGCGGAACGCCTCATCGTGGAGGCGGCACTTCAGCCGATCAGACAGCAAAAATCAAACGGCACCAGAACCTTGGTCGAAAAGGGGCGGCTAGTTGCTGTCGCCGCCAAACCTTCCGCTGATATCGCGCATGATCTGAAAACGAATGTTCGGGTCGGGATCGTCGCCAAGGTAGACGCCGCCAAAGTAGAGTGGACCCGGACGAACCAGGTTCGTACCCCAATCCTGATAACCGGCAGTCGTGGTTACAAAGGCCTTCTTGTGCTTGCGCGATTTAGCATCGGCTGGCGAGGCCAGCGCGAAAGCAAAAATCAATGCGAGACCGAATAGTTTAATTGGAAGTGACGACATGGCCATCCTCGATTGCGCTGCATGCGAGCCATTTAGCCAATAGACACCGGAGCGCAAAGAAAATGCCGCATCAATTCGATCACATCTCGGTGTCGGAATATCGAGGCGTCCGGGGGGTTTACGCTGCCCTATGGGACGTCGCGCCACGCTGGCCGATTTGCAATCGTCTGCGTGTTGGGGGCATTGTCGACCTCTCGCCCCTTTTCAAGGATTTCGGTCATGGGTGTCGCTGACAAACGCCGCGCGTTCCGTGCGTTGCATCAGAGTGGCTGCTTTGTCATTCCCAATCCATGGAATGTCGGCAGCGCCCGCTACCTGCAGGGGCTCGGCTTCAAGGCTTTGGCGACGACGAGTGCGGGTTACGCCCATTCGATAGGCTATTCCGATGGCGACGTCACGCGCGACATGGTGCTCGCGCATTGCCGCGAAATCGCACAGGCAACCGACGTGCCGGTGAATGCGGACTTTGAAGGCGGCTACGCCGATGATCCAGATGAGGTTGCGGCCAACGTTCGACTCTGTATCGACACCGGCGTGGCGGGATTATCCATCGAAGATTTCACCGGCAACGATGCCGATCCGCTTTACGACTTCGATCTCGCGGTGAGGCGTGTTCGCGCAGCACGCGACGCAATCGACAAGGCCGGCGGCGACGTGGTCTTCACAGCACGCACGGAGGGATTCATCAGGAATCGACCCGACCTGGACGAAACTATCCGGCGCCTGAAAGCCTTCGCCGATGCGGGGGCCGATTGCCTGTATTCGCCGGGAATCCGAACCCCCGAGCAGATCGCGGCGACGGTCAAGGCGGTGTCGCCCAAGCCGATCAATTTTCTCAACAGCGGCGCGTTCGGCTATACCCTCGACGACCTCGCCGCGTTAGGCGTGCGTCGCATCAGCGTCGGCGGCACGCTGTCACGTGTCGCCATGCACGCGTTCGTGCAATCGAGTCGACAACTGGCGGAAGGCAAGTTCGACAGTTTTGCCGGCATCATATCGAACGCCGAGCTGAACAAGTTCTTCCACGAAGATCTGCCGAGTCGATCAAAAACTTGACAGAATGAACTCTGCCACCGCCACTTCGTCTCGCCTGACCGAACAGCGGCCCTTTGTGCTGTTCTGGCTGGCAAGGCTCGCCTCGACGATGGGCTATCAGATGCTGGCCCTCACGATCGGGTGGCAGATCTATGAGCTTACCAACAGCGCCTTGGACCTCGGGCTTGTCGGCCTTATTCAATTCGTCCCCGCTGTCGTGCTTACCCTTCTGATCGGTCATGTTGCAGACCGATACGATCGCAGATTGATCGTACGCGCCGCGCACAGCGTCTACGCAGCCGCCGCGCTGATGATCACGGCGGCATTTGTAACGGGGATGCTCAGCCGTGACCTGCTGTTCACCGCCGTCTTCGTCATCGGCTGCGCACGCGCGTTCGAATTGCCCACGGCGCATGCGCTTGCGCCGACGCTTGTGCCGCAGTCATTGATCTCGCGCGCGGTTGCTGCATGGACTTCGGCCAATCAGGCTGCCGTGATTTGCGGTCCTGCGCTTGGAGGTCTGATTTACGCAGTAAGCCCGGTGCTGATCGGCCTCGCGTGCCTGATCTTCTTCGCCGCTTCGATCACTTTGGTCAGTCTGGTGCACGCGAAACGACCGGCGCCATCCCGTGAACAGCCCACATTGGCGTCGGTCCTCGCCGGCTTCCACTACATCCGCAGCCGACGCCGATTGCTCGGGGTGATTACCTTGGATCTTTTTGTAGTCATTCTCGGCGGCGCCACCGCGCTGCTGCCGGTCTATGCCCGGGATATCCTCGCCGTTGGACCGATCGGCCTCGGCCTGTTGCGGTCGGCACCCGCTGTCGGCGCACTGATCATATCAATCGTGCTGGCCCGCTTTCCGATCGAGCGGCATATCGGCCACAAGATGTTCGCCGTGGTCGGAATTTTTGGCGTAGCGACGATCGTGTTCGGGCTGTCGACATCGTTCCCACTCTCGTTGCTGGCTCTCGTGGTCCTGGGCGCCTCCGATGCTGTCAGCATCGTCATCCGGTTTTCCCTTGTGCAGATTGAAACTCCGGATGAAAAACGCGGCCGCGTGAGCGCCATCAACTACCTGTTTGTCGGGTCTTCGAACACGCTGGGCGAATTCGAGTCCGGCCTGGTCGCCGCCTGGCTTGGCGCCATGCCGTCGGTGGTGATTGGCGGGGTGGGCTCGCTGCTGGTCGCAGCCGTCTGGATGATGTTATTTCATGATCTGCGCCGTATCGACCGGTACCAACCGGCGGAGCGTGAACAAATGAGGGCATGATGCATATTCTCGTCACCGGAGCCGCAGGCATGATCGGCCGTAAGCTCACTGCGAGGCTGGTCAAGGACGGTCGCTTGAATGGACAGAAGATCGATCGATTGACCCTCATTGATGTCGTGGCTCCGGACAAGCCGAGCGGTTTCACGGGAACACTGGAGCTCTCGGCGAGCGACCTTTCAAGCCCGGGCGCGGCAACCACGGCGGCCGCAGACAGGCAGGATGTGATATTTCACCTGGCCGGAGTGGTCTCGGGCGAGGCGGAAATCGACTTCGAGAAGGGCTATCGCGTCAATCTCGACGGCACTCGCGCCTTGCTCGAAGCAATCCGGGCTGCCGGTAACAAACCTAAAGTGGTGTTTACGTCCTCGATCGCGGTGTTCGGCGCACCCTTTCCTTCTTCCATTCCAGATGATTTTCATCTCACCCCACTGACGTCGTATGGGACGCAAAAAGCCATTTGCGAATTGCTGCTTGCCGACTACACGCGGCGCGGATTTCTCGATGGAGTCGGGATCAGGCTGCCGACAATTTGCGTGCGGCCCGGCAAGCCGAACAAGGCGGCGTCCGGCTTTTTCTCTGGCATCATTCGCGAACCTCTCGCCGGCCAGGAGGCGCTGCTGCCGGTCGCCGAAACCGTGCGCCACACCCATGCGAGCCCGCGTGCCGCGGTCGGATTTCTGCTCCATGCGGCGGGCTTGACGCGTCAGCAGCTTGGAGGACGCATCAATCTTTCCATGCCCGGCGTATCGTGCACGGTCGGAGAACAAATCGAAGCGTTGCGCCGTGTTGCAGGCAGCAAGGTCGCCGCGCGGATCCGCCGGGTACCTGACGAGCTTGTCCAACGAATCGTTTCCGGCTGGGCCGAGCGTCTCGACGCCGGGCGCGCGCGTGATCTCGGATTTCAGGCGGAGGGCCGTTTCGACGATATTATCCGCGCACACATCGAGGACGAATTGGATGGAAAGATCGCGAATTGACGCACCTTGACAGCGAACGCGGCGCCTTCATTCGCTTGCATCGTACGCTGCAAACCTTACATTGAAGCCATGACCTACGTCGACGCTGCTGTCGCTCCATTACGAAAAACCGGTCAGATCAAGATTCATGGCCCTGCCGCCTTCGAGGCGATGCGCAAGGCCGGTCAACTCGTTGCCCGTTGTCTCGACATGCTGGCGGTGGAAGTTGGCCCGGGCATGCCGACCGAGAAGATCGACCGACTCGTATTCGAGTATGCCATGGATCACGGCGCGCTCCCCGCTACCCTTATGTACCGTGGCTACAGGAAGTCGACCTGCACCTCGCTCAACCACGTCGTGTGTCATGGCATTCCCGGCGACAAGCCATTGAAGGATGGGGACATCGTCAATATCGACGTGACGCTCATCCTGGACGGCTGGCATGGCGATTCCAGCCGGATGTTTACCATCGGGGAAATTCCGCGGCGGGCCGAAAGGCTGATCGACGTCACACATGAGGCGATGATGCGCGGCATCGCCGCCATCCGGCCCGGGGCAACGAGCGGGGATATCGGTTACGCGATCCAGACTTATGTCGAAGCGCAACACATGAGCGTGGTTCGCGACTTCTGCGGCCATGGTCTTGGCCGACTATTCCATGATGAGCCCAATGTGGTGCACGTGGGACGACCGGGCGAAGGAATCGTTCTGAAGCAGGGAATGTTTTTCACTGTCGAGCCGATGATCAATCTCGGCCGCCCGCACGTGAAGGTGCTGTCCGACGGATGGACCGCGGTCACGCGCGATCGATCTTTGTCAGCGCAGTTCGAACACACAGTTGGGGTTACCAACGACGGCGTCGAAGTGTTTACATTCTCACCCGCCGGCCTGCATAAGCCGCCGTATAAGCGCTAAAGCCTACCCCTTTTCTCCCCCGCGAAAACAAGCTTCAGGCTTGAGTTGTGCTTATAAAGAACTACAAGTATTACGTGCAGTCAATCCGATACATTCATGACGAACAAGATTGCCAAAAGGGCCCGGCGGCCGGCCTTTCCGAGGCGCCACCTCACTAGCACGGCCAGTGAGCGATTACGAGTTGCTGGAGCTCGTGCTGTTCCGCGCCATCCCGCAACGCGACGTCAAACCGCTGGCCAAAGACCTCATCTCGAAATTCGGATCCTTCCCCGAAGTCATTGCGGCGCCCCCGGCCCGGCTTGCGGAAATAAAAGGCATAGGCGACGCCGCCATCACTGAGCTCAGGGTTGTACATGCCGCCGCAAGCCGCATGGCGCGCGGCCAGGTTCAAAAACGGCCGGTGCTGTCATCCTGGTCGAGCGTGATCGACTACTGCCGCACGGCGATGGCTTTCGCCGAGAAGGAGCAGTTTCGTGTTCTCTTCCTCGACAAGCGCAATCAGTTGATCGCTGATGAACTGCAACAGGTCGGCACTGTCGATCACACGCCAGTCTACCCGCGCGAGGTGGTCAAGCGTGCGCTTGAGCTCTCCGCGACTGCATTAATCCTGGTGCACAATCATCCATCAGGCGATCCGACGCCGTCGCACGCCGACATCCAGATGACGCAGACGATTATCGATGTTGCCCGACCACTTGGCATCGCAGTGCACGACCACATCGTGGTCGGCAAAGAAGGCCACGCGAGCTTCAAAAGCCTGCGGTTGATCTGAGAGCTACTGCCGCACCAGCGTGATCTGATCGGCGCTCTCCGGCACGCGCCGCCATGTCGTGTTGTCGACTTCCTCGAAGCGCCACGGATTGCCGCGTGACGGCACCAGCATGATCTGGTCGCGGTCGATGCGCCATTGCGCGAAATTGAGACGAGCAATCGCCTGCTCGCAGCCAGGCTTGACTGTAACGGCGAATCCGTCGCTGGCCTTTGTCATTGCCAGAGTCAGGCCACAAACTGGCGGGCCAGCTTTGCGCACAATCGCCCAATCGCCGGCGAACTGTTCGGGCGGTCTTGGTGCCGCCCCCGCTGCCGCCGCATTTTGCAGAAACAGCACGCCGACGCCAGGCGTCGGCGCCTCGAAGATGCTGTCTTCGACCTCGCTGAATTCGACGAGGGTTCTGCCGCGCGCATCGAGCAGATAAAGCAGATCATTTTCGGGGAACTTCCATGCGGTAATGTCACGGACCAGCGGGAACAGATTCGCGCAGTTGGCGTCGAATTCGACTTTGAAGCCGACCGGAGTTGAATCGCTTTTGAAGGTGGCGGTACAAATCCTGTCACGATCGGCATTGGAAAATTCCCAGCTGCCGATCAGCCGCTTGGCCGATTCATTGAGACCCGCGGGCTGCGCAAGGGCAACGCCGCTGAGACAGACCGTCGCAAGACCGATCGCAAGACGGATCATGGACAGACTATAGCACCCGGGCTTGTTGGCCGCTCGCCTGTCATTTCGGCGGCCATGGCGTTTCGGGAACCGGCGTGAGCGGAGGCTTGCCCGCGGCCCAGGCCAGAACGTTGTCTACTACCAGCTGATCCATCGCTGCACGAGTCGCCTCGGTCGATGAGCCGAGATGAGGAAACAACACGATGTGGTCCATTGCGATCAATTCCTTGGGAACCTCGGGCTCGTTGGCGAACACGTCAAGGCCGGCAGAGTAAATCGTACGATTTTGTAGAGCCTCGATCAGGGCAGGCTCGTCGACCACCGAGCCACGCGCCATGTTGATCAGGACACCGCGTGGACCGAGCGCCTTGAGCACTTCGGCAGTGATCATATTCTTGGTGCCGGCGCCGCCCGGCACGATCACCATAAGCGTGTCGACGTCGCGCGCCATGTCGAGGAGCTTCGGATAATACTTGTAATTGACGCCCGGCTGCTGGTTGCGGCTGTGGTACACGATCGGCACGCCGAACGCTTCGAGGCGCCGCGCGATCGCCTTGCCAATTCGCCCCATTCCAACCATTCCAACCGTACGATCGCGCAGCGTCGCCTTTGTGAGCGGATAGTGAGCTTCCTTCCATTTGCCGGCGCGAAGGTAACGATCTGACTGGGGGAATTCCCGCACGGTGCAGAGCAACAGACCGAGCGCGGTGTCCGCGACCTCTTCATTCAACACTTCGGGCGTATTGGTGACGACGATGCCATGCTCCCCGGCCCATTTTGCGTCGATATGATCGTAGCCGACGCCAAAGCTCGAGACCTGCTCGAGGTTGGGGAATTGCCGAAGGAAGTTTCCGTCGACCTTGTTGGCGGTATAGGCAATCGCGATTGCCTTGATCTTGTCGCCGACTTCCTTAACAAAGGCCGCCTTGTCCTTGGCGTCGAGCCAGTGGTGAAGCGTGACCTTCCCTTCGAAGCCCTTCATCATCACCGGCTTCTTGGCACCGACCAATAGTACATCCGGCTTATCGCCAGCCATTTCGTGTTCTCCTGCCTAAACCAGCGCCGTCACCGGCGCCTCGACGAATTTTTTGAACGCCGCGAGCAATTCAGCCCCAAGCGCACCGTCGACGACCCGGTGGTCGCACGACAAAGTGACGGTCATCTGGCTGATAAACTTTACGCTGCCGTCCACCGCCTCGATCGGCGCCCGGCGAGTCGCACCGACGGCGAGAATTGTTGCGTGCGGCGGATTGATGATGGCGGAAAATTCGCGCACGCAATACATGCCGAGATTGGAGATGGCGCTCGAGCCACCTTGATATTCGTTTGGCCTGAGCTTCTTGTGCCGCGCGCGATCCGCGAGATCGCGCATCTCGGCTGAAATTGCGGTCAGCGATTTTGTCTCGACATTCCGGATAACTGGGGTGATAAGCCCGCCGTCGAGGGCAACGGCCACGCCAATATCGGAATTGCGGAACTGCAGAATGCGATCGCCGGCCCAAACTGCATTGGCAGCGGGAATGCGCTGCAGCGCCGCAGCCCAGGCCTTGATGACGAAATCGTTGAGCGACAGCTTGAACGCCGGCTGGCCGTCTTTGCCTTTCGGCGCAGCTGCATTCGCTTCCTCACGCATTGCCATCAGGCGGCCGACGTCGAGATCGGTCGTGAGATAGAAGTGCGGAATGGTTTGCTTTGCCTCGACCAGGCGCGTGGCGATGGTCCGGCGCATCGAGCTGAGAGGAACTTCCTCATAAACGATCCCCTCGTACAGGGCCTTGATCTGGGCTGCGTCGGCGCCCGTGGCGATGACAGCCGGACCTGGTTTTGCCTGCTCGATATCGCGGGCAACAATGCGTCCGTGCGGGCCGGAGCCGGCTACGCGTGTCAGGTCGATGCCACGCTCGCCCGCCAGCCTTCGCGCGAGGGGAGTTACCGTGGTGCCGCTTGCAAGCCGTGCAGGACCGTAGTTGCGCTCAGGGGTTCTCACCTCGCGGAAGGGATTCATCGGCACGGCACGAGGAACGGGCGCTGCCGGCCGTTCGTTCCCGCGAAAGGGGGAACCCAGGTCTGTCTGGCTCTGGATTCCCGCTGGTGCGGGAATAATCGGTGATGATGTGCCGCCCGTTGAACCCGCAGCGGCAGCGGCTGAACTTGTTGCGGTCCCCGAGCTCGAAATCACTGCAACCACCGCGCCGACCTTTGCCACCTCGCCGACCTGAAAGTGTATTTCGGTAAGCGTACCGCTCGTGGTCGACGGCACTTCCATCGAGGTCTTGTCGGTCTCGATTTCGAACAGGTTATCGCCCGGCTTCACCACATCGCCGGCTGACTTGAACCATTTGGTGATCTTGCCCTCGGCAACAGTCTCGCCGAGCTGCGGCATCAGAACGTCCACGCGCTTGTCCCCGATTCCGCTGCCTACCAGCTCACCGAAACATACTGCGTTTCGAGGAATTCCATCATGCCCTCATGCGCCCCCTCGCGACCGAGCCCGGACTGCTTGGTGCCGCCGAACGGCGCGGCCGGATCGGAGACCAGGCCGCGATTCAGACCCACCATCCCGAAATCGAGCTGCTCCGAAACGCGCATGCCGCGGCTCAGATCCTTCGTGTACAGATAGGCAACCAGGCCGTATTCGGTTTCGTTGGCGCGCTTGATCGCCTCGTCTTCGCTCTTGAAGGTCTGGATTGATGCGACCGGTCCAAAGATTTCCTCGTTCAGCATCTTGGCCGAGTCCGGCACATTGGTCAGCACGGTAGCGGGGTAGAAAAATCCGGGACCATCCGGCAATTTTCCGCCGACCAATACCTTGGCGCCTTTCTTCACGGCATCGTCGACCAGTTCGATCACCTTATCCCGGCCGTCCTTGTTGACCAGCGGGCCAAGGTTGACGCCTTCATCAAGCCCGTTGCCCATCTTCAGCGAACCCATCTTGGCAGTGAGTTTTTTCGCAAACTCGTCGTGCACTTTCTCGTGCACGTAGAAACGATTGGCTGCGGTGCAGGCTTCGCCCATGTTGCGCATTTTTGCGACCATGGCGCCATCGATCGCCGCATCGATGTCGGCATCCTCGAACACGATAAACGGCGCGTTGCCGCCCAGCTCCATCGCCGGCTTGACGATATTGTCGGCGGCCTCGTGCAGCAGCTGGCGCCCCACCGCGGTTGAGCCGGTGAAAGACAGAACGCGCACGCGCGGATCGTGCAGCATGGCCGAGACCACTTTGCCCGATGAACGCGAAGGAATGACGTTTACGACACCGGCGGGCACGCCGGCTTCCTCCAGTGCCGGCATCAGCGCGAGCATGGTGAGCGGCGTATCGGACGCAGGCTTGAGAACAACCGGGCAGCCCGCGGCGAGTGCGGGGCCGATCTTGCGCGTGGCCATGGCCGCGGGGAAATTCCATGGGGTCACCAGCACGGCAATGCCCGCCGGCTTATGATGCACCAGAATGCGCGCGCCTGAGGCTGGCGCGCGCGAGACCTGGCCAACATTGCGCACCGCTTCCTCGGCATACCAACGGAAGAACTCCGCGGCATAAGCGACTTCAGAACGTGAATCCGGCAGGGCCTTGCCATTCTCCAGTGTAATCAGCTTTGCGAAGCGCTCGGCGTCGCGCATGATCAGCTCGAAGGCCTTGCGCAGGATCTCGGCGCGCTCGCGCGGTTTGCGGCCTGACCAACCCTCGAAAGCTCCCTCTGCGGCATCAAGCGCGGCCTTGGCATCGTCTACGGTCGCGCTGGCAACCGACGCGATCTTACGCTCCGTCGCGGGGTCGATCACGTCGAAGCGGCCACCGTCGGACGCTTTGCGCCATTTGCCGCCGATCCACAGATCGGTCGGAACATTGGCGAGAAGATTCTCGTACATGATTACCTCAACTTTCCGTTCATTCCCCCGCAAGCTGAATGAAGAGGCAGGCGTGGGTCCACGCTTTCGCGGGAACGAACGAGATATCAACTGTTCATCGATCGTCGCACAGTCTCCGCAATCCGATCGGGCGTCGGCAGCACTGCGTCTTCCAGAATATCGGCGGCCGGCAGCGGAATATGCGGCGTCGTGATGCGAACCGGTGGACCGTCGAGATCATAAAAGGCCTCGTCTGCCGCGATTGACACGATCTCGGCGCCCCATCCGCATAGCCGCGGATTTTCCTCGACGGTGAAAAGCCGATGCGTCTTCGCGACCGATCCGAGAATGGTTTGCGTGTCGAGGGGCACCAGCGAGCGTACATCGACAACTTCGCAATCGATGCCGTGTTCCGTCTTGAGCTTCTCGGCAGCAGCGAGCGCGCGCGGGACCATCAATGCCAGGGCGCAGATGGTGGCGTCCTTCCCGGACCGCAGGATCTTTGCCGTGCCGAGTGTGTCGACAATCTCCCCGTCAGGAACCTCGCCTTTTGTCGGGTACAGCGACTTGTGCTCCAGGAAGATTACCGGATCGGGATCGCGAACCGAGGCGGCCATCAGTCCGATGACGTCGCGCGGGCTTGAGGGCGCTACGACCTTGAGACCCGGGATCATCATGCACCAGTTCTCGACGCTCTGGCTGTGCTGGGCGCCGAAACGCGAACCTGCGCCGTTGCCCGTACGCACCACCAGCGGGCACTTGACCTGCCCGTTCGACATATAGCGGCTCTTGGGGAATTCATTGGCGATGTAGTCAAAGCAGACCGCGAAGAAATCCGAGAACATGATTTCGGCAATCGGCTTCATGCCGGTCATCGCCGCACCCATGGCGGCACCGAGAATTGCCTGCTCGGAAATTGGGGTGTCACGCACGCGCAATGGTCCGAACTGTTCATATAAACCGACAGTCGCCTTGAACACTCCGCCCGGTTTGCCCACGTCCTCACCCAGAAATACCACGTCGGGGTCGCGCTCCATCTCCTGCGCGATGCCCCGGATGACCGCGTCGCGATAGGTCAGTTCCGCCATGCCCAGCCTCCATCGGCGTAGACATCCGTGCTGATGATGTCGAGCGGCGGCGGCGGCGCGGCTTTGCAAGCTTCGGTCGCATCATCGACGATTTTTCTCACCTCCGCGTCGATGTTCGCGATCACTTTTTCCGCCACGCCGAATTGCAGCAGCCGCTCACGATAGATCTTGATCGGGTCGCGCTGCTTCCAGCGCTCGAGCTCGCCCTCCGGCCGATATTTCGCCGGATCCGCACGCGAGTGTCCGCTGTGCCGATATGTAAGGCATTCGATCAGCGACGGGCCCGCGCCCGCGCGGGCCTTGTCATATGCCGTCTGGGCGGTGCGATAGACCACGTCAGCATCGTTGCCGTCGATGACAATGCGCTCCAGCCCGTAGGCCGATGCGCGATCAGCAGCCGGCTGCGGCACCGCCGTGACGTCGGCGATCGGCGTGTACTCCATGTAAAGGTTGTTCTCGCAAACGAAGACCACCGGCAGTTTCCAGACCGCGGCAAAGTTGAGCGCCTCATGGAATGCGCCGATATTCGTCGTGCCGTCACCGAAGAAGCAGACCGACACGTCCTTGGCGCCCTTGTACTGGGCGCGCCATGCAGCGCCGCACGCGATGGGAAGATGGGCGCCGATGATGGCATACGAGCCCATGACGCCGTGATCGACCGAGGTCAGGTGCATCGAGCCGCCCTTGCCGCGCATCAGGCCGTTGTCGCGCTGCATGAGTTCGCCCAGCACTTTCTCCACGCTGACGCCGCGCGCGAGGGTATGTGCATGGCCGCGATAGGTGCAGAATGACAAGTCACCGGGCTGCATTGCACCCGCAAAGCCCGCTGCCACGGCCTCCTGGCCGATCGACAGGTGACTCGTTCCCTTGACCAGATTCTGCAGGAACAGATCATAGGCGCGCTGCTCGGCTTCCCGGATGACGACCTGCAGCCGGTACAATTCGAGCCGCTTTTCTTCGCCGATATCGTCGTTGAGTCCGGAGCCCGCCTTGGCCTGCGCGCGGTCCTTTGCCGTAGCCATAAATGATCCTTCGCGATCGGAATGTCTCTGTAGCGGGCAGGAACTTAGCGCCCCGCGTGATGATTAGGCAACCGGTGCGGAAGGTTCCCTCTTTCCGCGCACCGTTTCGCGATGGAGCAGATAGAGGCCCGAGGCAATCACGATCGAGCCTCCCACGATGGTCCAGAAGTGGGGCACGTCCCCGAACACCAGGAAACCCAGCGCGGTCGTCCAGACCATCTGTGTATAAATGAACGGCGCGAGTGTCGATGCCGGCGCCAATCGGTGCGCCCGGATGAGCAGATAATGTCCGCCGCTGCCGAACGCGCCGATAAGCACCATTAGCGCTATCACGAGAGCATTTTGCGGTGTTGTCCACACAAACGGGACAACCGGAAACATCGCCACAGCGCCAACCAGGTTCGAATAGAACAGCGTCGTCTCACTGGAATCGCTGCGCGCCAGCACGCGCGTCGAGATCGAGTAAAGCGCGTAACAGACCGCAGCGCCCAACGTCAGCAGCGCCGCGGGATGAAGCCCGCCCAGGCCCGGTCTCGCAACCAGCAGCACGCCAAAGAAGCCAATGCCGATCGCCGCCCAGCGCCGCCAACCGACCCACTCCCCGAGCAGCGGGCCGCAAAGCAGCGCAACAAGAAACGGCGTCGAAAAAAGAATCGCCAGCGCCTCGTCAAGCTGTAGGTAACGCAACGCGAAAAAACTCAATGCCGTCGATCCAAGCAGCAGCGCTGAGCGGCCAAATTGCATTAACGGCCGCGTCGTCGTCATCATCTTGGGCTTTGTGATCGGATTGAGAAAGATAAGCGCCAACAGGAAGGCGCCGAAATAGCGCGCCCACACGACCTGCAAAGGATCCATATAATGGAGCAAATATTTTCCGGTGGCGTCGATGCCGGAAAACGTCGCAACTGCACCGCACATCAAGGCAATGCCGGTCAGCCGCTGGCGGCGCTGGTGTGCGGGATCGATCAATAGGTGGCTCGCCCGCCGGAAATATCGAATACCGCACCTGTCGTGAACGAGCAGTCCGCCGAGGCGCAAAAGGCGGCAAGCGCCGCGATCTCCTCCACGGTTACAAACCGTCCGCGCGGAATCTTCGACAGCATGAAATCGATATGTTCTTGAGTCATTTGTTCGAAAATTGCGGTCTTTGCTGCAGCCGGGGTTATGCAGTTGACCGAGATGTCGTAGGAAGCAAGCTCCTTGCCAAGTGATTTGGTCAAAGCAATAACGCCCGCCTTCGATGCCGAGTAGGCCGGTGCATTCGGGTTGCCCTCTTTGCCGGCAATCGAAGCGATGTTGACGATCCGTCCGTAATTCTGCGCGACCATGACTGGCGCCAGCGCACGGCAACAGTGAAACGGTCCGTCGAGATTGATTGAAAGTACGCTGCGCCACGCGTCGAGGGGATATTCCCAGGTTTTTACATTCGGCCCTGCAATGCCGGCGTTGTTGACCAGGATGTCAATGCGGCCGAAGGTCTTGAGTGTGTCATCGCGCGCGCGCTCCACATCGGAATAGTTGGTCACGTCTGTCGCAAAAACCTCGACGCGCCCCCGGTTTTGCAATTCAGAAGCGGTTTTTTTCGCCAGTCCGACATCGCGATCCCAGATCGCGACTGCAGCGCCCGACTCCAGAAAGCGATCGACGATCGCGCGACCAATACCTTGCGCACCGCCAGTAACCACGGCGTTGCGCGCACTCAGATCTATCTTGTTAGCCATGTCGGCCTCCCGTCGAAAAAATTAGCCAACTGGGTGCCCCGTGGCGAGTGACGAAAACGCGGCCGTGGGATGCGACCCTTGTACGAACTCCTTGTCTGTTATAAGTGTAAGGCTGTGGGGCTAACGACGGTCGCCCCGCGCTTCCAAGGCTCGCGAGCCCAAGCACCGTCTCCTTCGGTGAACGGAGGAGACCTATGGTGTTTTGGGGGCTGGCGATCCCGAAAACAGCCCATCAAGCTTGGGGGACCAAGCCGCCTCCCCCTCAGATCTCAATTGATCCAAGCGCTGCGTCCTTTTGCTTCAGGAGCAACCGCTATGGATGAATTGAATCTGGCTCTTTTCCTCGCAGCAGCGTTTTTCGGCGGCCTAACGTCAGGCCTATCTGGCTTCGCAATGGGGCTCGTTGTCTCCGGCGTGTGGCTGCACATTATCGCTCCGGACCAGAACGCGCTTCTCATTGTGTTATGCGGACTTGTCACGCAAGGTTCCGGCATCTGGCGGGTTCGTCACGCCATAAATTGGCGGGCGGTCGCACCATTCATCATCGGCGGGGCGCTCGGTATCCCTGTCGGCACCGCGCTTTTGACAACAGTCGATCCGAAAGTGCTTCGCTTCACGATGGGCGTTCTGCTGGTCGTCTACAGTCTGTACAGCCTGGCGCGTCCGGCGAGGAAACCGGTTCAGAGCAGTGGCCCTACAGACTTCGGAGTAGGCATCGTGAATGGCCTGATCGGCGGGTTGACCGGGCTTGGCGGTATTGCGGTGACGGTGTGGTGCCAATTACGTGGGGGCCCCAAGGACACCCAACGCGCAGTCTTTCAACCGGTGATGTTCGCAACCTTCGTGATGAGCGCCATTTCGTTTGCCGTCGCCCAGGCGTTTACGGTCCAGACGCTCAAGCTTTATGCGCTGGCCCTTCCCGTGCTGATTGTCGGCATCTGGTGTGGCTTCGGCCTGTACGGAAAACTCGATGACGCGGCGTTCCGCAAAACCATCCTGTCGCTGCTGCTGGTGGCGGGGGTCTCGTTGATCGTGCCCATACGCTGACGTAATATGAAAGACGTGGGGCCAACGACGGTCGCCCCGCGCAAAAAGGCTCGCGGGCCCAAGCACCGTCTCCTTCGTTCACGGAGGGGACTCATGCTGTCTCCGAGCTTCTCAATTTCCCCGAAAGACCTCTGGAATGCGATTGCGACGCGCTCTGCGCCGCAAGTCGTCGACGTGCGGCGGCGCGACGCCTACGAAGCATCGCCGCAGCTGTTGCC
>Ga0081455_10002428_pt1 | contig 22229 bp, 16 predicted proteins | sample TabmetS3T2R1_FD_70207 | JGI IMG/M metagenome (GOLD analysis project Ga0081455, IMG submission 70207) | Tabebuia heterophylla rhizosphere microbial communities from the University of Puerto Rico - S3T2R1 | ecosystem: Host-associated > Plants > Roots > Rhizosphere ...
GAGGATGCTCTGGTGACAAATAACCGAACCCCGATCCTCAAGCTGCCGGGGGCTATGCCCATCGAGGGGGGCTTGCCCATTGTCGTCAGCGAGAAAGTCATTGGGGCCATCGGCGTCAGCGGCGTGACGGCACAGCAAGATGGCCAGATTGCCAAAGCGGGGGTGGACGCGCTGCCAAAAATCCTGGGGCAGTAAGCGAGGGGTGAGCCCCAGACGTTGTACCAGTGCTAACCAGAAGAGTGAGGAGGCAAACATATGCGGTGCCACAATCAGCGCTTGGTTCCGATGTTGGTGACTCTGAGCTTGTTATTCCTGGTGGTCATGCCAGTCTGGGCTGCTGATCCAGAGATCGATCGCTTACTCCGAAGCCCTGTAGGCAAGGACTGGGTGACAAATGGCGGCAACCTGACCAATCAGCGCTATTCGACGCTGAAGCAGATCGACACCTCCAACGTCAAGAACCTCAAGGGCGCCTGGATGATCCGCCTCAAAGGCTCTGGGTTCGGTGGTAAGTACTCGCACGAGGTCACGCCGCTCGTCAAGGATGGCGTCATGTACGTAATCACGGGCAACGACGACGCCTTTGCACTGAACGCCAAGACCGGTGAGTTCCTCTGGGAGTACTGGTCTGGCATTGACCAGCAGATCTCAACTGTCTGCTGCGGCTGGGTGAACCGCGGCGTAACGTTAGGCGAGGGGATGGTGTTTTTCGGTCAGCTCGACGCCAACGTCGTGGCCCTGGATGCCAAGACCGGCAAGGTGGTGTGGAAGACCCCCATTGAGAAGTGGGAGAATGGCTACACCATTACCAGCGCACCGATCTACTACGACGGGATGATCTATATTGGCATCTCCGGTGGCGAGTTTGGCGTCCGTGGTCGCGTCACTGCCTTGGACGCCAAGAGTGGCCAGATCCTCTGGCGGGCGTATACGCTACCCGCCCCTGGTGAGCCCGGCAGCGAGACCTGGCCGCCTGGCACCGACCATTCGATGCGTGGTGGGGCGACCGTGTGGAATACGCCGGCCCTTGATCCGGAGCTCGGCCTTGTCTACTTCGCCACCGGCAACTGTGGGCCGGATTACGACGGGGCGTCGCGCGAGGGTGATAATCTCTTCTGCGCTTCGATCATGGCGGTGAATGCCAAGACCGGTGCCTACGCCTGGCATTTTCAGCAGGTGCATCACGACATCTGGGATTATGATGCGGCGAGCCCGGTGGTGCTCTTTGATACGGTGATCAATGGTCAGCCGCGCAAGGGCATTGCCGAAGCCGGCCGCACGGGCTGGGTGTACCTCCTGGACCGCACCAACGGCAAGCCATTGCTTGGCATCGAGGAGCGCCCGGTGCCGCAGGAGCCACGGCAAAAGACCGCGAAGACGCAGCCATTCCCGGTCGGTGACGCGGTCGTGCCACTGTGCGCCGATCTGCTGCCTGGTTATACCAAAGCCGGGTGTATCTTTGAGCCCTTCTGGGAGACCCCGGTGCTGATACAGCCGTCGGGGATCGGTGGCACGAACTGGTCGCCGGTGCCGTACAGCCCTGACACGGGCTATTTCTACGTGCCAGGCACTGTGCGCACCAGTGCCTTTACGCGCTACGATAATAAGTTCGTGCTCGGGAAGCGCTACACCGGCGGTAGCCAGGCGGCCCCGATCGGCTCGCCACAGAGCGGCACGTTCACGGCCATCGACAGCAAGACGAACAAGATCGTCTGGCAGAACAAGCAGCCGTACCGGACCGGGCAGGGGGGCGGTGCGATGGTCACAGCCGGGGGCCTGGTCTTCCGCGGCGCGTCTGACGGCAACTTCCTGGCCCTCGATGCGCGCACGGGCGAGGAGCTGTGGCGCTTTCAGACTGGCTTTGGAGCCGACGCGCCGCCCATGACCTACGAGGTGGACGGCGAGCAGTACCTCGCCATTGCCACCGGCGGCAACCAGTCGGTCGGCAGCGCCTTCGGTGATGCGGTGTGGGCGTTTTCCCTGAACGGGCAGCTGCGGCCCCTGTGGCCACCGCCGCCGCCGCCAACCGTTTCTGGGCCTACTGGCCCGATCGCCACAGGGGTGGATGCGGTAAAGATAGGCGACAGAAATGTGGAGTATAGTTACTTTCCGTCCCGCATTCGGGTCAAGGTGGGGAGCACGGTGACCTTCACCAACGTTGGCGACTTGAATCATACGGCCACGGCGATGGAAACGCGTGAGTGGGATACGGGCGACCTGGCCAAAGGCGGCTCGAAGGCCATCACCTTCACGCAGCCGGGTAACTACTACTTTATCTGTACACCACACCCCTGGATGTATGGACAAGTTATTGTGGAGTAATACACTGCAACGGTGGCTGGTCCGGCAGCGGACCAGCCTGAGTGCTCGGCGTACGGTGAGTAGGGCGCGCTCCAAGTACTGCTTACGACCTCGGAGTTGGTGGTCGGCCAGAACCGGTTTGCCTCGCGGTGTGAGCTTGAGGCGGCCGTGAGACACATGCTCGGCTAGAGTGATAGCGTGCTACTTGACCTCCTCATAGTTGAGCCCATCGAAATTGTAGCGGGGTATTTGCACCCATACCCCCGCCTCCTGCTGTGGGACCTTGTGGACCCGCACCTCACCTACAGTCACTGTGCCGCGCTTGTCATCTAACCAGAAGTCAATATCGTAGTACTCATCCTGACTGCCCTGGCGACGGAAGTCAGTGCACGCAAAATAGCGGCCATCTTGCTGAAGCTTCCGTACTGGCTGGTGGATCTCCACGAACTCAAGGGCGAGGGCCGCACCGGTCTTGTCGTCCGTAAGTTGATAGATGCCGTGGTGCTCGCGGCGCTCTTTGGCGATGTGCTCATGAATCGCAGACATCACCTCCCAGGCGCGTTTCTCCTCGGTCTCCCCAGGATGTTCGGAAGCCGGGATCCACCACCAGGCCACTGGCATCCGTGTCACCATGGTCCAGGTGTTGCCCTCCTTCTTCGGGCCCTTCTGGATACGTATGTCCATGAGTTCCAGCCCCTCGCCCTTTGGCTTCAGCCAGAAGTCGAGGGCGTATTGCTTCTCGGGCATGTCTTTGGCGTGAAAGAGCACGTTGGGGAAAAAGCCGTAGCCGTGGATGCTACGCACGAGGCGTATGTCGTCGAACGCGAGCTGCAAGCTCTCGCCAGTCCGATTGTCCTTGAGGACGAATACCCCGCCGTTTGCCTGCATGTTCTGCTCCACGGTCGCCCGCACGGCAGCACGCACTTCCTCCTGGGAGATCTGGTCCATGCTGCGCCCGTCCATGGCTCCAACCGCAGTGGCCAGCACGCTCCAGATCAGGCCACTGAGGCAAAGTGTTTGCATCCGCATGACGTCACCCTCCACATTGCAGGCAACCTCTGAACGCCACGAGAGTGGGACCAGGCGAGACCGGCTACCAGTCGATTTTGTTCGGGTCACCCTGATACAGAGAACGGATGAAGGCAAGGAGCTTCCAGATATCGTCGTCCTTGAGCACGCCCCCGAACGCTGCTGGCATGGTTTGCTGTGGGATCTCCCCTTTGATCAACTTAAACAGGGTGAGATCGTCACTGCCAAATTTCCATTCGTCGTCGAGGAGGGCTGGGCCCATGCCACCACCGCCGCCAGCGCCATGGCAGGCAGAGCAGCCAGTCTGCAGGTACAGCGTGCGCCCTTCCTGGATCGCTTCCGCGTTTCCTGTATACGGGTTTAATTTCTTTGGCTTTGCTGACTCCTCGGCCACTACCATGCTGCATTGTGCGCCAAGCAGCCCCACTACAAGAAGTCCAACTAGGCAGCAGAGAAGGACTTTTTTAGTGACGGTGGGAACCTTCATGCTGGTGTCCTTCTCGTTGGGCCTCAGGTCCTTTCTCTTCAGTGGGAGCAACTTCTGCGGTCACGAGCGGTACGCCATACGCCTCCAGAATTGCCTTGATGTCGGCCGCCTTGTGCTTGAGGGCCTCTTCTAACTCGGCTTTGAGGGCCTTGTCGCCTTTTCTGACCCCCATCGACATGTCAAAGGTAAAAGGCGTAGCGCGGCTACCACCACGCAGAGGAACCAACTCGAGAGGCGCAGCGCGTTTGGTGACAAAATAGCCAGCCCATGGTCCCCAGACGAATGCTACATCGATCTTGCCAGCCACGAGATCTTCGAGAGGTTTGCTGGGGGACTCGTCCGGGTGGGGTTGGGGTGTATAAAACAGCCGATAGACAACAACATTATCGCCCACAATCCCTCGTTGCGTGAGCGCATCATGCGGTGGGGTGTTGACATGGACACCGATCTTGAGCTGTGACAAGCGCGGATCATCCAGCGACGTGATCTGGAGACCCCGCTCCTTCACAGAGGCAATGACATAGGCCGTGCGATAATACGGGGTCGTCCAGAGCACCGGATCGTACCCTTTGGGCACACCGATGAGCACATCGCACAGATCCTGATTCAGGGTGCGACGAATCAATCCACGCTGGTGCGGCCACCAGGTATAGCTGAGCTGTGCTCCCAAATCCTGGGCCACCAGCTCGGCAATCTTGTTCTCGAACCCTTCTAATTTGTCATTGGAAAACGGCAGGTTATCCGGATCAGCACAGACCCGCAGGACCTTTGGCTCTGCGCCTCCAGGACTGCCGCCACACAGTAGCATAAGGGCGAAGAAAAACCCGCCGATGAGGCTGACCCCTGCACGCCGCACTATACGTCCCTCCATGACCCCGCTAGCCAAGCAAGACAAGAGTAGAGCCAAGAATGTCCAGCCCCCGCTGGCGCCAGGTGAGGCAAAGCACCCGACGCCAGGAGGCGTGTGCAGACTTACTCGAGCTCGAACACGTACAGCATGCCACCCAGAGTGGTCATGCGATCCAGGCCTGTCTGGTAAGCGACGCCTACCGCGCCCAAGGCCCCAAATGGATCACCGGGCGGGAGCCCAGCAGCCACCGGCAGAGCGTACCAACCGCCCACACCTGAGTAGACCGCGACATACTGTTTGCCATCCGTCGGACCCAGGAAAGTCATCGGGGCGGCGATGATGCCGGAGCCTGCCTTAAACTTCCAGAGGACTTCGCCGGTTTTGGCATGCACGGCCTTAAACCAGCCGTCCAGGGTCCCGTAGAAGATCACATCGCCCGCCGTTGCCAGCACGCCGCTCCAAGCTGGCTGCGGCTCCTTGATCCCCCACACTTGTTTGCCCGTCGTCGCATCCCAGGCGACCAGTTCACCCAAGTGGCCACCGCGGCCTGGAAACATAAGGACGTTGGCTCCAACATAGGGTGCCCCTGCCGTGTACTTGACCTCGACCCCTTCATAGTTCATACACATGTTGTTGGTCGGCACGTAGAACAGGCCGGTGCGGGGCGAAAAGGCAGAGGGCTGCTGGTCCTTGCCGCCCATAGCACAGGGACAGATTTCCTTTGTGTCGGCCCCCTGCTTCGTCCGCTTTGTCGGATCCTCAATGGGGCGTCCCGTCTTCTTGTCGACCCCCTTGGCCCAATTCACATAGACAAAGGGCTCAGCGACGAGCAGCGTCCCATTGGTCCGGTCGAGGGTGTAGCCAAAGCCATTACGATCAAAGTGGACCAAGGCCTTAACAATCTTGCCATCCATGTTGAGGTCAGCCAGGACGTTCTCATTCACGCCATCATAGTCCCAGGCATCCCACGGGGTCATCTGATAGCCCCATTTCGCCATGCCAGTATCGGGATCTCTGGCGAAAATCGTCATGGACCACTTGTTGTCCCCTTTGCGCTGGTCGGGGTTCCACGTGCCCGGATTCCCCGTCGCATAATACAGCAAATTCAGCTCTGGATCGTAGGAGTACCAGCCCCAGGTGCAGCCTCCCCCTTGCTTCCACCCTTCGCCAGGCCAGGTCTTCGTGCCCTCGCCGGCCTGTCCATAGTGAGGATTCGCCGCATTGAAGTCAGGCGCCAGTAGCAGCTCCGGGTCCGGGCCCATGCTATAGGCCCGCCAGACCTGCTGGCCGCTGTTGATGTTATAGGCCGTGACGTGGCAGCGCACCCCGAACTCACCACCAGAGATGCTGGCGATATACTTGTCTTTGATCACCAGGCCGGCCCCCGTCATGGTCTCGCCCTTCGCCGGGTCGGCGTTTTTCGCCTTCCAAAGCTCCTTCCCCGTATTGGCGTCGAGCGCGATGATCTGTCCATCCAGCGTGTGCATGATGATCTTGCCCTCGACGTAATTCAGACCGCGATGTACCACGTCGCAGCAGGCCACGGGTACTGCCTTGGCATCCTGCTTCGGGGAGTAATTCCATTTGATGGCATAGGGCTGCTTCGTGAGGTCCAGGGCATAGACGTGGTTCGGGAAGGCCGAATGGACATACATCGTGGTACCGACGACCAACGGTGCCCCTTCATGGCCTCGCAGTGCTCCCGTCGAGAACGTCCAGGCAACTTTTAACTTCTTGACGTTATCGGCGGTAATCTGGTTGAGATCGCTATAGCCAGTTGCCGCATAGTTCTTCCGCTGCATCACCCACTGGCCAGGGTCTTGCTGGAGTTTGAGCAGTTCGTCATTCGCATAGGCTGCAAGTGGTAGTAGTAATACGAGCAAGATGGCTGACAGAGTGCGTTGCATGCCTACCCTCCTTCTCTCTCAGGGTTGACCACCGACACAAGCCGGTGCACGGCGGGGACGTGGCTCGATACCCCGCCCTTCTCTGCATCCTTAGGCTGGGCCTCTCTAACGCCAATCTCCGCTCAGACTCACTTCTCGGCCGTGCTATACCCTCCCCTCCAGGGACGTCATGTCCCCCATGGGGGAGGAGCTGCTCACTGCGTGCTGCAGCGGCAGCCTTGCCCTGCATTGCGCTCTCGACGTGTTGGCATGTTTCCGTATATAACGGTATGTTTCCATTGTCAAGAAAAATACACACTGTTCCAGGATCAATGTAGGCTCCTGGTAACACCTTACTACAATGAAGTGCGGAGCTATTGTGCAAAGAGGCTGCTAGGAAGGTGTTTATAGTCTTGACCTCGCAGCGAGTTTGTTTTCATGGACAGCAATAGCTGGGGCACAGCAAACCAGTAGAAGTTCGCCCACCACTGGACTCGAGCAGATGGCTGAGCGCGTACTGGCTCAATGATCAATCTGTGCTTGCGCGTGTCTACAATCCGCCCTTGGTTCGGGCGGGATATACTACACCATACTTGCAATTCCACCCAGAATAGTTCACCCTGCTAAGCCACAGTTGGCTCCGTACCACTTCTACACGGTCATCATAGGGGGTAAATCCGCACATGAGCGACTATCTCAACGAATTGAAATTGCCGAACCGGATCTTGCTAGGGCCGGGCCCCAGCAATGTGCATCCCCGCGTCTTGCAAGCGATGCTGTCGCCCATGCTGGGCCATCTCGATCCCGATTTTTGGCCGGTGTTGGACCAGGTTCGCGATATGTTGTGCCTGGTGCTCGGCACGACGCACAATTGGACGCTGCCGCTGCCGGCGACCGGCACCGCTGGCATGGAAGCAGCGTTCTGTAATGTAGTGGAGCCCGGGGATCGCGTGGTCATCGTCGTCAATGGCTTCTTTGGTGGGCGCATGGTGGAGATCGCCTCGCGCTGTGGGGCGGACGTGCAGCGCATCGATGTCCCGTGGGGCCAGCCGGTCCTGCCGGAGATCGTGGCGCAGGCCTTGTCGGCACAGAGCCAGGTCAAGGCGGTTGGGGTCGTGCATGCGGAGACCTCCACCGGGGTCCTGAGCCCCCTGCAAGAGATTGCCCAGGTCGTCCACCACCATGATGCCTTGCTCATTGTCGATGCTGTCACTTCTCTCGGTGGGGTCGAGCTCTGCATGGACGAGTGGGATATAGACATCTGCTATGGCGCCTCGCAAAAGTGTCTGGGCGCCCCGCCCGGCCTCGCCCCGATCAGCCTGGGGCCCAGGGCAGTTGAGGTCTTGACCCAGCGCAAAAGCCCGGTGCAGAGCTTGTACCTGGACATGGCGACCTTGGAGGACTACTGGTCCGAGAGTCGCAGGTACCACCACACCGCGCCTATTCTCATGTTGTATGCCTTTCGCGAAGCGTTACGTCTGATCATGGAAGAGGGATTGCGTCAGCGCTGGCAACGACACGCGCAAACCGCGGCGGGACTGCGGGCAGGTCTGCAAGCACTCGAACTCGAGTTGTTCGCCGCTCCAGGCTATCGCTTGGACCCGTTGACCACTATTGTCGTGCCGGAAAACATCGACGCGGCGCAGGTCCAACGCCAGCTTTATCACGAATACAACATCGAGATCGGTGGCGGGCTGGGCGACCTTCAGGGGAAGATATGGCGCATCGGTCTGATGGGAGACTCTTGTAAGGCGAGCAATGTTCTTCTCGTGCTCTCCGCTTTGGAGCATATCCTCGCGCGGCAGGGCTACGCCGAGGCCCATGGGGCGGGCGTGGCGGCAGCTCAGCAAATCCTCGCGGTCTCATAAATGTCCCGTCCATCTTCGATGCTATTCCGGTGCCTGTACAAGGCACCGCCCCTTTTGGTCAAAAAACTCAAACGCATTATTCTCATAGCGCTGACGGCCTCAGCAGCAGGGATGATATCTCACCAGTTTGGAACTGTATGTGCTCGCAGTACAGGCTTATGGGCTAGCCACGCTCGATGGCGCTCATCTCGATCTGGTGTTGATCTCGTGTTAGACTGGAAAGAAGCCCCTTTTCTTGTCGGTATTGGTCGGCTACAGTCGCTCGATGATAATGGCGTACCGCCTGGGCAGTGCTTGAGATAACGTCTCATTGGCTTGCTGCCGCAGGAGTTGTATGTCGATGCCTTGCTGAGAAAAGGTGAGGAACAGCGTGCGCAGAATAGCCATAGGTCTTACTACTCTCCTGTTGGCATACCTCGTAGTGGCCTACCTGGTGATGCCATTGGTTTGGACCTGGTATGTCCGGGACCATCCCACCCTCGACGCCATACCGCACATCACCTTTACGGCAGATGGCTTGCCCGGGGATCCTCTCAATGTCGCCCTGATCGGCACGGAGACGGCACTGAAAAAAATTCTGCTGGCGGCCAAGTGGTATCCGGCCGACCCGCTGACTCTACGCAGTAGCCTTGAGATTGCTGAGGCTACCATCCTCGAGCGACCCTACATTGATGCACCGGTAAGCAATCTGTATTTGTGGGGACGCAAGGAAGATCTGGCCTTTGAGCAACCCGTTGGGGACGATCCACGACAACGTCATCATGTGCGGTTTTGGCGTGCTGATCAGGTGGACCGCGATGGCCGTCCCGTGTGGGTCGGGGCTGCGATCTATGACACGAGAGTAGGCTTCAGTGACACGACGGGCCAAATCACGCATCACATCGCGGCGGCTATCGATACCGAGCGTGATAAGTTGTTTCGCGATCTGAAGCAAACCGGTGACCTTTCCGAAGCGTATACCATCAAGGGATTCCACAAAATTCTCCAAGGACGAAACGGTGGTGGGGACCCCTGGCATACCGACGGAGGACTTGCTGTGGGCGTGATCGCTCGATGACGCACAGACGCTGCGACATCTACGAGTACCGCGCATGGCGTCTCGCTCCGACGATGAGTATACCCCAACCAATGCGCGGACTCCTGCCATATAAGAGTGGTAGGCCGAAGTAACACAGCAGCGCGCGTGCATCGCACCGCTGCCGGGTGCACGTGCAGCAGCACGATGACGTGCTCCAGCGCCAGGGACGGCAGTGTAGCATAAGAGGCCGTTTATTCTTCCTGTCCACTCGCAGCGTTGGTATGATTGATAGTGGCTCTGGTGTAGCTATAAGGAGAGAGGTACGTCTGGGGGGCATGGGGTGAAGACCTGGCGCTATTGGCAAGCGTACTGCACAAAACATTATGATGTTTTGATCGTTCTTGGTATCACGCTCCTGGTCTTTGCCCTGAGTGGTTTCTTCAATATGTATGAATGGTTCACCATCAAGACACGCTATCTGGAGCGGTGGCAGATTGACGAAGTGCCCGTGACGCTCCTGACGTTCAGCCTCGGCTGCATCTGGCTCCTGCAACGGAGAGCTAGAGAGCTGGCTGCAGAGATGACCAGACGTCAACACATGGCCATCGCCCTCCAGGAAAGCGAGGTGCGCTATCGAGCCGTGGTAGAGGGTTCCCTCCAAGGTATGTATATCCACCAGAACGATTTCATTGTACGATTCGCCAATCAGGCCTTGGCGAGGCTCTTCGGATACGACAGTGCGGAGGCGCTGCTGGGACAGGAGATCTGGGTGTTGGTTGCCCCGCACGAGCGCACGCGGCTGGAAGGGTATAGTCAAGCGCTTTTGCAGAGCGAGGCGGCCCCCTCCCACTACGAGTGGCAGGGGCAGCATCGAGATGGGACTCCGCTCTGGCTAGAGAGTCTCGTCTCCTGTCTGTCTTGGAATGGGCAAACGGCTCTCCTGGCCACGGTGATCGATATCACGACGCGCAAACAGCATGATGAGGAACGCCGCAAGACGGCATACGAGCTCCACGACGGTATTGCCCAATTGCTGGTCAGTGCACAGCAGCATCTGGAGACGTGTGACGCCCTGCGGCAAGACGATGCCACCCTGGCACAGCGCCACTTCACCCTGGGGCACGATCGGCTGCAGCGGGCCATCGTCGAAACCAGACGGCTAATGGCTCGACTCTGCCCGATGCCGCTGGAGACGCGGAGCCTGATTCCTGCTGTGCAGCAGTACCTGGCGGAACTGGGGCGGGAAGCGGGCTGGGAGGTAGAGTGTCATGGCGATATGACCGGTTTCTGCCTCTTGCCAGCCCAGGAGGCTGCCCTCTTTCGGATCGTCCAGGAAGCCTTAAGCAACGCCTGGAAACATGCGCAGACGTCTCGGATGCGCATTGAATTCACGACCACTGACGCCCCAGGGCCTACCTTGTCCATGGCCATCAAGGATTGGGGGGTGGGTTTTCAGCCGGCCCAGACCCCGACAAATCTGTCTCGCCTCGGACTCCTGTCCATGCGTGATCGAGCCCGGATGTTGGGGGGTACCTGTACCATCGACAGCTGTCCCGGCCAGGGGACGACAGTCCGCGTGCACATACCACTCCAGAACGGAGCAGGCCTATGAACATGGCGGGAGAGCCACGCGTGCGTATACTGATCGTCGATGACCATCCCATGGTGCGAGAAGGGCTCCGAGGCATGCTGTCAACGGCCAGCAATCTCGAAGTGGTCGGGGAAGCGGGGACAGCGCACGACGCCGTGGCCCAGGCACAGGCCCTGCAGCCAGACGTCATCCTGCTAGATATCCAGTTGCCTGACATGGATGGCGTGACCGCGCTGCCGCAGCTCAAAAGCGTGGCTGCAAGCGCCCATGTCCTCATGGTGACCATGCACGAAGAGACGGCATATATGCTGCAGGCAGTTATGGCGGGGGCAGCTGGCTACATTTTGAAAGGGGTGCACCGCCATGAGCTGCTGACAGCCATCCAGACTGCTGTGGCTGGCCATACCGTCACAGTTCCCGTGCTCCTTGGGCCGAGTCGACAACCTGGCGCCGCAGAACCCGTATCCCCGCCGCAGACGCCCCCTCCGCCGGACGCGTTGCGTCCCGTTGAGCGTGAACTCCTGGGTTTGCTTGCCAGGGGGTTGAGTAATAAGGATATCAGTGTGCAGATGCACTGGAGTCTAAGCACCGTCAAGAAATACGTGCGGCGCCTGTTTGCCCTCCTGCAGGTGAGAGACCGCACGCAGGCAGTGGCAGAAGCTATGCGCCGTCGACTCATCGAATAATTGTTTGCTCGTCTTCTCACACGCAGAGTCTCCTGAACCCACATGTGGCTCTTTCGTAGCCACTTGGCTCTTATAGTGGAGCCGACTGGCCCTTTCCACATCGTTATGATCTGTCATATCATGGCCTATCTTCACCTCCTCATTCCGCCAGACAGCATCCCAGCAGAGCTTTGCTTAAATGCCTTATCTTTGCAGGGATTATACGTGCCCAGAAGTCTTCGGCGGGCGTTGCCTGGGCACTCTACACGTCACATGCAGGAGGGGCTTATGCTTGGCGCGATTCGCTCTTCTACCCTACAGCTGTCCTCTGGCGCTCGCATGAGATGGGGCGTGCTGCTGACCGCACTGCTCGTAGCACTCTGCACGAGCCCACTACACGCACAGCAGACGCGAGACCGCTGGTCCGATTTCAGGCTGCTGGCCCAGCAGGAGCTGCGGCCTGGGCAGCCCTCAGAGGAGGATATTTGGCTGCCAACGCTCAAGGTGTTCGCTCCGGCGCGTCTCCTTGGGTCGCGACAGCCACTTTCGAGCATCCCTGCGTCGATCCAGATCATCCCGGGGGACGAGATTTCCCAGGCAGGGACACCGAGCCTTCAGGAGTATCTGACACGATTGCCAGGCGTCACTCTGAACGACGAGCAGGGCAACGCTGCCCAGCAAGATCTCTCTATCCGCGGCTTTCAGGTGACATCGGTGACAGGCGTCCCGCAAGGCATCAGCGTGTTTCTCGATGGCGTGCGGATCAATGAACCAACGGTCGAAGAAGTCAACTTCGACCTCATACCACTTGACGACGTCGAGCAGATCGAGGTGATCCGCGGGCCTTCGGTTCTCTATGGGCGTAACACGCTGGGGGCCGCGGTGAACATCATCACGCGACGTGGAGGCCCGGCCCTCGAGATTGTGCCCGAGTTCTCGGGGGGAAGCTTCGGCTTCCAGAAATACCGGGCACAGGTTGGCGGCACCAAGGGACCGATTGACTACTACGCCTCTGGGACGTATTCCTGGGAAGATGGCTGGCGGGATGCGTCCGCAGTGCGGCTTAGCAGAGCCTTCGGAAAACTCGGCTATCGCCAGGGAGGCACTGACGCGACCCTGTCGTTCCAGTATGTGAACAACCGCATCGAGCAACCCGGGTCCCTGCCGCTGAGCGAGCTGCAACGCGACCGTACGCTCAACTTCACCGGTGGGGACTTCTTCAACCCGCGGCTCGCGTTTGGGACTTTCAATATCCGCCAGGAGCTCGGCATTGGCTTGGCCCTGGAGGGCAATGCCTTCGTGCGACATTTGGAGGCCGAGCAGTTCAACGCCAGCCTGATCGGCGACAACACACGCGGATTCACCGATACGCTGTCAACCGGTGGCACCGTGCAGATGAGTCATGGCGGCAAGATTGGCGGACGCGACAACCGACTGATCGCGGGTGTGGAGTATGTCTACAACAACGTGACCTCGAAAGTATTCGAAGAGAAGAACGATCAGACCCTCGCCTCGTGCATAGAGGAGGCGACTGCGGAAGGGGAGGATCCGGCGGTGGAATGTCCGCTCGTCGCGCTGAGCACGAACGTCGCCGACAGGCAGCACGCTGTCGGCCTGTTCGTCCAAGACACCTTGGAGGTCGCCAAAAACCTCCTCCTGAGTGGGGACAGCTTTGCGATAACAGCAGCAGCGCGCTGGGATTGGATTAGGCACCACATCCGGGATAACAGTCCCCCCTCTGAGGAAGGGCGTCCGGATGTCTCTGGTACCTTCTCCTTCAACCGCCTCAATCCTCGGGTAGGGTTCAACTACAATCTCTCGTCCGATTACGGGTTCTACTTCTCGTACTCCCAGGGATTCCGGGCGCCGGCCTTCCTCGAGCTCACCTGCGCCAGCCCGGGCGCGATCTGTCCGGGACTGCAGGCAGGCGTTGCGCCTGATCCCCCCCTGAAGCCGGTGCTGGCGACTACCTACGAGGTGGGCTTGCGGACAAAACCACTATCCTGGCTCGAGACCGGGCTCTCGCTCTATCGCACCAACGTTGCCGACGACATCTTCTCGGTCTCTCCCACGGGCACCATTGGCCTCTTCTTCCAGAACATTGGCGACACCAGACGGCAGGGGCTCGAGTTCGGCGTGCGGGGCACGCTGCGCGACCTGCTCGATGCGTACGTGAACTACAGCTACACGGCGGCCACGTTTCGCGGCAACTTCTTCCTAGCAACGCCGCGCTTGACACCCGGATGCGAGGGCCCTCCCTGCACGGAGTTCGTGCAAAAGGGTGACTTCTTACCCTTGATTCCTAAGCATCGCGTCAACGCTGGCATCAATTATCACACGACCCGCTGGCTCACCCTCTCCCTCGGTGCCAGCTATGTAAGTAGCCAGTTCTTCCGCGGCGATGAGGCGAACGTCGAGCCCCCCCTCCCTGACTATTTCGTCATGAGGGCAGGCTTCACAGCCCAGTGGAAGAAGTTCCGAGCCTCCCTCTGGGGCAACAACCTCTTGAACGCCAAATACGAGACCTTTGGAACCTTTGCGCCAAACGCCAAGCTCGCGGGGGCTCCAATCGAGCCGTTCCTGACACCGGCGCCGCCAATCAATGTGATTGCGGGGGTCAGTTACCAGTTCTAGTATCTCGCAGCACCGCGCAGGGCAATGGTGCCAGAGCAGGTGCGTCGATTCCTCGCGAGCTGGTAGACTCCCCGACTGCCCAATGCCGGGTCGTGTACCTCATCCGCAGCCCCAAGGTACGCGACCCAAAATCGGAGGATTTTTTGTTTGCGCTCGCCGAGGGCTGGCCGTAGGATACGGCGTGCTCCCGAGTGCCCGCTTGTCGCACAGGACGCACTCGTCTCCAACGTGGTCATGCGCGCTACGGTGTGGGATGCGTGTGGGGATCGCGGCGCGTGCTCTGGCACCGGCACCAGAAGACGATACAAGAGGCGAAAGGAGGGATCACCATGAAGACTTCGTTGCTCACGAGCACGATGGTGCTGGTCTGCGCCAGTGTCCTGACCCTGGGCACCGCTGCAGCACAAACCACCACGGGGATAGCGGGTCAGAGCCCGTGGGGCCCCGCGGATGAAATCGGACGGCTCAACATGATGACGGAAGCCTCGCAACTGGCCATTCTCAAACGGATCGCCTCGGGCAAAGTGTACGACCTCAGCGTCGAGTACTACATCGGCATGCCGAGCTGGTACCTCTTGGGAGACCCGCGGTACCAGATCTGGATGACCCACACGCCCCAGGGGACTGTGGTGGACAATCCGGTGGGGGTCTCGAAAGCCGTGAACGACAAGGTCGGCTACTCGGGCGACGCTATTTCCATGTATACCCACACGGGGACCCATATCGACACGCTCAATCACTTTGGGTTGCATGGGAAGCTCTGGAATGGGTTTACCGCACAGGAGCATCTGGGCGACCGCGGCTGGACCAAGGCCGGCGCCGAACGCGTGCCGCCCATTGTGGCCCGCGGCGTGCTCATCGATGTGGCAGCGGCCAAAGGCGTCGCGATCTTGCCCGATTCCTATGGCATTACCCCGCAGGATTTACAGGAGGCCTTGGCCAAGCAGGGGACCACCCTCCAGGCGGGCGATGTGGTGCTGATCCGCACTGGGCGGATGCAGGTCTTCTATGGGAATGATGCCAACAAATACCTCCTGCACTCCCCGGGCATCACCCTGGCGGCGGCCAAATGGCTCATCGACGACAAGCAGACCATGGCCCTGGGGGCCGATAACATTGGCCTCGAAGCGATCGACACCTCAACGCCGGACAACTGGGTTCCCGTGCACACCTATCTGGAGGCTGAACGCGGCGTGACCATCATCGAGGTGCTCGATTTAGAGGCCTTGTCGCGCGACAAGGTGTATGAGTTCGTCTTTATTGGGGCCCCTCTCAAGCTGCGGGGCGCCACGGGTGCCCCGATGCGCCCTCTCGCCATCCCGATGCGGTGAAGGTGCCAAGGCCTGTGGCTTTTGGAGCCTACAGGCCTGGCTGCAGTTGACAACGTGCCATGGAAGCGTCACAAAAAGGTCACAAGTGAGCAAGCGCCCAAGCGAAGGGAAAGCTAACCCTATGACCCCTGAGATCCCGCCCCAGCACCGTCCGCCTTCCGAAAGCCACGATGACCTCACAGGATGGGGAGGAGGAAGTGAAGTGGGGCATCCCGCAATCCCGGCGTATCCAGACCTCGTGTCCGCGACATTTACAAAAAGAACACCTGTGAACACGCCGAGTCGAAATCAAGCCGACTCGCTTCACGAATGATGCTTCGGACCAGTTGCCCAATTGATCGGCGCTGCTGCGGCCAGAAGAAGATCGGCGCAAACCGCTCCTGTTGAGCCGTACGCTCGGCGGCTAAGATCAAAAAGTCCATGTCGTTCGTCAGCATCACACGCTCATCGGTCAGCGCTTCGTCGAGCAAATCAGCGTCGTCGGCCTGCTCGCGACCACGGTCTTGCACACGGACCACATCCATACCACGTTGTCGTAATGCCTGGACCAGGCCGAACACCACATGTTTGTCTGCATACCCTTTCAGCATTGCTCAGCACTCGGCAGGACGAACCTCGCGGGCCAGTTGCGGATGGTCTTTGAGAAATTGCTCGACGAAATGCGCTTCGTTCTGCCTTGCCTGTGCAATCTCGTGGCGATGATCCTCGTAATAAGCCAACGCCGAATACACCTGTGCGAGCGTCAGCTCCGGATACACGCTGGCGGCAATCTCTTCGGGAGTCAAGCCACCCAGGTCACGAGCCGCAACGATGTCCCGCACGCGGATACGGTGTCCGTCGAGTCGTGGCTCCCCGCCCACGACGCCAGGCGTGCGAACGATATGAGCATATTCGGTCTTGGTTGAGGCACCATCCATGGCAGTATTCCTGAGGAAGGGTCATGCATTCTACCGATTGATCATACCATACCCGAATCGCCTGTTTCACTGTCTCCTGAGTGTGGGCCATCCTGAAGTGCCGAAGAGTATGAGCTCTGCAGGACATAGATTTCGTCCAGGACTGTGAATGTCGGCGTCAAACAGACCAGGGGACTCAGCTCTGCCAGGGTGACGCCACACAGCACGACATCGCCGCACGTGCGACGCGGCAATGCCAGTCCCCCTGGCGGAGGGGCACGGGGCCATCGTCTATGGAACCCGTCATGTCCCCAGATTCCCCACTAACGAGACGACGGGTCGTGTACCCGACCGCTGCGGATAATGCCATTGCCCCTAAAACCCGCTAAACTACCCCGTCTCACCATGCCGGAGAGGGGGCAATGTCGTGGTTTCACACCGGTTATACGACCCAAAAGCCTCACTGTGCCTTGTGGGCACGAGAGACCGCGCCTCCCAAAGCGCCCCTCCGGTACCGCCCGACCCGATGGCGCCGACGCACAGGTGTCCTCGTGCGGTCGACACCTCCAGGCACTTTTGTCCGCACAATGATTGTGACTATCGGGGCTGGCTGGGGCGTGGCAATCTCCGGGCCAATGGTCATCCCAGTGGCGGCCCCTGGCGTCAGTTCCACTGTACGTCGTGCGACGGCTACTTTCTGGAGACCCACGGCACCCTCTTCCACGGCAAACAGGCCGCGGCCGAGCTGATCGTCCGCGTCTGAGCGTGTTTGGCTGAAGGGTTGGGTATCCGCGCCACGGCCCGCGTCTTCGAGGTCGACGCCAACACCGTGTTGCACTGGCTGGGCGAAGCCGCCGAGCAGCTGCCTGAGGCAACCAACGGCAGCGGATCGCTGCCGGCGCTCGCCAAGGCTGTGTAACGGCATCCTGACGGGTCGCAATATAGGACCAAAGTCCCATCGGTATAAGACCAAAGTCTAATGGTACACCCCCGCTTCTTTCAGCAAATATCTTGTGCTATGCACTGCCGCTGCGCCCAGACCGCGGGCCAGCGACCTCTAGCACATGCGGACACAACCATGCGATGAAAGGAGACAGCTCATGTACAAGCTCACCTGGCTACACGGCTGGACTCTGGCCTTTGGTGCCAGTGCTCTAGCGTTCACGCTCGCCGTGGGTGGCCTCCCCGCGGCGCAGGCGCAGGAGAAGAAACCCAACATTCTGGTGATTTTCGGCGACGACATCGGCCAGTCGAACCTCAGCGTCTACACGCACGGGCTCGTGGGCTACCAGACACCGAACATCGACCGCATCGCGAAAGAGGGTATGATGTTCACCGACTACTACGCGGAGAATAGCTGCACGGCTGGCCGCTCGACCTTCATCACCGGCCAGACGGTGTGGCGCACAGGGATGTCGAAGGTCGGAGCGCCGGGCGCGCCGGTGGGCATACAGGCGCGCGACATCACCATCGCTGAGGCGTTGAAGCCGCTCGGGTACGCGACCGGGCAATTCGGCAAGAACCACCTCGGCGACAAGGACGAGTACTTGCCGACGAATCATGGGTTCGATGAATTCTTTGGGAACCTGTATCACTTGAATGCCGAAGAAGAACCGGAGCGACCCTACTGGCCCAAGGACGACCAACGCTTCCAGAAGTTCTACAACCCGCGCGGCGTCCTCCGCACGTCTGCTGACGGCAAGATTGACGATACCGGGCCGTTGAACCGTAAGCGCATGGAGACGATCGATGACGAAACGACGAACGCCGCCATCGACTTCATGCAGCGCCAGGTCAAGGCCAACAAGCCGTTCTTCGTATGGATGAACACGACGCGCATGCACATCTTCACCCATGTGCGGCCGGAATACCGGGGCAAGAGCGGCATGCCCGGCAATGAATACGCCGACGGCATGTGGGAACACGACCAGGACGTAGGCAAGCTGCTCAAGGCGCTGGACGATCTCGGGATCGCCAACGATACCATCATCGTCTACACCACCGACAACGGCCCGAACATGTTCACCTGGCCCGACGCCGCCAACTCGCCGTTCCGCAGTGAGAAGGACTCCAACTGGGAAGGCGCGTTCCGGGTGCCGGCGATGGTGCGCTGGCCGGGCAAGATCAAGCCGGGCCAGATCTCTAACGAGATATTCTCCGGGCTCGACTGGTTCCCGACCTTGCTGGCCGCCGCCGGCGACACTACGATCAAGGAGCGCCTGCTCAAGGGTGCCAGCATCGGCGCCAAGACATTCAAGGTGCACCTGGACGGCTTCAACCAGCTCCCCTACCTGCTCGGTCAGGAGTCCAAGGGCGCACGCGAGGAGTTCTACTATTTCAACGACGACGCCGTGTTAGTGGCGATGCGCTTCGGGAACTGGAAATTCGTGTTCTGCGAGCAGAAGCAGCCGGGGCAGCTCGACATCTGGGCCAACCCGTTCACCTGCCTGCGCGTGCCGAAGATGTACAACCTGCGGATGGATCCGTACGAACATGCCGACATCTCGGGGAGCGGGTACGACCAGTGGAGGACCGAGAATTTTTACCTCGTCCCGGACGCAGTGCTGAGGTCGGCGGCCTTCCTCGAAACGTTCGTCGAGTATCCGCCCAGCCAGCCACCAGCGAGCTTCTCGGTCGACCAGATTGTGGAGGACGTTAAGAAGAGGATCGAGCAGATGAAGCAAAAGCGCTAACGACTGCGGCGCAGGCATGATGGCCCGTGCGTCACGCGGGCTCCTGCAGCAGCGCCTGCCCCCCTCGCTCATCGCTCGGAGGCAATGATCGAGGGGCGGCGGCTCGGCGTGCTCGCCTACAATACCTGGCTTGTGACAGGCTTGCCCAGCTTCAGATGGTGCTGCGTTATTGTATCTTTCTCAGGCCGTGGTCCGCTCGGGTGATGCGTGTCGACCGCGGCGAAGGGTGTTGCTGATGAGCACACATAGGCGTTCCACACATGCCGCACGCGCGTCGGATCCCGTCACCCAACCGGCTGTCGGACGCGGTCGGCTGCCAGGAGTCACTGACCTCGCGATACCGGCGCTGTTGCTCTTCGTGTCGGGGACCGCCGCACTCGTCTATCAAATCGTATGGATCAAGCAGCTTTCCCTGGTGGTCGGCGTCGATGTCTATGCGGTGACGACTGCCGTGAGCGCGTTCTTCGCAGGCTTGGCGCTCGGCGGCGCTCTGTTCGGCCGGTGGGCGGATCGCCTGGCGCGGCCATGCCGCCTCTACGCGCTCCTCGAACTCGGCGTTGCCGTGCTCGGTGTCGCCACGACGCTGGCGCTGGGGCACGCCGCGCCGCTCTTTGTGACATTGGAGACAGTCGCTGCTCCCCTGGCCTGGGCACTGCTCTTCGCGCTTGTCGGCGCGCCAGCGGTCCTGATGGGTGGCACGCTACCGGTCCTCATCCGGTCCTGGGCGCCGCAGGCGGGACACATCGGTACCGTCGGGGGCAGCCTGTACGCGGCCAATACCGCTGGCGCGATCGCTGGCGCGCTGCTGCTGCCGTTCCTGCTCATACCACAGTTCGGCGTGCGTGGTGCGGCACTCGCCGCCGCCGCGCTCAACCTGGCGGCGGCGAGTGCCGCCCTCGGCTTCGACCGCGTCGCCTGGCCTGGGCCAAGCGCCAATCAGTCACCGGAACCCGTACGTAGTATCCCGCCACAAGCGCGGGTCGCACTCACGCTGTATACGCTCGCTGGCAGCATTGCGCTGGGCTACGAAGTGGTCTGGTCTCAGGCCATCGTACCGTTCATGAGCACCCGCGTGTTCGCCTTCTCCATCGTTCTGGCGACGTATCTGACGGGTCTCGTCGTCGGTAGCGCACTTTACGCGCGCTGGGCCGATCGGGTCCGCGATGTGTGGGGGAGCTTCGGCTTCTTGATTGCGGCAGCTGGGCTTGTCGCCCTGCTGCAGATCGCCGGACTGGGAGGCTGGCTGCAACGGCTGCAGGTAGTCACTGACGGAGCGGTGATGGCCATGACCGGCAGCCTGCTCGCTGCGACATGCGCCCGTTTTGCCGTCGCTGCCGCATGCCTGGTCTTCGTGCCCACGGTGCTGCTCGGCGCCGCCTTTCCAGCCGCGCTGCGGCTGGCCGTGGACGCCAGGCATGTGGGCCGTGACGTGGGGACGGTGGTTGCGCTCAACACCTGCGGCGGCATCGTCGGGACCATGCTCACTGGATTTGTCCTTGTACCAGCGTTGGGACTCATACGTACGCTGGCGACGCTCGCGATAGCGGCCGCGGTAGTAGGCATCTGCGCGGTGATGCGGGGTCCGGCTGTACGGCGCGGTACGCGTTGGGCCACGCTGGGGATTGGCATGGCAGCGATACTTGGCGCCATCCTCATCCCACCGGACCGCCTGGCGCGCCTGCTCACTGCCATGCGTGCCGGTACGCTGGTCTTCTACGAGGAAAGCCGGGGTGGCACGGTTGCAGTCGTGGAGCAGCAGGCGGGACCCAAGCGCTTCAAGCGTCTGTATATCGACGGGGTCTCAAACTCCGGCGATGGCATGACCTCGGTGCGCTACATGCGCCTGCAGGCACTGCTGCCACTCCTTATACATCGCACCGAGCCACGCTCGGCGCTCGTCATCGGGCTCGGGACCGGCATCACGGCCGGAGCGCTCTTGCGCTTCCCAGGGCTGGAACAGCGTGTCTGCGCTGAGCTCCTGCCGGCTGTCGTGCGCGCTGCGCCGCTCTTTCAGGGGAACTTCGGCGCTGGGTCAGACCGGCGGATCGAGATCCGTGTGCGTGATGGCCGTCGGGATCTGCTGCGGAGCCCTGATCACTACGACGTCATTACCCTCGAACCTCCGCCACCGACGGCGGCAGGAGTGGTGAATCTCTATTCGAGCGATTTCTATCGGCTCGCCCGCACACGACTCCAGCCGAGCGGCCTGCTCGCGCAGTGGTGGCCGCTACCGACTCAAAACGATGAAGATTCACGTTCTCTGGTGCGCAGCTTCCTCGATGCCTTTCCATACGCATCGCTCTGGACAACGGAGTTTCATGAGATGCTCCTCGTAGGCTCTGCGGAACCAATCGAACTCGATGTGAGCCGGATCGCCGCACGCTTTGACCAGCCCGAGGTAGCTACGGCCCTGCGCGAGGTCGGGATCGCCTCGCCAGCCGCGTTACTCGCCACCTGGGTGACCGATAGAGCCGGGCTGGAGCGCTATGCCGATGGCGCGCCTACGGTGACCGACGATCGTCCTCGGATCGAGTACGCTACCTGGGTGCGGCTCGGAGAGTTCTCGCGTGTCCTGCCACGCGTGCTCGCGTTGCGCACCGACCCACCCCTGCACGGCGCCGATGAGGGGTTTCTGGCCGCAGTGGCCACCGAGCGCGAGCGCTTGCTCGGTTTCTATGCCGCAGGGCTGCACGCCTACAACGGCGAGCGGGACATGTGGGCACGCGCCCTCAAGCGCGTGCTGAGTGAGGACAGTGCTAATCCATACTACCGCTGGATCGTCGGCGGACAAGGGCAGTGACTTATGGAAGCACTATGGCACTCTCTTCGTCTTGCATTCCACCCTCCCCTGCCCCATACTCACCCCCAGGCAGAGCAGGAAGCGAGGGTAGCCTGACGCGAGCTTAGGTAGGTTCCTGCCATACGACGAGCGCGAGACTGCCTGCGCAGTGTCCATACGAGGCCCTCGAGGGAGTTATGA
>Ga0081455_10002429_pt1 | contig 22223 bp, 23 predicted proteins | sample TabmetS3T2R1_FD_70207 | JGI IMG/M metagenome (GOLD analysis project Ga0081455, IMG submission 70207) | Tabebuia heterophylla rhizosphere microbial communities from the University of Puerto Rico - S3T2R1 | ecosystem: Host-associated > Plants > Roots > Rhizosphere ...
GCGATGGACCTCCTCCCGTTCGAGCGCAGCACGGCACTGTGGCAGCGGGGCGCGTTCCTGTACCGGCGGTTGGAACAGCTCCTCGAGGCCGCGCCCCCGGGGACGCTGACGCCGGACGAGGTCGGCGACGCGTTCGCGCAGGTCTACGCCTTGCGGGCCCGGTCCCGGGTGACGCAGCACCGGTTGGCGGCGGGGGAGCGGCTCGGGCCCGAGACGTCGGTCGACAAGATCCTGCTAGCGACGGCCGAGCAGGCGGTCTTCGACCTCGTCGCCGCCGCGCTCTCGGACCGCGTGCTGGCCGGCGACGACCCCGGCAGCGAGCGCTGGCGCGCCGACTACCTGTACTCCCGGGCGGCGACCATCTACGGGGGCAGCACCGAGATCCAGCGCAACATCGTCGCCCGGCGTCTGCTCGATCTGGGGGCCGACCGCTGATGGACGGCGAGGAGCGGGAGCTCTTCGAGAAGGGCCTGCGCCACGCCGCCGCCAACCACACCGGCGAGGCGCTCGACGCCGCACTCGTGGGGCTCGGGTGGCGGGACGCCCTGGCGGCCGATGCCCGCGCCGCGGTCTCGCATTTCTTCGAGCTCCAGGGGGCGGCCAACGCGACGTCGTCGGCCCTCGACGACGTGGTCCTCGCCGCCCTCGACACCGCGCGCGCTCCGGCTGCGGGCGTCGTCCTGCCGTCCCTCGGGGGTTGGGACGCACCGGGCCGGGTCGAGGGTGGGGAGCTCGCCGTCCGGGGGGTCGGCACGGATGGCCTGCGCCGCCGTCCCACCGCCGTCGTCGTCGCCACGACCGGGGAGGGGCCCATCGCCGCCATCGTCGAGACTGCGGACCTCGAGCTGCGGCCGGTCGCCGGCATCGATCCCAGCCTCGGGATGGTCGAGGTCGTGGGCCGCGTGCGTCACGGCGACGGTGCGCCGGCCCCGCTGGCGGCATGGCCCGCTGCGCTGGCGGCCGGCCAGCTCGCCCTCGGCCACGAGCTGGTGGGCGCGGCGAGGCAGATGCTCGGGCTTGCCTGCGACCACGCCCGGGAACGCGTCCAGTTCGGGCGGCCGATCGCCTCGTTCCAGGCGGTGAGCCACCGGCTGGCCGACACCCGGGTTGCGATCGACGCGGCGGAGTCCGCATTGCACGCGGCCTGGGACGACGGGTCACCGCTGGCGGCGGCGCTCGCCAAGGCCCTAGCGGGGCGGGGCGCCGGCGTCGCACGGCGGCATTGCCAGCAGGTGCTGGCGGGCATCGGGTTCACTACCGAGCACCCGCTCCATCGCTACGTCCGCCGGTCGCTCGTGCTCGACCGGCTGCTGGGCGACGCCCGCTCGCTGACGCGGTGGCTCGGCGACGACCTGCTCCGCACCGGACGGCTGCCGGTGGTCCTGCCCCTGTGACCGATCGACGGTGACCGCCGCGCTAGGTCGCGTCGGTCGCGGCCCTGCGGGAGAGCAGCCGGTCGAGGTTCGCCCGCAGCTCGGGTGACGTGAACGATCGGTCCTCGGCGGTCAGGGCGAAGTCCAGGGTGGCCAGCACCGCCCGCTCCAGGTGCAGGTTCAGGATGCGCTTGGTGTCCTCCGCGGCACGCTGCGGCAGCTCGGCGATCCGTCGCGCGCACGCCAGGGCCTGCTCGAGCACCTCACCGTCGGGGCACACGTGGTTGGCGAGGCCGATCTCGGCGGCCCGCCGCGCCGGGATCCGGTCGCCGGTCAGGGCGTACTCCTTGGCGAGCTGGAGGCTGGTCAGCAGCGGCCACGTCACCGGCCCGCCGTCCGCGGCCACCAGGCCGACCAGAACGTGGGGGTCGGCGAGGTGGGCGCTCTCCGCCATGTACACGATGTCGGAGAGGGCGACGATGCTGCAGCCGAGCCCGACCGCGGGCCCGTTGACCGCGGCGACGATCGGCACCCGGCACGAGACCATGCCGGTCACGATCCGCCGCCCGTCGTCGAGGGATTGCCGACGCAGGTCGGCGTCGGTGGACAGCTCGTCGAGGTAGTCGAAATCGCCGCCGGCGGAGAACGCTCGGCCCGTGCCGGTGATCACAGCCACGCGGGCGTCGGCGTCGGCGTCGATCTGGGGGAAGACGTCGGCCAGCGCCCGGTGGAGGCTGTGGTTGGTGGCGTTGAGGTGGTCGGGCCGGTTCAGCCGGACGACCCTGATCGGTCCGTCGGCCTCGACCGCCAACCCCTCCGGCAGCTCGTAGGTCATGACCGCATCATGCCGCCGGCAGCCCGTCCATCAGGCGTCCGCTCGCTCGGCGGCTAGCCGCGGCGCCCACTCGTCGCGCAGCGTCCGGCGCAGGACCTTGCCCGACGGGAGCCTCGGGACGGCGTCGACCACCACCACGTGGCGCACCTGCTTGTACGTGGCGAGGGTCTCGGCCACGAGGCGCAGGAGCTCGCCCTCGTCGACCGGGCGGTCGGCGTCCAACTGCACGGCCGCCACGGGCACCTCGCCCGCCCGCTCGTCGGCGATCCCGAACACGGCACAGTCGACGACGGCCGGATGGCCGTGCAGCACGGCCTCCAACTCCGCCGGCGCCACCTGGAAGCCGTTGACCTTCATCATCTCCTTCGAGCGGTCGGTCAGGTGGACCCAGCCTTCGGGCTCGAGCCAGCCGACGTCGCCGGTGCGGTACCAGCCGTCGACGAAGGCGTCAGCGGTCGCTTCGCCCGGCAGGTAGCCGGCCATGACCGACGGGCTACGGGCCTGGATCTCGCCGATCTCCCCGGGGGCCGCCACCCGCCCGCTGTCGAGGTCGGCGACCCGGAGCTCGACGTCCGCCGGCGGCAGGCCGGCAGAGTCGAGCCGCCAGGCGGCGGGGTCGTGGACCGGGTTGGCGGCGATCACCGGCAGCTCGCTGGCGCCGTATGCCGGCAGCCACCGGACGCCCGTGCGCTCGGTGACGGCGGCGGCCACGCCCTCGGTGACCGGGGTCGCGCCCCACATGATGTAGCGCAGGGACGAGAGGTCGTAGTCCTCCAAGCGCGGGTGGTTCGCCATGGCCAGCGCGATCGGCGCGACCGCCATCTCCAGGGTCATGTGCTCGGAGGCGATGACGCGTAGCTCCTCGTCGAGGTCGAACCGGCGGTGCAACCGGACCGTCGCCCCGGCCTCGGCAGCGGCCAGCAGGTTGAGCAGGCCGAGGATGTGCGACGGGGGCGTCGCCACCTGGAACCGGTCGTCGGGGCCGAGGCCCAGGGCGGCGCACCAGTGCGAGGTGGCCCGCCCGATCGACGCATGCGTGTGGCGGACCGCCTTGGGGAACCCGGTCGTGCCCGAGCTGAAGACGAGGATCACGTCGTCGCTGGCGCCGGCCTCGGCACCCAGAGGCCGGCTACGGCTGGGGGCCAGCGCCGCCTCGAGGGCGGTCGGGTCGTCGAGGTCGGTCACGTCGTCGCCGCCCAGGCGGTCGGCGAGCAGCGAGGCCGCGGGCCCGTCGGCGACGGCGTGGCGCGCCCCGGCTGTCAGCTCCAGGGCATGGTCGACCTCGGCGGCCTTCCACGCCGGGCTCAGGAGCACGGCCGCGGCGCCGACCTTGCTGATCGCGTTGACGGTGATCACGAACTCCGGACGGTTCGCCATCATCACCGCAACGCGATCGCCCCGACCGACGTCGCGGTCCACCAGGTGCCGGGCGAAGGCGTTGCCGAGGCCGTCGAGGTCGCGGAACGACCAGCGGTCGTCACCGGCGCGGATGGCATCCCGATCGCCGTAGCGGTCTGCGGCCCGCTCCAGCCCCCCGTGCACGAGCGTCGCCATCGGAAACATTGTTCTCGGATTCCGAGATCGACGTCAACACAGGTCAAATGTAGGGTTCGCAGGTGAACGTCGTCGCCGTGGTCGGGAACCCGAAGCCCGCGTCCAGGACGAGGGGGGCCGCCGAGCTGGTCGCCGAGCGTCTGACCGGTGCGCCGGCCGCGACCGTCGTCGAGCTCGCCGATCTGGGTCCGGCGCTCCTCGCATGGGGCGACCCGGCGGTCGCCGCAGCCAAGCGGGCGGTCCTCGACGCCGACCTCGTCGTGTTCGCGTCGCCCACGTACAAGGCGACGTACACCGGGCTGCTGAAGCTCTTCCTCGAGCAGTTCGCCGCCGGCGAGCTCCACGGCACGACCGCCGTCGCGCTGATGCTCGGCGCGTCGCCCCATCATGCACTCGCAGGGGAGCTGACCCTCAAGCCGGTCCTCTCCGAGATCGGCTGCAGCTGCCCGACACCCGCGCTCTTCCTGCTCGAGTCCTCCTGGGACGCGAGCCCAGAGCTCGACGCCTGGATCGAGGGCGCTCGGGACGTGCTGCGACTGCCGGGCGGCTGACGGCGGGTCAGCCCGGCGGCGTGAGCTCGAGGTGCAAGCGGCGGAGGCCGCGCAGGATGAACGTCGGCGCGTACTCGTAGCGGCGGGCGCCGGCGGGGCCGTGCGCTGCCTCGGAGATCGTGATGTCTCCGGTGCGCTCGAGCAGGCGCGCGATCGCGACCCGCGCCTCGGCCCGGGCGAGGGGTCCCCCGGGGCAGGCGTGGATGCCGCGCCCGAAGGCCAGGTGCTCGCGCGCGTTCGGCCGATCGAGGTCGAACACGTTCGGTTCGGTGAACCGGCGGGGGTCCCGGTTGGCGGCGCCGTTGACCACCATGACGGTCGTCCCGGCCGGGATGTCCACGCCGCCCACGCTCGCCGGCCGGCGCGTCAGCCGGAAGTCCCCCTTGACCGGGCTCTCGATCCGCAGGCACTCCTCCACGAAGTCGGGGATGCGATCGGGGTCGTCCCGGAGCCGGCGCTGCAGGTCGGGCCGCTCGGCGATGACCTGGAACGCGGCCGCCAGGAGGCGGACGGTCGTCTCCTGCCCGGCCGAGAACAGGTTGGCCGCGACCCGCACCACGTCGATCACCTCCGGCGTCGACCCGTCGGGGAACGTGGCGAGGGCGAGGCTGGTGAGGACGTCGTCGCGGGGCCGGCGGCGTCGGTCCTCGACGTACACCGCGAACCGGTCGTACAGGAACTCCAGCGGGGTGTGGCCGAGCGGGCGCTTGGCGCTGCCGAGGACCCGGTTCCGGTCGTGGCCGCCCTGGAGCTCCTGGCGGAACGTCTCGTGGTCGCCCTGGGGCACGCCGAGGAGGTCGGCGATCACGTACAGCGTGAACGGGCCGGCGAAGTCGCCGACGAGCTCGCACTCTCCACGCGCGACCAGCTCGTCGATCTGCCCGTCGGCGCGACGCCACATGAAGTCCTCGTTCTCCCGAAGCCGCTTCGGCGTGAGCAGCCGCATGAGCAGGCCCCGATGGGCCTTGTGCTCCGGCGGATCCATGGTCGGGAGCTGGTCGCTGAACGGGAGCTGGTCGCGGTACTGCTCGATGACGTCGCTCACGTCGTCGCCCTCGAGTGGGACGGGCAGGCCGGGGAAGGGACCCGTCACCGAGTTGCACGACGAGAACGTCTGCGGGTCGGCGAAGATCGCGACCGCCTCGTCGTAGCCCGTCACCATCGTCACGCCGTGGTGTGGCTCCGCCTGGACGGGGCACCGCCGGCGCAGGTGGTCGAAGTAGGGATAGGGGTCGGCGATGAGCTCGTCGCCACGGAAGAAGTCGACGCCGTCGAAGTCGGTCATCGCGCCGCCTCACGGTGCGCTGCCCGCTCGCGGAGCGAGTCCTTCATCACTTTGCCGGTGGCGTTGAGGGGCAGGTCGTCGACGATCTCCACCACGCGGGGGACCTTGTAGTTCGCCATCTGATCGCGGCTCCAACGCACGATGTCGGGGCCCGTCGTCGCGCCGGGCCGGACGACCACGAACGCCATGCCGACCTCGCCGAGGCGCTCGTCGGGTACGCCGATGACCGCCGCCTGCTGGATGTCCGGGTGGCGGAGGAGCATGTTCTCGATCTCGGCGGGGTAGGCGTTGAAGCCACCGACGATGAACATGTCCTTCGCCCGGCCCACGATGCGGAGGCAGCCGCGGTCGTCGAGGACGCCCAGGTCGCCGGTCCGGAGCCAGCCTTCGGGGCTCAGGGCCTCGGCGGTCGCGCGGGGATCGTCGAGGTAGTGGGCCATGATGCTGCCGCCGCGCAGGACGACCTCGCCCGGTTCGCCGGCGGGCACGTCGCGGCCCTTGTCGTCGGCGATGCGCAGCTCGAAGCCCGGGCGCGGCCGCCCGACTGTGGTGGCGATCGTCTCGACGTCGTCGCGCGGAGACGTGGCGGTAGCGGTGCCGGCCTCGGTGAGCCCGTAGCCGGTGATGATCGTCGAGAACGGCAGCTCGTCGTCGATCCGGCGGATGAGCTCGACGGGGATGTCGGCCGCGCCCGTCACGGCGACCCGCAGGCTGGACAGGTCGTGGCGCTCGCGGGCGGGGTGGTCGAGGATCGACTGGTACAACGTCGGCGGCCCCGGCAGCACGGTGACGGCTTCCTGGGCGACACGGGCGAGGACGAGGTCAACGTCGAACACCGGCTCGGGCAGCATGAGCGCGCCCGCCGCCACCGAGGCCAGGATCCCGGCCTTCAACCCGAACATGTGGAAGTACGGGTTCACCATCAGGTAGCGGTCGGCGGTGCCGAGCCCGGTCATGGCGGCCCAGTCGGTCGCCACCCGCAGGGTCCGGCCGTGGGTCTGGACGACGCCCTTGGGCAGTCCGGTCGTCCCGGAGGTGAACAGGATGTCGGCCGGATCCTCGGCGCCGAGGGCCGCGAGCCGCCGATCGACCTCGGCCCGTGCCACGTCCGTGCTCCTGCCCATGAACCCGTCCCATGGCTCCGTGCCGGGCCCGGCGGGGCCGCGCACCACAACGATCGTCCGCAGATCGGCCAGTTCGGCGCGCCCGGCATCGAGCATCGACACGTAGTCGGTCCCCAGGAAGTCGGTGACCGTTACCAACACCCGGGCGCGGCTCCGGGACAGGATGTCCATCGCCTCGGGGCCCTTGAACCGCGTGTTCACCGGGACCAGCACCGCACCCGCCTGGAACAGGCCGAGCGCCGCCACGACCCACCGGGCGCTGTTTGGCGCCCAGATCGCGACCCGGTCGCCCGCCTCGACCCCCGAGGCAACGAGCGCAGCGCCGAACGCCCGTGCCTCAGCCACCAGCTCGGCGTAGGTGAGGCGGGTGTCACCCTCGACGATCGCCATCCGGTCGCCGAACCGATCGGCGGCGGCCGCAGCCATCGCCGGGATGCTGTCCCACGCGCCGTCGCCGCCGGCGGTCATCGCACGACGGCCGCGTCGTCGACGTTCATGAGCCGGGCGAGGTTGCCGCCCATGATCTTGCGGACGGTCTCGTCGGCGACGCCGGCCAGCTGGTGGACGTATGTCGCCGGCTCGGCGAGGCCCTCCGGATGGGGGTAGTCCGACCCGAACAGCACCCGCTCGTCCCCGATGAGACCGGCGAGCGCGCCCAGGTCCTCCTCCCAGAAGGGGCTGATGTGGATGCTGCGCCGGAAGACCTCGATCGGGTCCTCGAGGAAGTCCTGCGGCATCTTCTTGTAGACGTCGGCGAGGTTGCGGAGGAGCGGCTCCACCCAGCTGCTGCCGTTCTCGATGACCGCGACCTTCAATCTCGGGAAGCGGGACAGGGCCCCATGGCAGATCACGGCCGACACGGCGTCCTCGATCGGCCGCCACTGGCCGAGCATCCGGAACGCCTGCGGCTGGAACGGCAGCATCTCGCTGTCGTTGCCCATCCACTCGTTGGTGTAGCGCTCGTAGCCGCTGTCCGAGGAGTGCATGGCGACGAGGACGTCGGCCTCGACGGCCTGGCGCCAGAAGGGATCGAACTCCGGCAGCCCGAACGATCGCGGCCCGCGGTAGCCGGGGACCGGGGCGGGCCGGATGAGCACGGCGCGGGCGCCGCGCTCCACCACCCACTCCAGCTCCTCGATCGCGCGCTCGACGATCGGCAGCGTGATGACCGGCACCGCGAAGATGCGGTCCTCGTAATTGAACGTCCAGGTCTCGTGCATCCACTGGTTGAGGGCATGGATGGCGGCGTGGGTGAGCTCGACGTCGTCTCGCAGCCGCTCCTCGATGAGGCTGGCGAGCGTGGGGAACATGAGCGCGCGGTCGATGCCCTGCTCGTCCATGAGTGCGACCCGCGGAGCGGGCTCGCGGAACGCGGGGATCGACCGCATCGGTTCCCCGAAGATCTCCCTCCGGCTCTTGCCCTCGGGGTTGCCGTGGCGGAAGTAGTCCTCCTGCGCGCCCGGCCGCGCCACGACCTCGAAGGTGGGGTTCGGGATGTACTCGCTGATGCGGCCGCGCACGACGATCTTGGTGCGGCCCCGCACGTCCAGGTAGTCGATCGCGCCCCGATAGCGCTCGGGCAGGAACTTCGTCAGCGCGTCCTGTGTCTCGTAGAGGTGGTTGTCGGCGTCGAACACCGGGATGTCGAGCACGGGTGCGGGCATCGGTCTTCCTCCTGCTGCGGCCACTGTTACTTGAGCGACGCGGCGAGCGACACGAGAAGGGCGCGGGTGCGGTGCAGCGACGCGATCAGCTCGTCGCGGTCCTCCCCGATGGGGACGACCCGAACCGAGACGTCGGTGGCACCCGCGTCCGCGAAGGCGCGGAGGCGCTTCTCGACGGCGGCCTCGCTGCCCGCGGCGAGGATGTCGCCGACGTTGCGGGCGTCGCCATGGTCGAGCAGCCGCTGGTAGTTGGGCGAGACCTCGGCCTCGGCCAGGATGCGATTGGTCCGGGCCACGGCGGCGTCGACCTCCGAGTCGCGGCAGAGGCACACCGGCACGCCGGCGACGACGCGGGGCACCGGACGACCGGCGGCCTCGGCGGCACGCGTGAGGAGCGGGACGACGTGGGAGCTGATCGCCCGTTCGTCGGCCATCCACAGGATCGTCCCGCCGGTGCGCTCACCGGCCAGGCGGAGCATCGCCGGCCCGAGCGCCGCCAGCAGCACCGGCGTCGGCGTGACGTCCGTGATGTCCAGCGGGTTGTGCACCCGGAACAGCTCGTTGTCCACGTCCACGCGCCCGGGACCGGCGAAGGCGCGGTCGAGCACGTCGAGGTACGCGCGCATGGTCACCACCGGGTGCTCGTAGTCCAACCCGAGCATCTCGTCGATGATCCAGTGGTGCGAGACGCCGAGGCCGAGCGAAAGGCGGCCCTCACACACCGCCTGGACCGACAGCGCCTGCTGCGCCAGGGCGATCGGATGCCTCGGCTGGACCGGGACGACGGCCGTGCCGACCTCGATGCGCGTCGTCTCGGCCCCGACGATCGCGGCGGCCGTCAGCGCGTCGAAGTCGTCGGGGATCTGGGGTACCCAGACGGAGGCGAAGCCGGACTCGTCCGCCCACCGCGCATCGGCGCGGAGCCGATCGACCTTTGTCCGGTAGCGGCCCCGCTCCGGGCCGACCATCACCCCGATGCGCATCCCGCACCCCTCCTCCGTCAGCGGCACGAGGACGTCCCGAGAACAAGCTTCTACCAACAGTGTAACGTTAGTCTCGTCAGCCGCGAGGGAGACGCCCGCATCCACTCGAGCCCTCGGGCGACCGGCGGACCAGACTCGCGTGCCTGGAGAGGGAGGCTTCGATGACCGCCACCGAGTCCGACGTCTACTACGACCCGTTCGACTTCGAGATCGACACCGACCCGTACCCGATCTGGAAGCGGCTGCGCGACGAGCGTCCCCTCTACTACAACGAGCGCTACGACTTCTACGCCCTGAGCCGGTTCGAGGACGTCGAGCGGGCCCTGGTCGACTGGAGGACGTACAGCTCGGCCAGGGGCACCGTCCTCGAGTTGATCAAGAGCGGGATGGAGATCCCGCGGGGGTCGATCATCTTCGAGGATCCCCCCGACCACGATCTCTACCGGGGTCTTCTGTCGCGGGTGTTCACGCCCCGGAAGATGGCTGCGATCGAGCCGAAGATACGGGAGTTCTGCGCCCGCACCCTTGATCCGCTGGTGGGGTCCGGTGGGTTCGACTTCATCCGCGACCTCGGGGCACAGATGCCCATGCGCACGATCGGCATGCTCCTCGGCATCCCGGAACAGGACCAGGAGGCGCTCCGCGATCGCATCGACGAGGGCTTGCGGCTCGAGGAGGGCACCATGCCCGACCTGAACCTCGAGGCCCGAGGGTACGAGCAGAGTGAAGCCTTCGCCCAGTACATCGACTGGCGCGCGGAGCATCCCTCCGACGACCTGATGACCGAGCTGCTCCAGGCTGAGTTCGAGGATGCGGAGGGCACGCGCCGCCGGCTGAGCCGAGACGAGCTGCTGGGCTACATCAACCTCCTGGCGGGGGCCGGCAACGAGACGACCACGCGGCTGATCGGCTGGACCGGCAAGGTGCTGGCCGAGCATTCCGACCAGCGCCGGCAGCTGGTCGAGGACCGCAGCCTGGTGGCCAACGCCATCGAGGAGCTGCTGCGTTTCGAGCCACCGTCACCCGTCCAGGCGCGCTACGTCACCAAGGACGTCGAACACCACGGGCAGCCGGTCCCCGAGGGCAGTGCCGTCCTCCTGCTGAACGCGTCGGGGAACCGCGACGAGCGCAAGTTCTCCGACCCCGACCGGTTCGACATCCGCCGCGCCATCGACCACCACCTGGCCTTCGGCTACGGCACGCACTTCTGCCTCGGTGCCGCGCTGGCCAGGCTCGAGGGCCGGGTCGCGCTCGACGAGGTGCTGGCCCGCTTCCCGACCTGGGAGGTCGACTGGGACAACGCCGTCCAGGCCCGGACATCGACGGTGCGGGGGTGGGAGAGCCTCCCGGTCATAACACCCTGACCCCTGAGGGTGGGGCTACCCCCACCCGGAAGACGCCGGGGCGCTCCATTCACCCGCCGGCCACCCATTCGTACTGTGGGGCCATGACCACGAGCGACGTGATGACCACAGCGGGGGCCATGCGCGTCGGAGCCGCGAGCGACCCCGGTGATGACAGCTCCACGTGGACCGACATCCTGCGGGCGCTGGCAATGCGCAAGCGGCTCGAGGAGATGTCAGCCCTGGCCGGTGGCGCCCGGTGAGGCCGCCGTGAAGTAGCGATCGAGCACGCCCACCGCAGTCGGCAGCCATTGATCGCAGCCGGCGCCGGCCGCCTCGACGACATAGGGGAGGAACTCCCCGGCGTCCAAGCCGCCACGGGACCCCAGGTCCAGCAGGCGATCGAGCGCCTCCGCGACGGCGTCGCCGGCGCCGGGCGCCCCCAGGAGATCGCAGACGATGGCTTCGACGCCGCCGGGAACGTCCGTGGCCCCCGGAGGAAGCGGCGGCGTGGGCGCCAGGGCCAGGTAGACCTCGGCCCGGTAGACGTCTCGCTCGTACGTGGTTGGTCCCCGCTCGCACACCTCGGGCGTCCCGGCGTAGCGGAACAGGCGGTTGGCCGGTCCGACCATGGCGACGTTCGTCACGATCAGTCCCTCGAGCCACGAGGTCGTGACGTCGGGGTCGAAGGCCGATTGGCAGAGCATCGTGGCCACGCCTACGACCTCGTCGGCGGTCACCGGCGTGAGCCCGAGCGCGCCCACGTCGGTCGCGATCGCCTGCGGCGTGGAGTCGAGCAGCTCCCGGACGTCGGCCAGAACCGCGTCGCCGCCCCCCGCCTCGGCGGCCTCGCTCGTCGGTGGCGTCGCCGGCCCGGGATGCCCGCCGTCGTCGCCTCCCCCACACCCCGCAGCGAGCAGGGCAACCGCCACGAGCCCGACAACAGGCCGCACGAACGTCGCCCGATCCCCTCGAGACGTGACAGGAGGAAGGAACCAGCCCGCCACACGGCGAGTGTGCGCCGACGGGTGCTAACCGGCGATTAGCGAGGTCGGGACGTGCCGGCGCGCTCAGGCGGCGTCGTGGAAGACGAGGCCCAATGTGTGGCGGCGGCCGCTGCGCACGGTGCTGACGCCGTGGCGCAGCGGGCCGCTGGACCAGCCTCGCTGGGTCCGCACGGGCCGGTCGCGGGTGGTGAAGACCAGTCCATGGCCCTGGGGGATGGTGCTCGCGGTGGCGCGGGACTGGGCTCGGGGCCGCTGCTCGACGACGACGAACTCGCCGCCGGTGTAGGCGTGGCCGGGCCGGTCGAGGCCGATGACGACCTGGAGCGGGAACACCAGGTCGCCGTAGAGGTCGCGGTGCAGCGCGTTCCAGTCGCCCGGCCCGTAGCGCAGCATGAGCGGTGTCGGCCGGGTCTGTCCCGCCTCGTGGCACCGATCGAGCCAGTCTTCGAGGCGGTCCGGCCACGGTGCCGGTTGGCCCCTCCGCTCCGCCCATGTCCGCGCGACCGGGAGGAGGTGGGGCCAGAACGCGGCCCTCAGCTCGGTCACGACCTCGGGCAGCGGGTGGTCGAAGTAGCGGTACTGCCCCTCGCCGAAGCGGTGCCGGGCCATGTCGATGGTCGATCGGAACCGCGCGTCGTCGCCGTAGGTGTCGACCAGAGCTCGGCACTCGCCCACCGTGAGGACCGATCCGGTCGCCGCCACCCCCACGTCGTCGAGGCCGGCACCGACATCGGTCCAGCGGAGCCCGTCCACCCGATCGGCGACGGGCCTCGTCGCGCTCACGACAGTCCGGTCTCCCGCATGGTGATGCTCAGCCGCCCGAGCGGGAGGCCGAGGTCGGTGGGTGCCGTGCCCGGGAACACCTTCGCCACGCCGTGGTAGATGCGGCGGTTCGGGCCACCGAACACGAGCAGGTCGCCGCTGCGCATCTCGATGTCGGTGAACGGCCCGGTGCGGCGGTCGACACCGGCCAGGCGGAATGTGCAGGCGTCACCCAGGCTGATGGTGACCACCGGTGCCGCGGAGGGTTCCTCGCCGTCCTGGTGGAGGCCGAGGCGCGCGCCGGGGGCATACAGGTTCACGATGGCGGCGTCGGGTGCGTAGCTGGCCGCCTCCGGTCCGCCGACGCCGTAGGCGGCCCCGACCGCGTCGCGGGCGAGCTCGATCATCTCGGATGGCAGCGGCTTCACGGGCGCACCGTCGGTGTCGTCGGCGGTCCGGCTGTACGCGTACGGCTGCCAGTGCCAGCCGAGGCACACGGACTGCACGCTCATCAGGTGGCCGGTCGGCACTCGGGGATGGCGCAGCCCCGCGGGCGGCAGTGCCCAGCGCCGGAACTCGCCGACCAGGCCGCGTTGGGCGGGAAGCCCGAGCCAAGCCGGGACGTGCACGACACCCGGCAGCACCTCGCAGCGGGCCTGCTCGACGTCGACGTCTGCGAGGGGCAGGGGTGGCTGGTGGTGCGGCCCGGCCTCGGTAGCGGGTGGCGGCAACGTGGTCGGCACGCCGCCCCGGCGGCTGCGCGCCCCACCGCGACGAGTCGTGGGCACGTCGACGTTCATGCGCTGTACAACGGGCCGGCGCCCACGGCCGTGAGGTTCGAGAGACGGTCAGTCGATGTGCTCGCCGATCTCGCTGCCCTCCTCGGACAGGTCCTCTTCCTCGAGCTCGCCCTCCAGCACCTCGCGGTAGGTGATCGGGTCGGGGTTCTCCTCGGCCGCCTCGTGGGCCAGCTCCTCCGCCCGTTCCTCGGCGGTTTCCTGGGACTCGTCCTCGCGGTCGGACATGCGCGCCTCCTCGTCTGCCTGCCCCACCACGCGTTCCCCGACCCCGGCCGCCCGAAACGGGGGGTGACCGGCCCGGCCGCTACCGTGCCAGGGGCGATGTCCGAATCCGAGCGCGAGTCGGTGCCCGAGCGGCGGGGTCCGTGGGTGGGCGTCGCCGGCGCCGTGGTCATCGTCGGCCTGCTCGCCGCCTCGGTCGCCGCGGCATGGATGTCCGTCGACGAGGCGGACACCAACCCGCTGGCGGCACCGGCCGCTGATGACGACGCCCGGGGTGGCGACGGGCCCACCGACGACGGGCCCAGCGCCGACGACGGACCGCCGGCCACCGCCGCCGAGTTACGCGCCGCCGTCGACGAGATCAGCGCCGTGGTCGAGGCGGAGCGCGGCCTGGCGTTCACCGAGCCGGTGGATGTGGAGCTGGCGGGCGAGGGGGAGTTCCAGCGCCGGCTGCTCGACGACTTCGACGAGGGGGTCGACGACCTACGGAACGCGGAGGTGCTGCTGAAGGCCTTCGGACTCGTCGAGGCCGACGTAGACCTCGTCGAGGCCATGCGCACACTGCTCGGCGCCGGCGTTGTCGGCTTCTACGACCCGGAGACCGATGAGCTGGTGGTCCGGGGGACGGCGCTCACGCCGTACGTCCGCACCACCATCGCCCACGAGCTCACCCACGCCCTCGACGACCAGCGGTTCGACCTCGACCGGCCCGAGTACGACGACGCCGACGACGAGATCGACTTCGGCTTCAGCGCCCTCGTCGAGGGCAACGCGCGCCGGGTCGAGGATGCCTACCGTGCGGGTCTCAGCGACGAGGAGCGGCTGGACGCCGCCGCGGAGGAGTTGTCGCTGGGGGGCGGCCTCGACCTCGGCGACGTGCCGCTGGTGTTGGTCGACCTGATCAGCGCGCCCTACGGACTGGGCCACGACTTCGTCGTCCAGCTGCTCGACGACGGCGGCCAGGAGGCGCTCGACGCCGCATTCGACGCGCCGCCGCGCACCAGCGAGCAGGTGATCGACCCCGCCGCCTACGAGGCCGGCGAGGGTGCCACCGAGGTGGCGGTGCCCGCCGTCGCCGGCCAGGTCGTCGACCAGGGCATGGCCGGGCAGTTCCTGATCCAGGTCGTGCTGGCCGACGCGCTGGGCGAGGACCGGGCCCGCGCCGCGGCCTCGGGGTGGGGCGGCGACGCGGTGGTGGCGTGGCGCGACGGACAACGCCCCTGCGCCACCCTGGCTGCCGTCGGCGACGACCCCGGCGAGACGGCGGAGTTGCGTGGCGCGTTCGAGGACTGGGCGGCCAGGGGCGGCCCCGCCGGCGGCGCAACCGGGTCCGACGTCACGGTGGCGCCGAGCGGCGACGGTCCCGTCACGGTCGAGGCCTGCGGGCGCTAAGAGGCCGAGCGGATAGACCGGCAAGGTCGGGGTCGGTCAGGCGCGTCGCGCCAGGTCCAGGGCCAGGTCGACGGCGTCGGCGGCCGTGCGCGCCGGCACCGTGCCGGCCACGTCCCAACCCTCGCCGAGGACGATGACCGGCGTGCCCGCCAGCAGGGCGAGTGCGACCTCGGACAGCGTGCCGTAGGCGCCCGGCAGGGCGATGACGGCGGCGGCATCCATCACCACCAGCGCGTTGCGGGCCTCGCCCACCCCGGTGGGCACTGCGACGGTCACGTAGGGGTTGGCCTCGGCGCGGGCGGTGCCGGGAAGGATGCCGACCGTGGAGCCGCCGGCCAGCACCGCGCCCCGGCAGACGGCCTCGGCCACGCCCGCGCGGCCGCCGGTGACGACGATGCAGTCCCGCTGGGCGAGGAGGCGCCCGACCTCCTCGGCGAGGGTGAGCACCGCCTCGTCGGCTTCGGTGCCGCCGACCACCGACACGTAGCGCGGCCGCGAGGTGAGTCCCGGCATCCCCATGGCCGGATTATCGCGTGCCCCGGTGAACGGCGGTCCGGTCGGGCCCGGAGGGTTCATCCGTGGATGCGGTGACGGGCCATGACTGGATACCGTCCATCCCGTGACAAGCGAAGGCGACGAGTACCGCGTCGAGCGGGACAGCATGGGAGAGGTCCGAGTGCACTCATCAGCCCACTGGGGTGCGCACACGCAGCGGGCCGTCGAGAACTTTCCGGTCTCGGGGGTGCCGCTGGAGCCGTCGCTCATCGCGGCGCTGGCCCGCATCAAGGGCGCCGCGGCCCAGGCCAACGCGCGGCTCGGCGTCATCGAGCAGGACATGGCCGACGCCATCAGCGCCGCCGCCGCCGAGGTGGCCGACGGCCGCTGGGACGACCACTTCCCCATCGACGTGTTCCAGACCGGTTCCGGCACCAGCTCCAACATGAACGTCAACGAGGTCCTGGCCCGCCTGGCCTCGCAGCGTCTGGGTCGTCCGGTGCACCCCAACGACCACGTCAACGCGTCGCAGTCGTCGAACGACGTGTTCCCGTCGGCGATCCACGTGGCGGCAGCGCACCAGACACAGACGGTGCTGCTCCCGGCGCTGGAATACCTAGGCCTGGCGCTACGGGCCAAGGCGCACTCGTTCGCGGAGGTGGTGAAGGCCGGCCGCACCCACCTCATGGACGCCACGCCGGTCACCCTCGGCCAGGAGTTCGGCGGCTACGCAGCACAGGTCGCCCAGGCGGCGGGGCGCATCAAGGCGACGCTGGGCGGTGTCGGCGAGCTGCCGCTCGGCGGGACGGCCGTCGGCACCGGCATCAATTGCCCGCCGGGTTTCGCAGCCGACGTGATCGACCAGCTGGCGGGCGACCTCGAGCTCCCGCTCGTCGAGGCCGGAGATCACTTCGCCGTCCAGGGCGCCCGCGACGCTCTGGTGGCGCTGTCGGGCAGCCTCCGGGGCCTGGCCGTGGCCCTGCTCAAGATCGGCAACGACATCCGCTGGATGGCATCGGGGCCCCGTACCGGGCTGGCCGAGATCCGGCTCCCCGACCTGCAGCCGGGGTCGTCGATCATGCCGGGCAAGGTGAACCCGGTCCTGGTGGAGGCGCTCACCCAGGTCTCGGCCCAGGTGATCGGCAACGACGCCGCCGTCGCCTTCGCCGGGTCGCAGGGCAACTTCGAGCTGAACGTCTACATGCCGGTGATCTCGCGCAACCTGCTCGAGTCGATCCGCCTGCTGGGCAACGTGGCCCAGTTGTTCGCCGATCGCTGCGTGGCCGGGATCGAGGCCGACGTCGAGCGCTGCCGCGCCTACGCGGAGTCGAGCCCGTCGCTCGGGACCTCACTCAACCCCTACATCGGGTACGACGCGGCCGGCGTCATCGTCAAGGAGAGCATCGCCACCGGGCGCAGCGTGCGTGAGCTCGTCCTCGAGAAGGGCCTGCTGACCGAGGAGCAGCTCGACGTCGCCCTCGACGTCCTCGGCATGACCAAGGGCGGGGTCCGCAAGTAGCGGATGCCGCCCTGAGCCCTTCAGGCGCCGAGGGCGGGCGAGCCGGGGTAGGGCTTGGGATCCGCGGGCCCGGGGATGTTGGGCCGCGTCCAGCTCATGGCCTTGGCGAGCTCGGACACGGCGTCCCGCCACTCCGGCGGGTCCCACCCCTCGGCGAGGGCGGCGACGGAGCGGTCCTGGCGCAGGTGCACGAAGGCGGGTAGCTCGTTGACGCCGATCGCCTTGACGAGGTCGCGATCCGGGTCGGCGAAGGTCAGCATCCGCTGCGCCCACGGCCCGAGGAACTCGCGGGCGTCGTCCTCGTTGGCGGTCACCACGAACGCGATGCGGCAGTCGGCCCCACGGAAGTCCTCGAGGATGCGGCCGGCGGTCTCCAGCAACCACGCGCTCTCGTAGGTGTACGGATCGAGGATCACCGCGGCCAGGTGGAACGTGGTCAGCCAGGCGTCCAGGCTCCGAGGCTCGCCGCCGAGAGGCGCGAGCCGTAGGTCACCAGGGGGGTCGGTCGCCACGGCCCGAGACGGTAGCAAGCTGCGGTTTCCGGGAGCAGATTCGGGGCTACGGTCCCACCGGTGCACCCCATCGAGCGGCTGCGGGCTGTGGCGCGAGCGCGAGACCTCGAGCAGACGCTGCTGGCGAGCGAGGCGGCGTCGGTTCTCGGGTCGCTCGCGTTCGACCCCATGAGCCTGCTCACATCGTGCCGCCGGCTGATCGACCGGCACCCGGCGGCCGGGGCGCTGTGGTGGGCGTGTGCCCGGCTGCTCGCCGCCGACGACGCCCGGGCGGAGGCGCGCAGGATCGCCCTCGATCTCGACGACGATCCCGCCCGGATCGACCTGAGCCTGGAGCTGCCCGACGGCGCGGTCGTCACCGTCGTCCCCGATGCCGCCGGCGGCTCGGACCTCGCCGGCGACCTGGCGGGCATGCGCGACGACCTCGATGTGGTCGCGTTCGACGGCGGCGCGCCCGCAAGCGGCCCCCCCGACGGGATTCTGCTCGTCGAGACCGGCGCGGCCGGCCCGCACCAGTTCCTCGGCGCCGCCGGGGCGGGCGAGTTGATGGCCGAGGTACGGCAGGCGGGAGCCGCCGTGTGGCTGTTGGTGGCCGTGGGCCGGCGGCTGCCGGGACCGTTGTTCGACGCCCTGGTGACGCGAGCCGGCACGGCGGCGGGGGAGGTCCTGCCGATCGACGGGGTCGACCGGATCGTCGAGCCGCGCCAGGTGCCATGCCCGTGCCCGCCGGAGCTGCTGCGCCAGCCCGGGGGCGGCGGTTCCGGCGCTCGGATGTGACGCTTTCCGGCGTTTCGGATGCCGGTTCGGGGTCGGTTCCCGGGCCGGGTCACATGCGGGTGGCGCGGACGATCCACGCCGCCGACTCGTAGATCACGCCCCCGTCGGTCTCATGGGCGGTGACGGTCGACCGGAGCCCGTCGAGTACGCGCGCTCGGCCGGCGTCGTCGAGCCCGTCCAGCATCCAGCCGAGCAGCCCGAGCACGAACCGGTAGGCGTCGTCAGCGTCGTGCCCGAACCACATGTCCGCCGTCATGCCCTGATGCTCGATCTCGCCGAACCCCGCGGCCTCGAGGATCGCCCGCACCCGCTCGGGGTCGTCCAGCGAGAACGGCCCGGGGGCGTCGGGCGGCGGGGCGGGGAGGTCCCTGCCGGCGGCGAGGGCGCCGGTCAGCTCGCGGACCCAGGCGTTGTTCGCCAGCGGCTGCCACGACAGCAGGACCAGGCGGCCGCCCTGCTTCAGGGCCCGCCCGACGTTGACGAAGGCGGCGGTGAGGTCGCCGAAGAACATGGCGCCGGTCTGGCTGATCGCCACGTCGAATGTGCCGGGATCGAACGGGTGGATCTGGGCGTCGACCTGCTCGAAGCTGACGTTGCCGATGCCCTCGGCGACGGCGCGGCCCCGGGCGTGCTCGATCATCCTGGACGACAGGTCTACGCCGAGCGCCGAGCCGGACATCGCCCTGCGGGCCGCGTCGCGGGTGGTCAGGCCGGTGCCGCAGCCGACGTCGAGGATCCTGTCGGCGACGCCGATGGCCGCCGCGGCGAAGAACGGGTCGTGGTAGGCCGCCAGCGCCCGCTCGAAGTACTCCGCGTTGTCCGCCCAATACGCGCCCTCGTCACCGTCCCAGGCGCGCAGTTGCTCTGCGTTGGAGGGGTCGATGTGGACTGAGTTGGTGGCCGACATGTCATCCTCCCGGTAATCTCCCTTTGGGAGAATGCTGTACTCCCAAAGGGAGAGCAATGTCAAGTGCCCCGGCGATGACGACGACGTCCTACGCCATCCTCGGCCTGCTCGCGGTCAAACCCTGGACGACGCACGAGCTCGTCCGGCAGGTCGACCGCAGCCTGCGCCGGATCTGGCCACGCGCGCAGAGCAAGCTCTACGAGGAGCCGAAGAAGCTCGTGGCGCACGGGCTCGCCCGCGCGACCGACGACTCGGTCGGCCGTCGTCGGCGGACTCGCTACACCATCACCCCCAAGGGCCGCCGGGCGCTGGCCGCGTGGTTGCAAGAGCCCGGCGACGGGCCCGCCCTCGAGTTCGAGCAGCTGCTGAAGATCAACTTCGCCGACAGCGGCAGCAAGGCCGACATCCTCACCAACCTCGCCGCGACCCGTACCTGGGTGCTCGATCAGAACCGGGAGAACCTGGCCGCCGCCCGTGCCTATCTGGAGGGTCGCAGCGAGTTCCCACAGCGGGCGGCGCTCAACCAGCTGGGCGGGCGGTTCCTGACCGACTTCTACGTCATGGTCGCCCAATGGGTGGAATGGGCGTCGGACATCGTCGACGGCTGGCCTGACGACGTGCACGATGCCCCCTTCAGCGTCGCCGCCGCCGAGGAGGGCGTCCGGCTCGCGGCGAGCATCTCGCCTGGGACCTGAAAGAATCCCCGGCCATGAAGCGCCGCGACCTGATCCGCATGTCCCACGACGAGGTGGTCGAGTTCCTGCGAGGCCGCCACACCATGAACGTCGCGACCATCAACCACGACGGGACGATCCACATGGTGGCCATGTGGTACGGCTTCGTGGGGCAGGCGCCGGCGTTCTGGACGTTCGGCAAGTCGCAGAAGATCCTCAACCTCGAGCGCAACCCCCAGATCACCTGCCTGGTCGAGGCCGGCGACAAGTACGAGGAGCTGCAGGGCGTCGAGCTGGTGGGCCGGGCGGAGCTGGTTCCCGACTACGAGGGCAGGATGGCCATCGGGCGCAGCGTGTTCGAGCGCTACGTCGGCGAGTGGACCGAGGAGGTGCAACCCTTCCTCGAGCACACCGGCGCCAAGCGGGTGGGCGTGATCGTCCACGTCGACCGGATCGTGTCCTGGGACCACCGCAAGCTCGGCGGACAGTACTGACCGGCGCCCGCTGGGCCCCGGGGTGGGCGCGTTAGCGTCAGCCGCCGTGGGAGAGACCAGCGTCGTCGACCGCTACCTGGAGCTCGGGCTGCGGCTCGGGCGCCACGTCGACGGGTTCGTCGACGCCTACTACGGCCCTCCCGAGCTGGCCGCCCGCGCCACGGCCGAGCCGGCGCGCCCGCCTGCGGAGCTGGCGGCCGACGCCGGCCGCCTGGTCGCCGACCTCGATGCGGGCGACGGTGCCGACCAAGTCGACGCTGGGCGCCGCCGGTGGATCCGGGCCCAGGCCGTGGGCCTCCGGACGAGCGCCCGCAAGCTGGCCGGGGCTGACATCGGCTATCTCGACGAGGTCGAGTCTTGCTACGGCGCCCGCCCCGGGCTGGTCGACGACAACGAGTTCGCGGCCGCACACCGGCGTCTCGACCAGGTCCTGCCCGCCGAGGGCGGCGCGCCGCTGCGCGAGCGGTACATCGCCTGGCGCGAGGCACACGGCGTTCCCGCCGACAAGCTCGAGCCTGCCATCCGGTCGCTGGCGGACGACCTGCGCGAGCGGACCCAACGGCTCTTCGGGCTGCCGGACGGCGAGCACGTCGAGTGGATCTTCGAGACCGACAAGCCGTGGTCCGGCTTCAACTACTACCAAGGCGGATTGCGCAGCCGGGTGGCCATCAACCTCGACCTGCCGGTCCTGTCGCTGACGCTGGGACACCTGGTCGCCCACGAGGCCTACCCGGGCCACCACACGGAGCACAGCCGCAAGGAGGTCGGCCTCGTCCGCCAGCGCCGCTGGCTGGAGGAGACGATCTTCCTCGTCGGCACGCCGCAGTGCACGATGGCCGAGGGCCTGGCCGACCTCGGCGTCGAGGTGGTCGTCGGTCGCCGGCCCGAGCGGGTGGTGGCCGAGCACCTGCGCCCCCTCGGCATCCGCTACGACGCCGACGTGGCTGCAGCGGTGGCCGAGTCGGCCGAGGCGCTGTCGTGGGTGCGGTCGAACGCGGCCATCCACCTGCACGACGGCGGCTGGCCGGTCGACGACGTGGTGGCCTACCTCGAGCGTTGGGCGCTGCTGCCCCGCAACCGGGCCGAGAAGGCAGTGTCGTTCCTCACCGATCCGACGTGGCGCGCGTACAGCCACTGCTACACCGAGGGGCTGCGCCTGTGCCGGGGGTACGTGGCCGGCGATCCCGCCCGGTTCGAGCGGCTGGTCACCGACCAGCTTCTGCCGGCAGACCTGCCGGGCGCGGCTGCCTGACGGCCACAACGTCAGCAGAGGACGGTCGAACGCAAGCCTTTCCGCCACGGCCGAAACGCCTTGACAGGGTGGTGAGCCGGCCAAACGATTGGAGGCACTGGCTTGCTCCCGATGGCTGGGCTCGGTGGTTGCACGCATGATTCGACTGCGGCTCGGTGTCGACGACGTCGCCAGAACGAGGTTGGCTGCACCTAGCCGCTATTGCGAGCTCTCCGTCAGCGCCCAAGTCATACAGCAGCCGACAAGCCCCTTTCGACGACTCTGCGCGGCCAGCGGAGTCAACCTGCCGGCGTCGGCCAATCACCTTCTGGAGTTGGTGCCCGCTCATGGCAACGTGCCCGACTTCCTCGCGCCGGAGGGGGTGCACAGCTTGGAGGAAGCCGTCGACGCCGTCATTTCCGCGCCCGCCCAGATGATCCGCAACGACATGGCGACCGTCCCATGGCCCGCAGTGTCGTCCTGGATGCGCGATCTCGCGGACGGCTGCGTTTCCGCCCGGAAGGAATTGGCTTCGTCCTTGCGCGACTACCACGACCAGGTGCTCAAGCTTCTATGGCCGGCGATCGAACACGTCCTCGAAGCCGACCTGCAGTTCCGCGCGTGGCAGCTGGCGACGACGGGTGTCGCAGCGACAGTGGATGGCCTGCACCCCGGCATTCGGTGGTGCGACGGAGTGGTCGAGGTCGACACGCCCCTGG
>Ga0081455_10002430_pt1 | contig 22217 bp, 25 predicted proteins | sample TabmetS3T2R1_FD_70207 | JGI IMG/M metagenome (GOLD analysis project Ga0081455, IMG submission 70207) | Tabebuia heterophylla rhizosphere microbial communities from the University of Puerto Rico - S3T2R1 | ecosystem: Host-associated > Plants > Roots > Rhizosphere ...
CTAGCCTATGTATTAAAGATGATGCGCCAGAGGAATATTTGAATTTGAGAATAATAGTACGATTTACCTTGTTCGAGACAAAGCTCGGGTTTAGAATTACGGAATAGCCAAGGATAGTGTTGTTGGTCTCTAGCCTCCTTATTCTGTACCTTATTGCTCTCTCGGTTATTCTGTAACCCATGTCTTGCAAACTCCTTTCAATATCACTAGACGATATACGACCATTCCTGCCGAGTGTTGAAAGCATTATTTTGTCGATTTCATCAAGCAATGTTATACAGTAGAAAAATCAAATTATTATTTATTTCCAAGTCGGTACTGGCTCCGCGTATTTTGAATCTGAGACTTAGTCTTATTATTCAGATATTATCTAGATATACGAATTTCATATAGTAACCGGACTACTCTAAAACCGATTTACTCAAGTACTGAAATTGAATGAACTAAGCTAAATGGAGATAACTACTATGAATCGCTGTAAATGTCATCGTGACTACCCTTAGTTGTAAATTAGATTATATTATATAATAGACACCTCGATTCTGTGCAACACAAATTCATAGTGGAAAATCAAGGAAGCTTCTTTTACAATAGTTTTATACTTCTTGAGAATTATCCCTGTGTGGGATGTTGTAACATTTTTTAACCATCAGACACTTCAATTGTTCCCATCATTGTAGTTGGATGATATTCACAATGGTATTGAAGTGTTCCAGTCATATTAGGTCTAAATGATAGCTCACCAGAATCATTAGGTTCAATATCCCCGCTGGACGCAAGCTCATTACCTTGTGGTGATTCTACAATCATCTCATGCTCTTCGTCTGTCGGATTCTCAATCTGCACAGTATTATCTCTGTTGACTATAAATTTTAGGGTAGGATTTATTGTTCCGTTGTTGTCAGACCACCTATACACTTCCTGTTGTTCTGTTACACCTAATTGAATCGTATTACTATCTTCTCCATTAGTTGATGTAACAGGGGTTATTTTCGTTTCACCGGGAGCTGTCGAGCTATCTGAAATCTGTTGGGCGTTTGCGACACGAATTGAATTGTTGCTGTATATCTGCAAAAGATCTCCAAGGCCACTAAAAGCAATAGCCGAAAATATGAATATTGGCATGATGATAGCTATTATTGAGGCCAAATTTCGGTTTGTCAGATTGAAGAGCTTCATTGATGTTTACCAATATTATTTTAATTCTATTAAAGAAGGAATACGAATACCACTGCTGGAACCCATAAGTGGAATCAAATTAAATCATATCGTATCTAATTTTCATTATGGTCTGATAGTTCTATTAAATAGTGGAACGAATAATCATCTGTGAACTATTGGGTTGTCAGAAACAGAGCTTCATCTCATTAGTACAATTGTTGTCTTGATTTCCATCGTTATTCCAGTATTTATTGCTATACAGCTAAGACACAGTTACAACCGTCGCCTTAGAGATTTGATGATAGTATTAGCGACTTTCATTGCAGTACACGGAATTTATCATATAATAGATTTTTTTGGATTTTCATTTTTAGCTGAATGGTTATTTGAGCCGATATCAATATCAATACTCATATTCTTTGGATTACTCTATTTGAGAACATATCAAACAATTCAGGAAATCAAAAAATGAGTTTATTTGTTGTGGTTGATGGCAGTAGTGATCCTGTAGCCTCTGGGTTGACAATAATTCTTCTTTTTGTAGCATTAAGCATATTCATATGGCTTGCAGTAAGGTCCAGAGGGATTACAACCTTTCAATTTCAGATAGCCATCTTTATCTTAATTTGGATTCTAGGGGAGATAATCGGTGTCCTGCAGGAATATCAGATTATTATATTGTCTCCCTTTTTTAATCAGCTGCCAGACATCAGTCTTCAAATACATCTTTCATCTATGATTTTCCTAACCGTAATGCTATGTATTAGATTTTATTATTCAGAAAGAAGACAAAAGAAACTAATTGATAAACTATCTGATAAAAAGAGTTTAAGTTAAAATAATGGTCCTCTCATGTATTTTGAGGACTATTTTAATGATAAGAATCTCTCTGTAAACTTTTCCGCAGCATCCAGATTGTATTCAGCTTCAACTATTAAACTATCATAATCATATCTAACATGTAAGGATTTCAAGATACTTCTGACCAGACTGTATTTTTTACCGTCTGAGGTAACTTCAATTTTATCAACTAGGAGAAGTCCTTTATCAAGAAGCCAGTTAATTTTTCTGTAAGCGGTAGTATGCGGAATATTACATTCTTTAATAATATTGTTGACAGGGATGGCCCTATACATTGAACAATTTAGTATCTTTACTATTTCTTCGTCAGCCAGAGCTGAAAGGATGGCTTGTTTTAGCTTATGGCTGCTAATTATCACGTTAGTCCAATAATGAGAGGATATATCTAACATTATCGCTTTGCCACAAGGCTTTAATTGGCAGCCATGGATTAAAACCGGCTTGCACTATAAGAGATTTGGAAACCCTTTAAAATCTGACTAAAATTACTAATTTGAGATTAAGATTCAGAGATTTCTTTAGAGAAAATCCTGATAAATCGTTGATCATTCGAGATATTTTTGAAATTCTCTTCTTCTCTGGCATATTTCATGTAAATATCTCCACCAATTCTAATCGCTTTCTCAAGATCTGAAAGGGCTTTTTCCGTCTTCCCAATTCCTACATTCGAGATAGATCGGGCATACCATGCAGCAGCATAGTCAGGCTTTATCCTAATAGCTTCATCATAGGATGTTATAGCATCTTCGTACTTACCCAGATTCCTAAAAGCTACTCCCTTGTTATTCCATGCATCAGCATGATCAGGCTCTATCCTAATCGCTTCATCATAATTCTTTACAACATCTCCGTACTTACCTAGACCAAGAAGAGCTGTTCCCTTCCCATTCCATGCGTTGGCATAATTAGGCTTTATCCTAATAGCTTCATTATAGGGACGCTTAACAAGACAGAATGCTTTTTTTAGCTTTAATATTTTTTATATTCGTACTAAATATAATGCGCGAACTCTTCAGACAGAGATGAAATATGACAACTAAGGCCTTTCCTAAACTGGATGGAAACCTAGTTAATCTAAGAGAGATCTTGATAAATGACGCATGGGTTATAACTCAACTTCTCATGAATTATAATGTTTCAAAACATCTCTGGGAGGTACCTCATCCTTATTCAATAAAAGACGCACTAGAATTCATAAAATGTGCAAACACATACTTTAAGACAATGAAGGCTCTACATTTTGCGATTGAATCTAAAATTACACCTAGAACAAGAAATAAGTTAGAATTCGTAGGAACTATAAGTGTCAAAAACATTGATCTAGTCAATAAAAAGGCAGATTTGGGATACTGGATTGGGGAGCAATACTGGGGGAGAGGCATAGCTAGTGAGTGTTTAAAGCTGGTAATTGATTATGCCTTCTCTGCCGAGTTAGGAATGAAACAACTTTGTGCGTACGTCTTTCCGGAAAATGAGGCCTCTATACGGGTTTTGGAAAAGAATGGAATGAATAAGATAGGAGAAGTGATTGAATACCACAAGTTGTCTGCAAGGGATAGAACTTCACTTATTTACGTAACCATAAGACACAATGGTAGTTCTTAGTCCAAGTTAGTTTACTATTAATTCATTAAAAAGCAAAAATACAAACGCATTTCATTTTCTATAATTATTTAAATCATGTTGATGAATAAACCTAGCAATTTATTCCTACTAATCTATCTTTTTTTAATGAAGCCAATGCCGAATGTTCTTCCTTTCCAGTTTTTAAAACTGTCATCAATTCTGTTTCAAGAATGTGGGGAAGTCTACCAATTTTATTTTGCACAATATCCCTTAATTGTTCTAAATCCTTAGCTCGTATCTTTATAAACAGATCAAACATACCATGCATTTCATGTACTTCCAAAACCTCATCTACTTTGCAAAGATTACTAGTAACATCATCTATAAAACCACATTCAATATTTATTCCCATATACGCTAGATGACTGTAACCAAGACGGTTATTGTCGACAGATATTGTAAACCTGTTGATAATACCTGCTGCTAACAGCCTCTGAACTCTATTGTGTATTGTTGCATCGGAGACATCTATTTGCTTAGCTACCTCAACAAAAGATATTGATGAATCCTTACCCAGCATTTCCATTATCTTAAGATTTAGATCATCCAGTAAGTCGTCGTAATAAACAGGCATTATGTCTTAGCTAGAATATTTGTATGATATATATTATTTATGCAGTTGCATCGTATCCAGTCAAGACAGACTATGTAACTGCACAGTAGCCTATGAAAAAGAAATTATAAAAATTTAAAAAAAGAGAAATTTTTTAGGATCTGCGAAGAATTAACCTTCTTCCCAGCCCTTTGTAAATACTGCATTCTTCTTCAATGGTATTGGTTGGCCTGGTGTATAATCCATTGGTCTCATCCAGAAAATTGCCTTTGTTGGACAAACCCCTATACAAGCTCCATCAGAGATACATCTTTCTGGGTAAAAGACAAATGCTTTACCTCTCTTCCAACCTTCCACTGGCTTTACTCTTAGTACATCTGGACCAAGAGCAGTACAAATCTCAACACAGAGAGCACAGCCAATGCAGTGTTGTTCGCTAATATCCGGAAGTATTGCGACTGGCATCTAATTCACTAAATCTGAAGACATGTTGAATCTATTTAAACCCTACGCCATTTATATAACGGTGATATATCCAGAAATGGATTATGATTGTAGATCCTTAAATATGCAGTCAAACGTACGATAAATTTTCATAGTAATAAGCCCTAAGATTTCTCTATTCATCTGCTTTTAGTTGGAATTAGAAGTAGTTGACGTAGCAGAAATATTCAAGGAGCTTAGGGTTCTCTGATACGTACCGGTAATTTATTCCTAAAAGCTATGGTTGGATCTATCTGCGAGATTCTGTATCAATAATAGATAACCCAGATGTCTATGGTGCATATGGGCTAGATGAACCATTATATCTATCCACGCATTCGGCTTTTGCTCAAATATCTCCACAGAAAGGATCTCTAATTCACGCAATGAGGTATCTTGGTACTTCAGTTCAATCAAATCCAATAAAAGACCGAGAAGAGCTAGAAAATCTAATGGATAGAATTCAACTTGGTTGGCGAGAATTCGTAATTAAGGAAAGATTCTTACCAAATATGATGGTCTACAATGCATTAGTTACTGCTGATGAGGGTGGCGCTTATGGAAGACCCGATGTAAAAATTCCTAGAATAGATAATATTTACGTTGTGGGAGACTGTAGGGCCTCTTGGTTTATTGGTTGACACGAGTATTTCAAGTGCTAAACGAGCAGCTGAACGCATAATGAAGACAAGAAAGGAGTTGAAGAAGATAATAATTATAGAGCGACAGAATTAGTTCTTCTTAACTAAGTTGAGATGAAGATCAACTGTCAGTGACACTTCTTTAATGTTGTAGTCAGGTTAAGCTTTTTAGTATTTTTTGTATCATAATATTTTCTCGCGCAAATATCAAATATGCCATCTCATTGTGTCATGATTTTAACAACCTCTCCGATTAATATGTACCGTACAATAATACTCAAAATAATAGATGCTGGAAAAGATTCCTAATGATTTTATTTATCCGAATTTTCCGGAGTTTGTGGCATTGGTGCTCGATTATTATTTAAGAGATTGCATGTTACAAAACCTTGAAAAGTTCCACTCAAATAATAACCACCATTCAAATTAATTGTTATATCTTCTCCACAGTCTCCGCTCAAGTCACCCAGATATAATAAACCAGAATCATTGCAAATGTTGCTATTATGTTCTGTTCTAAGCTTGAACTGATCTTCATCAACATTACTACCGAATTCATTAAATACACCTCTTATTGAAGCTGCCTGATTATCGCCTTCTTGTGCATACCTAATATCCATATTTCCAAATCTTTCTCCATTTAGCCCACTTTCGCTGCTATCGAAGCTAATTGTTGCCTTGTACTTTGTGCCATCTGCGCAATGCAATGTGCCTTCTCCAACACCTGAAATTATAAATGAATCATCCAAGGCTGCATGTGCTTTAAAAGAGGAAAACAATAAAGAACTAGTTGAAGACAGGACAAATGTTAACGCTATAATAAAAACTCTCTTTCTTAATATTTGATAATACAATTCAAAACAACTGATGATATGTAATTATATTTAACTTGGGATAGATTGCATCTTATATTTAATAAATAACATACTAATTATTCAATGCATTTGTAATAATTACTGGTCAATTCTATTAGTCTATTCAAAGATGGTTTTCTGATGAATTATTATTCAACTTCCCATTCTTCTATGGAACGGTCGATGCCTCCGATGTTTACAAAATTGCTTATTTCCTCTTTATCTTGCTCTTCAGAATATTGTTGTGCTTTTTCTACCGAATCAAAAACCCTCTCAACGCCTCTAGCCTTCAATTCCTCAACTTTGGCTATGACTACCCATATTTTCATATTAGATTTGCCTGTTGTTAGCTGGCTCTTTGATTTGTTTACCCTCTGTATCCATTCCCAAATGTAGCTATAATTTATCCTATTAATTTTAGTCAACAGTAATGCTGAGTAATGATTATTGTATATGATTAAACATAATGATGCTTAACTGTAGTTAATCTAGGAATTAGTTGCTTGTCATTTAGGGACTTGCTGCTTTGCTCTCGGAAGACTCTGACAATAAAGAGGAAATAGAACAAGACCTCATTTGGCATCATCATTACTTAGCATGCAAGAATTATGATAGAACAATTATGAATAAACTCAATTATTTTAGGATTCTCGATCCTTTAAATCAGTCTCTACGACAGAATCAATTAGAACAGATTGACACTACTTCTATTAAAAATAAAAGAGTTATGCTTGTAGAGGATGAAGACGACATTGTAATGTTATTTGAGATGATATTGGGATCAGATGCTGGACTGAAATTAGATTCATTCACTGAGCCTTTTGCTGCTCTTAATAACTTCATATCAGGCTCATATGATCTGATAATGATTGATGTAACCATGCCAAAGATGAATGGGTTTGAGCTTTATCATGAAATCAGGAAATTAGATGATAAGGTCAAAGTATGCTTTTTGACTGCAGGTGAAATGTATGATGAGGAAGTTAGAAAGGAATCCTTTCCTGAATTGGATATAAATTGCTTTATTAGAAAACCGATTGCAAATCAAGACTTAATACAACGGGTAAAAGATATTCTAATTAGTAATAGTGACCCTGACATCTGAAAAAGTAACAATTCACAGACAAGATATATTCTGTACCTATTAATACTCGGTGATGTATATACAAAGGTTAGACCTTGTTTTTACCTTTGTTAATTTCGGATTCGATGGCGACTCTTAGATCCTCATCATTCTTATTTGTGTAATCAATTCCCAATGTTTCAGCAATCGCTTCAAGCTTTTCTCTATCTACATTAGTTGGTTCCTGATTCTTAATCTGTTGCAGTTCTCTTTTGGCTTCAATTCTAGCTTTCTCATATTCTGAAGATGCCTTACCAAATGACCTTGCAAGTTGAGGAATTTTCTTAACCCCAAAGAACAATACTACAATTATAACGATAATGAGTATCCATTCAAAACCGCCAGCTCCAAATATCTGCATTACAAGATCAAGTAGCACACTTCATGCACCCAGATAGGTAGTATATACTAATATGGATTTAAGTGTACTTATATTATGTGCTTGTATGTCGGTTCAATACGATGATAATAATAATTCTTTAGAGATAAGTATGATGTAGCATACAAAGTCCCATAGTGCGCAGAATCTAAAGCTCGGAGATCGATTAGGATAAAAAATATGGTTTACACAAATAAATTAATAAACCTAATTATTTCGTTTTTTGGATGACTTACTGGGCGAAAAATATCAATATGTTTCTACGGTGTTTTTCTATTAGAATTTCCCATTATTCCCTTTGAAAGAATTTAGAACAAAGTTGAATACTAGTTAAACTTAATATTTGGAGACCTTCAATCTCTATATTTAAGATAGTACTAACATCTAAATCATATTAGACCATACCCTAGATCATCTGCAGAGTGTCACTTTCTTGGACTGGAAAGACCAGTTCAATAGCCAGAATGTCTTCTTCATTAAGTTTCCAGCCAGTACCGCCACTATTCTCTCTTGCCCGCTCCGGATGAGTTGTTTTTGGAATAGTGAAGACATTATGATGACGCGTTAGATAATTAAGTGCCACCTGTCTTGAAGTGCGACCGTGTCGCTCAGCTATCTCTGTAAGTAACCTCCCTGCAGCACTATCTGGTGATGAAAAATTACCGTGACCAAATGGCGAGTATCCTACAACAGCAATTTTATGCTCAGCACAATAGGGCAATAATCTTCGTTCAACGGCTCTATAACCTAAATGGTAAAGTATCTGATTACATGCTATTTGCTTATCTCTTAGTGCCTCCTCAGCATCCTGTAGTTCCTCGACATCGAAGTTACTGACCCCAATGAATTTGACAAGGCCATCTGTCACAAGCTTCTCCATCGCACGCATGGTTTCTCTTATTGGGTAGCTGCTTGGCCAATGGAGCAAGTACAGATCAAGCCATTCGGTCTTTAGTCGTCTCAGGCTTTGTTCACAGGCTCTTAAAACGCCTTCGTAGGAAGCATGAGAAGGTAAAACCTTGCTAACTAAAAACACTTTATCACGCTGCCCTGAAATGGCTTTTGCCACTAATTCCTCTGTATGGCCATCCCCATACATCTCGGCAGTGTCAATATGCGTCATACCAAGCTCAAGGCCTAATTGCAATGTTTCTATTGCCCTCGATTGAAGGTAACCATTATCCTCTATCATCCATGTACCCTGTCCTATTACTGGGACCTCGATTCCGGTCCAACCGAACTTTTTCGTGATCAGAGTCAATCATCTACCCAAGATGTGTTTAGTTCTAGTGTAGTTAAATTCTCAGTCTTCATAGTTTACCTCATCCCTTACCTCATCTGCGAGAATGTCCTTAAAGTTGGATTGAGGCGACTACACTCGTAATCAGAATTGAAATCATCGTAAATTACTATCTTCATATCTATTTCAAATATTTTTCTTCCTTTTGACTCATTGTATTACATATATGAATTCAATTCCATAAATTAGTTATAGGATAAAACTGACATTACTAGCTGAATATACTCCTCTCTATTGAGTATCGACCTTTACCTTGCTTCTCACAGAATAGTATCCGCAAGTTCGTTGGCATTTTAATGGCTCAGAAAATATCTATTTGTTGATGGCGTCAAATCGCAATATCAAGAAGCTAGAGGTCACCCATGTGACTGGAAGTATGGTGAAAAAAATCAAGAATCTCTTAGAATTAGAGCAAAAGAATACAATGAGCTAGACCGGTGGCCTTAAATTTTAGTATCAAGTAGACATCGTGATTTGTCGAACAAATATGTATTTTGGTTTTTTGGTTCGAATTTGATCAATTGTTTCTATCCAAGACTTGACTATCCCCTTCCTCATCTCAACAATGCGTCACAACAAAGTCAGAAATGACAAAACCTCCAGAGTTTTAAAGGCTCTAGTAAAGATGGCTGAAAAAGAATTTGTCCCATCGATAGGTCCTATAAAGGGTAAAATTGTCGCGAAAATTATCAAAAAATGCAAACCACGAAACATCCTTGAAATTGGAACTTTGTACGGCTATTCAGCTATACTTATGGCTAGTATGCTCCCAAGTTCAAACGGGAGAGTAGTAACTATCGAGATAAACAAGTCGGTTGCAGAAGCCGCTATCAAAAATATAGAAGATGCTGGTCTATCAGATAAAATAATGGTAGTAATTGGTAATGCTTTGAATGTCATTCCGAAGCTTGATTTGAGATTTCAATTAATGTTTCTAGATGCAGCCAAAGATGAATACCTGGGCTATCTCAAGTTAGCTGAGAAGAAATGTCTTGAAATAGGTGCAGTAGTTGTCGCAGACAATGTTAGAGTGTCTAAAAATGAAATGCTGGAGTATTTGGAGTATGTAAGATATTCTGGCTTGTACAAGAGTGAGACTATTGAAACAATTTTGGAATTTACTCCGAAAATTAAGGATGCAATAGAGGTGAGTATCAAAATCGACCAAATGAATAAAGATGAAATATGAAGGTTAGAAACACATTAACCCAATGAAGTCGTAAGCCAAAGCTAGGATAAATAGAGAAGTAGAGTATCATATAGGTAGATTAACCTTATGCTGTTTTATGGCTTGCTTACTAATCCTTCAAACGAAATATTAGATGAGATAACCAAGGCATATGAACTAGACTTTGAATATGTAGAAATTGGTATAGAAGGACCAGAAGGTAATCCTCTAATAATTGAAAAGAAAAAGAATGAAATCCTAAAGCTTCTTCAGAAATTTAAACAAAAACCAATTGGTCATACTGCATATTGGATTGATTTCTCCTCAGATTACGAGTACATCAGACATGCCTGGATACTTGAGGCTATGAGAGAAATTAAAACAGCGAAGAAGATAGGAATAGATCTCATAAATTTTCATGCTAATCTAAATGGTATGTTTTACGGTGAAAATAGGAAAATCCCATTACATAATATGATTAATAGTCTTAGGGAAATTGTAAGCTACGCTCACAAACATGAAATACAGGTAATGTTGGAAAATGTCCCACTTTCAAATGGAATCCATAATTTAGATGAATTCAAGTATATTATTGATAGTGTCCCTTCATTATTTGTTCATCTAGATATTCCTCACGCTTTCACATCTGGAGGTATGAAGTCAGTCATTGGTTACATAAATACGTTCAAAAATAAAATAATCCATGTTCATTGGCATGATAATCATGGGTATAAAGATGAACACCTACCGGTAGGGTCAGGTTTAATAGATCATCAAAAAACGCTCAAAGCACTCAGAGATATTGATTATAATAGAACAATCACTCTTGAGGTTTTTACAAACAGTAATGATGCAAAATCCTCTGCAAACAAACTTAGAATTATGTGGGCTCAGGAATCTTAGTAGCGCTTAAAAGCAGCCAATCTTGGTTTATATTATAAAGTGGGCAACACTAATTGAGACAGACAGAGAAGACTGCAATTATCACAGGCAGTGGAAGAGGAATAGGAAGAGAAACGGCAATTCTCTTAGCAAAAAGTGGAGTAAATGTGGTTATTTGTTCTAAGACTAATAGTGAAATCAATTCAGTAAAAGAAGAAATTGAAAAGGTGGATAGTGAATCGAGGGTTGTAGGTGTAAATTGTGATGTAAGCCTGTCCTATCAAGTCAGTTCTCTTATCCAGTTAACGATAGAAAAATTTGGAAACGTAGACATACTTGTGAATAATGCTGGAGTTGCATTTAACAAGAAACTAGTATATACCTCCGAAAAAGAATGGGACCAAACAATAAATACTAACCTGAAAGGGGCTTTTCTATTCACAAAGGCTGTACTTCCTTCCATGATTGCAAAAAGATCAGGAGTCATAATTAACGTCAATTCCGGTGCCGGAATGGTTGGCTTTAGTAATTTATCAGCGTATTGTGCGAGCAAGTTTGGGCTCCGTGGTTTAGCGGAAAGTGTGTCTTTGGAAGTTGATCGATATAATATCAGATTAATGACAATATTTCTTGGGCAAGTGGCTACAAGGATGTGGGAGGAATTTGATTATGGCTACTATGAGAAGAATAAAAGAAAGATGCTAAATGCTCAGGATGTAGGGAAGAAAATCGTTGAAATAATATTTGACACTAAAAAATACAAAAATGGAGAATCGATTGAAATGTACAATACTTGAAAAACACAAGATTAAAACTAGATAATTTTAGAATATGAGGACAAATTTCCTATGAGGATCAGTTTATCCAAATAGTTTTATTACAAACAAAATATATAAAATATTATGGGTGCCGTATTCAGACCCAAAGACCTAGGAAAGGCTAACCGAAGGGTCATAGAAAATGCCTTAAAGGATCTTAGCCCAGACACTAAGGATAGCGTCATTAAATTATTGAATTCATGGGAAGGGAAAACATCTGGGAACAAACTGAAGCAAATTCTTGGACAAAATGAAGCCGAAGAATTATTACGTAATATCACAGATGATATCAATTTGCCACAAGATGAGCAATCCTGAATAAGAGTCACCTAAAGGGAATCTAATATTGATTAAATCCGATGCAGAAAATGAGTATCGATCGAAAGAATACAAAACAGTTGTTAAACTCTCAGTTGACTTATTCAAAACAAATTTAGCTGGTCGAACCAAAATAATTCATAGTCGAGAAAGACTTCATTATCTAAGAGATTTGAGAAATATTTGCCAAGATTTTAGAAAGATCTTGTTTCTTTTCTAATATATTGTCCCAAGGATTTGCTGCCTTTTTGTTAAATATGTCAGGAACATTTAAGATGGTATAGTCTGTTGGAAGTACTCTTGATAAATCGTCCCATTTAATAGGCGCAGATACAGTAGCAGATTCGGTTGGCCTTGCGGAGAAAATTGACGCTATTGTTTTTCCTCTAGCATTTTGATTGTGATCAAAGAAAACCTTCCCTTTTCTTCTAGTAGTATCCCAGTCCATAGTAATTTTGTCAGGATGTCGTCTAAGTAGAATTCTACCTATGACTTCTGCAAAAGATCTAGTCTGCTCATAAGTATGTTGATTAGCAATTGGAACAAAAATATGCAGACCTGTTTTTCCTGATGTTTTTATGAATGATTCAATTCCCAAATCGGCAAAGAAATCTTTTAGCTGGTAAGCTACACTAACTGCAAACTTAAATCCTTTATGATTATACTCTGGTTCTTGGCCTTTACTTTCATGTCCTAAATAGACGTATGGATCCAAATCAAAAATAATAAAGTCAGGAAAATTCAGTCCGCATTTTTCTTCAAATAATACGTCATCTCTTTTTTGACACATCTCAAAACCGTGAATTCTGCTATACCATGGATGCATCTCTATGCAACCGAGATTCGCGAGCCATAGAAGAGTTTCTTTGTTATTACATATAATGTAGTTGATAATATTGTCGTTTCTTGATTCAGAATAAATTCTTGCAGTTTGCACAAATGGTGGTTTATTTTTCTGGTTCCAGTTCTTGTGATAGAATGAGTTTCCTTTTATTCCATCAGGATATCTACTGAGAGATAAAGGTCTATCCTTCAGATGTTTAAGGATGAAAGGACTTATTTTTTCGTAGTAAGTGATCAAATCTCTTTTCGTCAGTTGTGGATGAGTTGAAGTTTTGCCCCAGAATACTTTATCAAGATTAGAAAATGAAAGGTAAGCACTTTCGATATTAGTCTTTTCGTTTGCCAAGACTACCCCAGCATTTTTGAATTGTACTTCTTGTTCTTGTTTTTTGACTGGCTTCTCTAACACTTTCTCTGTAGGTTTTTCACTCTCAATAAGGCATTCCTTGGGCTCCTTATCCTCTCTAAATCTAAGAAAAATCGGAGCCCTCATAATTTTCTCTTCAGTCCAACCACTAAACTTTATTTCTGCTACAAGCTCAGGTCTTATCCATATTGGGGCCCTATTGGTATAGGGTACATATTCTATTGGCTGTTTGTCAATGCGTATTGTCTGCAACTTTTTGAATATTTTATCAAGTTGAATAAAATCAAACCCACTCCCAGTATGACCTACAAATCGAAATTTATTGTTCTTGGAATCGCATGCTGCAAGAAGAAGTGAACCAAAGTAGTTTTCTCGATTTCCCTCCCCTCTAGTGTAACCTATAACTACACAGTCTTGAGTCTTAATATGTTTAATTTTTAGCCAATCCCTTGATCTTATTCCCTGTACATATTTACTAGATTTAGATTTGGCTACTAGGCCTTCTAGCCCCATACTTTTGGTTTTATCAAAGACTTCTTGACCTTTCTCTTCGATAAAGTGAGAGATTTTTATCCTTGCATTCTCTTTACTAATAGCTTGAGATAAAATTGACCTCCTCTCTAAGAAAGGAAGACCCTGCAAGTTGACTCCATCAAGATAAAGAATATCAAAAAAGTAATAAGTTGCTGGTATCTCCTTTGACAAGTTTTCAATTTCCTTAATAGAATCTACATTCATTCTTCTTTGATGACTTTGGAAATTAGGGATACCATTTTTCTTATCTAATACTACGATTTCGCCATCCAATACTACTGAGTCTTTACACCTTATCATTAAAGTGGAAGAAGAGGAAGAAGACATTGAATAGCTTAATGTCTTTATCAATTCTGGATATCTATGAGTAATTGATTTGCCATTTCTTGATTGCAGCTCCAATATTTTATTGGACTTGTGAAAAAGCAAAATTGAGCGCACTCCATCCCACTTGACTTCGAAAACCCATTTCTTACTGTTAAAGGGCTTATCCACAAGTGTTGATAACATTGGCACAATTCTCGTAGGAAATTCTTTCTTTTGTTGATTGGTTGTAACTGTATCAATCACGTTGGCACGCATCGTCTGAGTATTGTTTACTCTTTTTCTGATTGTTTTTATTTCATGTAGAATACGACTTTTGTCTGCTTGATTCCCACTATCCCTCAGATCATCATTTGTTCTGCCGGTCAAAACAGACTGTGGTTTGTTAATAGTTAAATTTTCCTCAGATTCTAACCCATCAGCTAATTTCATCAAAAGCCATTGGTTTTCTTCTCCCTCTCTTGAGCGAATTCTTATTAACTTAAATTTTCCACTTAGCTTCTGACCAAATAGCGAAAAAGTAATCTTTCCCTTCTTAAATTGGTCTGAGATTTCCCCTTCTGATGTATAGGTCCCTATATCCCATACAATAACAGTGCCAGCTCCGTAGTTTCCTTCAGGTATTATACCTTCAAAGTGCAAATAATCTAATGGATGGTCTTCTGTTAATACCGCAAGTCTTTTCACTTTATGGTCAAGAGAAATACCCTTAGGTACAGCCCAAGATTTCAGTACACCTACCTTTTTGTCCTCAAGTCTAAAGTCGTAATGCAATCGGGTTGCATCATGTTTTTGTACTACAAATCTACTTTTGCTAGCCCTAGATCCAATTGTATTCTCGTTCGGTACAGGTTCTGGTGTTTTGACAAAATTTCTTTTTCTATCATATTCCTTCAGCATTTTTAGTGTCTCCAATAATCAGATATTGTCTGAATGAGTTCCGCATTTATGACCGCGGGATTTGCCATTCTAGCATCAAATAACTTTTTGAGCAGATCTGATTTATCAATTATCAATTCGTATACCAATGTAATTACTACTTTTACAGCAAGGAGACAATTGTTGTTATAGTAATTATAGTTTTATTTACAAAGAATTGCTCAAACTTTATGACTACGAGTAGTGGGGGAACCTATAGCGTGCTGTGTTTTGTGGTATAGTACTGAGATTCTGACATGGACTGGCAGCATATATGACAAAAAATTCTCTGAATTATCACTGTAGATGGCGCAAGAAAAGTCGATCCTTATTATCTTCTAACACTTATATGATATGCTAATGGGTAGAACAATTCCATCATTCAGAATAGCAAGTGTTATGGAAAAGGGAGAATGGAAATCTTTTCGTAAAGCACTAGACAGAAAGGATAGGAAGATTTTTGATGACATGTTTGATGTCTCGATTCTATATAATTCTGCAAGTGCTTATTCTGCAAAATACATAAGAATACATCCCATTTTTATGTCGATTATTTTTCATCACTACAAAAAACTCACAGAAATTTCTGAAAGAAGAAAACAAGTCAAGAACTAAGAAGGAAAAAATGAATAGACGTTACAAATCTTATTTAGGATTACCAGGTATGGAAAGTCTATATCACTCTAATAACATATTTCAGTTCTTGTTGCCTTCTATTTTCTTTAGCTGATCCTCTAACTTGTTTATTTCTTTTGCAAGAACGATATCTCTATTGGTTATGGCATCAATATCAAAAGATTTTAGGGAAAGTTTAACAGTCTTCCAGTTGATTGAAATAATTGGATGATGGTCAAGCCTCTCAGCTAAGATTGCAATTTCGTTTACATAATCAATGGCTTTAATAAAACTTGGAAACTGAAATGATTTTACCAGCTTTCCATCCTTTAGTTCCCACGAGCTTTCATTTAACTCTGCGATACTGTTTCTAACGTCATCATCTGATAACATCGCTATTAGAATATGTAGTTAGAATACTTACTTATATGATACCTAGTCGTTACCTCCAGTTGCTTCGTTTTCCCAAGCTTTCATGACTACAAATATGAAAAAAGGGTTCACCACTACTAGATAGAAGAATGGATGAAACTGCATAAAGACCAACCCGATTTTATTGAAAACAAAGCAGAACAGAATCAGGGTGGAGCCAAGGCTTTGTTACTAGAAGACAATGTGTGTTAATTAGATATTACACATACCTTAGGTAATCACTAACGAGTCGTCTATTATTCTCGCCTCCAGTCAAAAACATAAAAGAAGATAACTGTTCCCAGACTGATCGTTAGTAGTAGTTGTTAGACTCTTTTCATCTTTGTATCCTATTCCAGCCCGAGCTGACGAATTATTGTCGATTTGCCAGAACAATTCCCCTCATTGTATCTGGATGATATTTGCAATGGTATTCAAAAGTTTCAGTCGTGTTTGGGGTGAAAAATAGCTGACCTGAGCTACTTTTGGCTACATCTCCACTTGATGCAACTTCCTTACCTTTTAGTCCTATAATCATTTCATGTTTTTCGTTGGTTGGATTTAGGATTAGTACTGTATTGTTTGCATTTGTTAGAAACTTCAGAGTAGGATTAATTCCCTGGATATTAGCCCATCTGTAAACTTCGTCTTCTTCTATTACACTTATTTGAAATGTCTTGGTCAGATTTTGACTTGAATTTGTTTGATTATTTACTAATCCTTGTTGCTGCGCATGTGTTGACTGAATTGAACTAGTGGAAGTAATTCCCACAAATAATAACATGACCGCTGCGAGTGTAAAGATGTTGAATGCATTGAACCAGTTTGTATTTATTTTCATGATCACTAGCTTTGATAGAAGTCCATTATATAAGAAGTTGGATTAGATGATACCGCAGCCTATAATCCCAAAGGCGTCGATTGGAAAAAAAGTCTTAGTCAAGCTAAAGAAAAAAGACTAGAGAAACTAAGAAATAACATCTTTAAATGAATGCTTAATATGCCCACATGCACAAGAGAGGCTAAATGAATCCATTAAAACCTGAAAAGGGCGAAAAATACATTGGACCCGAATCAGGGACAGTATATGAATGGGACGGACAGAAATGGGTTATCATAAGTATTAAGGACAGCTCAGTAAAAGAAAGATAGTATATCGAATTTACATCTAACCAAAAAAATGGTAAATTCGCGTTAATATTTCCTCTGCCCTCATCCTCTTGTCATTCCTCAGCTGGGAGTTGAGGAGTTATTCTGAGTAGTTCTGCGTCAGTAGAGTTTAGCAGTTGAAGTGCGTTTGCAGTATCATTATTCCTTAATGCGTCCCGAGCGCTATCAATATTATCTTGTAATGGTTTGAATATCTCCATTAATGGCTTGATATTTTGCTCTCCTTGGTCATTAACAGTATCAAATAGATCGTGGTCAATAGAATTCACTGCATTATACGCTTCCGTGGTATCGTTAGCCTGTAACGCATCAGTTGCCGCAGCCAGATCATCTGCTACTGACTCGAGATCTGCTTGTGTAAGGGCGGATAAAGCGGCCTGTGTCTGATTAGTCTGGTTAGTCGCGGTAGCATTCTGTGCCACTGCATCCTGTTGTATTAGTGGTAGTAGCATTTGATTTGCTACTGTTGTTGTTATTGTTAATAACGTTGCTGCTATTAGGACCAATAAATTATCTAATTTCATGGCAGTGTATTATAGAGAGGCTACTATAAAAGTTAGACCTTGCTGAATTGCTAGACAGGATCAGAGTTGTATGAGATAAGCAATGGAGAAAGCATTTTACATTCTACTAATATTTGGTTCGTCAATTCTCCATATCCACTTTTGCATATTTTTGTCACAGTTGACCTTGATCATATAATCAAGTGGATTAACCGACTTCAAGTTCGTTAGGACATTAAGCGCAATTTAGTTTAGAGATGATGTTACCTGACATCTTTAGTCTCAAAGGATAAGTTGGGATTCTATAAGTAAAAGTTTGGGATTTGATTGACGATTTAACAGTTTATTTGTATTTACAATCTTTGGTGCTTCATGTATCTGCCCAGGCCTTGTCTTTTTCATTCTCACTTTTTCCTTCGAGAATCCTGTCGAAGCTCAATTTTCGGCAAGTTATAATGGTGCCTTGGCCTATTTATGATTGTGTGTGAAGTATCAAACCCTGGTTTATATCTTCCAAGCAACATCGAATTGCCGACAACTGTTACAGAGCTCATTGCCATTGCTAAGCCAGCTAGCATTGGAAGCCAACCAAATATTCCTACGCCCAAGAAAGGTACTAGTATGCCACCTGCTATCGGAATCAAACCTGTATTATAAGCAAATGCCCAGAAAAGATTCTGTTTTATCTTGGATACTGTCTTTTTTCCCAATTCAAGCGCTGTTACGACATCTATGATATCATTTTTTATTAGTATAATACCACCAGTTTCCTTGGCAATGTCAGTACCGGAACCTATCGCAATTCCCAGATCAGCTCGTGCTAATGCAGGTGCGTCATTAATCCCATCACCGACCATGGCAACTATTTTATTTTCCTTATCTTTTAATCTGGAGATTACCTGTTCCTTTTCTTGTGGTAACACTTGAGCAATAACCCTATCGATTCCAAGTTTAGATGCAACTGATTTAGCAGTTCTTTCATTATCTCCCGTAAGCATTGTAACTTCTATTCCCATGTTTTTTAGGGAGCTAATAGCGGCATTGGCATTTTCCTTTATAGTATCTGCAAGTGAGATTACTCCAGCAATTTTATTATCAATTGCAGCAAGAATAGCTGTTTTTCCTTGAATTTCGAGTCGATTGAGGTTTGCATCTACGGTTTTTGTAACTGGGATACTATTATCATTCATTAGTTTTCTATTTCCAATAAGGATAACGTGATCTCCATATCTTGCTCGAAGACCATGACCAGATACAGCTTCAAATGACTCTGGATTTGAAACTAGAATGCCTCTGGCTTTAGCTTCTGTGACAATGGCCTGGCCCAAAGGATGTTCCGACCCAGATTCTGCTATTGCTACTATTCTAACAAATTCATTTTCACCCATTCCAGATAAATCAACTATATCAGTTATGGCCGGTTTGCCTTTTGTCAGAGTTCCAGTCTTATCAAATACGATTACATTTACTTTACTTGCTATTTCCAGATACTCACCGCCTTTAAACAATATCCCATTCTCAGCACCTTTACCAGCACCCATCATCAATGCAGCTGGTGTAGCAATACCAAGAGCACAAGGACATGCAATAATCATTACAGACACAAATGCTAAAAGTGAAAATGTTATCCCTATACCTCCAACAAAATACCAACCAAATCCTACACCTAACGCAACTACCAGAACAGCAGGAACAAAGTATTTGGCGACTTGATCGACAAGTCTTTGCATTTGTGCCTTTCCAGTTCTTGCTTCTTCAACTAATGCAACAATTTGTGACAGTACGGTATCCTGTCCAACTTTTGTTGCTTTAACTTTTAGTAATCCACTCTTGTTAATTGTGGCACCTATTACTTCATCTTGATTTTTCTTGTCTACCGGTATGCTTTCACCTGTTACTGCCGATTCGTCTACAGTTGATAATCCGTCTATTATAACTCCATCAGATGGTATCCTTTCTCCAGGTCTTACGACCATGACATCACCCTCTTCTACCAGCTCTATTGGAATTTCGACTTCTTCTACTTGGTTTCTTCTTATAACCCTGGCCCTCTTTGGTTGTAGGTCGAGCAATTTTCTTACAGCATAGGAGGCTTTTTCTTTGGTTCTTGTTTCAAGTAATCTTCCAATGAGTATCAAGGTGATAATAATTGCTGCTGTTTCAAAATATACGGATTCAAATGGAAAATATCCAGGAACTATGGTAACTGTTGCGCTATATAGATAGGCAGCAGTTGTTCCAATCGCAATAAGTGTGTCCATGTTGGAGGCTCTAGCCTTAATTCCGTCCCATAGTCCCCTGTAAAACCTCCAACCTATCCAGAATTGTAAAGGAGTAGCTAATGCCAACATTAGATAATTACTATAATGCATAAGATTCATCGGAATTAAACCACCAAATTGTGTAGGAAACATATGGGGTAAGCTAAAAATTACTATAGGTATTGTAAGAGCTATACTAATAGCGACATACATCTTGAGCTTCTTTAATTCTTTTTCAGGTTGTGTAAATTCATCTAGACATTGTTTGCTACAAAAATAATACACTCTTCCATCTTTGCTATATCTAATGGACTCGGGCTTTTCTTCGACAAACATCCCACAAACAGGATCTTTAGCCATATCTTTTCTTATCTACCATATGGAAAACACGTGTATAACTGTAGGCCTTTACAATTGTAAAAAATATAGTATGGTCTGGGATAAGTATATAAGAATATGCCACTTCAGCTAGATGGCTACGATGTATCTATTCTAAAATCACTATTAAATGATGGCCGCAAATCATTTCGGGAAATCTCTCGTGAAACTGGAATTACGACACCTACTGTCAAGGCAAGGTTCACAAGACTTGTTAACGTAGGATTTATAAAATCAGTGTCGCCGGTTCTTAATTTTGACATAATAGAAAATGAGAATATTTTGAATCCTGAAGCCAAGAGGGAACATAAAAGTAATGACAATCTTAAATTACTAGAAAATGAGAAAAATAAGAATAAGAACAATAAGCCAAGAATCAACCAGCAGCAAGATATCAAATCCAAAATTAAAAAGGGTTTAAAAATAAAACTTGATTGTGACTTCTGCGAAGGGCCTATCATGTCTCATCCACATATATTCAGATTTGCAAACTACGAACGATTCTTTTGTTGTACTGGATGTCTATCTGGATACAAGCAAAAATATTCTGGGAGAATAGAATCAATAAAAAGAAAGTTTGGAGGAAGAGAATGAGTAGATTCTGAGAATGGCTATGATTTAACTAGATATTATCTTGTATGATAAAAATACCTTGTTAAGTATCCATATTTTCTAAGCATCTAGTCAAACTCGTCCATACATTGTATGGAACATCGATAGACTGTCTTACCATTTACTTCTGAAACATGTAATGTCTTCTTTCCACCGATCAACATATTTTACAAAACAGGGGCCCTGTTGCGGCGCTTCTATAAAGCAACAAAGATACGGTTATAACAATTAATTATTATTACCTTATGTTAATACTCGAAATGACCCAATGGATTCTATCAAGAGCTTGGCAAAACTATTTGGGGGGCTTACAATATCATGCGTAATAATTTTATTGACTCTTTCTGAAATGAATGGTGCTTATACTCAACCAATGCCAACAACTAATAATAGCGTCGCACAACAACATGCGCAGCACGTAATAGACAACCTTGTTATTTCTGAACATATTCCTTTAACAGGTCAGTTAGCTGGGGGAGACTACATATTACTCATGGACTTTACTCCATTTGTTACAAGTATAGAAGGACATAGCCATATCGCGTTAAAAGTTCCATGTAATGAGGATGGAACATCAAAGGTGGTGATTGTGACAGGAATTGCTCCCAACCTAAACACCCTGAACATTGGTAACGCTATCAATAATGGCACTCTTGATGGAGAAAGCTTAGACTTGTCCTCTGAGGGAAAATCATGTCTCTATCACGCGGAACTACCCATTAATATAAGTGATATTGCCTTAGTTAATACATCAAATCAGACTTTAAACCTTAATGAGGGCGGATATTCTTCTGTTACTGTTTCAGCTCATGGAACTGCAATACAACATCTAGCGGCGCCAACAACTATGAATCAAACATCAACGACCACACCTTGACTGAATTTCTAGTGCTAACCAGCAGTTTTGTATGATAACAGGCTACAGCTCCCCCCTCCCCCTATCGTATTAGCTATTATAAGTACTAAATTGAGATTAGTTAATCTAATGAGCACCGAACTACTATCTCCTGAATTAGAATTAGATGCACAAGATGTTGAAGAGCATAATCCAACTAAGGATATAGAACAGGAAATAGAATGTCCCCGTTGCAAAGATGTAATGGAATTATCTTCA
>Ga0081455_10002431_pt1 | contig 22211 bp, 21 predicted proteins | sample TabmetS3T2R1_FD_70207 | JGI IMG/M metagenome (GOLD analysis project Ga0081455, IMG submission 70207) | Tabebuia heterophylla rhizosphere microbial communities from the University of Puerto Rico - S3T2R1 | ecosystem: Host-associated > Plants > Roots > Rhizosphere ...
GGGATGTGGATCCGATCATCATCCCGAGCTGGGCCGAGCCTACACATGCGATGCAGATCTTCCGCTACGTCGAGCAAGGCTCGATCAACTTCTTGTGGATTGCGGGCACGAATCCGGCAGTGTCACTGCCAGAGCTCGGACGAATCCGCCGGATCCTTGATCAGGACTCGCTGTTCCTCGTCGTCAGTGACGGGTACTTGACCGAAACGACAGCGTTCGCCGATGTGGTGCTGCCTGCCGCGCTGTGGGGTGAGAAGACAGGCACGTACACCAATACCGACCGTACGGTGCATCTTTCCGAGCGCGCCGTCGCTCCGCCCGGCGAGGCCCGAAGTGATCTTGAGATCTGGCTGGACTACGCCCGTCGCATGGGTTTCACCGATAGCAGCGGCCGGCCGCTTCCGCGTTGGGACACACCGGAGGGTGCGTTCGACGCCTGGCGGGAATGCTCCCGCGGCCGGCCGTGTGATTATTCCGGGCTGAGCTATGAAAGGCTACGCGGCAGCCCGGGGATCCAGTGGCCGTGCAGCGATGAGGCGCCGGACGGCACCGATCGGCTTTATGTCGATCACCACTTCATGACCGAGGACGAGCAATGCGAGACCTACGGGCATGACCTGACCACCGGCGCCGCAGTAACGGCCACGGACCACGCTGCGGAGCGATTCGACGGCAAGGCCCGGCTGAAGGCTGCTGAGTGGATGCCGCCCCCGGAGACGCCGGACGAGACCTATCCCATGTCCTTGATGACTGGCCGAAGCGTGTACCACTTCCATACCCGGACCAAGACCGGCCGGGCGCCGGAATTGAATGCCGCGGCGCCTGAGCCCTGGGTCGAGATGGCGCCATCTGATGCCGAGGATCTCGGTATCGGCGACGGCGAGCTGGTGCGGGTTGAGTCTCGGCGCGGGGCCGTCGAGGTGGCCGTACGTTGCACCGGGAATCGACCTGGCACGCTGTTCCTGCCCTTCCACTACGGCGACCCGGACACGGCTGCCAACAACCTGACCCCGACGAGTTGGGATCCGGTATCCAAACAACCTCACTTCAAGTCCGGAGCCGGGCGCGTGGTACGGGCAGGAGAATGATCATGCATCTCGCCTCATACCTGGGTTTGTCGGAGACGGGTTGCGCAACCCTGGCGCGGTCCTACCGCCAGGTCGCCGAAGGTCATGCGGACGAGGCCGATGTGCACCGGATCTGCCTGCAATTCGCCGGCCAGTGTGATCATCACAAGGAACAGCTTGGGCCGTTCACTGCGCGTTACGGTTCTCATCCATCTGGTGAACCCGAACGCTTGCACGCCGACGGGCTCTCCGAAACGCGCAGCGGCGGGCTTGGCCTGCTGCGTGATCTTCATGATCTTTACCTGCTGGCCAGCTATCTCGACATGGCGTGGATATTGGTCGGCCAGGCTGCCAAGGGAGCCCGCGACCCAGAGCTCATTCAGACCGTGGACGAGTGCGCGAAACAGACCGAGGCCCAGCAGAAGTGGCTGACCACGCGGCTGAAGGCAGCTGCTCCCCAAGCCCTTCTGGTCGCGGACTGACCTTAAGTTTTCAAATCGGCACGAGGTGGGTGCGGCCCGGCATGGCGACCCCAAGATGAAACTGGTCAGCGACAACTGCTCGCCGTCACTTTCCGCGTGGTAAGTGACCAGTTGCGCAAATGCGCGCCCATTCGACGAGCCCAGCGCACCCCACTCGCGGGCGGTTTCGATCGAGCGGCAGGTGGCTATGAGGTGAAGGACCCAGATTCGAGGAGGAAAGCGTGCCCGCTGCAGATGTCGTTGAGTTGATCAAGAGTGACCATCGTGAGGTGGAACGGCTCTTCGAGGTGCTGAAGAAGCAGCCAGCAACAAGGAGTCTGAACTTCCCGGTGCTGTGTGCCTTGCTCATCGCGCACTCGCGGGCCGAGGAAGCGGAGGTCTATCCGGTAGCCAAAGACGAGGCCGGCGAGACTGATGAAGTCGCGCACAGCCAGGGTGAGCACGCCGAGGCCGAGCACATGCTCGAGGAAATGGCCGCCATGGACCCGGAGTCCGCCGAATTCGAGGCAGCCCTGGGCGATCTGATCGAGGCGGTCAACCATCACGTCGAGGAAGAGGAGAGCCGCGTGCTGCCAGGGATGCAGCAGCGGCTGAGCGACGCACGGCGCACTGAGCTTGCTGAAGCATTCGTGACTGCTCGGACCGAGCACCTCGGTGACCGACCCGGACAGGCCAGCCGTGAAGACCTCGAGCAGGCCGCCCGCAATGCGGGACTCAGCGGTTTCAGCTCGAGTTCGAAGCAGGAGATCAAGGAAGATCTTCTCGAGCATGCTCAGCAGAGCGGCGAATAGGGCTGATCAAGAAGGAGTTGATCATGAGTGAGATGTCTCAGGCGCAGGGACCGGCCAGCGGCGGCATGGACCTCAACCCGACGGACGACATGGTGCCCCCCGGTGCCCCGCGAGACCCCGACTCGCCACGAAACCAGTCAGAGTACGACGGATCCGAGGATGTCCTCCCTCAGGACTACGGCTCTGAGGACGTAGCCCCTCAGGAGACGCCGGAACGACCAGATCCGACTGCAGTGCCGCCCTCCATGAACCGCGAAAGTGGTGGCGAGGAGAGTTCCCCTGCAGGGCAAGGTTCATCAGACCCGATGCCAGACATCGGGGGACAAGGTCAGCCGACTTAAGCACCGGCGTACCGGACCCGGCTGACACTGGTCACGGAGCCGCGCGCTCGGCGGCCACTTGGGAACGTACGGCCGGCGCGACTTCCTCGGCGAAGCGGGGAAGCTGATCGTCGCCCTCTCCCCAGAAGATGAACGTGTCGAATCCGTACCCGACCGCAAGATCGGTAAGTTCGTCGACCCACTGATCGACTGGACCGCGCAGCAAGCCGGATCGGGCGCCGTCGGTGATCTGGCCGTTGACATTGACGACCCGCCGAATCTCCGCCGGATCGCGGCCGGCCTGGACGGCGGCATCGTCGAGGCGGACTGAGCCTTGGCTCAGTCGACCGATTTCGCCGGTCAGTGATGGCACCCAGCCGTCCGCCACCCGCCCAGCGAGCCGCAATGCACGCGGGCCGTACACGCCGAGCCAGATACCCATCGGATGTACTGGCAGCGGCCCGGAGTGCGCGCCGGCAAGCCGGTAATGCGTGCCATTGAAGCGCAGGTTGCGCTCGCCACTCCACACCAGCCGAATGACCTGAATCGCCTCCTCGAGGGCGGCGAGTGCGTCACGCGGTTCGCGGCGCGGCCCACCGTACGCCTCGATGGCGTCCCAGAAGCTGCCTGAACCCAGACCCAGCTCGAACCGACCGCCGCTCAGCACGTCGAGGCTGGCGGCGGCTTTGCCCATCACAGCCGGAGGCCGCAGCGGAAGGTTCGCCACATCGGGGAAGAAGCCCACCCTGGTGGTGGCAGCCGCGATCGCGCCAAGCAGCATCCAAGTATCCACAAAGCGCCGCTGGTATGGATGATCTTGGATGCCGATCCAGTCCAGGCCGCGAGCCTCGATCTCGCGGGCAGTGTCAAGCAGTGGGTCGGCGGCATTGGGAATGAGGAAGTATCCGAACGTCAGCTCGCGGCCGTAGTCGGGCACCGTCACACGCTATCCCGCGGGGGGCCGGGTGTACCACGCGCACTGCCCGCAGCAGACTGTTAGCCAAGAAGCGGATCCAGACAGGAGACGACTTATGGGACTACTGCAAGACATCCGCTTTGCGCTCCAGCGGATCCGTCGAAAGGCGCCGGCAGAGTGCACACACCTTGATCAAATTCTTGACGTTCAGCCGCAGTCGACCGGTTGCCAAGCATGTCTTGATCAAGGAGATACCTGGGTCCATCTACGGATGTGCATGACCGACGGCCTGGTCATGTGCTGTGATTCCTCCCCGAACAAGCACGCCAGCCGGCATGCGCGTGAGCACGCACCGCTGCACCAGATCGTCCGCTCCATGGAGCCCGACGAGGATTGGATGTGGTGCTACACCGATGAAGCGCTGATGCCGGCACAAGGCCCGAAGGGTACGGCGCAGACACCGGGAGCGGAATAGGCGGCATGGCGCAGCCGGTGCTGTTGGGCGTCGACGATGATCCCGACATCCTTGCCGCGTTGCAGCGCGACCTCACCCGCCGGTTTGCGGTCGACTATCGCATTGTCACTGCCAGTACCCCGGAAGCCGTGCTGGCCGAGCTCGATGTCGATGATCAAGTCGCAGTAGCGATAGCCGGCCAGTGGCTGACCGACACCACTGGCCCGGATTTTCTCAGCACGTGCCACCAGCGCTATCCGAGCGCCAGGCGGATCCTGCTCGTCACCTACGGTGACTACACCGGCGGCACCGCCGCGGTGCGGGCGATCTCGCTCGGGCAAGTCGACGAAGCCTTGAACAAGCCATGGGGTGATCCAGAGCTCGAGCTCTACCCAGCGGTATCGGATGCGCTGAGTCGGCGACGGCGAGCCACAGTTGCCGCAGGCTCTCAACCGGAGGTTGCGCGGGTCATCGGTCCGCAGTGGTCGGCGCGCTCCCACCAACTACGGGATCTGCTCACTCGGAACAACATCGTGCATGGCTTCTATGACGTCGCGAAGCCCGAGGGCCGCCAGCTGCTCCATCAGGCCGGCGTCGCTGCCGGAGATCGCCCGATCGTGCTGCTCTTCGGTGGCCAGGTGCTGGTAGATCCACCGAACGAACGGCTCGCCGAGGCGCTCGGAGTTCAGACCAAGCCGGCCCGCAGCCACTACGACGTGGCGGTAGTCGGCGGCGGTCCGGCTGGTTTAACGGCGGCCATGTACGCGGCCTCCGAAGGCCTTGCCACGCTGCTGGTCGAACGGGAAGCCGTTGGCGGCCAGGCAGGCACCACCTCCTTGATCCGCAATTACCTTGGCTTTCCGCGCGGCATCAGCGGCCGGGAGCTGACCTCGCGTGCCGTGGAACAAATACTCGTGATGGGTGCGGAGATGGTGTTCACCCAGTCAGTTGTCGGACTCGAGACACCTGGCGAGGATCGGCTGCTGACCCTCACCAACGGAAATCAGGTCCTTGGTCGCACGGTCGTGATCGCGACGGGCGTCAGCTACCGCCGCCTGGATGTTCCGGGCATTGAGGAGTTGCTCGGTGCAGGCGTGTTCTATGGCGCGGCGGTCACCGAGGCGCCCGCGGTGGAAGGCCAAAGAGCCTTCGTTGTCGGCGGTGCGAACTCGGCGGGACAGGCCGCACTACACCTCTCACCCTTTGCATCGCAGGTCACGCTGCTGGTGCGCGGCACCTCCTTGGCCGAGCGCATGTCTGCCTATTTGATCAACGAACTGGAACGGGCCGCCAACATCAGCGTCTGTCTGAACACAACGGTCAGCGGCGTCTACGGCCACGGGCGGCTGGAAGCCGTTGCAGTGCGTGATTCGACCACCGGCCAGACACGTACCGAGCCCGCCGCCGCTCTGTTCGTGCTGATCGGGGCCGATCCCCACTCAGGCTGGCTTGCCGACGCGATAGAGCGCGACTCGAAGGGCTTCCTTCTTACTGACCTGGATGTCGTCAACTGGCCACTGGACCGCCCGCAGCTGTCGCAGGAAACCAGCACTCCTGGCGTTTTTGCTGCCGGCGACGTACGGCACGGCTCGGTGAAGCGCGTTGCTTCAGCCGTCGGTGAGGGTGCCTCCGCAGTCCAGCAGGTGCACCGCTATCTCGCTGCACCCTGAGCCGTGCGGCTCAGCGCCACGATCCACACACATCCGGCGAGTACCACGGCGGCGGCCACGCCGAACGCGAACGGGATGCCCTGGGATTGTGCAACCAGACCGAGCAGCATCGGACCGCCCGCTATCCCCAGGTCGAGGAACACGCTGGCGGTTCCCGAGGCGGCACCTCGTTCGCTGGGTCGTGCGGTCGCAAAGATCGCCGAGAAGAACGCCGGTGTGCTAAGCGTGACGCCGAGGCCGAACACTGCAGCACCGGCGGCCATTCCGATCGGTGTGCTCCAGAACGCCATGATCATCAGTGCAGCGGCGATGATCCCCAGCGCTACCGCGCCCAACGGCAGTGCAGCGAATCGATCAAGAAATCGAGCCAGCGACAACCTCCCGGCGACTACCACAAGGCCGTAGACGAACAATGGTGCGCTGGCCGGCACGAGTCCCACCGCGTTGGCCTGCAATGAGCCGAAGGCGAAGAACGCTCCCATCGCGACTACCGAGGCAAAGAATCCGAGCGCTATCGGTACGGCCTTCCAATGGATCAGCTTTGCCGGCTGGCTTGTGGAAGCGGCTGAGCGAACGTTTGTGATCTTGATCGCGACTACGGCGGCGATCATGGAGAGCGCGGCGGCGCCATACCAGGCGGCGCTGAAGCCAGCCGTCCGCACCAGCAGCTCACCAAGCGGCGGCCCGAACGCCAGACCGAGGTAGAGACCGAGGGAGTTGTAGCTGATGGCTTCGCCGATCCGGCTCGGTGGTGCGAGGTCGATGAGCGCGGCGATCGAGGCGACGAAGAAGGCGGCCTCGGCCACTCCGAGCAGCAGACGCAGTGCTACCACCAGAGCAAGGGTCTCGGCGTACGCGGTGCCGAGCATCCCCGCGGCGCTGAGCAGAGCGCCGCCGACAAGCAAGGGACGCCGGCCGCGGGTGTCTGCCAGACGACCGGCGAACGGCCGCAACACGAGAGCGGAGACCGCGAAGACTCCGAACGCGAGGCCGGCACCGGACTTGTCTGAACCCACCGGCCCGGTCACCCAAAGCGGAAGGGTGTAGATCGCGACGCCAGTCGCGGTGAAGTACGCGACATCGGCAAGCGTCAGCCGAACGAAAGCGGCGGTGAGCAGCGGTTCGCGGGTCTGGGTTCGTACGCGGGCGGCGGAGATGGTCACATCAGCAGTGTGCGGGCCAACATCCTCAGCAGGCATCGGCAGAACTACCCAGATTGATCACAGCAACCCGTGCTGCATTGCGAACATGGCGGCCCCGGCGCGCGTCGAGGCGCCGATCTTGACATAGATGTCCTGAACGTGATGCTCGACGGTCCGTCGAGACAACACCAGCCGTTCCGCAATGTCGGAGTTGGACAGGCCGCGTGACACCAGCCGCAGTACTTCCACTTGCCGTTCAGTCAGGTCGGCGGGGCGAGCGCGCCGGATTCCACGAGGCAGACCAGCCGCCTCGATGACCGCAGCAGCCGCATCCGCATCCAGCCGACCAGCGCGAGCCTCTGCCTCCAGCCGGTCGGCAGCTCGTGCCGGAGCAAGAGCCCGCCGATAAGGACGGTCCTCGATCCATCTCCGGTAGGCATCGGCACAGGCCAGCAGGCGGGAGCCCATCGACAGCTGGGCTGCAGTGGAGCCGCGGTGATAGCCGCTGCCGTCACAGCGCTCGTGGTGTTCGCCGGCAAGCTTGGCCAATCTCGTCAATGGCGGGATCCGAGCCAGGATCCGTTCGCCGTGATAGGCGTGCAGCCGTGCCTGGTCCCGTTCGATCCCGCTCAACGGGCCGGCCTTGTCCCAGATTGCGCTCGAGACACCGATTCTGCCGAGATCGTGCAGATAGCCCGCTACGCGTACGGCATCCACATCTTCCCGCAGGCCGAGCACCCCTGCCGCGCCGGCTGCAAGATCACCGACACCGGCCGAGTGGCCCTGCAGCCACGGACTCTTCAGATCAACCAGGTTGCCGAAGGTTCGTGCCACGTCAGTCAGCTCGCGCTGCTCAACCCGGCGTACCGGCTCGGGCTCGGCGTCGAGCACGGCTTGGTAGGCATCGATCTCAATCAGGTCACGGAGCAGCTCATCAGACCGTTCGATCAGCACATCGGCGAGATTCGGATCGAGCTGCGTGCCAGCGCGTCGTCGGACCTCGGCGATGGCGACCTCAGTATTCGCATGGGAAGCGAACATCACCGCTGTCAGCGCCACCTGCATGACTCGTGCGGCCAGTGGAATCGCCTCGCCTGCGGTATTCGGGAAGCCCTTGCCGTTCCACATCGCGAACATGTTCGCCAGGCCCAGCTGTACCGGCTCTGGTAGTCCTAGCCCCTGGGAAGCCCCGCGGGCCACTTCGCAGGTCGCAGCGGGGCCAGCCTCCATCTGTCGTGAAGTCACAACAGTGGTAGCCAACACCCTGGCCCTGGAACGGCCAGTCGCGCTCGCCATTTCGGGAATCCAGACCCGCCACATGTCTCGGGTCTCACCTGAGCTGCTGAGGAAGGCCACTCGGGTCGTCACCACGTCATCGCCCCACACCCGGGCCGTCTCGTGCGCGTAGGCAGTGCAGCCGAGGTGTTGCAGCAGCGCGGTGTAGAGCACGTCGCTGATCTCAGCGTCGGTACCGCCGATGATCTTGGCGAGGCGGGTTGCGACCAGGCAGCGCTTCAGCGACTCCTCCAGGGGCGACCCAGTGCCGAGGTCGGTCACCAGCGACAGCCCACCCAGCAGTTCCAGCGTGCGGAACACGCGATCAGCATTTCACAGGTCCTGCTGCGACCCGATTTCGTCGAATCGCGGCCTTGCGGTCGTTCGGGCGGTTGTGCTGCGAAACGTACGGCCTAGGGCTGATCAGCGGTTGCTATCAGCCCGGTGATCAGTCCGGCCGCCTCCGTGTCCGTCAGGCCTTCGTGCGCCAGCGACTGCCAGGTCTCGAAGGCGACGGCGTGACTAATTGCGGCCCGGCGCAGTCGGGAGCGATGCGGCCAGGCGGCGTCCAATACGTCAGTGACCCTCCGCGGATAGGACTCGATGTTCTTGCCGATGTCGGGCGGCAGCGCCGCCAAATCGCGGAGCAAGTTGGCTCGCATCCCTTCGCACGATCGATACCAGCCGTAGAGCTCAGGCAATGCCGCTGCGAGCCGATCGGACGGATCGGAAATGGCGGTCCACTGAGCTGGGTCAGGCGCCGGGTTGGCGCTTCGCCACTCGGAGCTGCAGGCCTTGAAAAGTTCGATCTCGTTCGAAAAGTGGCGATAGAGCGTGGCCCGCGTGACACCCGCCCGTTCGGCGACGGCGCTCATCGTTGTGGCGGCGGGACCGATAGTTCCGTGAAGTTCGATCGCGGCATTCGTAATCCGCGCCCGTGTCCGATCCATGGCATCGGCGCGGGCCCGCAGTTCATAGGGACGGGTCATTTTGCAATACGGCCCTGTTTAACCATTGACAACGCCCGTTCTGCCAGCAGATGATAACAAATGACAATACAGTGCTGACTCGCGAAAATGCAGGAGATCGCCATGCTTGCTTCACACTCGGCACGGCTCGCCGTGGTTCGGCCCGACGGCCGTGAAGTCATCGTGGTCCCAGGCTTTACCGGAACCGTGAAGCTCGCTGCCTCGGAGACCGGCGGTATCTCGATCGTCGAGCACACGTTCGACCCAGGAGTGCTCGTGCCGCCCCACATCCATACCCGCGAAGACGAGATCTCGTGTGTGATCTCCGGCGAGATCGGTTTCCGCTCAAACGGTCGGGAGGTCTCTCTCGGCGCGGGCGGCTACATCGTCAAGCCGCGTGGCGAGCTGCACTCGATGTGGAATGCGGGTACGAGGCCGGCACGCATGATCGAAATCATCACTCCGGCCGGATTCGAGAAATACTTCATGGAGCTGGCGGAGGCGACTGCCGCAGTCGGTGGCCGGCCGGATCCATCAGTTATTGCGCCCATCGCCGAGCGCTTCGGCCTCTCCTTCGATTTCGCTGAGGTGCCGGATCTCGTGGCCCGCCACCAGTTGCGATCGCCTCGCTAATTTCTCAGGCTGCCGCGCATCGCCTCCGCACCCCCGGCCTACGACCTCTGCACTGGGGCGAGAATGCGGAGATGGCGACGGAACGCTGGACGGCGTACTGGACCATGGCGCCGCGGCACGGTGTACTGCGCACCGAGGCTGCTCGGGCTCCACGCACCGACGAGGCGCTGGTACGCACTATCTGCTCCGGCATCAGTCGCGGTACCGAGATGCTGGTGCACGCCGGCCGCATCCCTACCGAAGTCGGCGAGACCATGCGCGCCCCGTTCCAGGTCGGGAGCTGGCCGGGCGCCGTCAAGTACGGGTACTTGTCAGTCGGCGTGGTGGAGGTGGGGCCGCACCATCTGAAGGGCGTCCGGGTGTTCTGCCTGCATCCTCATCAAGATCGTTACGTGGTCCCGGCGAGCGCGCTGACCCCAGTGCCAGATGAGGTGCCGAGTGATCGCGCGGTGCTGGCCGGAACAGTCGAAACGGGCATCAATGCGCTCTGGGATGCGGCGCCCCGGATGGGCGACCGCGTCGCCGTTGTGGGTGCCGGCATGGTGGGCGGCATACTGGCCGCCCTGCTGCGGAGGTTTCCACTCGATCGATTGCAGCTCATCGATGTGAATCCCTCCCGATCAGCGCTTGCGGCGGCCTTGGGTGTCGAGCTCGTGCACCCAAATGACGCCGCCGGAGATAATGATCTTGTCTTCCATTGCTCGGCCACGGAATCCGGCCTCGCCCGAAGCATGCAGTTGCTCGGTGAGGAGGCCGAGTTGATCGAGCTCTCCTGGTACGGGACGGCGCAGCCCAGGGTGCCCCTAGGCGGCGCGTTCCACTCCCGGCGGCTGACAATCCGGGCCAGCCAGGTCGGCGCCGTCGCAGCTGCCCGCCGACCCCGCCGAAGCACCAGTGACCGGCTGGCACTTGCGATGCGGATGCTCAAAGATCCGGTGTTCGACGTCTTCATCACCGGGCATGCGCCGTTCGGCGCGCTCCCTCAGACTATGGAAATGATCTTCAATGAAGACGCCGAGATACTTTGCCAGGTGATCGACTATCCCAGTGACGAGGAGGTTTGATCTTGTTCCATCTTACGGTTCGTGATCATGTGATGATCGCCCACAGCCTGCCCCATCCGGCATTCGGTCCTGCTCAGAACCTGCACGGTGCCACGTACGTGGTCGAGCTGACGCTGTGGCGCGAGGCGCTGACCGCGGAATCGATCGTGATCGACATCGGCGAGGCCGCTGACGTTTTGAACGGCGCCTTGAGCGACCTCAATTACCGCAATCTGGATGTGCACCCGGAGCTGGCCGGCACGCTGACAACCACCGAAGCCATGGCACAGCTGATCGCCGAGCGCGTCGCAACGTCACTCCCCGATCATGGCCTTACGCGATTGGATGTGACGTTGCGCGAACATCCTGACGCCTGGGCGGGGTACACCATGACTCTTGACTGAGATGTCGGCGGCTGCAGGCACCCGGCTGGGCTTCGTCACCTGGGACCGTGACGATCCCACCGGCGGCAATGCCTATAACCGGGCTGTCGTGGCCGAGTTGCGGGCGCTTGGCGTCAGTGTGCGGCTGTACCGACTCTCCGGCCCCTGGCCGGAGGGCGACGCGTCCAGCCATACCAACCTCGCGCGCGCCTTGCGGGCAGAGTCTTCCTCCTTGGTCGACGGGATCGTTGGATGTGGCTCACCCGAAGTCGTCGCGGCGGCCATCGAGGCCGGGCATTCAGTCACCGTGATCGTCCATTTGCCAATCAGCGACGAGATGGGCCTTGAGCCTACCCAACGGCAGCGCTACGCCGCGCTGGAAGCGAAGACTGTGCAGGCCGCCTCCGGAGTACTGTGTTCCAGCCGGTGGTCGGCTGTCGAGCTGAGCCGCCGTTACGGGCGTGCCGATGTTGGGGTGGCGATTCCGGGCGTCACGCCCGCACCCGCGGCACGCGGGAGTCAGGGTTCGGGAACACCGCGCATTCTGAGCGTGGCGTCACTGACGCCGACCAAGGATCAGCTCACGCTCTTACACGCGCTGGCACAGCTGGCGGATCTACCGTGGACGGCTGAACTGATCGGCTCCGACCAAGCTGATCCGGGCTATGCCGCTCGACTACGGGCTGAGATCGTGGCCGCGGGACTGCGAGATCGGATCTTGGTACCTGGGGCGGTCGCCGGCGCAGCGCTTGATCAGAAATGGGATACCGCTGATCTGCTGGTGCTGCCGTCCCGGGTCGAGACTTACGGCCTGGTCGTCGTCGAGGCGGTGGCTCGCGGCATTCCAGCAGTCGTCTCCGCTGGTACGGGTGCGATTGAGGCGCTCCAGGAAGGGGCGACCATGCACAGCACCGCGACACCCGGTACGTCCGTCCCAGCCGGTGACTCGGCAGGTCTGGCAGCGGTCTTACGCAGGTGGCTCACCGAACCGATGCTGCGACGCGCTTGGCGGCATGCGGCGCTGGCCCGACGAGATACCCTGCCCGGGTGGCAGCAGACGGCACAGGCGGTGCTGGCCTACCTGTATCGCCAGCACAACCCGCTGTCGACCCAGCCTGGCTCGCCGCCCGAGCCGCCGCCGACACCTCCGCCCGTGGCGCCACCATCGGCAGCCTCCTCCCCGAGTTGATCAAATACTTGATCGAAGGCTGTGGTCTCGGCGGTGTTGTGGAGATCATTGATCTCGGCGCCGGGACCGGCGCCAATCAACGCTGGCTCGCACCGCGCCTTCCGTTCGTGCAGCGCTGGATTCATCTTGATCATGATCCGGCGATCAGCCGATCACTGCCACTGCCCGACGACACGATGATCATCGACGGCGGCGTGGAGCCGGCTCTCGAGCGGCTGCTTGCCAACCGTGGAAGCGATCGGCAACTTGTCACCGCCTCTGCCCTGCTCGACGTACTGACCACCGACCAGATCAATGCCGTGTGCGGCGCCGTGATCGAGAAGCAGGTGCCAGCTCTTTTCAGCCTCACGGTCACCGGCGCCCTGAACATAGACCCAGCGGAGGCCCACGATGAGCTGTTCCTCGGTGCCTTTAATGATCATCAGCGGCGGGCCGGCAAGGCCGGTCCGGACGCCAGCACTCAGGCCGTGACTGCGCTGTGCGCGGGCGGGTTCACGGTACGCACCCAGGAGACACCATGGCGGCTGACCGCATCCAGTGACTGCGCGTTTGTCGAGCAGTTTCTCCGCGAGCGGCTCGATGCCGCGGTGGCCCAGAAGCCCAGCCTTGCGTCGGCGGCGATCGGCTGGTTCGAGCTACGACGCTCCCAGTTGCTGCTCGGGATCCTCCGGATCGAGGTCGGGCATCGTGACGTGCTGGCCCTCCCCGGACGATGGTTCGCGGGCCGCCGCAAAGTCGAAGACCGTGCAGATGTCGTCGCCCAGGCTGAACCGGCGCACCGAAGCGGAAACGGCATCCGCGAGCAGATCGGCGCCCGCGAACCGTACCCCGGGCACCCCGTCTCCAACCAAGATCGGGGCAGTCGTCAAGTAGAGCCGATCGAGGACACCGGAGGCCAAGAAATCTGAGACAGTCCGGCCGCCACCCTCGATAAGCACACGTCCGAAGCCGCGTGCTCTCAGCATGTCGAGCAGAGCTTGGGGCGGAAACCGCCCGGCCTCGAGGTCGAGGTTGACGACTTCCACATGCGCCGCCAGATTTCGTGGCGCCTTGGATCCCGTCGCCAGGCACCACAAGGTTTTCACGTGGCCGTCGCTCAGCACCCGGGAGTCCGCGGGGATACGCCCGTACGGATCGATGATCACGCGCACCGGAGACGGCCCGGGCACTGTCCGCGTCGTGAGCTGGGGATCGTCCGCGGTTACCGTCTGGGCCCCGACAACGACGGCATCCACCAGCGCACGCAGCCGGTGCAGGTGCTCACGGTCCTCGGCGCCGGAGACGTAGTTGGCGTCGCCAGTTCTCGATGCGATGAAGCCGTCGACGCTTTGAGCCAACTGGGCGATCGTGATCGTTCGTCCAGCGCTGACCAGCGACCCGTACCGATCCAGCAACACTGCTTCGGGTCCGGCGGCGGCACGCGTGGGCACCCTGCCTTGCAGCAGTTCGCTCCACACCTCGGGCAGGCTGCGGACGCTGTCGTGACCCATCCGGTTGCGCTTGGTCGCCAGGTAGAAGGCATTCTCGGCGTGCTCGGTCACTGGCAGCGGAAGCCTGGCGGTGATCTCGATGCCAAGATCACTGAGCCGCGCACTCTTCTGGGGGTTGGCGGACAGCAGCCGGATCCGCCGCACTCCAAGATCATTCAGAATGGCGGCGGCGACGTCGTAATCACGAGCGTCGATGGGGTGTCCCAGTCGGAGGTTGGCGTCAATCGTGTCCAGCCCGGCGTCCTGCAGTGCGTACGCGTGCAGCTTGGCGTGCAGGCCGATGCCACGGCCCTCGTGACCACGCAGGTAGATCACAGCGCCCAGACCCTCGCGGCTAATCTCTCGCATCGCGGCATCGAGCTGCTCGCCGCAATCGCAGCGCCAGGAGCCGAACGCATCGCCGGTGAGGCATTCGGAATGCACCCGGACGAGCGGAACATCGCCGTTACTCCCAGCGTGAGCGAGATCGCCGAGCACCAGCGCAACATGTTCGCGGCCCGGCTCCACCGCGTACCCGTGCATCTGAAAGGTGCCGTGCGCGGTGGGCAGCACAGTCGACACGACCTTGCGTACCCGGTGAGGTTCCGTCATCTCGCTAGCCTTCCACAGCAGTTGAGGGCCATGAAAACCTGTTTGTGACAAGCAAGGTCGGCAGATCTCTCGGCAGGAGGGCTGGTAATGGGTAGCGCCGAAACCGATGACGGACTTCCCACGATCAGCATCTGCCCACGATGCGGAGCACGGTTGGTGACCAGGAATCTCTGGCACTCATGCGGGACCTATACCCTCGAAGGCTTGTTTCCCAACTCAGAGCCGGCCCTACTTGATCTTGCTCGAGACTATGTTGCCATGCTCTACACCCTCGGTGACGTTCAGGTCATCCCGCAGAAGACCCGACTCACCTGCGTAGCTCGAGTCCGGTTCGCAGGGCTTCAGCCGCGCAAGGACAGCTTCCTCGCCAGCTTCGCGCTGCATCGCTGGCTGGAAAGCCCGCGGATCGTCAAGAAGACAGACTACGGGCCGCGCTGGCGGGCTCATTCCGTACTGATCCGAGCCAGAGCTGATCTCGACGACGAACTCAGAGCGTGGCTTCAGGAGTCACACGACGTTGTGGGAATGCAAAGCGACTTGCGACGCTGAAGGCTTCTGATAGTGGGTATCAACCCACTCAGGCGTGGGGCCTAGACGAGGGGATTCACCCATAAGGCGCATTCTCAAGATGGGTATCAGACCCGACGCGAGCTGAGGCTCGTCCTCCGTAGCGTCACCGGCATGTCAAGCGTGGCGATTCTCGCAGGATCGGTGTCAACCTTCCTGTTCGCTGCGAGCACGCTCCCCATGCTGGTCAAGGCGGCACGAACCAAGGAGCTCCGTTCCTACAGCCGGGGCAATCTGGTGCTGGCCAACGTAGGCAATGCAGTGCACACCATTTATGTGGTTCAGCTGCCAGCTGGCCCGATCTGGGCCTTGCACACCTTCTACGTCCTCACATCAGGACTGATGCTCCTCTGGCATCTGCGTTACGCCAGCGGCTCATCCCCATCACGCGGCAATCCATTTACTTCCGGAGGTTCTCATGACCATCGAGCACATCGAAACCGCGATCATCGGGGCTGGCCAAGCCGGCCTAGCGACCGCGTACCACCTGCAGCAACGAGGGCGCCACTGCGTAATCCTCGACGCCAACAGACACATCGGCGACAACTGGCGCGCCCAGTGGGACTCACTGCGCCTCTACTCACCGGCCAGGTCCGACGGTCTGCCGGGGATGCCGTTCCCTGGTCCGCGGTGGTCTTATCCGGCCAAGGACGAAGTCGCCCATTACCTAGTGACATACGCTCGGCGATTCGCACTCCCGGTCCGAACGCTCGCCCACGTCGACCGGCTGGAAGCGGAGGACGGGAAGTACGTGCTCTGGCTGGGAGCTGACCGGATTGTCGCCGACAACGTCGTCATCGCGACCGGGACATTCGGCCGCACTCCGCGCATTCCCGAGTTCGCCTTGGACCTCGACCCGTCGATACGGCAGCTCCACTCCAGCGAATACCGCAGGCCGGAGCAGCTCAAGCCTGGTCCCGTGCTGGTGGTCGGCGCATCGCACTCGGGCACCGACGTCGCATTCGAGGTCGCGCCCACCCACCCGACGATCCTCGCGGGTCGCGATCCCGGTCAGATGCCGGTGCGTCTCGACCACTGGAGCGTGCGGGTGGTCTGGCCGATCTTCCTCTTCCTTGGACAGCACGTGATCACCCGACGCACACCCATTGGCCGCAAAGCCATGCCGGAGATTCGATTCCACGGTGGACCCATGTTGCGGGTGAAGCGAGCCAACCTGCGAGAACGCGGCGTGGAGCGAGTCCTAGATCGCGTGACGGGCGTCCAGGACGGGCGACCGGTCCTCGATGGCGGCCGCGTACTCAGCGACGTCACCAATGTGGTGTGGTGCACCGGATTTCGTCAGGTGTTCGACTGGATCGACCTGCCGATCTTCGGTGCTGACGGCTGGCCCCGCGAGGTGCGGGGGGTGGTGCCGGAAGCTCCCGGCCTGTTCTTCTGCGGGCTGGCGTTCCAGTACGCATTCAGCTCGACGGTGCTCGCGGGGGTTGGGAGGGATGCCGGTTACGTCGCGAAGCAGATCGACGCGCGTGTGGAAAGGGCGTATGCACTCGCCGCCTGAGTCCTGTGGCGCGTAACCTCTGAGCGGGAGGCTGCGCAATGGCCGTCGAACCGGACCTGACCATCGTTCAGTTACGGCAAGCTCGCGAGGCGTTCGATCGGCGCGACTGGGCGCTCGCTTTCGAGCGGCTGCGGACTGCCGGCGACCTCGCTGTTGATGACACGATGGCTCTCGCGACAGCTGCTTTTCTCATAGGCGATGCTGACGGGGCCGTCCGGACGTTGCAGGCCGGCTACCAAGACAGAATCAAGAACGGTGATGCGCTCGGTGCCGTGCGCTTCGCCTTCTGGCTTGGCTTCGTGCTCAATACCCGTGGGGAGATGGCCGTTGGAGGCGGCTGGGTCGCTCGAGCCGAACGCCTTCTCGAGACCCAACCCGAGGACATCGTGGAACGTGGCTACCTGCTCATTCACGAGTTCTTCCAGCACCTCTCCCGTGGTGACTTCGCCCGGGCCGAGGAGACGGCCGCGCGGGTGGTTCAGACCGGACGCCGCTTTCACGACGCAGACCTACTCGCCCAAGGGTTGAACTGTCAGGGCCGGATCATGATCTACTCCGGGCGGGTTCGTGAAGGGCTGGCACTACTCGATGAGGCGATGGTCGGGATCTCGGCTGGTGAGGTGTCGCCGATCATCGCCGGGAGTGTGTACTGCTCGATGATCGAGGCGTGCCAGGAATTGTCGGATTTCTCACGTGCAGCCTCGTGGACGATCGCCCTGACGCGGTGGTGCGACGCGCAGCCCAGCCTCGTTCCGTTCACCGGCCAATGCTCATTGCACAGAGGGCAGATCATGCGGCTTCGAGGCGCCTATGACGAAGCACTCGCCGAATTCGCCCTCGCTCAACGCCGGTACCAGGCGGAGGGGACGAGTGCCCCTGCCGGACGGGCCCTTGCCGAGCAGGGCGACGTGCTGCGCATCCGGGGCAGGCTCGCCGAGGCCGAGGCGGCGTACCAGCAGGCAGCCGAGCTCGGCCACGAGCCACAGCCGGGGCTCTTGTTGGCCTGGCTGGCCCGCGGCCGGACAGCGGCGGCGATTCCGGCGGTGCGTCGACTGCTCGCCGAGGCGCAAGGGCCGGTGCAGCGATCATGGTTGCTTCCCGCCGCCGTGCAGGCGATGGTCGCGGCACAACTCTTTGATGAGGCCAGGCAATACTCCGACGAGCTGTCCGGAATCGCGGTCGCGTTCGGCAGCTCCGCGCTCACCGCTGCGGCGGCGTACGCAGGCGCATCCGTCGAGCTGGCATCAGGGGAGATGGAGGAGGCGCTCCGCCAGGCTCGGGACTCGTATCGACTCTGGGGCGAGCTCGGATCGCCATACGAGACCGCGAGGGCAAGGGTTCTGATCGCGCGTGCGCTGCGCGAGCTTGGTGATGAGGATTCGGCTCGATCGGAGCTTGCAGTGGCCCGCGGCAGCTTCGCTGAGATGGGCGCAGCGCCGGCAACAGAGGAAGTTGACAGGCTGCTGCATCGGGCGCGTCCCGGTGGTCTGACTGAGCGGGAGGTGGAAGTGCTGAAACTCGTAGCCGAGGGTCGAAGCAATCCTGAGATTGCGCGAACCCTGGTCCTGAGTCAGAAGACAGTGGAGCGTCACCTGAGCAACATTTTCACCAAGCTGGATGTGCCGTCCCGAACGGCGGCGGCAGCGTATGCGCATGAGCACGGGCTGATGACCTGATCTTGACCCGCGCAGCCCTGGAAAGTCCACCCGAGTTGCAACGTGGTCCGCCGGTTTACGGCTAAGTCAGAGATCGCAGGTTCAACTGGAGTGAGGTTCCCAGAGATTGTGCGCTGCTCACGGCGTCCATGGATCCTGCCAGCCGCCACACTCGGCGACTAGACCGTTCGCAGCGGATGGCCCCCACGAACCAGGGCTGTAGGACGCCACATACGGCGGTGCATCGAGTAGCGGCTGCATGATCCGCCAGGTCTCCTCGACGCCGGGCTGTCTGGTGAACCGGGTGGCTTGGCCAAGCATCGCAGCATGGAGCAGCACCTCGTACGGCGTCGGTCCTTCGCCGCCCTCCTCGGCAAAAGTCATGTCCAAGGTGATCGACTCTGGACTCATGCTTTCGGCCTTACGAGCATCGAGGATGAAGCGGAGACCGGTCGAAGGATCGAGTCGCACTACGAGCTGATCTGCCGTACCGGCGCGATCGCCCCAGCGGCCAAAGCCCAGCCGAGGCGGGTCCTTGAAGACGAGCCGCACCTCGGTCTGCGTGACCGGTAGGCATTTGCCGGCACGGATGAAGAACGGGACTCCGGACCAGCGCCAGTTGTCGATCTCTAGCCGAAGAGCTGAATACGTCTCAGTGGTGGAGTCTGGGGCGACTCCATCGATGGCGCGGTATCCCTGGTACTGGCCGCGGACGTAGGCCGCTGGATCGGCCGCTAGCGTGGCCTTGAAGAGTGCCACCTTGGCATTGGTCAGCGTCGCGGGGTCACCACCCGCCGGCGGCTCCATCGCTACGGCCGCTACGACCTGCATGAGATGGTTCACCACCACGTCGCGAAGTGCGCCGACCGGGTCGTAGAAGTGGCCACGATCCTCTACGCCGAAGCTTTCGGCCATGGTGATCTGCACACACTTGACGTAATTCCGGTTCCAGACCGGTTCGAGCATGGTGTTGGCGAACCGCAGGTACAGGATTTCCTCGAGTCCCATCTTTCCGAGGTAGTGATCAATCCGGTACAGCTGCGATTCGTCTATGTACTGGTGGAGCTCACCGGCCAAGGCGCGGGCCGAAGCCAGGTCGTGGCCGAAGGGCTTCTCCACAACGACGCGTCCGGTCCTGGTGAGTCCCGCCTCGGAGAGTCCCTTGACCGCAGTTGCGAACAGGAACGGCGGAATCTCGAGGTAGAACACCGGACACTTGGCACCGCTGATCGCCCCGCCGACACGGTGGTAGGTGCCCGGATCGGCAAAGTCGCCTGACACGTAAGACAATCGCGCAGCAAACCGTTTGAACACATTTTCGTCCAGCTGTTCTCCCGTCCCAATGATCGATTCGCGCGCCCGTTCCACGAGTTGATCAACGGTCCAGTCGCTGGAGGCAACACCGACGATCGGGCAGTTCAGCAGCTCTCGCTTCTCCAGCCGGTAGAGCGAGCGGAACGTCATGACCCTCGCCAAGTCGCCCGTGATGCCGAAGATCACGAACACATCGGCTTCCTGCTCCCCGGATCCGGTCGTGCGCGCTGAATTTGTCGAAGCCCCATCCCGTTCCACCATCGCCAGCCTCCTGATCAGATTTCTGGTCGTTCGCCCTCGTCGTCGTCCCCCCAGTCGATACGAGTGGCGTCGGGTCGATCGACTATCGCTGGGGCCCGATCCTTGCTGAAGTAGTCCCACCCCCAGGAAATGAAGGCGTCGACCTTGTTGCGACTGCCGCTGAGCAGCATGGCGTGAACGCCCAGCCAGGCTGCGAATGCCACCGGGCCCTCGACCTCGTGCCGGTGTGGCCCCATCTCTGCGATGGCGGCGTTGCGGCCGATCATGGCCATGATGCCCTTGTCCTTGTAGCGGAAGTCGGTACGTTCTTTGCCGTCCATATCGTCGAGGATGTTTTGGGCGGCCCACGCTCCCGATTGCTGGGCGACCGATCCGAGCTGGGGCAGGGCTCTGCCATCGGCGTCGGGGATATTGGCAGCGTCTCCGAGCACATAGACCTTTGGATGTCCGGCTACCGTCAGATCACGCTGGACATCGATCCGGCCTCCATGCCCTTGTGGCAGCTCTCCCTCGGTCACCACATCGGCCGGCTTTTCGCCGCCGCCCCAGACCACGGTCCGAGTCAGGATCGTAGATCCATCGCTGAGGGTCACCCGATCCGGCGATACCTCCTTCACCCCAACACCGAGATGGAGTGTGACGCCGTCACCTTCCAATCGCTCCGCGGCATACGCATGGGCCTTGTCGGAGAACGGTGCCAGCAGCACCTGACCATGATCGATAAGGTGGACCGCCGCCCGATCCGCCAGCGATCGGTACCGCTCGGGGATGACGTCTCTCAGGACTTCGGCCAATGCCCCAGCCGTTTCGACTCCGGTCGGTCCACCGCCGACTATTACAAAGTTGAGTGAACCCTGATCGACTAGCTCCGGACGGTCGACCGTGGCGTCCAAAACATCAAGAAGGCGGATGCGGAGTCTTTCTGCGTCGTTTACCGAGTACAGCGGGAGTGCATGCTCCGGTGCACCTGCGGTCCCAAAGAAGTTTGCCTGGGCTCCGGCCGCTACGACCAGGTAGTCCCCGGACATCGTCGATCCGGAAGCCGTCGTGACCGATCGTGCTTCTGGGTCGAGCGATACCGCGGCCGTACGACGGACATCCACCGTCTTGTGGTGCCGAAAGATCCCGCGTAGCGGCCGCGCTATGTCATAGGCGGCTATTTGCGCGGTGGCGACCTGATACAGCATCGGCTGGAACTGGTGGTAGTTGTTGCGGTCAAGCAGGACTACATCGACATCGTGTTTGGCGAGTTGCTGGGCGCAGGTGACCCCGGCGAAGCCGCCTCCGACGACAAGTACCGTCGCGTCGCTCATATGGCATCCCCTCCTCGACGTAATCGTCGGTCTGGTGGCGCCTAGCACACATCACCCCGGGTGGGTGACATCACCCCGGGCGGGTGATGCCTGAGCGAGGCGGATCGGCCAGGCTCGTCGTGTCACAGATCAGTAGGCGTCGACGTGAGGTGCTCTGGACGTCCCTAACCGAAGGATCAGTGAATTGTGACCGCGACACTCAGCGCCCTGACGGCGATCTTCGAGGTGAATCCGGTGCCGTGGGCGCGGGCGCAGATGGCGTTCACTCTCATGTTTCACATCATCTTGGTGCCGCTGGGAGTGTCGTGGGGGTTCATGACCTTGATCGCCAACTATCGGGGGTTGCGGCGTAACGAGCGGGATGCCTTGATGCTGGCGCAACGGTGGTCGAAGTATATGGCGGTGACTTTTGCCGTCGGGGCGGTTACGGGCACCGTGTTGACTTTTGAGTTCGGCTTGTTGTGGCCGCGGTTCATGGGGCGGTGGGGCGAGGCCTTTGGTGTGCCTTTTGGTTTCGAGGGCGTGTTCTTCTTCACCGAGGCGATTTTCGTCGCGATCTACATCTTCGGGTGGCGACGGCTGAAGCCGTGGACCCACTTCTGGACCGGGGTGCCGATCCCGATTGCCGGGATCTTTGGCAGCATCTCGGTGGTTTCGGCGAACGCCTGGATGAACGCCCCCGCCGGCTTCACGCTCGACTCGAACGGAAACGTGATCGAGGTCAATCCAGTTCAAGTGATTTTCAACGCCTCCATGCCGTGGCAGGCGGCGCACATGGTGGTCGCGGCGTACCTGGTGGGCGGATTCTTGATCGCTTCGGTTTATGCCACCGGGATGTTGCGTGGTCGGCGGGACCGTTACCACTATCTCGGCTTCGTGATCCCCTTTACCGTCGGGGCGATCGCCACGCCGATCCAAATTGGCATCGGCGATGGGTTGGCGCGCTGGGTGTATGACAACCAGCCGGTCAAGTTCGCTGCCATCGAACTGGTGCCGACCACCAGTAGTGACGTTCCCGAGACTCTGCTGGGTCATCTCAATGAAGACGGTGAGGTTGTCGGCGGCCTCCCGATTCCCGGCCTGGCCTCCTGGTTGTCTGATCCCAGCACAGGCAGGGCGACGGTGGTACAGGGTCTGGACTCGGTGCCGCCGGATCAGCGGCCGACCA
>Ga0081455_10002432_pt1 | contig 22206 bp, 18 predicted proteins | sample TabmetS3T2R1_FD_70207 | JGI IMG/M metagenome (GOLD analysis project Ga0081455, IMG submission 70207) | Tabebuia heterophylla rhizosphere microbial communities from the University of Puerto Rico - S3T2R1 | ecosystem: Host-associated > Plants > Roots > Rhizosphere ...
GTGGGTGGAGGGGCCGGCGCCTCCGTGACACGCGACGTGCAAGGGGGCGTAGTCGGCCTTCTACTCGATGGGCGTGGACGGCCACTGCAATTGCCCGCAGAGCCTTCGGTACGAGTCGCAGCACTGAAAAAATGGTTCGATGCCGTGGAACTGTACCCGAGAAGCGATCAGTGATGCTCCATCACTTCTTACTGATCACCGATCACTGGTAAACAATGGCGCATTCCTATACTCCAGGACTCGCGGTCGCCGATCGTACGGTCGTCAGGCGCCGACGTCTATTGCCGTTGCCGGGAACGCTACTGTCGAAGGTCGGTGATCGCGTGCGGTCGGATCAGGCCGTTGCCCGCGCGGAACTTCCAGGCAGGGTCTATCCCGTCAATCTGGCCAACCAGCTCAGCATCGCGCCGGACGAAATTAAAGACTATCTTGTAAAGAAGGAGGGCGATACGGTCGCCAAAGACGAAATCCTTGCCGAAAATAAACCGCTGATCAAGTGGTTCAAAACCGAGATTCGTTCCCCTGTTGCGGGGAAGATCGAATCGCTGTCGGAGGTCACGGGGCAGGTGCTGCTTCGAGAGCCGCCTCGCGTGCTCAATCTGTTGGCCTATATCGACGGCACCGTGGTAGAAACCATTCCCCATCAAGGGGTGATCGTTGAATCCATGTGTAGCCTGGTGCAGGGCATTTTTGGCATTGGCAGAGAGGTCTGGGGAGAGCTGGTGGTGGCAGTGGCGTCGCCAGACGAGCCTCTCGGACTCGGTCATTTGAATCCCGGCATGAAAGGAAAGATCGTCGTCGGCGGCTCATTTCTTTCAGCAGAGACCATGGTAAGAGCTAAAGAGCTTGGCATTGCTGGCTTGGTTGTCGGCGGGATTCATGATAAAGATCTGCGCGCGCTCCTTGGTTATGACCTCGGTGTGGCTATCACAGGCACCGAACAAGTGGGGTTCACGCTGATTCTCACCGAGGGATTCGGAACGATCCCCATGGCCTCGAAGACCTTTCGGCTGCTCTCCGCCCTTACAGGACAGAAGGCATCGATCTCCGGCGCGACGCAGATCAGGGCCGGGGTGATTCGCCCCGAGATCATCATTCCACGCTCGGCGCTTACGGAAAATTTGCCGGCTGAAGCGCAACGAACGGGCATCCAATTGGGGGATGCCGTCCGGATCATTCGGGATCCGCTTTTCGGAAAAATCGGCGAGGTGTCCGCGCTGCCCTCCGATCTCGCCAGAATTCCTACCGAGAGCGATGTCCGGGTGCTGGAGGTCACATTTGCCGACGGGGCACGAGCCGTGATTCCAAGGACCAACATTGAGGTCATCGAGGGCGCGTGAGAATCTTGAATTGCGGAAGCGACGCGCCTGGGTTGGGTGGGTGAGAATGAAAGCCTTTTTGAACATCCTTAATGTAAATGCATTCACCGCTTTCATCTTTCTCGCTGGAATCTCTTCTTACTCATTGGCTGGTGCTGCGCTTCCCGCTCCCGTCGAGCTTCAAGTCATCGACACGCCGAACGACGGCGGTGGAAGCTTGACCGCCATCTGGGCTCCCTCGCCTGCCGACACTGCAGATGCGCAGTATCAGGTGCTCTTGGGTGAAGCGGGCACCGATCCCGCCTCGCTCAAAGTCATTGCAGAATTTCCTGCAAATGCCCGCTATGTAAAGGACGCCAAGGGAGCTTGGTGGACGAGACCCGCCGAGCGGAGCTGGCACCACTATGTGATTAGAAACGGCAAGGGCGTCGATCTGAAAGACGGCACCCTCTATGCTGTCACGGTGGCGATGCGCAGGGGTGAAGAACGCGTCGTGGGACCTCTGCTGCAGGCGACACCTAGCCCCAATTGGTTCAATTGGAGCCAGGTCAACAATTTGATTCTCGCCCTGGGATTCGGCGCGCTGGTCTTCTACACGATTAGCCATGCCAAACGGAATAACATCTTTTTGCGCCGTATTCCCGGTCTGGACGCCGTGGATGAGGCGATAGGACGGGCGACGGAGCTGGGCAAACCCATTCTCTACCTGACGGGAGCTCATGACATGGGCGACCCATCGACGATCGCAGCGGCCGTCATCCTGGGGCGTGTGGCCAAGCGGACCGCCGCCTATGAGACGGAATTGATGGTACCGCACCGCGAGCCCATTACGATGGCGGTCTGTCAGGAAATCACCAAGCAGGCCTATCTCGAGGCTGGAAAGCCGGATCTGTTCAAGGAGGATTCGAACTTTTTCATCACCTCCGACCAGTTCAGCTATACCGCGGCCGTAGACGGCATCATGCTGCGAAAAAAGCCGGCGGCGAACTTTTTCATGGGGTCGTATTTCGCCGAATCGCTCCTGTTGACGGAAACCGGCGCCAGCACCGGAGCGATCCAGATCGCTGGAACCGATTCGGACCACCAACTGCCGTTCTTCGTGACGACCTGCGATTACACGCTAATCGGCGAGGAATTGTATGCAGCCAGCGCGTACCTGTCCAAAGAACCGGTTCAGATCGGGACCCTCCGCGGCCAAGACATGGGCAAAGCGGTTATCCTCAGTGTGATTCTGATCGGGACCCTGCTCGCCACGGTCGGGGTGGCCACCGGCGGCTCGTGGCCGCAGTTGTTTCTGGACTTCTTCAAGGACCTGAAATGATTTTTCTTCGTCGCCGGTTGCCCCTGCTGATCACGATGATCACTGGGCTGCTCTTTGCCGGCCAGTACTATGTCCCTCATCCTTCGTCTGAACTGCTGCTGACGTCGGCCACCAAGTGGCTGCAAATCATCGGCGGCTTCGCCCTTGTGCTCGGAATAACGAGCTTGTTCCATCAGCACGCGGTGAAGATCCGGCGACAGGAAGCAGGATGGGGCTATAGCTTCGTGCTCTATGCCGGTGTGTTCGTGACGGTCGCCGCCGGGATCTTTGCCCGGGGCAAGGAGAGTTTCGAAGGCGCGATGACCGGGTTCGGTTGGGTCTACAGCTTCATGCTGGTGCCGTTGCAGGGCACCATGTTCGCCATCCTGGCATTCTTCATCGCGTCTGCGGCCTACCGGTCATTCCGGGCGAGAAGCCGCGAGGCTGCGGTCCTCCTGGTCGCGGCGGTGATCGTCATGATGGGCCGCGTGCCGCTTGGCGAGTATCTGATGCCGTTGAGCGGCGATGTGTCCCAGTGGATTCTCAACGTTCTCAATGCTTCGGTTCGGCGCGCCATTTTGATCGGCGTGAGCCTTGGCGCCATTGCCCTGTCGCTCAAGATTATTTTTGGCGTCGAGCGGTCCTACCTGGGCGGTGGGAAGGAATAGATGACGCTGTCTGAACGCATGTTGAAAATCGACCGGCGGATCATTTTTTTAGTGATCGGCCTCTGCACGCTGTTACCGCTGTTGTATCCGGTGGGACTGCCGATCAAGATTTCGCCGGAAGTGCGCAGCATCTACGACTATATCGAGTCGTTGCCGGAGCGGTCGGTGTTTCTGTTGTCCATCGATTTTGATCCGGCGTCTAAGCCGGAGTTGCATCCCCAGGCCATCGCTCTCTTACGACACGCCTTTCGGAAGAACCTTCGCGTCGTCGCGATGACACTTTGGGTGTCGGGCACCGGCATGGCTGATCAACTCCTGACGCAGGTTGCCAAAGAGATGGGAAAAGAGGATGGGAAGGATTATGTCTTTCTCGGCTGGAGTTCCGGAGGAACAGCCGTCATCATCAACATGGGTCAGGATTTATATAAGGCGTTTCCCAGCGATTATGGCGGCAAAGCAACAAAGGGCATTCCCGTGCTGGAGGGTGTCCTGAGTCTGAAAGATGTCGCCTATGCGATCAGCCTGGGAGCAGGGAACCCGGGCGTCGAGGCCTGGTATGTCTTTGGCAAGGACAAGTACAAGTTCGAGCTGGGCGGCGGCTGTACCGGCGTGATCGCGCCAGGCCTGTACCCGTTGCTGCGCAGCGGGCAGATCAATGGTTTGATCGGCGGTCTACGCGGAGCGGCGGAATACGAGAGCTTGGTCGGGCACAAGGGGCGGGCGGTGGCCGGCATGGACGCGCAGTCGGCGACCCACTTCGCGATTATCGTCCTCGTCGCGATGTGTAATTTGTTCTACTTTTCGCTTCGACAACAACAGGGGCGCAGCCGCGAATTACCGGTGAAGCGGGGACATTAGGATGGACGCAACCACTCTCGGCGCGTGGGTGGCCACCGGGTTAACCCTATTCATCTTCTCGTTCCTCTACAAAGACAATCCGCTCTTCAAACTCGCCGAGCATCTCTACGTGGGAGTGTCGCTGGGGTACCACATCGTCAAGATCTTCGATTCCGTGGTAGTGAATCTGATCTATAAACCGATCGTCGAGCAGGGGGAAATCGCACTGCTCATTCCCGTAGCCATCGGTTTCCTGATGCTGACGCGATACGTGCCCAAAGCGGCCTGGATGTCTCGATACGCCTTCGCCTTTATCGTGGGAGTCGGATCCGGGCTTGCCATCCCACGCACAATTTCATCGTTCATTTTAAAGCAGATCGAAGATACCGTAAGGCCACTGGTCTCGATGGCGGGCGGCGACGGTCTGACCTTTTCGATGAATCTACTCAATCCGGCGAGCAATCTCAATGCCATCATCATCCTGATCGGCGTCAGTTCGGTGCTCTTTTATTTTTTCTTCTCGATCGAGCACAGCGGGCCGGGTAAGGTCGTGGCCAGGACGGGAATCGTGTTTCTGATGATCGCTTTCGGCGCGGCGTTCGGATACACCGTCATGGCCCGCATGTCGCTGTTGATCGGCCGCTTGACGGATCTGATCGAATTCTCCGATGCATCCTACGGCCGTCCGACCTTGTGGCTGGCGATCGCCACGATCGGGGCGCTATTCCTCTTGGGTCGAAGATCCTCGAGCTCCCCGCCACAATCGGAATAGACAACCTCCGCATTCGCACGGATCGATCAGACAAGCGCTTGGGCAGTTGCAGGGCGGGAAACCGGTTCGTTAGAATGCTATCTTCGTCTGACGAACACCTATGACCACAGGTACCGCCAAAGATCCCAAACAGTATCCGCTGTTGCGAAACCTCCAGTTTTCTCCCGTGAAGGAGGGCGAAGAACAGTACGTTGTCTTGTGGGACCCGAGCGGTCTCAGCAAGGAGAAGCTCGTCCTTCCGCCCAATTATTTTTTTATCATTCAACATTTCGACGGTGACCATTCGCTCCAGGAAATTGGCGCACTCTATCTCAAGCGGTTCGGTGAGTTTTTGATGCCCGGCAAGGTGGAACAACTGGTCGGGGATCTCGAGGCCAAGTTATTCTTAGAAGGCGACCGCACCGAAAACGCCAAGGAACAAGCACGCGCCGCTTATCGGCAGGCCGCCGTGCGTCCGGCGGCCTTTGCCGGAAAGAGCTACGAGGCGGACAGGGGACAACTCAAAAAACAGATCGACGGATTCTTTTCGTCCAAGGAGGGACCGGATTTCAAGCCCTCGACGAACAAGGGAAAGCTCATTAAAGGGCTCGTGGTGCCTACCTACGAGTTGAAGCAGGCTGGCCCCATCTATGCCTGGGCCTATAAAGATTTGCAGGAAGCTCAACAGCCGGACGTACTCATCATCATTGGCACGGCTCACGCCGGACTCGAGCAGCCCTTCGCCTTGACGGACAAGGATTTTGAGACGCCTCTGGGAGTCGTATCGGTAGAGCATGCCATCGTGGATCGGCTGAAGGTGCTGGTCCCGGAATACTTTTCAGAAGATTTAGCCCATCTGTCCGAGCATGCCATTGAGTTTCAGTTGCCGTTTGTCCAAACCAATACGGGCACCAGCAGTCCGGTCACGATCGTACCGGTCCTGTCGTCTTTTTCGGCGATGAGCATGAATGATGTCTCCGTGCGGGCGGCGGTTGACCGGTTCCTGTCGGCTATGCGCGAGGCGATCTCCGCGTCGGGGAAAACGGCCTGCGTCATCGCCGCAGGGGAGTTGGCGCATGTCGGCATGCGATATGGAGACAATGCGCCGCCGACCGATTTCTCATTTCATCGCTCGATGCAGTACGACCTCGAAATGCTGAAGTACGTCGAGGATCTCAAGCCGGAAGAATTCGCCGGCTATATCCACAAAGAAAAGGACCAGCGGCGCATATCCGGGTTCTCACCGATCTATTGCCTGCTTCGACTCATTCAGGCCGAGAAGGGGCAGGTCCTTCGCTACGACCGGGGCATCACCGATCAGTATAATTCCACCGTCACCTACGCTTCGATGTCCTTCTTTTAACGGCTGCTGACAAATCTCTCCAGCTTCGTTCTCAGTCACTCGAACCACTCAACGTACTTAGATACGTACGCCTCGTGGTCCTCGTTCCTTGCGCCTTGCTGGAAGAGCTTTTTGAGCAGCCTTGCCTTCTGAAAATAATGCTGCTTCGCCCTTCGTTCGCTGCGGTCTTGCTTGCGGAAAACGGCGCGTCTCGGCGCGCCGGGGCTGGGCGGGTGAGACGTCTGATCGTTTTGACCGCCCTGATATCCGGTGTGGTCTACTCTTTGACCGTTATCGTCATCGTAATCGCCTCGAGCGGATTGTTGTACTCGTCGCGGGGGACTGCGGCGATCTTGTCCACGACGTCCATCCCCCGGATTACTTCACCAAAAATGCTGTATCGTCGATCTAACCCGCTGTTGTCCGATAGACAAATAAAAAATTGCGAGCCGTTGTCGTTGAAATCGCGTGTGCTCGATCCGTCCCGTGGCGTCTTGGCCATCGAGATAGCGCCACGCTTATGCGGGCGATCGCTCAGTTCTGGGTTCAGCCAATAACCGGGGCCGCCCGAGCCGTGCTTGAGCCGGTCCGGTTCTTTGCTCAGCGGATCGCCACCTTGAATGACAAACCCCGGCACGATCCGGTGAAAGGTCGTGCCGTTGTAGAACTCCATCTTGATGAGATTGATGAAGTTTTCGATGTGACGCGGAGCGTCCTCGGGGTAAAAGCGAATCTTGATCTCACCGAACTTCGTCGTGATCGTGACACGCGGATCGATTTTTTTGAATTCCATGTGCATTTCGACGACTCTATCAAGGCCTTAATGCCGATGGCAATGGCGGTTGGCTAGCGATCGAGCGTCTTCGATGGATCGATCTTCAACCAAAGCGCCGCGCCCACAAGCGCCACCGTTCCCGCCGCGGCGAGTGCCATTGGCCAGCCCCATTGAGCGGCCAGCCAAGGTGTGAGGCTCGGCGAAAGCGCTCCTCCCAGATTGGCTCCGGTATTCATCAGCCCGGACAATGCTCCCGCATGCGTCTTTGATAGATCGCTCGTGGAGGCCCAATAAGCGCCGACCGAGAAGTACAGACAGCCTGCCCCAAACGAGAGGCTGATAATAGCGACGAGCGCGGAATCAGCATAAGCCCCGGCCGCAATCGCGCACCCAGCTGCTGTCATTCCTGACATTCCCGCAAGGAGTCGTCCACGAGTCAACCCATAAGTGGCGGCGAGTCGATCGGTCACCCAGCCGCCCAGCGGGCAACCAATCAAAATGGCCCAAAAAGGTGCTGACGCATACAGTCCGCCCCTCAGAACATCAAATCCTCTGACGTCTACCAGATACAGATAAAACCACGAGAGATACACGTAGGCAACGTAGCCGAGGCAACTATAGCTCAACACCAGCCACCAGATGGTCGAATTCCCCAGGAGCGACCTTCGGAAAAGGCCATTCGAGCGGTTGGCCCGGGGATCGTCGCTTAAGGAAGCAACCTGTTCATGCATCCAAGGATGTTCGTCGGGCCGGTCGCGCGCCAGTGTCCACCAAAGAAGCCCCATCACCAATCCGAGACCCGCAGACAGATAGAACACGGTTTGCCATCGCCAGTTCACCATGACCCAGGCGGCTAGTGGTGGCGTAATGGCCGAGCCCAAACCAATTCCGCCGATGGCAATGCCGATGCCCAGCCCGCGAGAGTTCGGTGGCATCCAATTGGCGACGGCCCGATTGAACGAGGGGAGCGCTACGGCTTCGCCAAGCCCCAACGCGAATCGCACGATGGCCAACGCACCGACGATGCCAATCGCCTCGGTCAACGGAGATGCCGCAACGAACGCCGTGAGTGCTGAGCAGACAGACCACCAGATCAGCGCGCCCGTCAGCACAATTCTGGCGCCCCATCGGTCCGCGAGCCATCCCCCAGGAATCTGAAACAGCGCATAGCCGACGACGAACGCAGAGAAGACCCATCCCATCTCCTGCTGCGTCATGCCAAAGGCCGGCATCATCTGACGCGCCGTGACGGAAATGTTGACCCGATCAATGTAGGTGACGACGCTCGTGCCGAACAGCAAGGCGAGGATCAACCAGTAGAGTGAGTGCGTGCGGTCCGACTTGGTCACGTTGAACGTGCAGATGCCCAGAGAAGCCGCGGCGATTATAGCCGGTCTTCCGGTTAGCCACCAGGAGAATCCCAAACCAGAAAACGGAAAATCTCCTGTTGCTTCGCGGGCTTTCTAGCTTTCAGCGGACTGATTCGGTAAGATGAGGCTCGGGCTATTGAAAAGTCTGCTCACCGATCCTACCCCCCATGCGGGACACGCTCCCTGGCGTCCGTCCCGATGCGGTCCGGATATATTCAACAGGCGATGCCTGTCGGTGGCTCACAGCGGAGATGTTGAGGTGTCCCCAATACGTGTGGTCGTCGCCCTGGTTGCGGTCTTAGTGATCGGCGGCGTCGCTTTTCTCTGGTTTTCTCCCTACCTGACCGGCGACGACTATCTCAAGGATTTTTTTCTCCATCAACTCGAGCAGAATCTGGGACGCAAAATCGATGTGCATCGCGTCAAGCTCGTGCTATTCCCCAAGATACGGCTCGAGATGACGCAGATTGTCATCCATGATCGCGACCAGGAAGGGGTGTTGTTATCAGCCAAGAAATTGGACCTTGTGTTGCGCCTCGTGCCGCTCTTGCGGAAGCAAGTGGTTGGAAAACGGCTTCTGATCGAGGAACCGATGCTTACCGTGCGGCGGGACCGCTCGGGACATTGGAACCTGCTGGACAGGGAGACGCCCATTCCGGCTAGTGACGAGGAAGCACTGCAAATGTTGACGCGGATCTTCCGCATCAGGGAGGCGACCCTGGTCAACGGCACGATCGTGATCATCGATGAAGCACGACCGGATGGCCCGCGGACGCTCAAACTACAATCCGTCGAAGCTGCCTTGGAGATCTTTCTGGAACGCGGACAAGCGGATCTCCATTTTTCCGCATCACAACACAATTCCCAGGGACATTCTGCCCTGTCCTTGTCGGGCACGTTCCGGAAAGCCGAGCAGCAGACGTTGGCCGTCGATGAGGCCAAGCGACTTGCCTTTCCGATTCAATTCGACGGCCTGATTGAGACGGCAAACTTGAGCCTTCGCGAGGCGGCGGACTTTTTCGGCCCGCGACCTGTTCCTGAACTGCTGCACGGGCGGGTCAACGCCCGCAGTTCCATCAAAATTTTTCCGGGTGTCGCCGGCTACGACGTCCTGCTCTCGGATCTGACCGGCAACATGGATCAGCTCGCCGTGACTGGCAAGGCCAGCCTCTCCGGTCTGCTCGCTCCTCAGCCGACCTTTGCCGTGACCTTTTCGTCCACTCCAATTCAGATCGGCGACTTTCTGTCGAAGATTCCGCCGGCCTGGTTCCACCCCCAACTGCCCGCGATCGTCGAGGAACGCCAGATCAAGGGCGTGGTCGAAGTCGTTTCCGCGACCGTGACAGGCTCCTATGTGAATGGTCCGCAAATGGCCGTCACCGGAGAATTCCACCTGCAAAAAGGGGAGGCGCTGCTGGGTCAAAGCCGCGTGCCCGCCAAGGACCTCGATGCACAGGTCATCGTTGAGGCGGGACGAATTCGCGTGTCCAAGCTCAGTGGACTGTACGGGACGATTAACATGACGGACAGCAAGGGCCAACTCTCGTTTCTCGAGCAGGGTCCCTGGGTGGAGATGGAAATCAGCGGGACCATGGCGGCGGCGGACCTGCTGCAGTTTCTTTCAACGACCGTGAAATCCGAGCTGCTCTCCCGTGTGCTGGCATCCTCGCGCGATGTCGAGGGCATGGCGACGCCGGTGTTTCGCCTGGTCGGTCCACCGACCGCAGTCACCTTCGCCGGCGGGGAAATCAAGGCCCAGCATGTCAATCTCACGAATGCGTATCTGCCGGAACGGTTGACTGCACTTCAAGGGCGTTTCGTCTTGGCCGAAGGGGAGACCCAATTCGATCAAGTGACCGCACATCTCGGAGACCTGACCGTGCAGGTGCAAGGCGGCATCACAGGTGGCAGCGGGAGCGTCTTTCGGGACTTGGCCGTGCGCGTGAGCGGAGACGCCACGCATATGGCGCAGCTCTTGCCGACAAAATCTCTGCCACGCGACGCGATTGAAGGCCTGGCCAGCACCATCGTCGTGATCACCGGTGCCACGGCCGCGCCGCATTTGCGTGGGGAAGTCGGCTTGACGGAATCCAGGGTGACTATTCCATCCGTGCTGGAGAAACCGACCGGCGCGCCGCTCACGGTCGCGTTCGAAGGCGATGTCCTCCAATCGAAAGCAGTGACGCTAAGCCGGCTGGAGATTTCGTCCCCGCCTCTTCGGCTGCCGATCAAGGGGAAAATCCAACTCGGCGAAAAGTTTCTGATCGATGCTGCTCTCGCGACTGGGACGGTCTCGTTGTCGTCGGTCCCAGAATGGATTTCAAAAGGGGGATTCGAAGCAGGCAACCTCGAACTTTCCCTGGACATCAAGGCCAGGGATCGAGATTGGCGGACTTGGAAAACCACCGGCTGGCTGGCACTCAGCAATGGACTGATGACGGTGAAGGGGGCGGACGGTCCGATCCAGGATCTGTACGTACGGCTGTTGCTGGCGCGCGACACCACCGAGCTCAAGCGGCTGTCATTCCGGCTCATGGATAGTGACCTTACAATCGAAGGGACCATGCGCAATTGGACGACGAAACCGGTCATCTCGGCCAAGATGGAATCTAACCAGATGGATATCGATCTCCTGATTCCAAAAGGCCAGCGTGCCCCGATCCGAGATCTCCTCGAATGGCTGGCGGCACACAGTAAGTTCAGCGCGACAGCGTCGATTGCACGTGGACACTACAAACATTTAAAGTTCGGTGCCCTCTCCGCACGGCTCACGATTCAGGACGGCGTCCTCGATCTGGATCGACTCTCGGGACAGTCCACGAACGGAGACATCGCGGGCCGAGTCGTCGTGCAACTGCCACGCGGTGAGCCCGCTGACGCGGAGATCTCACTGCGGGCGACAGGGCTGCTAGTCGAGGATATCTACCGGCTGGCCGGCTCCAAGGAAGGAGGCGTGACGGGAGAAGCGCGTGTGACCGGAACCGTGCGCGGGCATGGACGGAATCCCCACGGAATTTATCCGACGCTCAACGGCAAAACCGATTTGCTGCTCGAGAACGGCCGAATCTTCAAGTCAGAAGAACGTGCCATTTGGAAGATCATCAGCATTCTGAACCTTCCGGCTGTGCTACAAGGCAAAGTGGATCTGGAAAAAGAGGGGCTGCCCTATAACAAGGTCACGGCGACCGTCATCATTCGTAACGGCTTGTTCGAGACGGAAAACCTCATCATCGATAGTCCTATCGTGAAGATTACTGCGGCAGGCAACTATGATCTTCCCACCGATCAGGTGGATATGGTCTGGGCGGTCAGTCCCTTCGGGTCCTATTCGCAATTTCTCAAAACCATTCCATTGTTCGGCCGGCTGTTCGCGGGGGAACGGAAGGGAGTGGCCACGGCAATGTTTTCTGTGAAGGGCGCCATCGAAGATCCTGAAGTCACCTATATGCCAATGAAGTCGTTTGCCACCGGCGTCAGCGGCCTCGCACAGTTGGCGGTCGACTTGTTGAAGAACACGGTGATGCTGCCGATCGATCTCGTCACGCCGGATGAAAACAAAACAGTGTCGAAAGACGTGATTCCTCCTGCGGAACCGGCTCCCGCTGTTCCTTGACCCTCCTCGGACCCCATGTTACATTCCGCGAGAAGGTTGAAAGCGGCTGGTTGAACAGTATCTGTGCGGATTCAATGAGTAAGTTGCTGTCTCATGTCTCGATCGCCCTCACAATCACATAAGGCCACGGTTTTCATCGCAGCCAGCGAGCTCGATTCAAACCTCTACCACGCCACCAAGTTCATCGCGCCTGATCCCTTCATCTACTTGGAGATCAAGGGCGAGCGCATGATGATCATGAATGATTTGGAGATGGATCGGGCGAAAAGCCAAGCGGCGGTCGACCGTGTGCTGTCCTATTCGGAGATCGAGCGTCGCGCAAGAGACCATGGTGTGGCCACGCCGGGCAGCGTCGACATTGTGCACGTGGTGCTGCGGGAAGCCAAAATTAAGCATGTGCTCGTGCCCGCGAACTTTCCGTACAGCCATGCGGCACGGCTGCAGGAACTCGGCTATCAGGTGCATGCGAAGCCGGATCCTTTTTACGAACAGCGCGTCATTAAAACTGCCGAAGAAGTGCGTCATATCGAAGAGGCGCAGCGGGCAACCGAGGATGCCGTCGCTACCGCGCATGGCCTGCTGAGGCAGGCGACGATCCGGCATGGACAGTTATGGTTGGAAGACGACGTGCTGACCTCCGAGCGAATCAAAAAAGTCATCAACGTGAAACTCATGGAACGCGATTGCGTGGCGCAGCACACAATTGTGGCGGGCGGTGAGCAGGCCTGCGATCCGCATAACGAGGGAAGCGGTCCGTTGCCGGCGCATCGCAGCATTATCTTCGATGTGTTCCCGCGTTCGGCGTCCTCGCGCTACTTCGCCGATATGTCGCGGACCGTGATTCGTGGGACGCCGATGCCGGAGCTGAAGAGGCTGTATCAGACGGTGCAGGACGCTCAGGAAGAAGCGATCACGAAAATCCGAGACGGCGCAGACGGCATGAAGATTCACCGGGGAATTTGCGACCGGTTCGAAAAGGCCGGTTACAAGACCGGTTTGGTGAACGGGCGGATGCAGGGCTATTTTCATGGCACAGGCCACGGTGTCGGTCTCGACATCCATGAAGCCCCGCGCATCAGCCGTACGGGTTCTTTGCTGCTGGAAGGCCACGTTGTCACCGTCGAACCAGGGCTCTACTATCCCGGGCTGGGTGCTGTCCGAATCGAAGACATGGTCCTCGTGACCGCGGACGGCTGCCGGAACCTCACGAACTTCCCCAAAAAATTCGAATTCGATTAGCCGCTTGCTCAACCGGTCTGTCAACCACGTTCCCCCTCAATCAATCATCTCCTCATCCCACGGCAGCTCAAGACCTCGTGTCGTTGCCCTGGCAGGGTCACATGGGATATACGTTTCGGTTTCTTGAAGACATTGCGCTGGCCGATATCGCGTTTGAAGCCGAAGGCGATTCTGTCGAAGACCTCTTTCAAGGCGTGACGCAGGCCTTAATCGATACCATGGCCGACCCGCAGACCGTGGGCGCCTCATGGGAGCGCCGTCTGTTCAAGACGGGTGATGCACTGGACGATCTCCTCGTTGAGTGGCTGTCGGAAATCGTGTATTGGAAAGATGCCGCCGGTGTCGTTTTTCGCGGGGCACCGTTGAGCCTGACCTACGAAAACGGCCGCTGGAAGATCGAGGGCACGTTGATCGGCGCCCCGGTTGACCATGCAGCGCAAACTTTACGCAACGATGTTAAAGGTATCACCAGACATCTTTTTCACTTAGGACAGGAAGGGCGGCTGTGGAAAGCCAGAGTGGTCGTCGATGTATAGCAGAGGCGGGTGAGCTTGGGTGAAGCGCACGTCTTGCCGTGCGCAGGGTGGGTGGGTGAGCTTGGTGAAGCGCACGTCTTGCCGTGCGCAGGGTGGGTGGATGAGAAAGTAATCTTTTGAATATCCTGTGAGCCCTTTGGATAAAGAATGCAATTGAACACCATTATGCAGGTGAACCGGATCAGCGACGAGGTCTGGGAAATTCCTCCGTCTGAAAAAGACGGCATGCTGGCGCCTGCGCGAATCTATGCAACGCCGGTGATTCTGCAGTCGATGGATCAGGGGGTCTTTGATCAAGTGACTAACGTGGCCTGTCTGCCCGGCATCCAACGTTATGCCCTATGCATGCCGGACGGCCATTGGGGATATGGATTCCCAATCGGCGGCGTGGCGGCGCTCGATGTGCGCGAAGGTGTCATCTCGCCTGGTGGTGTCGGGTACGATATCAATTGCGGTATGAGGCTGATCCGCACCGATCTCACATTCGGAGACGTGAAGCCGCGCTTGGAACGCCTGATGGGCGATCTGTTTCACCGGGTGCCGGCCGGCGTCGGTGCGGGAGGATCCGTCAAACTCACGCGTGGAGATTTGAATGCTGTCATGCTGAAAGGCGCACGCTGGTGTGTGGAACAAGGATATGGCTGGCATCGAGATCTTGCCCGGATCGAGGAAGGCGGCTGTATTGGAGAGGCCGATCCCTCGACGGTGTCCGATCAAGCCGTGGATCGAGGCATCAACCAACTCGGCACCCTGGGATCCGGCAACCACTACCTTGAAGTTCAAGTGGCGTCGAACGACCGGATCTTCGATGCTTCTACGGCGGCCACGCTCGGCATTACGGGCCACGATCAGATCGTCGTCATGGTCCATTGCGGCTCGCGCGGGTTTGGACATCAAGTAGCAAGCGATTACCTCACGGTGTTTGCAAAGGCGATGCGCCGCTACAGCATCTCGGTGAAGGATCAGCAATTGGCTTGCGCACCGTTCCGCTCGCCAGAGGGCCAGGACTATTTTGCGGCCATGAACTGTGCGGCCAATACGGCTTTTGCCAACCGGCAGGTGATCACGCATCACGTGCGTGAAGCGTTTGCCACCGTGTTCGGCCGGTCCGCCGAGGAGCTGGGCATGGAGCTCGTCTATGACGTCGCCCATAACATTGCAAAGGTCGAGCGGTACCCGGAAGGGGAATTGCTTGTGCATCGCAAGGGGGCGACCAGAGCTTTCGGGCCCGGCAGCGCGGAATTGTCTCCGGAGTTCCGCCAGACCGGTCAGCCGGTCATCTGCGGCGGTTCGATGGAGACCGGCTCCTATCTGATGGTAGGAACCGACCGTGCGGTGCAGGAGACGTTTGGGTCGACGATGCATGGCTCCGGACGGACCATGTCGAGAGCCCAGGCGAAGAAACAAGTGCGAGGCGAACTGCTGCAACAGCAGATGAAACAGCGCGGCATTTTGGTCAAAGCCGTGTCGATGTCAGGGCTCGCCGAAGAAGCTGGGCTTGCCTACAAGAACATTTCCGAAGTCGTCGAGACGGTGGAAGGCGCGGGCATCACCAAGAAAGTTGCGGAGCTGCGTCCGATCGGGAATATTAAAGGGTAGGATTTTGCAAAAACAGTGGAGAATTGTCTCAGGCTTGGCACAATACGACCAGTCATTCATTGATCGATGAGGTGGTTGGCATGGAGCAGCGGAAGAATCCACGGTTTCCGGTGCGGTTTCGTAGTTCCTTCACCTCGCTGAACCTCGTTGGAGGAGACGGCAACATCACTGATTTGTCGCTTCGCGGCTGCCGCGTCGAGAGTCAGACGGCGGTCAAACCGGGAACGTCACTGGAGCTCCGCATTCATACGTCAGAGGACGAACCTCCGCTGAAGATTCAGGAGGCGGTCGTGCGTTGGAGCCGCGCTCAACAGTTTGGGGTGGAATTTGTGACGTTGCAACCGGAAGAATGGGCGCGCCTGCAGCACACTGTCACGCAGCTCGAACTGCAACCCTACAAGAAGGTATCGACGGAAGACCCCGTTCAACAGGCATAAGCCGCACCTTGATCCCGTCGCTAGAGATTGCTGAGACCATGGGTGAGGGCGTAACGGGCCAACTCCACGGTCGATTGAAGCTGGAGTTGTCGCATCATCCGTCCCTTGTGGAATTCCACCGTTTTAGACGTAATGTGCAGCATCCGGCCGATCTCTTTCGCGGTATAACCCGCCGCGACCAAACGAAGGATTTGTCGCTGCCGTTCCGTCAACCCGCGCATCGAGCTGTCCGATGAAGCGGGCGGTTGGACAGTCGGCGGTTGCAGCGCCGCTGACAGTTCGGGCGAGACATACTGCTTTCCCCCCAGGACGGCTTCGATTGCACGAGAGAGCTCTTCCCATCCCGAGCGCTTGAGAACATATCCCGAAGCGCCGATCCGCAAAGCTTCTTCGACATAGGGTGAGTCCCCGTACATGGAGACATAGAGTAGCTTGATATTCGGCAGTTGTTCCCGCAGCCGCCGGCCAGCCTGGAGTCCGTTGAGGATGGGCATGGCCACGTCCATGAGGACGAGATCCGGCTGCAACCGACGGGCGGCATTCAGGACCGAATGGCCGTCCTGGACCGTCCCGACCAGGTCATAATTGCGCTCCAACAGATGGCGCAGCCCGTCGAGCACAAGCATGTGATCGTCAGCGAGCAAAACTCGAGGTTTGTTCATTCGATATTCCTGTGAGTGGAATTGACACCGATAACAGCGTGCCTCGACCTGGGTCGCTCGAGAGCGTGAACGTGCCCTCGAGCAGGCGCACACGTTCTCCCATGCTGACGAGGCCCAGGCCCCGTGGGACACTGTGGTGGTTCTGAGGCGTGAACCCCCGTCCGTCATCTTCGATCTGCAGGAGCACGTGATCGTCTCGATAGGCGAGTGTCAGAAAGACATGCATGGCGCTGGCATGTTTGGCGACGTTGCGCAAGGCCTCCTGCGTGACCCGGAAGAGGCACTCTGCCAGATGACGTCCCAGCGGTCTGTCGGAGTCATCGAGAGTAAGCCGGACTGGGATGTGTTCGCGTTGTTCGAATTCCTGTGCGCATACTCGCAGTGCGCTGGTGATGCCGAGGTCGTCAAGGACAGACGGATGGAGCCGATGTGCCAGGTCGCGTAAATGGTCGGAGAGCTCGGCCACCTCGTTCTTGACGATCTGTAGAGTCGTGTGTGCAGCCGCCGGAAGCGATGGTTCCCGCTGCATATAATCGTCGATATCGAATGCCAGACTGATGACTACCTGGTTCAACTCATCGTGCAATTCCCTTGCAATGCGTCGGCGTTCGTCATCTTGCGCCGACAGCAATTGAGCCGTCAAATGGCGCAATTGAGCCTGACTTTCTTTCAGGGTGGTTTCGCTCTGCTGGAGTGCTGCCGTCCGGTCAGCGATCAGGGTTTCCAACTCCTGGCGGGCACATTTCTGCGTGGTATGCCAGATAATGGTGGCCGCGATCCAGCAGGCGAGGATGACCAGTAGTCGATTGAACAGGCCGAGTTCAAGAGAGACCACCGGCGAAGTCCAATTGGTCCAGATACCTGCAAGTGTCAAGCCGGTCACGCAAGCGGCAACGACAAACGGCGCCATTGCGCGACGAACTCTAGTCGTGAGCGTGAGAGGTACGAGATACAGTGCAGGGACGACGAATCCGAGCGGAAAAAAGCTGTCGGCGACGAAGACACCGATTGTCATGCCGCCTATCGCGGCAATCAACCATTTCTGAGACCCTGCGATTCGTTCCGAGGACGGGCTCATGGTTCCCGAAGGCCTTGTGGGATCAATAGAATTGGCCGATTATATGCGGTTTCTCGGTCAATATCACGGTGCAGAGCCACAAAAGGATGTATCTAGCAAATTCACTAGAGACAAAAATACGGAATTACCTGGTGATTCGTGCTGGCTTTGCTACCCTTAGTGTTAGAAAGCGAGGCAGACAAACTCCTACAGGCATTTATTGAATCGAACAGTATCTCCTGTCACGGGCGAGAGCCTGGAGAGTGGAGGACTGATCGTTTTGTACGAGACCGGACCCTCGCGGAGCGTGGATGACAGGGACTATCGACGCGAAGAAAACTGAACAACTAGCCACGGTCTTGGTGGCAGACGACGACGAATTGGTCAGAACGTTTGTGCGCGCAGCGCTCGAACAGTTTGGACTCGAGGTCTATGAAGCCTCGAACGGCGCACAGGCGCTGGAACAATTCGAACTGCGCCGTCCCGATATCATCGTATTGGATGTTCTCATGCCGGTCATGGATGGCTATACCGCCTGTTCGAAGTTGCGCAGATCGGTCGGGGGAAGCCGTGTACCCATCCTCATGATGACCGGGTTGGACGACGCCGAGGCAATCGCCGGCGCCTACGAACATGGTGCGACTGATTTCATCACGAAACCGCTGAATCCCACGATTTTGAGCCACCGTGTGCGGTATATGTTGCGCGGGAGTCGGACTCTTGATGCGTTGCTGCGCAGCGAGGCCCGGCTTGGTCTGGCGCAGCGGATTGCGAAAATCGGCAATTGGGAATGGCATCCGCAGACAGGGCAATTCTCCGCCTCGTCCGAGCTCTGCCGGTTGATGGGTATACGACCGCAAGATTTCGGAGGCACGCTGGACACATTTCTGCAAGCGGTCGAAGCGGAAGATCGGGAGCGGGTAGAGGAGGCGCTCAAGCGCATCCTGACCGACCGGACGCCATGCGACATTGATCACCGGATTGTTCTGCCGAATGGGAGCGCGTTCGTCGTGAACCTACAGGCCGAGGCGATCTTCGACGACCAGCTGAAGGCGCTGACCATCGTGGGTACCGCTCAAGACATCAGTGAGCGGAAGCGCTCCGAGCGGGAGATACACCGGCTCGCGTATTACGACAGTTTGACCGGTCTTCCCAACCGGGTGCTGTTTAAAGATCGGGTGACGCATGCGATCGCACACGCGCGCCGCTACCAATATCATCTCGCGCTGTTGTTTCTCGATTTGGACCGCTTCAAGCTCATCAACGATACACTGGGACACAACGTCGGAGATCTGTTGCTGAAGGACGTGGCCGACCGGCTCTCCGAATCAGTCCGACACAGCGATTCGATCAGCCGGTCGACGGACGTCCAGCCGTCTCATGAGCTGGCGCGCCTCGGCGGCGACGAGTTTACAGTACTACTGACCAATCTGCGCGACGTGCAGGATGCGAGCAAAGTTGCCAGACGTATTCTTCAGGCGCTGGCTCGTCCCTTTACCGTGAGCGGACACGAAATCTTTGTCACGGTCAGCGTCGGCATCGCGATTTTCCCAGCAGACGGCGAATCCGTGGATGTGTTGCTCAAGAATTCGGATACGGCGATGTACCATGCGAAGGAACAGGGGCGGAACAACTTTCAATACTATTCGAATGCCATGAACGCTGCCGCCAATGAACGGTTACTGCTTGAGGGCGAAGTGCGGCATGCCACGGAGCGTGAGGAATTCGTCGTATATTACCAGCCCCAGTTCGATCTTCGCAGCGGCCGTCTCGTGGGCGCGGAGGCATTGGTACGGTGGCAGCATCCGCAGCGCGGGTTGCTGGCCCCGGCCGAATTCCTTCAGGCCGCTTCCGATACGGGAATGATCCGCACGATCGATGAATGGGTGCTGCGGACAGCCTGTCGACAGAGCCGCATCTGGCAGCAACGGGGGCTGGCCATCCCGCGAGTGTCCATCAATGTCTCGAATTCTCTTTTTCACGGCAACACGTTGTTGAAGGCGGTCGAAGATACCTTCACCGAAACGGGTCTGGCACCCGATCGTCTCGAACTGGAACTGACAGAGTCCATCGCCATGAGGAATGTGGATACCTCGATCACGGTGCTGCAACAACTGAAGAGCATGGGCGTCCAGTTGGCGATCGACGACTTCGGAACAGGATATTCCTCGTTGAGTTATCTCCAACGGTTGCCGGTCAACCGGGTCAAGATCGACCAATCGTTCGTGCGGGAACTCTTGAGTCTCGCGCAACCGGTACCGATTGTGCGCGCCATCATTGCCATGGCCCACAGCCTCCAGCTCGATGTGCTCGCGGAGGGGGTCGAACAGGAGACCCAGCGTTCCATCCTGCTGGCGGAAGGGTGCGACCAGGCACAGGGCTATTTCTTCGGCCGTCCGATGCCGGCCGTGGAATTCCAGCGGCTGCTCTTGCCGATTGTTTTGCCCAAGACCGGCTGACAGACGATCAGGTTCGTGCCCGATAGCCATAGAGCAGCGTGATGTTGATGCGGCGGCTCAGGTAGTCGTCCTTGAACGTGACGTCATCGGTTTCGTGAAACAAATCTGAATTGAAGACGACCGCTCGATTGGCCCGATAGGGAATCTTGATGGCCTCGGCTCCTACCTCGTTCAGCCAAGTCAGAATTCTGGGCTTGTTTCGGTCGCTGTTGTACTCCTTGAAGTTCCAATCCGCCGGAGCCTCCTTGTCGTAGACCACGAGTCCGCCGGTCGCCGGGTTCAAGTTCGCCTCATCCTCCGTAATCCAAAAATTGACGTTGACGGCTGCCGCATCGGCATGGATGTTCAATCCGCGCCTGGCGCTGTCATGTTTGAATGCCCAGGCCTGCGTCAAGCGATGGTGCCTAAAAATCCGCGGGAATTTCAACCGTAGCTCGTCGGCGATTTGGAAGAGCAACGGAGACGCGAAGCCGTCACCCAGAAATGCTCCGCTGTAGCCGTTCTCGTAATCCTTCTTCCAAATCGTCGCTTCCCGGCAAAAGCGGCGAATCGCATCCAGCGCCGAATCATTCAAGAGATGGTCGATGAAGGTGACCTCAGGGTGCCGGGCATTGTACTGGCGTTCGACCGCTTCGACGTCGAGCGAGGGGTTAAGGGCTCCTTGCTCAAGTCGCAGGGGAGGCTCCAACATAAGAATTCGGTTGAAGGAAGGCGCAATGTCGGCAACCTCCCTTGGATCGATTGCCAGGCGGTTGCCGGTAGACGCGTCGCGGTTCAGCCGTTCGTGCAGATGTCGCAGCGCTTCCAGATAGGGGCGCTGCGTGTCAGCCAGCTTGGCTCGGTCGAGCAAATATTGAATCTGTTCAGCATCGTGCTTGACCCGCGATCGGTACACGATGGCGTCACCGACGGGTTTCCCGTGATCGTGTCTGGCGCGCGCGACCTGGTCGAGACAGTTGCAGGCCTGTCTCTCATCACCCGCCCACGACCACGCCATGCCGAGATTGTATCGGGCTGTCTGGTAGGCCGGTGCGAGAGACAGCGCCTGCTGAAAAGCTGCAATGGCGTCATGTAGCGTGCCCACCTCCATCAGCGCCAAGCCAAGATTGTTACAAGCTTCCGCATGCGTGGGTTTGAGCTCCAGGGCCTTCCGATAGCAGGCGATCGCGTCTTGCGGATGACCCTGCTCTTTCAGAGCGACGCCAAGATTATTGTGTGTGTCCGCCTGGGTGGGATTGAACGCCAAGGCCTGTCGATAGGCGTTCACGGCCTCTGACAGCTCGCCCGTATCGCGCAGGACGTTCCCGAGATTTCCATAGGCCTCGGAATAGCGCGGGTTCAGTGCGATGGCTTCCCGATACGCGGTCACTGCCTCCTTCAAGTAGCCGGCCTTCTGTGAGACGACCCCGAGATTGAACCAGTACACCGAAGAGGAAGCCTGTCGCTCCACCGCGGCCTGAAGATATTCCAAGGCTTCGGGAAGACGTTGCTGCCGGTATGAAACCAAGCCGAGGAGATGGAGGGTTTCTGCATGCTGTGGAGAGAGTTCGAGCGCTTGACGGTAGGCTGTTTCTGCTTCCATCAGGCGGTTCGCCTGCTGATGCACGCGCCCTTGGGCGAGCCAGGCCTCGACCGTCGCCGTGAGATGCTGGGACGATTTCCCTCCTGCGGCTTCTTGACGGCGTCGCTCGGCTCGATTCATGATGCCTCCGGCAGCAGCCGGACATGAGGGTAGCTGAAAGCTCTCCGACCGGTCAAAGGCAAGGATACCGCGTCACCGGTCCGGTGGCGCGCAGGAGAAATGGAGCAGACATGAAAGTGATAAAACTTGCGGATTATCAGGTGTTTAGCGAAGATAAAATGAAGAAAAACAATATCTTTCAGACGTCGCGTTTTTTCTGCGACGTCTATTGTTTTGAACCGGGTCAGGAACAGAAGGGACATATTCACGGTGAGCAGGACAAGGTCTATCTGGTGCTTGAAGGCCAGGGCACATTTCAGGTGGGCGCAGAGAAGCATGTGTTGGGAGCCGGGCAGGGCACGATGGCTCCGGCCGGTGAGGAACACGGCGTCAAGAATGACAGCGGACAGCGGCTGAGAGTGTTGGTCTTCGTCGCCCCAAATCCTTAGTGAGGAGTCGGATCATGCTGCGGCCGAGATCGGGAACGGCGCATTTTTCAACGGCGGGTGAGACAGGGCTAACGGCGCGTCTCGGCGCGCCAGGGTGGGCGGGTGAGACAGG
>Ga0081455_10002433_pt1 | contig 22203 bp, 19 predicted proteins | sample TabmetS3T2R1_FD_70207 | JGI IMG/M metagenome (GOLD analysis project Ga0081455, IMG submission 70207) | Tabebuia heterophylla rhizosphere microbial communities from the University of Puerto Rico - S3T2R1 | ecosystem: Host-associated > Plants > Roots > Rhizosphere ...
TCGAGGTCATGCCGGATCGAGATAGGGCTCGAACGCGTCGATCGAGATCTTGACCGTCGGATCGGCGTCCGGTCCCCACAGCTCGCGGCTCTCGAACACCACGGTATAGAGCCATTGCGGATCGTCGCCGCGGTCGGTCGCCACCGCATCCGGGAAGGCGTGGCAGCCGTGCACGAGCTCGACGGTGCCGACGCGTGCGCGCGCGTAGCGCGGCAATCGTGTGTGCGTCGGCGGATGCATGTTTCTGGTCCGCACCCGGTCACCCGGCTTGAAGCGGGCCGGCGCCTGCGCCTGCCGGTAGAACGAGCCGCGCGTGAGCCCCTCCTTGATGACCTCGGGGGTGAGCTTGCGCTTGAGCGGCTTGCCCGGCCGCAGCGCGTGCCCGGCCGCAAGCTCGTCGGGGCCGGCCAACCCGCGCTCGATCACGTTGCGCTCCATCGCCAGCGCCCAGCGCTGGTAATAGGACGCGGTCAGGTAGACCGCCGGCGGCAAGCGCTCCTGCGCGGCGCGGGAATTGTCGATGTGCCAGCCGCCCGCGTAGCCCATGGCGCGCTGCATGGCGAGCACGCGCCCTTCCCACGGCTCGTGGAACGGCGGCTCGTTCGGCTCGGGCTCGACCTTGCCGAACCCGTCCATGCCGCCCATGTCGTGCACGCCGTTCATGACGGCGCTCCCGGTGTCTTCGGAAATCCGGTGCCGATCATCGAGTCGCGCGTTACCAGCGCGGCGAGCTGTGCCTCGCTCCAGCCTTCGGTGCCGGCGGGCCGCATCGGCAGCACCAGGAAACGGGTCTCGGCGGTCGAATCCCACACGCGGATTTCGGTGTCGGCCGGCAGTGTCACGCCGAAATCCCGCAGCACGCCGCGCGGATCCTTGACGGCGCGCGAGCGGTAGGGCGACGCCTTGTACCAGACCGGCGGCAGCCCGAGCATTTCCCACGGGTAGCAGGAGCACAGCGTGCAGACGATCATGTTGTGTCGCTGCGGCGTGTTCTCAACCGCAATCAAATGATCGCCGACGCGGCTGACATGGCCGAGCGTGCCGATCGCCTTCGACGCATCGTCGAGCAGCGCCTGCTTGAACGCCGGATCGGTCCATGCCTTGGCGACGACGCGTGCACCGTTGCGAGGGCCGATCTTGGTCTCATAAGTCTCGACGATGGCGTCGAGGGCCGCCGGATCGACATAACCCTTTTCGGTCAGGATCGTTTCGAGCGCGCGCACGCGCAGCTGCATCTCCGACAGCTCCGAGCCGTGGTCGTGATCATGGCCATGATCGTGGTCGTGCGCAGACATGAATGAACTCCGGCAAATTTCCGCCGGCGCATCATACGTCGCCGCTCCGGCCGGACCAAGTTACCTGGTGCTGCTCTGATCGCTCTGCAGCGTTCGACCGCCCTAGGCCGTCTTGGCCTTCAGCTCATCGAGCTGCGTCCGGGCGCCCGCAATCATGCACGACAGATCGGACGTCAGCATCACCATGTCGAAGCCGCGTTTTACGGCGCCGGCCGCGAACGCCGCGCCAGCGCAATGCATGACGCACTTGATGCCGGCCTTGTGAGCGGCCGCCAGGATCTTGTCGCACGTGGCGAGATGGAGCGGATCCGGATTATCGGCCCGTGGCGGCAATCCCAAGGCAAACGAGAGATCGGCGGGCCCGATATAGACCGCATCCAGGCCGGGCGTGGCGCAAATCGCATCGAGGTTGGCGAGACCTTCCTTGGTCTCGATCATGGCCATGACGATGATCTCGTCGTTGGCATGGGCTGTATAGTCGGGTCCGCCATATTGCACCGCGCGGACGGGCCCGGAGGAGCGCATGCCGACCGGCGGATAGCGACACGCCGCCACGGCCATCGCTGCTTCCGCGGCGGTATTCACCAGCGGGACGATGATGCCATAGGCGCCAAGGTCCAGCGCTTTCATGATGGCGGCCGGCTCATTCCACGCGACGCGCACAACCGGGACGGTGTCGGTCTGCGAGATTGCCTGCAGCATCGGCGCTACATCTTTCATTTCAGACGTGCCGTGCTGCAAGTCGACGCACAAGGCATCGAATCCCTGACGCGCCATCACCTCCGCCGTGAATCCGTGAGACACGGAAAGCCAGCCCAGGGTTGCGCATCGCCCAGCCCGCCACATTTGCTTGATCTTGTTCTGCCGCACGATCGCACCTCCCGCGTGTTCGTCGATCCTACCAAGTTGATCTACTCATATATCTCGTTCTGACGGGCGGCGTCAGCGGCGTCGGGCGAAGCCACCCCCTCCGCCGAACCCGTTACGCAATCCGCCGGCGCTCCGTTGCTGCGACCCCGCGAATCGAGCCTGGCGATCCTGTTCAAGCTGCTGGTACGAGCCGCCATCCATTGTCTGACTGCTTCCACGTCGTTGCTGCTGTTGGCCCGCTCCAGGCTGATTGCTCTGCGTGTTGCCGCTACTTTGCGGCCGGGTTGTTTCGTTTGAGGAAGACGGCGGCGTTACCGGCTGCCAACCGCCATTTTGCCATTTCGACCAGCCGCTGGAGCTGTGCTGATAGACATTGCCGTCATGCCCGGCATAGACATCGCCGCCCTGCGTCTTCACTGCGCCGCCCCGGTTGCCCGTGGCGGCATTGTTATACCCGGCGCCTTCCGCGCCGGTACTCGAATGAAACGATCCGGCGGAACCCTGGTCGTTACTCCGGCTCTGCGTGTTGACGGTCTGGTTCGGCCCGCTGAACGTGCTCGATCCCCATCGCGAATAGGCATTCCAGTTCTGGTCGGTCGAGCCCGAGATGCCGGTCCTCGCATTGTAGTAACTTGCGTTGGCCGCGCCGCCCGAGCTGTTCCACGCGGCGCTGCCATGTGCGTAGCTGCCGTTCGATGGGTTGTAATAGGAAAAGGCGCCTGCGCCGCCATTCGGGCCATAGATGGCGCCGCCTGCACCCCAAGCGCCGGTGTTGGAGTTATAGTAGGTGCGGCCTGTGGCTTCGCCGTACGGCCCGTAGATCGTGCCGCCGCTTTGCCAAACACCGTTGCTGGAATTGTACCAGACACTGCCGGCGTAGGAGTAAGGCGCCGCATAGTAGATCGGTACCGGTCCCGCGATCACCACGGGTGGATAGTAGTAGCCGGTGCCATAGACGACGACGCCGGCGCTGACGAAGCTCATCGTGTAACCAGACGTGTAGCCGTAGGTAACCGTCGCGGGTGTCGTTGCATACACCTTGACGAAGGTGACGTTGTATAGCGGGCTGCTGGGCGGGATCGTGTAGATGACAGCCGGCACGGTTTCGGCCAGCGCCCACGGCCCGTTCGGCGTGTTCCCGACAAACCACGCACCCTGATAGCAGACATAGAAGCGACCCTCGGCACCGATCACCTCGAATGAGGTGTTCACGGCATAGGTCAGCGGCGTGCCGGGGATTGGCTTGAATTGCGGCTCACCGGCATAGACGACGTTGAGCTGTGCGGCGTTTTTCTTGAGTGTTGCCTGACGCGGCACCTGGGCCTGCTGTACGGCCAGTTGCGCCTGCGCCGTGCCGGGCACGGCCGCAAGAACTTGACCTTCGGGGCTGTTGGGCGGGATCAAAGCGAAGTCCGCCGGCAGCTTGTCGGTTGCAAAGCTCCATGGGCCGTCCAGTCCCTGCGACGCAAACCAGCGCCCCGACACCAGCAGAAAGAAACGGCCGCTGGCCGGCTCGAAGAAGAGAATGCTGTTGGTGTTCCGCACGACCTGAAGTGTCGTGCCGGCGACCGGAGTAAATTGTGGCGGGCCTTGCGTGACGATGATCTCGGCCGGCTTGGTGCTGACGAAGATCGCCGGAACGGCGGCGCCAGGCTTGGCAGGCTTCGGCGGGATGGCCTTGCGCACATCGGCGAAATTCTTGTCCGCCGGCAGGGCTTTGAACGCTGGCGGCAAGGCGGCGATCGGCTTGTACGGGCCGGTATAGGCGGCTGCCTCGAGCCATAGGCCGTTGTCGAGCAGATACCAGCTCCGGTTATCGGTGAACACGTCCCAGTTCGTGTTCACCGCAAACGACAGATCAGTCTTGTCGATGGGAACGAGCACCGGTTCGCCGTCGAAGACGACGAGGCTCGCCGGCGCGCTGCTGCGAAAGATCACCGGCGGCTCCGTCGCCAAGGGCGCGGCGGCAGACGCATCATGATCCTTGAGGCTCAGCAGCACCGCATTGAGCGGAACGCGCTTGGTCTCGATTCCATTCAGCAGCGCCGCTTTAATTCGTTGCTCAACCTGGGTGGCTTGCTCGGTATCGAGGCTCGGGAAATGCGACGCCACAAGCTGGGGATCGGACAATGTCACCTCGCCGGTTGCGGCATCGGTCCGCGTCGCGAGCGCGATATCGACGGTGCCCACGATCGGGGTCTTCTCTCCCTTCCGCGTGATCGCCAGGGCTGCACGTGTCGTGAGCTTCTCGTGCCCCGGCCACGCGACGGCCTGCGGCTGATAGACGACCACGCTGGCATTGGGTGTCGTGATCGTGTGAGGCCAGGTGCCCGCTGCGTCTTGCGCGTAACCGTCGCGTATGATGCCCATCGCCGCGACAACGACGAGCCACATCACAAACGCGTGCCGCCACACCGGATGCATCTGCCCCTCCCCACATGGCCCTGCACAATGCTAGAGGGGGCATGGTCGCCGAGCAACCGCGGGCGCAGCGGCCTCCCGTTGTCGCCGACCGCGTCAGATCAATCCATCTTGGCGAGCCAAAGCCGCATCCTGCCGTCCGGCGACAAGGGAATGTCGACACCGTGCCGCGCGGCGAGGATCATCGGTTCGCGATAGAGCGGCATGGTAGCGAAGTCGGCACGCTCAACTCGGAAGGCATCGGTGATGAGTTGCTGCCGGCGCGCTGGATCCATTTCGACAGCCACGCTTTCGGTCAGCTTGTCGACCTCGGGATTGGAATAGCGGCCGCCGTTCCAGGTCCCGTCGCGGCCCGAATGCGTGTGGAGGACGTTGTTCAGGAAGGTGAAAGCGTCGATCTGCGGCGTGTTCGCCCAACCCAGGATGAAGGCATCGCTCTTGCCGGCCAGAAACTTGGACATGTAGATCGGATATCGCATCGACGAAAAAGCGACCTTCACACCGATCTTCGACCACATCACCGAGATCGCCTGGCAAACGCGCTCCGAATTGACGAAACGATCCGTCGGACAGTCGAAGCCGAGATTGAAGCCCGATGGGTAACCGGCTTCTGCCAGCAGACGTTTGGCCCCTTCCGGATCGTAGGTCACGCGCGGTGTCGCGAGCGCCGCGTCATAGCCCTGGATCTCCGGCGCGATCAGCGTATGGATGGGCTTGGTCAGCCCGCGCATGATGCGGCTGGTGATGCTTTCGACGTCGATCGCCATGGAGAGCGCCTGACGAACCTTGCGGTCCGCCAGGGGATTCTTCGATTCGCCGTCCGGGATATGGTCGGGCGCCACATTGTAGTCCAGGAATACAACCCGCAGATCCTGCCCCTCGATCAAGCGGAGCTTGGGCTCCTTTCGGATCCGCTCGACGTCGGCAAGCGGCGTGGGTGAAATCAGATCGAGCTGTCCGGAGAGAAGGCCGGCAACGCGGGTGGCGTCATTGACCAGCGGCTTGTAGATGACGCGATCGATCCGGTCGCGCGGCTTGTCCCACCAGTCAGGATTTCGGTCGAGCACGGTCTCGGCATCGATCTGGCGCGACACCAGGCGGAACGGTCCGGTGCCGTTGGCATGCATGTTGGTGTAGGTGACGCGCCCCTTGGCCGGATCGGACGGCTCGAGGGCGTCATTCTCCTCCATCCATTTGGCATTCAGGATCGACACGCCGGCGAGGTCATTCAGCAGCACCGGATAAGGCCCGCGCAGCAGCACATCGACCGTCATGTCGTCAACCAGCACGGCGTCCTTGATCATGTGCGTCGCCGACAGGTACGGCGAATTGGGGGCGCTCGCCCGCTTCAGCGAGGCCACGACATCCTTGCCGGTCAGCGGCGCGCCATTGTGAAAGCGCACGCCGCTGCGGATAAAGAACCGCCAGTGGTCGGGCGCCAGCACCTTCCAGGACGTCGCGAGCGCCGGCTCGAACTTGAGCTCACGATTGTGGCGCACCAGCGATTCATAGATGTTGCCGAGCAGCGAGGCGTTCGCGGTGCTAAAAGCGCCGTGCGGATCCATGGTCGAGATCTCGCCGTTGTTGCCCCAACGCAGCACCTTCTGCTGCGCATGGGCTCCCAGGCTGGCCAGTGCCAGGGCAAGAACCATGCTGGCGGTGACAACGCTCCGATTGAAGGCGCTCATGCGTTGCTCCTGTCGAGAGGAAAGGTCGGGCGCCTCAGCTTGCGCCATTCGAAGGATTCAAGATCGAGACTCGCGACACCCGCGCCATTGCAGTCGATCGCCGCCTTCGCCAACGGCATGAAAGCCGGCCGATACTGAACCTTGGATTTCAGGATGAGGTAGCGAAACCGCGTCGGTTCCAGGCCGAACAGCCGGAACTGCTGCGGGTCGAGCGCCTCCACCCGATCTTCGCTCACCACGAGGACGAGTGGCCCGGTATCGAAGACAACGGTGCGGCCGAGATTGACCTGCATGCCGGTGAAGACCGGACCTTCGACCGTGAACCGGCCGTCGCTGATCGAACGCACGCGTCCGGTGAGGCGCAGTGGCCGAAGCGGCGTCCGCAGCGCCGGGATAGGAGTCCGCGCGCCGATTGAGAGCGTCATGGTCTCACCCACGCCCGCCGCAACCATTTGCGCTACCGCCTCGCGGTCGACGATGGGTCCGGCCAGGATTCCCTCGAGACCCTTGTCGAGCGCCGCTTCGACGACATCCATCGACTCCTGTGTGCCGCCGGAATGACAGTTGTCGGAAAGATCCGCGAGGATGACGGGACCACCCGTTATGGCCTTGGCACGCGTGAGCGCATCCCCCAACGGCTCGAACGTGGCGGTGAACTGCTCACGCAGAGACCAGGCGAGATCGCCGATGCGTTTGGCGACGGCTTCGGCCTCGGCAAGGTCGCCATTGGACGTCGCGACAACGCTCAGGACCGAGTCGGGCGTATCAGAGAGCGGAAAGCCCGAGAAAACGGTGACACAGGGCATCCCGTTCCGCTCTGCCTCGGCCGCCGCGGCGATCAGCTGGGCCATCGGCTGTTCGCTGGTCACGGCACGCAGCATGTTGGGCAGCAACGGCACGCGGGCCATGGCCGTCGCCGGCTTCAACTTCCCATCGAGCGTGTCGCGCAGCAGCTTCCCGGCCAGCCGTCCCGTCTCCACCATGTCGAGATGGGGATAGGTCCGGTAGCCCGGCATGACGGTGCAGTTGTCGATCATGCGCTGGGTGATGTTGGCGTGCGAGTCGAGCGCCAGCGCGATCGGCAGCCCGGGCGCGACCGCGCGCAGCCGGGACAGCAGCTCCCCTTCTCCGTCGTCGTAGTGCTCCGCGACCATCGCGCCATGGATGTCGAGCATCATCGCATCGCATTGCCGGGCGGCGGTACAGAGCGCATCCGCCACTCTCTCGAAGGCGTCGCGCTCGACCGGTGCACTGGGAAGCGCGCGGGCGGCGATCGGCACGAAGATCTCGGCGCCCGTCGCCTCGGCCTCCTCGAGCAGGCCCGCCATCGAATAGCCTGAACGGCGGAAGGTCTCGTAGGCCTCGGCGCCGAACAGCGGCCCGCCGGGACCGAAATCCTGCCAGCGCGTCGGCACCGGCGAGAACGTATTGGTCTCATGCTTGAACATGCCGACGGCGATCTTCATTCCGAACGCTCCCGATGGACGGTTCACAATGGTTGCGACCGCAGCCCCATGAAGTCCAATATCGTTTTCTTCGCTTCATAGAACTCCTGGTTATGACCACCCCAACACCCAAAATCCGTGAATTGCTGGCCTTTCGAACCTTGCTGCAAACCGGTTCGGCGTCCGAAACGGCGCGGGTCCTCGAGGTCTCCCAGCCCGCGATCAGCAAGGCGCTGCGCCAACTCGAGACCAGCCTGGGCTTCGCCCTGTTCGAGCGGATCAACGGTCGACTTCGGCCGACGCCGGAAGCAGAGCTTCTGGTACCCGCTGTCGACAACGTCTTTGCTTCGGTTTCGGTCCTGACCGCGGCAAGCCAATCGATCCGCGACGAGCGCGTGAGCCAGGTGACGATCGGCGCGATTCCCACGCTCGCCCATGTCTTCTTGCCCCCGACGATCCAGGCCGTGACGCAGCGACATCCCAAGATGCGTATCTCGGTGCAAATCCTGGCGACGCGGCAAATCGTCGAGGCGCTATCGCGGGGCGCGCTCGATCTCGGCCTGGTGCATGACCTCGCAGAGGAACCGTCGCTGCAAGCCGAAGATTTCGGCCAGTCGACGATGTGCGTCGTGGCACCACGCGGCCATCCCCTTGCTACGGCAAAACGCATCCGTCCACGCGACCTGCGCGATCAGCCCCTCGTCTCCTTTTCCACGCAGTCGCCGATCGGCCAACGGATCGCCGCCGCTTTCAACCGCGCAAAGGAGACCTTCACGCCCACGATCGAGGTCAGCGCCTCGACGGCGCTCTGCGCGACCGCCGCGCATTGTGGCATCGCGGGGATCGTCGAACGCTATGTCCTCGCCCTGGGCTGGTGGCCGACATTGCGCGCCATCCCCCTCTCACCCGCCATTCCGCTTCGACCGCGCATCCTGTCGGTGCGGCATCGCCCAATGTCGGCGGCCGCCAAACGGTTCTGCCAGGAGTATCGACGGGTTGTCATGGAGCTGCTGCCGGAGACCACGAGCTGATCGCTGAGCTGCGAAAATGCCGTCCGCTACGCGCAATGCCTTAAACTGCGATCGCAGTGGATTCGCGGCGAAGCCGCGGTACCTTCTGTTCAACGAACCGACACCCGGTTTTAGCGATCGACGTAGGAGGAGACCTCAATGACCATCCGCCGCCCCCTGGATGGAATGCTCGTGCTGGACCTGGGACAGATCTACAACGGCCCCTACTGCGGGCTGCAGCTCGCCTTCATGGGCGCCCGCGTGCTGAAGATCGAGCCGCCGGAGGGCGACGTCGTCCGCCGTCGCAAGCGCGAAATCGAGCCCTACCCGCTGGTCATGCTGAACTCCAACAAGGAGTCGGTGGTGCTCGACCTCAAGCAGCCGCGCGGCAAGGAGATCTTCCTGGCGTTGGTCGCCAAGGCCGACGTGTTGATCGAGAATTTTGCCGCCGGCGTCATGGACCGCCTGGGGCTGGGCTGGGAGGTATTGCACAAGCTCAATCCGCGTCTGGTCTATGGCGGCAGCTCTGGCTTCGGTCTCGATGGCCCTTATCGCAATTTGGCTGCCATGGACGTGACCATCCAGGCGATGAGCGGCATCACCAATGCCACCGGCCATGCCGACGGACCGCCGACCAAGGCGGGCGCCGCCGTCTGCGACTTCCTGGCCGGCATTCATCTCTGCGCCGGCATCTTGGGCGCACTGGTGCAGCGCGAACGCACCGGCATGGGCCAGAGGGTAGAAGTCGCCATGCATGAGGCGGCCGCGATTTCGCTCGCCTCGGCGTTGGGTGCGGTGATGGACGGCGACGAGAACGTGCCCGACCGTACCGGCAACCGGCACCCTGCACTCGCCATCGCACCCTATAACACCTACCCGTGCACTGACGGCTACGTGGCGATCTTCACCTCGGCCGAGCGGCATTGGCATTCCATGTGCCAGCTGCTGGGTCGACCCGATCTGCTCAAGAATGCGGACTACTCGACCATACCCGGTCGGGCCAAGCGTATGGCGGAGATCGACGACATCGTGGGGGCCTGGACGATCACGCGCAGCAAGGACGACGTCCTGAGGCTCCTCAACGAAGCGCATGTCCCTTGTGCGCCGGTAAAGACGGCACGGGAAGTGGCGTACGATCATCATCTCGAGGCGCGCGGGTTCTGGGTCGATATCGATCATCCAAAGCGCGGCCGCACGCGCGTGCCGATCTCACCCATTCGTCTTCACACCGGGGGCAAGGCGGAGATCCGCCGGCCGGCGCCAACCTTGGGACAACATACCGAGGCTGTCCTGAGCGAACTGCTTGGAATCACCGCCGCCGAGCTGACGCGCCTGCGAAACGACAAAGTCACCGTGCCGGTGGCATAACGCAGCTTCCGAGCGTTCGTTAACCCAGTCTGACCGAACGCTTGTCGTTGCAGAACTCGGTGCCGAACGGGCGCGAAAGCTCAGCGAAGCGATCGAGGATGCTGCTTCCTTCCTCGATCTCGGCAAGGCGTGGACGGCCGCGCCGGTGGCGGGCGTCCTTCCAGCCGAGCGAGATCGGCGTCAACTCGATCGAGCGTAAGATGAACTCTCCCTTCGGACCGCCGTCGTACTGGAGGGTCGGCACGATCGATTCCCAATAGCGACGATCGGCCGGGAAGCCGGCCTGGTCGCCCTTCGTGCGCTTCTGATAAACCTGGCCTGGCGTCAGGTCGGGTTCGGCACGAAAGCGCTCGTAGCCATCAGCCGGAATCCTGGCGACCAACTCGTTCTGACCGATGAAGTTGCCCAAGCTGTAGAAGATCGGCTTGCCCCGATAAAGCTCCAGTCCGCGCAACAGATGGGGGCCATGACCGACCACGAGATCGGCGCCGGCGTCGATCATCTCGCGCGCGAAGGTCCCGATGAACTCGGCCGGCACTTCCTTGCTGCCAAGCTGCTCGTGGGCATGCAAACTCACCAGCACGAGGTCAGCGAGCCCCCGCGCCTCCCCAACCCACCGCTTGATGGCCGTGACGTCCTTGGCGTTGGGCTGCGTGCGCACCTGCGCCTGGTTGGCAGACTTGAACTTGAGATCGCCTAGTGGGAACAGTGCCGGATCAGCGAGCGGGAACGCAAAGCCGGTCTTGATCTTCTGCTGCCGCTCGGCCTCGAGTCCGAGCTGGTCGGCGACCTCGCGTAGCGTGGCGAACTGTTGTTCGGTGACCTCGTGCACCGTCTCGACATGCAATGGGCTCAATCCCGGGCGTCCCGGCAGGTCAACCCGCTGCACGCCCGCCTCGTTCCCCTTGGCGAAGGTCGAACAGCACGAGATCATCGCCACGGTACCGGCGGGCGACGTGTGGTAGCAGGGCCGGCGCGCATCTTCGAGATTGCGGCCAACGCCCGCGAAGGAAAGCCCGCGGCCCTCCAGAGCCTCGATCGTGTGCAAGAGACCTGAAATCGAATAGTCCAGCGCATGGTTCGTGGCGGTTGCGAAGAGGTCGAAGCCTGCCGCAACCAGCTCGTCCAGAATCCATGCCGGCGCACCGAAATGTGAACCGCCGCTTTCGAGGGCGGGATCGCCGCGATAATCATTGGCCAACCCCTCGAGGTTGGTGAAGGCGACATCGGCGGCACGCACCTTGTCGAACAGCGGCCGAAGCTCGGCGTCGTCGCGGCTATTCAGCCGACGCTGCAGGATCGAATCGCCGGCAAGAAGGACAGAGAGAGTCATGTGAGGAAATGTGCCGGGGCAATTGAAAGAGTCAACCGGAGCCGACCGTCCCAGCAGCGGCCATCTGTCCGCGGCCCTTGGGGCATGCCCTGAAACGAGTAGAATTGTAGAATTAGTGGCAGAAGATATACGAGGGCTCCTCAGTTCCGTTCAGTGGCAGAAAGCTCCGCCGATGGACAAGCTCGTAAGTCCCGAAATCGAAGACTCAGTGCGGACGATGCTGGAAGCCCTCCAGCCTCTGCTTCCGCTGCGGGCGGACGTCAACTATGTGACGCCCGACGGAGCCATTCTCAGCGTACCATTGGACGAGATCGTAGGGCTCGAGGAGCCATCCTTCACTTAAGGGACAATCTCCCGTCCCGGATCGCGCGCCAAACGCGTTGGGGCGTGGCCGGCATCTCGATATGGGCAACGCCGTACTGCGAAAGCGCATCGACGATCGCATTGACGACGAGACCGAGCGCGGGCGTGGTGCCGCCTTCACCACCCGGGCGGATGCCATGGGGATGCGAACTGGCCGGCACCTCGGTGATGAAGGTCTGCAAAGAGGGCACCGTGTCGGCGCGAGGCAGCGGGTAATCCATGAAGGATCCGGTGAGAAGCTGGGCTGTGTACGCCTCGTATTGAACGGCTTCGAGGAGCGCCTGGCCCAATCCTTGCGCGATGGCGCCGTGGGCCTGGCCGTGCAGGATCATTGGATTGACCGCACGGCCGACGTCATCGACCCCCGTCCAGGACACGATGTCGACCTGGCCGGTGTCGGGATCGACCTCGACCTCGCAGACATGGCAGCCATAGGGATAGCCGCCGACACGATCGATGATGTCGCCAGCGCCTGTCAGCGGTCCGCTCAGTTCGCTCGGCAGAGTGCCGGAAATGGCGGCAGCATTTGCAAGTTCCCACAATCCAATGCTGGCGCCTCCTGGAACGGCAAAAAGGCCGTCCTTGTAGGCGACGTCTCGGATTTCGGCCTGGAGGATATGAGCAGCCACCGACGTCGCGCGCGCCAGAAGTTGCTCGACGGCCTTGCCGACAGCGGTACTTACCATCCGCATGGAACGGCCCGACACCGAGCCACCGCCTACAGAGACCCGGTCGGTGTCGTTGGCCGTGAAGCGCACGCACGCGAACGGCACCTGCAGCCATTCCGCGACCAGCTGGGCGAAGCTCGTCTCGTGTCCCTGGCCGCTGCTCATGGTTCCAACGACGAGCTCGATGGTCCGGTCATCGCACACCGTGAGCTCGGCCCGCTCGCGCGGCGGACCGCTGGCAACCTCGATATAGTTGGCAACGGCAATTCCGCGGCACAAGCCGCGGCTAGCCGATCGCGCCTTGCGCTGCGCGAACCCCGCCCAGTCTGCCTTGTCGAGGGTCTCATCCATGCAGGCACGATAGTCCCCGCTGTCGTAGGTGACGCCGACGGCAGTGGTGAACGGCATGGCCTCGGCAGGAATGAGATTGCGCCGCCGCAGGTCGACGCGGTCGAAGCCATGTTGGGCGGCCGCAAGGTCGATCAACCGTTCGATCATGTAGATCGCTTCGGGCCGGCCGGCACTGCGATAGACCGCGACGGGAGCCGTGTTGGTCAACACGGCATGGCCTCGGAAATGCACGGCGGGGATCCGATAGACGCCTTGCATCATCGAGAGACCCTTGCGCAGCGGCCAGAAGTAAACCGTATAGGCGCCGACGTTCATGATGTTCTCGCCGCGCAATCCCAGGAAGTTGCCATCCCTGTCGAGCGCGAGCTCCGCTACCGAAGTCAGGTCGCGTGCTTGATAATCGGAGAGAAAGCATTCCGAGCGGGTGGCGGTCCATTTGACGGGACGGCCAACCCGTCGTGCCGCCCAGGGCATCAGAGCGAATTCCGGCGAGAAGGCGTTCCGTGTCCCGAAGTTGCCGCCCATGTCGCCGAAAACCGCGCGGCAATTTTCCAGCGGCACGCCAAGGGTCGTGGCCAGTCGCTCGCGGCTCTGCACGACGCCGCGCCCCGACGCGGCATAGAGTGTGTACCGCTTGCTGGCGGCATCGTAGTCGCCGACGACCGCGCGCGGTTCCATGGGGCATCCGGTGACGCGATGGATCCAGCTGTCGAGGCGCACGACATGCGCGGCCTCGGCGAAGGCGCGATCGCACGCCGCCTGGTCGCCAACCTCGCAGGTCAGGGGAAGGTTCCGGCTGCAGTCCGGCCAAAGGCGCGGTGCCTCCTCGCGCATGGCCTCGCGAACGGCCACGACCGACGGCAAAGGCTCCCATTCGACATCGACCAGCTCCGCAGCCTCGGCCGCAAGCGCTTCGCTCTCGGCCACCACCAGCACCACTGCCTCACCGACATAGCGGACGATCTCCGTCGGCAGCGGCACGTTCGGCGTCACATAGATCTCGAATCCCGGCGGCAACCGAAGCTCGACGTCGGGCGGACCTGACCAATCGGGATTGTGAGGCAGCGGCTTCAGCCCGTCCGCCGCCGCCTCGCGGCCCGTGAGGACGGCGAGGACACCCGGCAGACACGCTGCCCGCGAGACATCTATCGAACGTATGCGCGCATGGGCGTGCGGCGAACGCACGAGAGCGGCGTGGCAGAGGTTCGGCGGAAAGAGATCGCTCGCATATCGCCCGCGACCGGTCAGCAGCCGGCGGTCCTCTATCCGACGGACCGCGGCTCCGATCCCATCGCGACGCGACGTGCGCGGCGAAGGTTCGGTGTCCGCTTCGGTCATCGCCGCGCTTCTCCGTCGCTCAAGGGTTGGCGCGCTTCATCGCGGCCGCCGTATTGACCATTGCGTGCAGACTTCTGGCGTAGTCGGTCGCCGCCTGATCATCCATGCGCGGCGCCACGCGGAGATACTCTTTCAGGCCGAGGATCGCCGGGCGCGGCCGGCCGAGCAGCACCTGGCAAAAGCGCTCGGCCTCCTGCTTGAGCGAAGCGGCCGGCACGACCTGGCTCACCACGCCATAGGCGAGCGCGCGCTCAGCGTCGATGAACTGTGCCGAGTAAGCCATCCAAAGAATGGCATTGCGGGCAAGCCGCCCCGCGAGTGCCGACATCACCATGGTCGGCATCACGTTGTGTTCTAGCTCTGGAATATTGAAGCGCGCTGTCTCGCTGGCGATGGAGACGTCGCAGAGGGCCGTGACCGCCATGCCATACCCCATGGCGCGCCCCTCGATCGCAGCGATCACCGGAACCTGTGCGTTGCGGATGGCTGTGTAGCTGCCAAAGATCGCGTCATATTCGGGCCGGCGCGAATAGGCCTCCGTCGCGGGCGGCCCCGCTGCCTCTCTCACACGACCCGTACAAAAATCCGGACCGGCCGCGCTGAGCAAGACCGCGTCAGACGTTTCGTGCGCCCGCCGCAGAGCCTCTGACAGACGCGCCGCCATGCCGTCAGACACGCCGCCTCCTTCGCGGCAGAACGTGATGCGCAGCAGCCGCCCATCGTTCACGACTGAAAGCGGATCGGACATCGGCAGCTTCCTCCTCTTCGGTTGGGACGGGACTCACCGTGGCGCAAGCTGCTCGATCAGGCTGTTCGCTATGCCGGTCATCGCCGTGAAGGCCCCGGGATTGAACTGATTGATGGCAGCGAAGACACCGATGCCGCGCGCAGGAGCGAAGGCTGCATAGCTGAAGATCCCTTGCAGGCCGCCTGTCTTCTGCAGGATCAACGGCCGGTTGCCCTGTGGTTCCATTACGACCCATCCCAGTCCCAGGGCATTCATATGCCCCGCTTCGTCAAAGCCGGCCGCCGGATTGAGCCCGTCGCGCGGGACATAGGCGGCATGATCGACCAGACGAAGCTCGGCTCCCTGCGAGGAGGTCCGGTCGAGATGCCAGGCGAGCCAACGCAGGATGTCATTGGGCGTCGAGTAAAGGGAACTCGCACCGGCCATCACGTCCGTCGCTTTGACGTTGGGCATCGGCTTGCCGTCGAAGTTATGGCCTTGCATCAGACGCGGGGCATCGCCATCGCGCAGCGCCAGGACCGTATCCTTCAGCCCTGCCGGATCGAGGACGATCTCCTTGAGCAGCGCGTCGTAAGGTTTGCCAGCAGCATGAGAAAGCGCCACCGCCAACAGATCGAAGGCAAAATTGGAGTAAAGGGCTCCAGCGCCCGGCGTGAACAGCAGCGGATCGGACTGCAGTCCCTTTATGTAGGCCTCGCGCGTCAATGTCCGGAACGGATCGTCCGGTGGCGCCTCCGCCCGCTCCACCTCGCGAGGCAGACCGGAGGTATGCGTCGCAAGCTCGATCAGTCTGATCGGCCGACCGCCACGTTCCGGCACCTTGACCGACCAGCCGAGACGGTCCTGCAGCTTGTCCGTGAATTTCACCGTCCCCTGACTGACAAGGCCGGCCAGAACCTGGCCGGTAAAGGCCTTGGTGACCGAGCCGACGCGCATCATTGTCTGGCCATCCGGCGCTTTGCGCGAGCCGTCGGAGATTTCGCCGAAACCCGCGACCGCGGTTTCGCCATTGCGCACCACGCCGATGACAAGGGCTGGAACATGGGCCCCCAGGAACAGGATCGAGCCATTGAAGCCGACTACCTCCTCCAGAAGCTTGTCCTGCGCACGCACCTTCGCCACGGGAAGCAAAGCGCCCGCCATTGACAGCGCAGCAAACGCAAGTGCCCGGCGGCTCATCGATCTGCTCATCCCGTTTGCTCCCTCAACCTGGTTGTTACGAACGACGCCTCGCACGCAGTGATCTACAAAGAAGCGAAGCCATATGTTTTTATTGCTACGCCGACAATACAGCCCCGACATATATCTTCCTAAACGTCGTCGCCTATGCTGGAGTCTCTGCGGCCGTGACTGCGGTGTGCGGCGATCAAGAAGTTCGACATTCGAAACAAGGCAAGGGATGAGACGATGAAGATCGGGTTCATCGGCCTCGGCACCATGGGTGCCTTCATGGCCGCCAGTCTGCAGAAGTCGCAATACAAGCTTGTCGTGAACGACATCCGCCGCGAAGCGGCAAAACAGCATCTCGAAAACGGTGCCGAGTGGGCCGACACGCCCAAATCCGTCGCCGAGCAGTGCGATATCGTCTTCACCTCCCTGCCCGGACCGCCCGAGGTGGAAAAGGTCGTGTTTGGCACCGACGGTCTGTTGGCGGGTGCGCATGAAAACATGGCCTATTTCGACCTGTCGACCAATAGCCAGGCGATGGTGCGGCGGTTCAATGCGGCGCTCGCGGAGAAGAAAGCCTTCGGCTGTGATGCGCCGGTATCCGGTGGCCCCAAAGGCGCCGAAACCGGCAAGCTCGCCATCTGGGTGGGCGGCGACAAGGCGGTGTTCGACAAGCACAAGAAAGTGCTTGATGCGATCGGCGACCAGGCAGCCTACATCGGACCCATCGGCAGCGCATCGGTCGCCAAGCTGGTGCACAACATGGCCGGTTACGCCATCCAGACTGCCTTGGCCGAGGTCTTCACGATGGGCACGAAGGCGGGAATGGACCCGTTGGCGCTCTGGAAGGCGGTGCGCCAGGGAGCACAGGGCCGCCGCCGAACGTTCGACGGCCTGCCCCGCCAATTTCTGGCCGATTCGTACACGCCGCCCGACTTCGCGCTCAAGCTCGCGCACAAGGACGTCTCGCTGGCCGTAAGTTTGGGACGCGAACTGGGTGTGCCGATGCGCCTCTGCAATCTCGTACTGGAGGAGATGAATGAGGCGCGCAATCGCGGCTGGGACAATCTCGACAGCCGCTCCCCGATGAAGCTGCAGGTCGAGCGGGCCGGAGTCACCATCAAGTGCGATCCGGCAGCGCTGGAGGACGTATTGGCTTCAGACAAGGCGAAGTAGCATCCGAGACACGGAGGAAGCGGCAGCGAAACTCGCCTCTTTATTGCAATCGCCATCGGCGTAAGCTCGGGCGATGGAGATCGCACGTCCCGATGCCCGGATTGGCGCTATCGCCACTGGCGTCGACGTGTGCGCTCTGTCCGACGCCGACTGGAATGCACTCTACCGTACCTGGCTCGACAGCATCGTCCTGGTGATACGCGGTCAGACCCTTACCATCGAGGAGTTTCTGGCCCATTCGCGCCGCTTCGGCCGGCTGAAGCCGCACCGGGTGATGCGTACGCGTCATCCTGATCATCCAGAGCTCACGGTCATGGGCGTCGGGACACGTAAGCCCGATGGCAAGGTGGATCGTGCAATTCTCGAACGCGGCGGCGGCTGGCATACCGACTCGCCATGGGATGTCGAGATCTGCAAGGCAACGCAGCTTTACGCGATCGCGATTCCATCCCAGGGCGGCGATACGTTATTCGCCAGCATGTATGACGCCTACGATACGCTGCCGGAACGCCTCAGGACACGTGTTGCGAACCTGAAGGCCGAGCACGTTTATGGCGGTCGTGGTCGTCGGGGCAACGAACTGCTCGAGCCTGAAGATCGGCTGCGTCCGCCAGCCGTCCATCCCATCGTGCGCACTCACGAAGAGACCGGCCGCAAATCGCTCTATGCCAACCCCTATCACATCCTGCGCATCCAGGGCGTCTGCGACCGAGAGGGCGAAGAGCTGATCGCCGAACTGACTGATCACATGGTCGCGACTACTGCGCAGTATCGGCACAAGTGGCAGGTCGGCGACATCGTGATCTGGGATAACCGTTGCGCCCTGCACTCGGCCACCGGCGGCTATCCGATCGAGGAGAAGCGTGTCCATTGGCGCGTTACCATCATGCAGGATGCAGCCGAATAACGACGCCGTGCCGGAATTCGAAGAACGTTGGTGCTTCCTTGCGTTTCAGTTGGTCCGTCCCGCAGCTCGAGCGAAACGTTCGCTCCCGGAGGTAACATGAGCCGCAGTTACAACGTCATCGACGCCGATGGACACGTCCTTGAGCCGTTCACGCTCTGGAACGACTATCTGGACCCGACATATCGCGAGCGGGCACCGAAGCTGGTCAAGGACAAAGACGGCAAGGAGCGTCTGCTCCTCGAAGAGCAGATCCTCGGCAGCCGGGCAGGCTTCGGCGGCATCGGCGGGGTCGGTGCCCGGCAAGGTACGGTCGCCGCCGACGCGATGGAATATAAGGACGGGCGCAAGGGCGGCTTCGACCCGCATGCGCGCATCCCCGACATGGATCTGGACGGCATCGACGCCGCTTTCCTGTATCCGAGCCTTGGCCTGTTCGCCGGCGCGGTCAGAGATCCCGCTTTCGCGGCCGCGATGTGTCGCGCCTACAATCGCTGGCTCGCCGACTACTGCAAACCCTACCCCGACCGGCTGTTCGGCATCGCCATGCTGCCGATGCAGTCGATCGAAGCGGCAATCCAGGAGATGCGCTTCGCCCGCAAGGAGCTTGGCTTCCGTGGCGGTTTCCTGCGGCCCAACCCCTACAACGATCGCAAGCTGCATTCGCCGGACTACGAGCCGTTCTGGAGTGAGGCGGAGGAGCTCGATTTCTGCGTCGGCATCCATGAAGGCGGCAATAGCGGCATGCCGACGGTTGGCGTCGACCGCTTCGACGGCCGCGGCGCGCAGCACATCATCTCCCACACCATGGAGATGATGCTGGCCTGCATGAGCATGATCTGGGGCGGTGTCTGTGAACGGCACCCGAAGCTGCGAGTGGGCTTCCTCGAGTCGGGTGGCGGCTGGATCGCACCCTGGCTTGATCGCATGGACCGTCACTTCGACGACAAGGGGTTCAACGATTCAGGCTTAAAGATTCGTCCGAGCGAACTCTTCCGCCGCAACTGCTGGATCTCCTTCGAGCCGGTCGAGGGATCGATCGCGGCGCTGGCCGAGTATATTGGCCCGCACAAGATCCTTTGGGCGACGGACTACCCTCACCGCGACGGCTTTTTCCCGGGGGCGCCGGCGATGCTGAAGGAGAGGATGAAGGGCCTGCCGTCAGAAGCGCAGCGCAACATCATGGCGGGCGGCGCCATGCAGTTCTACGGTCTCAACTAGCTTTGGCGCATTCCAGTAGAGCCGATGATGACCGACCGCGCTATGCGTGACGAGCCCAAGCTGTCTGTGCTGCGTGGCGGTCTCACCGTGCGTCGAGTCGCAGCCATGCTGCTACTCGCCGTCATATGGGGCCTTTCAATCCCTGTAACGAAGCTTGGCCTCCTGACGCTACCACCACTAACACTGACCGCGCTGCGTTTTCTCGTGGCGGTTCCGTTGTTGATGATTTTCGCCTTGGGCCGGTTTCGGGTGCCGTGGAGGGCACTTCCCAGCATTGCGGCGCTCGGCGTGCTGGGTATCAGCGTGGGACAGGTCGCGCAAGCGTTCGGCGTTGAAGGGACATCGGCGTCGGCCGGAACGATCATCTCCGCGACTATTCCCGTTTTCGTCGTGATCTTCGCGGCACTCCGCCTCAAGCAGCCCGTGACCGGCCGGCAGCAGTTAGGATTGCTGGCAGCTTTTGCCGGCATTGCATTGGTTGCGTTGGGGAGCGGATCGGGGGCGACGGACGCATCCAAAACCACTGTGATCGGTTCGATTTGGATGCTGGTCTCGGCTCTTGCCATCGCGTTCTATTACGTCTGGAGTGCGCAGCTCACCGAAGAGTTCGGCACCAAGGCCATCGCTGCCTGGAGCACGTTGTTCGGCTTCGTCGCGCTCCTACCCTTTGCTGGTTGGGAGATGTCGCACACGCCCATTCAGCTCACGGCTCAAGCTTTTTGGGTTGCCGTTTATCTCGGCGTTATGGTGACTGTCGCGGGCCTGTTCTTGTGGCTGCAATTGCTGCGCACGGTTCCGGCCCGTGTCGCAGCGAGTGTCCAGTATCTCCAGCCTGTTTTCGGGATTGCCGCTTCGGCGGCGGTGTTTGGCGATAAGCTAGGGCTGCTGTTTGCCGCTGGCGTCGTCTTGATCATGGGAGGCCTCGCCTTGGCGGTCGCCAGCCGGCGTATCCCTGAGCAAGCCGTGCCGCACGAGTGAGTTTGAACGTCTGTTTTTGGCCCATCGCAGACGAAGCAAACTGATCAGCCGACTATCTTCTTGTTTCCGTTCGGCTGACCGCGGGTGGTTACGTCCAGACTTCGTGGCGAACGAGCTCTAACAGCACCGTGCTTGGAAGCGCCGCTAGCGCCAATTGATGACGACTCGCCTATTGTTCTCGGCCTGCGATGCCTTCGGATCGCTCGGAGGCAAAGAGCCAAGCGCTTGCATCTCCAGTCGCGTGGCGGGAATGCCTCGGGCGATCAACGCCTCCTTGGCTGCCGAGGCGCGTCGACCAGACAACATAAGATTGGCGTACTCGCTACCACTGCCGTCGGCGTAGCCGGTGATGACAAACGTCCCTATGGGATCACCCTCCCGATAGAGACGCGCGGCTTGATCCAGCGTGCGGTTTGCAGCGTCAGAAAGCGCGCTGCTGCCCGTATCAAAGAAGACCTGAACTTCATTCACCGGCGCAGCGGGGGTCGCCGGACCCGCGGGATGCGAACACCCCGTCAACGCGAGCATGCCCATTGCAAGAACCCAGCAACCAAAGAGCGACCGATTGGAGCGGTTCATGGTTGGCCCCCAAACACCCAGGTCACATTTATTTATTCCCGAATTCGCTTTCAGCAGCACAGTGTGAAAGTTGTGGCCGGTCTCTCATGCGCTTGCTCGCTTGCAAAGAACGGCTCCATAGTTTCGACGGCGCACGGGGTTGGGAGCTCAATGTTGGACTATTTCCGACAGCACCAACTCGTCCTGCTGTCTCTCTGCCTGGCTGCCGGCATGGCCTTGCCGGCTCGCGCAGACTCACCGTTGACCAGCCAGGGGCTGGCCGCATTCTCGGCTGGCCGGTACACGGAAGCATTGAATGATTGGCAGCGCGCGGCACAGGCCGGCGATGGGCAGGCTGCACTCTATATCGGGCTGTCGAACGATCTTGGCCGCGGCGTGCCACAGGACGCGAAAGCGGCGCTGACATGGTACGAGCGTGCAGCAGCGCTTGGAAATCCAGTCGCCATGTTCAACATCGGCGTGCTTTACGACTCAGGCGTCGGCATATCGCGCAATCATCTCGTCGCTGCCGATTGGTACAAGAAGGCGGCCGCACAAGGGGTCGGGCGTGCGGCCTACGCTCTCGGGCTCATGTACGAAGCCGGTGACGGCGTGCCGAGCGACCGAGACCAGGCTGCGCGTTATTTCCGGCAAGCCCTGGCAAGCGGCATCACCGCCGCGCGTTCCCATCTCGCATCGCTCGGTTACTCGAAAGAAAGAGCCAGGAACGACAAAGTCGCCAGCACCGACCCGCCGCCGAAAGACAACGGGATGGAGGAATTTGGCCGTGCCCAGGAATTGTTGCTCAAGAGCACGCCCGAGGCGCTTCCCGCAGCAATTGCATTGCTTCGACAGGCTGCGGACAAAGGCGACGCGGCCGCAGCGTACAATCTCGGCTACTGCTACGAGAATGGTATCGGCGCGGAGGCTGACCGGCAGCAGGCTTACGTCTGGTACAAGCGCGCTGCTCAATCGCCGACATCCACAGTGCGACGCGCCGCCCTGCAAGCAATGGAAAAACTCGGCGCCGGCATGGGCCCACCGGAAATATCGGAATCAAAATGAGCAGCGGCGACGGCAGTAACCCGTCGCTCCGCTTACAGAGATTTGATCGGTAAGGGCTCTAAATCCGCCTTCCGACGGTTCGCACGTCAAGTGGCAAGCTAAACCTGCGTCGTAGTACTCTTTCGGACGACGCTAGTTGTCACAAACACCATTCGCGGGATCTGACCGCCATGAAATCAATGCGCCCCACTCTCTACGGCAGCCGGCATGCTGTGTCGGCTGGGCACTACCTCGCC
>Ga0081455_10002434_pt1 | contig 22197 bp, 18 predicted proteins | sample TabmetS3T2R1_FD_70207 | JGI IMG/M metagenome (GOLD analysis project Ga0081455, IMG submission 70207) | Tabebuia heterophylla rhizosphere microbial communities from the University of Puerto Rico - S3T2R1 | ecosystem: Host-associated > Plants > Roots > Rhizosphere ...
GCCAGGCTCTGACGCATGATCGGCTGGCTCGACTGCTCGTCGGGCGCCTCCGGCGACATGCTGCTGGGCGCTCTCGTCGGCGCGGGCGTGCCGCTGGAGACGATCGACGCCGCCGTGCAGGCCGTCGCGCCCGAGCCGATCCGGGTCAGCGCCGACTCGGTGACGCGAGGCGGACTGGCCGCGACCCGGGTCCAGGTCGAGGTCAAGGAGTCCGAGACGCATCGCGGCCTCGGTGAGATCCGGGCGCTGCTCGAGTCAGCGCCGCTCGATGACCGGGTACGCACCCGCACGATCGAGGTCTTCTCGCGCCTGGCGACTGCCGAGGCAGCCGTACACGGCACGTCGGTTGACGAGATCCACTTCCACGAGGTCGGTGCGCTCGACGCGATCGCCGACGTCGTCGGAGCCTGCGCCGGACTCGTCCATCTCGGCATCGAGTCGCTGACCAGCTCCACGATCGCGCTCGGCGCCGGCAGCGTCGGCTCGGCGCACGGCCGGCTGCCGGTGCCGCCGCCCGCGGTCGCCGAACTGCTGCGCGGCGTGCCGTCCGCCGGCGGTCCGGCCGACCGCGAGCTGTGCACGCCCACCGGAGCCGCCCTGGTCACGACCTGGGCGAGCGCCTACGGACCGCAGCCGCCGATGCGGGTCGAGGCGATCGGCGTCGGCGCCGGGGGCCGGGATCTCGAGGGCCACGCCAATGTGCTGCGGCTGTTCGTCGGCGAGGCCGTCGAGCCGAGCCACGTTGACACGGATGGCCGTCACGCACAGCTACTACTTGAGACAAACATCGACGACCTCGACCCGCGCCTGTGGCCGGCCGTGCTCGACCGGATCCTCGCCGCCGGCGCCGCCGATGCCTGGCTGACTCCGATCCTGATGAAGAAGGGCCGACCGGCCCACACGCTGTCCGTGCTCACCGACGCCGCCTGCCGCACGGACGTCCTCGCGATCGTCTTCGCCGAGACCACGACGATCGGCCTGCGCGAGCGTACGGTCGGCAAGGTCGCCCTCGATCGCGAGATCCGCACCGTCGACGTCTCCGGCCAGTCGATCCGGGTCAAGCTCGCCCGCCACGAGGGGGTCGTCGTCAACGCGCAGCCGGAGTACGAGGACGTGGCCGCCGCCGCGACCGCACTGGACCGGCCGGTCAAGGCGGTACTCGCCGACGCCGTCGCTGCGATCAGGATGTGGTCGTAATCGACATCGGACTCATCGCGCTGACCTTCGGGACGATCTTCCTCCTCGAGCTGCCCGACAAGACGTTCGTCGCGACCCTGGTGCTGTCCACCCGCTATCGCCCGCTCGCGGTGTGGATCGGCGTCGGCCTGGCCTTCGGGGTGCAATGCCTGGTGGCGGTCACGGCGGGCCAGGTGATCAGCCTCCTGCCCGAGTGGATCATCCACGCTGTCACGTTGGCCATCTTCTGCATCGGCGCAGTGGTCTTGATCAAGTCGGCACCCGACGCCGCCGAGGAGGAGCGGCTGCAAGAGGCCGAGTACGCCGAGAGTGTCGAGTCCTCCGACGGGCGAGTGCGTACGACGCAGCGCGCGGTCATCGCGTCGTTCCTGGTCATCTTCGCCGCCGAATGGGGCGACCTCTCGCAGCTGTTCACGGCGAGCATCGTGAGTCGGCAAGGACACCCGGCGAGTGTCTTCGTCGCGTCGTGGGCGGCGCTGCTCGTCGTGTCCGGGCTGGCGGCGCTGGCCGGCCGGTGGCTGGTGAGCCGGATGCCGTTGTCGCTGCTGCACTACATCGGCGCCACGGTTTGCCTGATCTTCGCGGTCTGGACCGGCTACGAGCTCGTCACGTCGCTCTGAGCGCTGACCGTAGCTCGGCGAGCGCAATGAGGGTGCGTTCGCCGGCCGGATCGCCCGCGGTCGCGGGATGGATCACGATCTCGTCGAGCCCGGACGCGGCGTACTCCTCGATCCGGGCCTGCACCGTGTCGGTGTCCCCGACGATGCCGACGACGGCCGCCGCCTCTCGCGGGAGGGCCGCGACCAGGCGATCCCGATCCGCGCCCGCGGCGGCGAGCTCCACTGCGGCACGGAAGCCGGCCGCCTCGAACATCTCGCGGTAGCCCGGCACGGTGAGATAGCCCGCGATGCTGCCGAGCAGTTGGGTGTACGAGCGCTCGTCCGGATCGACCGCGGTCGGGAGCCAGGCGGCCAGGCGCGGAGCCGAACGTTCGAGCTGCGCGGCTGCCGCGTCCAGCTTGGACCGGAGCAGCCGGATCTGGTCCGGCGACACCAGGTCGAGCACCATCCGGTCGGCGTGCTCGGCCGCGATCGCGATGGCCCGGTCGCCGAAGGCGGCAATCGTGAGCGGACCGGTGGCCGGACGCAGCCGGCGCCGGAAGCCATGCACCGTCGGGTCGTCCGGCTGCGGCGCCGGCGCGTCCTTGCCGAACAGCGGGCGCAACGCGGTCGCAGTTTCCGTCAGCACCGTGGCGGCCCTGGCTCGGGAACGACCGTGGACTCCCTCGACGACCCGGACGCTCGACGTCCCGAGTGCGACTCCGGTCGTACGCCCGGTCAGCAACTCCACGTTCGCAGCGCCGCGCGCGATCATCGCCGGGTCCCGGACCGAGACCGCCATCGGACCGACCGTCAGTGCTGCCTGTTGGAGCGAGCGACCGATCGCGGTCGCCAGGGCGAAGGCGTCCCAGGTCGGCCCCTCGCCGATCCACAGCTCGGGATAGCCGAGCCGATCGGCCGCCACTGCGATGTCGATCACTTCGGTCGGCGGCCGGTCGTCCTCCCTGGCCGCCACGACGACGCTCAGCTCCATGACGTGCCGGTTTACCACGTTTGCCGTCCGCCGCCGAACGGCACACCTGGCATGGCGCGTACGCACTTTGCGCGGTGTCGACGCCATGCAGAGTGCGCACGTACCACGAGAACGTGGTAAGCCCCCGGCATTAGGCTGACCGGCATGCGAGGCGAGCCGCGACGCGCTGCCGTGCGGCGTGTGGCCGCCGGCTTGATCGGCCTGCTCGGAGCGGGTTTCGCGACCGGATTCGTGCAGTCAGCCGAGGCGACCGCGAGCCCGGCCGCGCCCCTCGCGGACCCGGCGCCGGTCATCGTGATCGGCGTCTCCGACCTGCGCTGGACCGACATCGACCCGAAGGTCACCCCGACCCTGTGGCGGCTCGTGGGCAACAGCGCGATCGGCTCGGTGTCGGTGCGTACGGTCCGTCCGGTCACCTGCCCGATCGACGGCTGGCTGTCCCTGTCGGCCGGCAGCGAGGCCACGTCCACCAAGGTCGAGAGCGACCGGAGCGGGCTCAACCCGGGTCAGGTCGGATCCGAGGAGCTGCCGAGCTGCGGCCTGCTGCCCGATGTCAGCACCCGGGCCGACGGCTCGTACCGGATCGCCGGCTGGCAGGACTTCGTCGAGCTTCAGGAGGAGACGAAAGGCGCGTACGGGACACTCGGGACGCTGGGCGACCTCCTCTCGAATGCCGGCGTATGCAGCACTCCGATCGGACCTGGCGCCGCGATCGCGCTGGCCGGTCTCGGCGGCACCGGCAGTGGCTACGAGTCGGGCGGGGTGTCCGCCGAGGCGCTGCAAGCCTGCCCGGTCACGATCGTCGATGCGGGGAGCACCAACGAGAGCTCGGTACTAAGGCCCAGCTCGCTGTCGGAGTTCGACTCGCTGGTGGCCAACGTCATCGCGAGCGCGCCGGCGGGCTCCCACGTCCTGATCAGTGGGATCGCCGATCCGACCGCATCGCCGCCGCCGCTGCAGGTGGCGATGGAGCACATCGTCGGGTTCCAGCGGGCCGCCTGGCTGAGCTCGAGCTCCACTCGGCACGAAGGCCTGGTCCAGCTCACCGACATCGTGCCGACCGTGCTGGAGCTGACGGACGCGCCGTACGAACAGTTCGACGCGAAGCCGTGGGAGTCCGAGACCGAACGCCGGATCTCGGTGACCGACACGGTCGAGGACCGGCAGGACTTCGACCAGATCTCCGAGGTGATACCGGACGAAGGGCCGGTCTTCGGAGCCTGGATCGCGGCGGTGCCGATCTCGATCATGCTCGCCAGCCTGCTCGCGCTGATCGCCAAGCGACGGGGCGTGCGCTGGGCCCAGCACCCGCTGTTCAATCGGGTCGGCATCGGCGCCGCCCTGTTCGTCGGGGCGGTTCCGACCGCGCTCTACCTGGTGACCGCGATGCACTGGTGGCGCTGGGACCACCCGGCGATCGTGCTCGGCACCGTGACCGTGATCGCGGCGGTGGCCATCGCCCTCGCCTCCGCGTTCGCCCGGATCCCACACGCCTGGCGGTTCGTCACGGTGCAATGCGCCATCACCTACATCGCCCTGACCTTCGACGGACTGAACGGCACCAAGCTGCAGCTCGGCAGCCCGCTCGCGGCCGGCCAGGTGTACGGCGGCCGCTTCTACGGCTTCGGCAACGTGACGTTCACGGTGTACGCGACCGCGACCCTGCTGATCGCGGCGGCCGCGGCCCAGATCCTGCTGCGCCGCGGCCGGCATGACCTGGCCGTCATGGCGACCATTCTGATCGGCGGGCTGGCGATCGTGGTCGACGGCTGGCCGACGTTCGGCGCCGACTTCGGCGGCATTCTCGCCCTGGTGCCGGGCGTCGTCATGCTGGTCCTGCTGACCGCCGGGGTCGCCATGACCTGGCAGCGGGTCACCGGGGTCGGAGTCACCGGAGTCGTCGTCGTGACGGTCGTCTCGTGGCTCGACTACCTGCGACCCGCCGACAGCCGCTCGCACATGGGCGCGTTCGTAGCGCGGGTCATCGACGGTGAGGCCGGCGACGTACTGGAGAACAAGGTCGATGCCCTTGTCACGAGCCTCACGACTCCGCTGGGCTGGCTGGAGATCATCGGGTTCGCCGTGGCGGTCGCCATCGTGTTCCGGCCCGGCGCGTTCCGGGTGCCGGAGCTGGCTCGGGTCTTCGAGGAGTGGCCGGTGCTGCGGCATGCGCTGCTCGCCCTCGCGGTCACGTTCGCACTCGGCACGCTGGTCAACGACTCGGGAGCGCTGATCGCCGGTCTCGGTGTGCTCACGACCGCGCCACTGATGATCGCGACCTGCGCCTGGTGGGCGGTGCGCACCGAGCCCGCCCGGACCCCAACAGCGACGACGCGCGCATGACTGTCGAGGGGAGGCTGTGTTGAACGGCCCGAAGGCGCTGACGCAGTGGCGGGGAACGCTGCTCGGCGCGGCGGCGCTGATCACCGTGCTGACGATCCTGGCCCGAGCCACCGGCTTCGGACGGAACCTGGTGTTCGCGCGCACGGTCGGCGCCACCTGCCTGAACAGCACCTATCAGACCGTCAACACGGTCCCGAACATCCTGTACGAGGTCGTTGCCGGTGGCGCGCTGGCGAGCCTCGTGGTGCCACTGCTGGCCCGCGCCGTCGCGCGCGGCGACCGGATCCACGTCGACCGCACCGCGTCCGCCCTGCTCACCTGGACGATCCTGATCCTGACCCCGCTGGCGATCCTCGTCGCCGTGGCGGCCGAGCCGATCGCCCGATTCATGCTGGGCGACGGCACCTGCGACGGGTCGGTGGAGGTCGGAGCCTCGATGCTGCGGGTCTTCTCACCGCAGGTCGTGTTGTACGGCATCGGCATCGTGCTGACCGGCATCCTGCAGGCGCATCGCCGGTTCGGCGGCCCGGCCCTGGCGCCGCTGCTGTCGAGCGTCGTCGTGATCGGCGCCTACCTGACGTACGCGGTCGTCGCCCCACGCGGCACCGACATCGACACCCTGACCAAGCCGCAGGAGCTGATCCTGTCGGTCGGCACCACGCTCGGCGTCGTGGCGCTCAGTCTCAGCCTGGTGTTCCCGTTGCGGCGATTGCGGCTCCGATTGCGCCCTACGCTGGGCTTCCCCGAAGGCGTGGCCCCGCACGTGCGCGCGCTCGCCGCCGCCGGCATGGCCGCCCTCGCCGCGCAGCAGGCGTCGGTCGCCGTGGTGCTGCTGCTCGGCAACCAGGCCTCCGACGTCGCGGTCGCGATCTACACCCAGGCCCAGACGATCTACTTCCTCCCGTGGGCGGTGCTCGCCGTACCGATCGCGACGACCGTCTTCCCCCGGCTGGCCGAACGCTGGTCGGCCGGCGACCACGACAGCTACCGCGGGCACGTCGCCGCGAGTACGAAGATCGTCGTCCTGGTCAGCATGGGCGCCGCCGCCGCGATGGTGGCCGCGGCCCGGCCACTGGCCCGGGTCATGTTCCAGAACGCACCGGGCGCCGATGCCGTCGACGCACTCACCGAGGGCGTGATCGGGTTCGCCGCCGGACTGGTCGGGTACGGGCTGTTCGCGCTGCTGTCTCGCGCCCTCTATGCCGCCCGTACGATGAGGGCGACCGCAGTCGCATGCGTCAGCGGCTGGGCGGCGGTGGTCGTCGCCGACTTGATCCTGTCGGCCGCGATGCCGGCGTCGGACCGGGTGCTGGCGCTGGCGCTAGGAAACAGCGTGGGGATGACCGTTCTCGGGGTCGCACTGGTGGCGGTCGTCGTTCGCACCGCCGGCCGGTCCGCGGTCGACGGGGTCGGCCGGATCGCAGCTGCGGGCGCGCTGGCGGCGGTGGTCGCCGGATGGCTGGGCTGGTTGTTCGAGCGGGAGATCGACTCGGGTGGGGTCGCGGCCGCCGTGATCCAGGGTCTGGCCGCCGCCGCGGTTGCCACAGCGATCTTCGCTGGCATCGTGGGCTTGTTGGCGCGCGCCGTTGTCATCGAGAGTCTGTCGACACTGCGAGGATCAGGAGTTCCGCAGTCGGCCACGCTGGCGCCGACGACCGATCGGGATGAGGACGCATGAAGCTGCATGAGGCGAACGACCCGGCACTCGACGTGTCCGGGCTCCGGATCGTCCAGGTGATCGCGACCACGACCGGCGGCACCGGCGCCCACGTGCGCGTGCTGACCGAGCAGCTGGTCGCGGCCGGAGCCCGCGTCGTGGTCGCAGCGCCACAGTCGGCCGAGGACCAGTTCAACTTCGCCGACACCGGGGCCCGTTTCGAGCTCGTGCCGATCGGCTCGCTCCCACATCCCCGTGACGTCGCCACCGTTCGCCGGCTGCGCCAGCTGAGCTCCGGCGCCGATCTCGTCCACGCGCACAGCCTGCGCGCCGGCGCCCTGACCGGGTTGGCGGCCCCGAAGCAGGTGCCCTTCGTCATGACCCGGCACAACCTGATCCTCGCCACCGGCGCCACTCGCAAGCTGCAGGAGGCCCTGGAGGTCTACACCGCGCGGCGGGCCAACGTCACGATGTGCGTGTCCGCCGACCTGGTCGAGGCGGTCCGCAAGGCCGGGGGCGAGGATGTCCGGCGTACGTTCGTCACCGCGCCGCGGATGAAGGAACCGACCCGGGATCGCGAGACCGTACGCAACGACCTCGGTGTCACGGGACCGCTCGTACTCGCAGTCGGTCGCCTGCACAGCCAGAAGGACTTCCCGACACTGATCGCGGCGGCCCGGCGGCTGCGCGACCTGAGTCCGCAGCCGGAGTTCCTGATCGCCGGCGAGGGACCGGACCGGGCACGGCTCGAGGAGCTGATCGCCGGGGCACCGGTGCGGCTGCTGGGCGAGGTGCACGACATCCCAAGCCTGCTGCAGGCCACCGACGTCCTGGTGATGACCAGCGTCTGGGAGGCGGGATCGCTGGCGGTTCAGGAGGGCCTGCGGGCCGGGCTTCCCTTCGTCGGCACCCGCGTCGGCGCGATCCCGGATCTGGTCGCGGACGCGGGCCTGCTCGTGCGCCCGCACGACGACCGCGCGCTGGCCAGCCAGATCAGGCGGGTGCTCGAAGAGCCGGGACTCGCCAAGGACCTGAGTGAGCGAGCCCTGCGGCGCGCCGCCGCCCTGCCGACCGACGACGACGTCGTGGCGCAGGTCCTCGCGGCCTACTCCGGCGCCCGAGAAGCCTTGCGGAGAACGCGACGATGACTCCTCACCGACGCCTGTTGGCCGCGGTTGGCAGCTGTGCGGTGCTCCTGATCGTCGCCGTGGTCTACCTGGCGTCGGGTGAGGAGCGCGAATCGCTCGGGCGCTGGCAGCGGGTCGTGGTGGTCGGCGTACCCGGACTGGACTGGAGCAATGTCGACCGGCAACGTACGCCGGAGCTGGCCGCGATCGCCGACGATGCCGCCCTGGGCTCGTTGACCGCCCGAGGCGCGTCGGCGTTCTCATGCCCGCGCGACGGCTGGGTGACGCTTGGCGCCGGCAACCGAGCCCGCTACAGCGATCCTGAGGACTGGTGCGGCCGCCAGTACCTCCCCAACGGCGCGATCCAGCCCGACCTGGTGGTCCAGTCCAACGAGGACCGCAATTTCGGTGCCGAGCCCGGTCTGCTCGGCCAGGAGGTCCCTTGCGTGCGAACCTACGGGCTCGATGCGCAACTCGCCGCGTTCGATGCTCCCGATCTGCGCGCGACCAACGCGATCCCCGATTCGCCGGCCGAGTGGACCAGATCGTGGTCGGACTGCCCACTCGCCCTCGTCACCGGCCCGGTGATCAACCACCGGCAGGATCCGGCACTCGGCGAGGTCGACGCGCTGGTCGGCGACGTGGCCCGTGCGGTGGCGTCGGAGCCGAACACACTGCTGTTGGTCGTTGGCGTCTCGGACCGGCCGGAGGGCGACCTTGCGGCCATGCACCTCGCGCTCGCGTACGGCGACGGCGTCCCGTCCGGCCTGCTGATGTCCGCGAGCACCGGACGAGTGCCGTACGTGCAGCTGATCGACGTGGCACCGACCGCACTGGCGGCCCTGGGCCGGGATCGGCCATCGGAGATGATCGGCCGGCCGGTCACCATCGGCGAACGCGGGGTCAGCCCCGACCAAGCGATGGACCGGCTGCTTGAGGCGGCCCAGGCGTCGGCCGCGCATCGCGCCGACACACCGGCCCTGGTCCGCTGGTGGGTGGGCCTGACGTCGGCCGCGCTGATGATCGGGCTCCTGTTGGTGCGCCTCGGCCGTTGGCGATCGGCGGTACGGGTGGGCGCGGTCGCGGTGGCCGCCTTCCCGGTCGCGACGCTGCTCGCCAACATCGTGCCCTGGTGGCGGACCGACCACAGCCAGCTCGCCTGGGCCGCCAGTCTGCTTGCTGCCGTGGTGGCGGTGTCGGCCGTGGCGCTCGCCGGACCATGGCGGCGGCTGCGATACGGCCCAGGGATCGCCGTGGCTGTCATCAGCGTGCTCGTACTGGCGCTCGACGTCGTCACCGGGTCACATCTACAGCTCAACAGCCTGTTCGGCTACAACCCGATCGTCGCCGGCCGGTTCATCGGCTTCGGCAACATGCCGTTCGCGGTCTATGCCGTGAGCGGACTGATCGCCCTGGCGGCGGTGATGCATGGCCAGCCGACCCGCACCGCCCGTTGGCTCGCGGTGATCGTCGGCGGCACGCTCATCATCATCGACGGCGCCCCCGGCCTCGGGGCCGACTTCGGCGGTGTCCTCGCCCTGGTGCCGGCGCTCGTCCTGCTCACGATGATCGCGACCGGCATCCGGCTGTCGGCCACGCGGGTCATCGGCGCGTTCGCGGCCGGCGTCGCGATCGTCACCGTGATCGCGATCGCCGACTATCAGCGGCCGACCGACGACCAGACCCACCTCGGCCGCTTCGTCGGGCAGTTGCTGGACGGCACCGCCTGGGAGGTCGTGGAGCGCAAGTTCGACGCGAGCCTGTATCTCCTGCTGCACAGTCCGGTCGCGATCCTGGCGCCGTTCCTGATCATCACGCTCGTCGGACTGTTCTGGCCGCAGAACGGCGCGGGCCGCCGACTGCTGGCCGAGGCGAGCCCGCTCGAGCTGGCCGCCGGAGTGAGTGCCGCGACTGCCGCCCTGCTCGGCACCCTACTCAACGACTCCGGCATCGCGGTCTTCGTGGCGGCCGGCTGCGTGACCGTACCGATGCTCCTGGCGGCTAGCCTGCCAGCAGTACCGGCCGTTGCGGAGATCGGGCAGACTGAATTCCGGGAGCAGGTATGACGACAACTCTGATGGGCGCCGACAGCGAGGTCGGCCCGCTCGAGACCGTGATATTGCATCGACCGGGGCCGGAGCTGAAACGGCTGACGCCCCGCAACAACGACTCTTTGCTGTTCGACGGGATCCCCTGGATCAACCGGGCGCAGGAGGAGCACGACGCGTTCGCGGCGGCACTCCGCGAGCGTGGCGTCGAGGTCCTCTACCTCGCCGAACTCCTGGTCGAGACGCTCGAGGACCCGACATCGCGCCAGCTCGCGATCACCCAGGTGTGCGCCAATCTCCATGTCGGCGACACCGTCCGGGCCTATCTGAACGAGGCGCTGCACGACATGTCGCCATTGGTGCTGTCGCAGGCGCTGATCGCCGGCATCCGCAATGACGAGCTCCGCGTCGAGCACTCGCTGGTCTCGAGTCTGCTCGCGCACGACGATTTCCTGATCCACCCGCTGCCCAACCTGCTGTTCACCCGGGACTCCTCGGTGTGGCTACGCGACCGGGTGGCGGTCACCAGCCTGGCGATGCCGGCCCGCGAGCGCGAGACCCAGCTCACCGAGCTGATCTACGCCCAGCATCCGCGATTCCGAGGGACGGATCGCATGCACGGTGGGGATCTGGAGCATGTCGAGGGCGGCGACGTGTTGCAGCTCGCGGCCGGCGTGGTGGCGATCGGAGTCGGCGAGCGTACGACTCCGGCCGGCGTCGAGCGGTTCGCTAGACAGCTGTTCGCGTACGACTTGGCGCACACCGTCCTGGCGGTGCCGATCGCCCAGGAGCGGGCGACCATGCACCTCGACACGGTCGTCACGATGGTCGACGTCGACAAGGTCGTGGTCTATCCCAACGTGGCCAACTCGCTGGTCGCGTACACGCTCACCGCGAACGCGTCGACGCCGGAGAGCATCGTGCTCAACGTGACCGGGCCGGATCCGTTCTTCGAGGCGGCCGCGAAGGCGATGGGGATCGACGAGCTGCGCTGGATCCACACCGGGCTCGACCCGGTGACCGCCGAGCGTGAGCAGTGGGACGACGGCAACAACACGCTGGCCATCGCGCCGCGGATCGCGGTCGCCTACGAGCGCAACGTCGAGACGAACTCCCGGCTGGAGGACGCCGGCATCGAGGTGGTGGCGATCGCCGGGTCCGAGCTCGGATCAGGCCGTGGCGGCCCTCGCTGCATGTCCTGTCCGGTGCGACGCCGACCGGTTTCCGGGGCATGAATAGACCCGGCTGTCGCTGACGGGGGAAACAACGACAACCGGGCTGCGCCACACAGTAGCCAGGCCCCTAGATACGCGCAAGGTCTTGCCGTCTCCTGATCGGATTGCCGTAATTACCGCGATATTCGGCGTGTCAGACCTAAAACACCTTCGGAATCAGTGGATCGTGAGCTGCCGACTGGCGAGTCCGTTTCGCGCGGATCGTTCAGCGGCCGTTAGGGGCTCGTCTGCGGCCAGCGCATCGTCGAGACGTCCCGACATGGCCTTCATCGGCTCTTCGAGCGCCTCCGCACCGGTGTCGCGGGCGAACTCCCATACCGGCACGATCAGACCGTATGCCCGGAATGAGCCGATCAGCCGGCTGTCGTCGAGCAGCCGGTCCTCCCCGGCTGCATGCAGCCGCGCCAGGGCGTCGAGCACCGCGTCCTCGTCCTGCGGCAGAACCCAGCGCAGGAACTCGCGGTCGCCCATCCGGGTCCAGTACGCCGCGTCCGCGGCCGCGAGTCGAGCCGTCGGAGCCGCGGACTCATTGGCCGACTCCAGGGTGGCGGCGATCTCGCCGGTCGGGTCGTCGACGTCGGCGACCCAGAAGTCGAACCCGTCATGCACCTCGATGTCGAACTTCGCCTTCGGATCCAGCCGGTCCTGCAGCCGCGTCCCGAGTCCGGGATCGGCGACGACCTGGACATCGGTCCCCGACTCCGCCTCAAGCGCCAGCTCCAGCGCGTACGCCAGGTCGCGACTCGGGTCGCCGAAGGCGTGCTGCACCTGCAGACCGAGCCAGATCGTGCCGTCCGGACGCACCATCGCCGGCATCGCCATCGGCAGCAGTGAGCAGGCCATCACCGTACGGTCGCTGTCGTCCTTGGCGAGCTTCAGCGCCCCGGTCGCCGCCGGGACGAACTCGCGCAGCGCGACCCAGTCGCACTCGCCAGGCAGACCCTCGAACGGTCGCCGTACGTAGGGTGCAGCACCGCCGGTGGCGCCATGACATGCCTTGTAGCGCTTGCCGGAGCCGCAGGGGCAGGGCTGGCGTGGTCCGACCTCGGTCGCCGTCCCGGCACGCTGACGGGTGCGAGCTCGCTTGGCCATCGGAGTCCTCCTCGTCGACTGCGGGGCCGAGCCTAGCCGTCAGTCGCTCACGGGGACTCGCGTGGCTAGCGTTCGGGACCGCTCGGGAGCCGACGGTGTGGCAGCACGGAGTACGCCAGCCTTGCTACCAGACGAATCGTCAGGGTCAGGACGACCAGGGCGCCGAGGCCGATCGCGACCCGAGCGGCATCCAGCCCGGCGCCGTGGGTGCCCGGGATCACGAGCGCCGGGTTCTCGGCGGCGGGCGCGAGGACGTGATGCGCCAGCAGCCAGGCGCTCGCCCGATCCCAGCCGTCGCTGGCGACGCTGAGGACGATCGCCGGAACCCCGAACAGTGCAGCCGCGATCACGGCCCAGACCACGTCACCGGACTTGTCCTTGTCGGCGGCCATGTCGATCTCCTCTCGGCGTCAGATGTTCTCAGCGGGCTCGGCCGGCAGTGCCTGCACGACCTTCCACCCCGTGACGGGGAAGACCTCGAGTTGCAGCTCGAGCGCGAGCCCGGTGTTGTAGACCGCCGTGACGCTCACCGCCTGACCGGCCTGCTTCGGTCCGATCACCCGCTCCAGCTTGGCGACCGGGATCCGATAGCGGGCGGTGTGCGCGTACTGCTCGGCGAGGTAGTCCGAGACCCAGCGCCCGACCCGCTGCCGCCAGTCGCGCATGCTCTTGCCCGGATCGGCGAAGTCGCGGGCGAAGCCCACCGCCACTGGCCGCCAGGGGTCGTCGGTCCACTGATGCTCGTCGTGCCCACCGCCGTGCTTGGGCGGTCCGACGAACAGGTACGGCTCAACCGACCGATGCGGGGTCGACACCACCTGATCGTCCGACGGGTCCGCCGATGGCGCCGAGGGCCACAGCCACACGATGCCGATCAGACCGGCGACGACGGCGACGACGGCGCCGATCAGCAGCCAACTGCCACGGAGACGACTCATGCCAGCTCCCTCAGGTTGACGCCGCGCGCGACCATGAATGGGTCGGGATCGATCGCCTGGTCGTCGACGCGAATTTCGTAGTGCAGGTGTGGTCCGGTGGTGTTGCCGGTGTCTCCGACGGTGCCGATCGGCTGGCCGGCGGTGACGATCTCGCCGGTGTGGACCTGGATCGACGTCTGGTGGGCGTAGTAGACGTCGATGTTCTCGACCGTGATGACGGTGTAGTTGCCGTAGCCGTCGGCGTCGTAGCCCACCGTCGTCACCCGGCCGGAGTGCGCTGCGTAGATGGTCGTGCCGATCGGTGCCGCCAGGTCGATGCCGGTGTGACACGACGACCACAGATCCGAACAGGAGCCGAAGGTCGCGGTCACTGTGTACGAGCCGGGCCGCAACGGCGGCTGCCAGCGACCGCTGAGGCTCGGCTGCCCGGCGGAGTTGCCGGCCACCGACACGTGGACGTGATCGCGATGCAGCGACGTCGGGTCGGTCGCGCCGGACGGGTGCTCGTAGGCCCTCCAACCCTCGTCGGCTCGCTCGGTCGACCAGATCCGGGCGTCGAAGATCACGTACGTCACGCCGAGGCTGTCGGCGTTGTGGGCGACCCAATGCGCGATCCGCCAGCCCTCGGCGTCGCCAGCCCGGGTGTTCCAGCGGTCGATCATGATGTCGACGGCGCGACCGCTCGGATGATCCGACGTCGGGTTGCTGGATCGCTCGCCGACGCCGAGGTACGTGTGGCGCCCGAAGCGCTCGTCGACACATCGCAACACCCGCAAGGCGTCGGGCGTCAGCCCGTGTTCGGCGGGGAGACCGGTCGCGGGGCAGTCCATCGCGGCGCCGGGACCGCACAGGTCCGACACCGCGGTGGCGGCCTGCGCTCCGGAGCCGGGGCCCGACATGTTGATCTGGCCGCCGAGTTGGCCGACGTGGGCGAGCAGCTCCCGGGCCAGCGGCTCCCATTGGTCGTAGGCGTCGGGATACGCCGACACCTGGACGGTCTGGGCGACGTCGCCCGGATCGAGCTCGGGATAGTTGGGCGCCTTCTCGACCAGGGCGGCGTAGAACTTCTCGGCCGAGGCCTGCGGATCCATCAGCTCAGCCATCGTGCCCCACCACGGCCATTGCTGCTGGAAGACGCCGAGCGAGCCGTGGTCGGTGCCGACCGCGTCGTGCGGCAGGGTCAGCGATCGCTCGATGCCGTACTGGTCCGGCCCAAGGTCACCACCAGCGCCGTCGTTGGCGTACACCTGGTACTTCGACTCCTGGTAGCCGGTCATCAGCGCCGAGATGATCCCGTTCACCTCGATCCCGCGCTGCTGGCCGACCAGGATGATCGTGCCCGCGATCGCCCGCTGCTTCTCGTTCAGCGACGCGAGCGAGGCGCCGGAGCCGGTAGCGTCGATCTGGGTGACGCCGGTGTTGTTGGCGCAGGCCGTGGGTCCGTCGGCCGCGGCTCCGCCAGCGACCAGCACCGCGACCATCAGGGGTACGGCGATGAGCGGTGCCATGGTGACCACACAGGCCGCCACGGCGACGATCACCCACCGCTGCCGCGTCACATCGGTACCCGCGTCGGCTCGCGCCGATCCTTCTTGTCAGGCGTCCGCCGTACGTAGTGGACGTGGCCGTTGCTCACCACCCGGTCGTACGAGTTGGCCCTCGGGGTCGGCACCGGCGTCGGGGCCGGTATGGCCGGACCAGGTGTGGACGGTGTCGGTCTGGTCGGCGGCTCCGATCCTGGCGGGTGCTCCCGGATCGGGCTGGCCGGATGCGAGCGGACCGACAACTGCCGCTGGACAGCCTGCTGACGGGCCAGGCTGGCCGCTGAATGCCGCGGCGGCGGACCGTCTGGACCCTTGCCGGGGATCACCGGCGACTTCCGAGCGTCGTCCGGTGGTGGACGCTCGGCCGCCTGCCCCTCGGGCACAGTCGCCGTGTCCTCCGGATCGCCTGAGGTCGGCGGCGGCCGTCCGTCCAGCTTCCGATAGGTCCACCTGTTGGCCTGCGTCACCGCCCAGACACCGGCCGCGCCGGCCATCCCACCGGCTCCGATCGCGCGGCGGCCGTACTGAGTCGCGGTGGCGACACCCCGCCCGCCGGTCGCTGCGATCCGCCGGCTCTGGATGCCGACCGTGCGAGCCTGCTGCCACCGGTTCGAGGATCCGAAGGCCGAGCTGATCTTGGTCGGCTTCGAGTTCGGCCGCGCCGCCATCTTCTGCGCCAGCGTCGCGGCTGCGCGTTTGAGCGCCTTGCGCATCCGCAGCCAGACGATCAGGCCCGCGATCAGCAGCAGGTCCAAGAGGGCGAAGCGTTTCATCGGTGGACCGTCGGCGCTGTTGAACACCGCGGTCACGACCTGGAGGTACGCCATCAGGAACACGACAGCGGCCAGCACCACGATCAGTGCGATGATGACCTCGGAGATGGTCCGGGTCAGCCCGAGTCGTTGCCCGCCGGGGAGGATGCCGGTGACCAGGTTCCACAGCGCCTTGATGGCGAGGAACAGCGTGTAGATCGCCGCCGCCCAGACCCCGATGCACAGGGCCAGGGCCAGCGCCACCAGGAAGATGCCGCCGACGCCGAGGGCGAGCGTATTGATCACCTGGGTGAACGACGGGTTCGCCGCCGCATCGCCGAGCTCCTGGTCGCAGTTGCCGACGATGGTGCGCTGTTCGGGTACGTCGTTGAAGACCGCGCGGGATCCGACCTTGTCACCCGAGATGCCGTACAGCTCGTTGACGCTGGTGCCGGGCGGCAGCTTGATCGGCTTGCCGGTCTCGGTGTTGACCAGCTGGTAGCCGGACTTGCCGTTGACCTTGGCCGGCTTCCACTCCGCATGCGACATCTGCAGACCGGCGTCGTAGGCCGCCTCGCACTTGGTGCCGTCGATGACGGCGTTGTAGTTGACCAGCTGATGCGGGGCCCGGATGAAGATGTCAGCCAGCTGCTCGGACAGGTTCTCGCGAATGGCGTCCGGGTCGTTCGTCGGCTGTCGCCCGGGGGTGGCCGACAACGAGCTGCCGACCTCCAGACCGAGGTCCCGGGCCTGGATCAGCCACGAGTCGCCGCCGGTGACGTAGTCGATCGGCGACGCCAGTACACCGACGGCCAGGGCGGCGACGGTCGCCGCGGCGAAGAACTCGTACAGGCCGGTGGCGAATCGGCCGGCCATCATCAGTACCGCTGCGACTGCGGCTGCCAGGGTCAGCAGGACCGGCAGGGCTCCGAACCGGTTGATCACGTCGGCCAGCGAGTTCGACACCGACTCGGCCGGCCCCTCGAACGGCTGCAGCCAGCCGAACGACAGGGTCAAGTCGATCAGCCACATCGCCGACCCGACCAGCCAGGTGTAGATGTGCCACCCAATGTCGGCGAAGACCGACCAGATCAGCTTCAGCGGGTTCGTGATGCCACCGTGGTCCAGCGACAGGTCGTAGTCCCAGACCGAGATGCCCCGCGAGTCGTGCAGATTCATCCAGGACAGCGCGGCCGCCGGCCGGGTGACGTCGGAGTCGGCGACCGCTCGCGAGGCGGACAGCACGAGCAGCATCGGCGTGAGTACGAGCAGCGCCCAGACCCGCCGGGCCAGCCGCCGCCAGGCCGACCGGCCGGTCCGTGGCCGTTGGCGCACTCCCCTCGGGACCTTGTCACTCCTCATGGGTTGCCGCCCGTGTGGAGTGCGGTTTCCCATGAGGTCATGGGAAACCTGGCGCGACCCCGGCTCATGGACCGGCCCCGACCACGGCGGTTTCGGCTAGGGTGCCGCCGGGACGCTCGGGCGTGGTATTGGCCGCCTCGGCGCGGTGCGCGAGGGCATGCGGCAGCACCCTGATGAATCCGGTCCGGCCGTGCACGTCACGCATCAGCGCCTCACCGCGCCGGTGCTCGGGCACGATCAGGGTGGAGCGGTCCGGTGGCGACGTCTGGTGCAGGATCAGCTCGAGCAGATCGTCGTCGGTCGGGTCGAGGTCGAGTCGGGCCAGGCCCCGTGCCGCCATGGTGCGGTCCTGGTGGCGCATCAGGATCCGGGTCGGGATCAGGCCCCACAGGGTCGCCGATCCGAAGTCCTCCTCGGCGTCGTGCGACGCGACTCCCAGTGCACAGCCGTGCTTGCGGTCGTCGCGAAGGAACAGCTTGGCCTCGTGCTCGGCCTCCGGCGAGGCGGTCAGGAAGTGCGCCTCGTCGACCAGGAACAGCGCCGGCTCGGTGGGATCGGCGAAGCAGACCTGCCGTGCCATCGCCGCGATCAGCGCGTACATCGCCCGGCCGAACTTGGCCTCGATCCGCAGCCCGCGGAACAGGTGCTCGTGGTTGAGCTGGTCGCGCGTCGGCAGCTCGAGGTCGTGGGTCCGGATCACCAGTGCCCGCCACGCCTCGGGCAGCGATGGCAGGTCCGGGTCGAAGATCACCCTGCCGAGGTCCTTGTTGGCGTAGGTGCGCATCCGGCGGGCGAGCTGCTTGGCTAGCTGCCGGTCGTCGAGGTCGACGAACGACTCCGCGCGCGTGAGGTGAGTCAGCAGGTCGCCGCAGGAGCCGATCCGGTGGGTCGTGAGGTACTCCGGATGCAGGATCTCGCCGAGCAGGGTGCCGGCGTCGTCGTCGGCCGCGACGCCGAGCAGCGTGATGAAGAACGAGTGCGCGACGCGCGACCCGATGTCCGGGCCGAAGAACCGCAACGGGCACAGGCTGTACTCCGGATGGGTGCAGTCGGCGACGACCGACGAGGTGATCGACGTTGCCCAGCGAGCCCACTCGCCGGCTGGCGTACGGTCCGGGGTGATCACCCGGCCGCCCTGGTCGATCACGCCGGCCGCGATCTTCTTCATCGCGTACGACTTGCCGCCGCCCTTCTCGCCGATCAGTGCGAACGACCCGGACTGACCACGCGCCGACGCGCCGGCCACGTCGAGATGGACCACGCCGGGTACGCCGGTGGTGAGGTTGATCGCGAACGCGAGCCCGCGGGTGTCGCCCAGATCGGCCCCGATGAACGGCACGGCCGCTGACCAGGTCGACGAGGTCGACGGATGCGCGAAGTCGGCGACGATCTTGGTCGCCGGGAAGCCGGGCAGCATGACCTGCCACAGCTCGCTCTGGTGTCCGAGCGGCGCCGTGGTCTTGGCCTCGAAGCCGCTCATGAACTCGTCGAGCTCGCGGCCCTGGTCGAGGCAGACCTCGGGCGTGCTGCCGGCGATCGCCAGCACCGTGGTGGCCTCGACCTCGACCTCGTTGTGATCGCGGGCGAGGATCGTCGTGTATTCCGCCAGGGCGTCCTTGATGTCGTCGAGGTCGGTGTGCCGGACGCTGACCTCTTCGGAGCGCTGATAGATCTGGTCGTTGAGGTTGACCAGGGCCTTCCGGTTGCGCTTGCCCGCGTCGTCGGAGGAGCGGATCCGCATCCGCATCGCCCAGTCGACGTCCAGGCCGCACTTGTCGATCTGGCCGATGATCTCGGACCCGGGGAAGACCATCCCCTGTCGAGGCAGCCGCGACAGCACCCGGAGCTGCTGGTAGGAGTCGACCAGCCGTCCCTCCGGACCGTCCGACGTCAGCTTCACCAATCGGCGGCGCTCGGGTGATGCGACGACGTTGCGGAGTGCCGCCTTGCCGAAGCCGCCCTGCCGGTGATCGGTCTTTGCGCCCTCGTCGACGACCGGGCTGCCCAGCTCGCAGCCCGAGCGCAGCAGGTCGACGTCGTGGCCGCCGCTCTCGGGCAGATCGAGGTCCAGCCACAGACCGCGCTGCTGGGCGTGCAGGAACAGCCAGGTGGTCTGGGCCGGCGTCACCGGCTGCGGGTCGAAGACGGCCGGGATCACCTTGGCCACCTGGTCGGCCTGGGAGCGGCGCCGCTCGAGCTCGGCGTCCGACACCGACGCGCGGGGCATCCCGGCGGCGTCGCGGAGGTTGTTGAGCGCAGCCCGCAGCGGTTCGGCCAGTCGCTGGGCCCGATGGTCGTTCAACGGCACCCACAGCCACAGTGCGCGCTGGCCCGGACCGATCTCAGCCAGGCTGTCGAGCGTGGCGGCACACTCGGCCGCCCAGTCCGGATACGCGTTGACGTCGACCCCGTCGAGTACGCGCTCGACGACTGCATGGGGATCGAGGCCGGCCCGGGTGCCCAGCCATAGCGACTCGCCCATCAGACCGCGCATCAGCGCCTGGTGCAGGGTGCGGATCTCGCGTTTGTGCTTGATCGGCCGGTGACCGTACGACAGGCCGGTCAGCCGCCAGCCAGCCCAGACCGCGCCGTGCCGCGACCAGATCAGGTTCCCCGACAGGGTTGAGATGGCCGACCGCATGGGTCACCTCCGGTTCGAAGTTGCCGCCAGCAGCGACTGGACGTCCGACAGCGGGCCCTCAGACCCGTGAGCGTGACGCTTCTGCGACGATTCGGCCCCACGAGCGGTCAGAACGTCACACTCACGGGGCTGGCGAGCCCGCTGGTCGTACGAGCGGGGATCGACGACGTACTTGTGACGGAGCCGGTAGGGACTGCGCAACCGGACCGGGACGCCGTCCACCCGGCCGTCCACCGGAGCGCCGAAGCATCGCACCCAGCCGGCCGCGACCAGGACGGGGTTGCGGGCGTCGTGCGGAATCCATCGGGCGGCCCATCCGACCGCGATCGGGAGGCCGAGCAGCACCAGCGCGTTCATGAAGTCGCCGAACTGACCCCACATGTCGCGGGTGAAGTACAGCGCCGCCAGGGTGCCGAACCAGGCGACTACCTGGGTCGACGTGTACGGCCCTCCGGGGAGCGGATCCCCGTTCATGCCGGCCTTGCCGATCAGGATCGGGAACCTGCGGGCATGGGTGTACCAGCGGACGACCTCGGTCTGATCGCCGGCAGGGTTCACATCGGCAGCCACTGTGTTCACCGCCGCTATCGGACGGAGAGGCCTGCGTCAGGGCTCGGCGCGCTGTCGATCTCGGCGCCGACGTTGCCCTGCAGGTCATCCATGTTGTGGACGCCGGCCAGCACGATGGCGCCCAGGATGATCGCGGCGAGGGTCGCGCCCCATGAGCCCTTCGTCCGGGCGTACACGAAGCCAACCATCCCGGCGACGAACACCCAGACCGCCAGCAGGATCAGGATCCGGAACTCCCGCAGCTTGCGCGAAGTCCAGTCGATCAGGCCGTCGTTGGGCGCCGCCTGCACCGAAGCGGCCGACTGTGAGACGTCATGGACGACCGACGTCGCCAGATGCGCCGACCATCCCGACATCCCGACCAGGTTCATCGAGCCGGCGGCCTGGCCTACCAGGTCAATAATCATTGCTCCTCCTCCACGGGTGAGCCGTCGCTCGACGACCCGCCTGCCACGCCCCCGGATCCGTCCTCGAGATGAGGGGACGCTTCGACTTCGGTGACCTCCCACCGACCGTCCCGGCCGGTCAGGACCAGCGCGTACTGGACCGTGATGCCGCTGGCGTCGGTGGTCGTACTCAGCCCGACGGCGGTCACCAACACCGCCAGGTGCTGTCCGTCGGCGGGTGTCCTCGGGGGCTCGACCCCGGCCTCGGCCTGGGTCGCGATCTGGTTGATCCGCACCTGGGCGAACGGCACCGGGACGACCGGCGCCACGTGCGTGCCCGGCGTCAGGTAGCGGGTGATGTCGTCGCCGCCCGCGAGCAGCGCGCCCATGAAGCCGGAGACGGTGCGCCAGGCCGGATGGTTCGACGACAGGTCGCTCTGGTAGCTCAGGCTCGGCGCCTCGGCCATCGTCGGTGCCGCGACCGGCGAGGGCAGCGCGATCGCCGCGAGCTGACCGGGGGCGTACTCGATCGGGACGGCGAAGAACCGGAGTACGGCCTGGTCGGAGCCGGCCGCCGTCACGGTCACCGCGACCGTCACGGACCACACGCCGCCGTCGAGTTGCTCAACGTTGGCGACGGTCGGGTTGGTCGCCCGTGGCGCGACGGTCGGGAACTCGGCGCCGTCCGGAATGTCGATCATCCCGGTCAGGAGCTTGTCGGCGTTGTCCGCGTTCGCCGACAGCCACGTCGTCACGAAGCGAGCAGCGAACTCCTCGACGGCAGCCTGCTCACCGCGGGTGTCGGCCACGGCGGTGTCGGAGGTCGGCGCCGATCCGCTCGACGCCGCTGCCAGGCCGACCACCACGCCGGCCGGGCTCAGCACCAGGGCCAGGATGAGACCGGCCGTCGCGGCCTTCGTCTTGAGGTTCGAGCCGTTGGTCCACTGGCCGACCGGCGATTCGAACTCGTCCTGGGTCGCGTGCCGAGCCGACTGCCTCCGACGCGGTGGGGGCAGCTTCGGACGGCGTGATCGCCTTGTGGGCGCGGACTCGCGGCGCAGCAGAACGGTCATGATTCGGCCTCCCCACGGCGGGTCGGCCGCTCGACCACGGCGAGGTCCGGCCGGGTCCGGTTCAGCTCGTCGACCCGGGCCAGCAGTGCCGCGACACCGCCGGTGGTCACCTGCTCGTACGCCGCCACCGCGTCCAAGGCATCCGACGCCAGGTAGGCCCGCAGCTCGCTGTAGGTCGCCGCGTCAATCGGTTGTTCGCTCAGCCGGTCGACGAGTTCGAGGACCCGATGCCAGGCATCGGCCACGACCCGCTCAGCGTCGTTCGGCGCTGGTCCCGGCTGGCCTCTCGACATCGGCATCTCCTCCGCGACGGATCGGATTCGGTCCGCTCCGCCGCTAACAGGCAGCCCGACGAGGCGGTTGTGACAGCAGCGAGTCGGTGGCCGGGGCATGGCGATCTCAGGCGACCGCACCGGCGGCGACCCGTCGAACGACGCGGGAGCAGCGCTGCCGTACCGCGGCTTCCGAGATGCCCATCTCGCCGGCGAGCTCGGCGTACGGCACCGGCCGCTCGGCCAGGTGATGGCGGGCCACCAGACGGGCGTCCTCCCGGCTGATCACATGACGACGGACCGCCGCGGCCAGCGCCTCGGTCGCCTCGACGAGCGGATCCGGCGTCGGGTCCGCGACGGCATCGAT
>Ga0081455_10002435_pt1 | contig 22194 bp, 16 predicted proteins | sample TabmetS3T2R1_FD_70207 | JGI IMG/M metagenome (GOLD analysis project Ga0081455, IMG submission 70207) | Tabebuia heterophylla rhizosphere microbial communities from the University of Puerto Rico - S3T2R1 | ecosystem: Host-associated > Plants > Roots > Rhizosphere ...
ACGACCGAGCGCATTCTCTATTACACGGGCAAGAGCCATAAGATCGGCGAAGTTCATGACGGCGCCGCCACCATGGACTGGATGGAGCAGGAGCAGGAGCGCGGCATCACGATCACGTCGGCCGCGACGACCGCGTTCTGGAACGATCACCGCATCAACATCATCGACACCCCGGGCCATGTCGACTTCACCATCGAGGTGGAGCGTAGCCTGCGCGTGCTCGACGGCGCCGTGTGCGTGCTCGATTCCAACCAGGGCGTGGAGCCGCAGACCGAGACGGTTTGGCGCCAGGGCGATAAGTACAAGGTGCCGCGCATCGTCTTCGCCAACAAGATGGACAAGGTGGGCGCGGATTTCTTCCAGTGCCTGTCCGACATCAAGACGCGTCTCGGCGCGCGCCCCGTCGCCATTCAGCTGCCGATCGGGTCGGAGAATAATTTCAAGGGCATCATCGATCTCGTCCGCATGAAGGCCGTCGTTTGGGAAGACGAGGCGCTCGGCGCCAAGTTTCACGACGAAGAAATTCCGGCAGATCTGCTCGAGCAGGCGAAAGAATATCGCCACGCCATGATCGAGGCCTCGGTCGAGCTCGATGACGACGTTATGTCGGCTTATCTCGACGGCACCGAGCCCGACGAGGCGACGCTGATCCGCCTCCTCCGCAAGGCGACCGTAAACAGCATCTTCTTTCCGGTCCTGTGCGGCTCGGCCTTCAAGAACAAGGGCGTTCAGCCGCTGCTCGACAAGGTCGTCGAGCTCCTGCCGTCACCGCTCGACCGCGGCGCCATTACCGGCATTGACTACAAGACGGGCGAGGAAGTCGTACGCAAGCCCGACGACAGCGAGCCGCTCTCGATGCTCGCCTTCAAGATCATGGACGATCCGTTCGGGCTCCTCACCTTCGCGCGCGTCTATTCCGGCCGCTTCGAGAAGGGCGCCACGCTGATGAACTCGACGCGCGAGAAGACTGAGCGCGCGGGACGGATGGTGTTGCTCCACGCGAACAATCGCGAGGAAATCAGCGAAGCCAACACGGGCGACATCGTGGCGCTGGTGGGCATGAAGGACACGCGCACGGGCGACACGCTGTGCGATCCGAACAAGGCCGTCATTCTGGAAAAGATGGAATTCCCCGACCCCGTCATCGAGATGGCGGTCGAGCCCAAGACCAAGGTCGACCAGGAGAAAATGGGCGTCGCCTTGATGAAGCTTGCAGCTGAGGATCCCTCATTCCGCGTGACGACGGATTCGGAATCCGGCCAGACCATCATCAAGGGGATGGGCGAACTGCATCTCGACATCAAGGTCGATATTCTGCGCCGCACCCACAAGGTCGAGGTCAATGTCGGCGCACCGCAGGTGGCGTTCCGCGAGAAGATCTCCAAGCGGACCGAGATCGAGTATCAGCACAAGAAGCAGTCCGGCGGCTCGGGCCAATACGCGAAGGTGAAGCTCGTGCTCGAGCCGACCGAGCCCGGCAAAGGCAACAGCTTCGAGTCCAAGATCGTCGGCGGCACGGTGCCGAAGGAATACATCCCCGGCGTCGAAAAGGGTGTGAATTCGGTGCTCAATTCCGGTCCGATCGCGGGTTTCCCGGTGGTCGATCTCCATGTGACGCTGATCGACGGCGCCTATCACGACGTGGACTCTTCGGCGCTCGCGTTCGAAATCGCCGCGCGTGCCGCGATGCGCGAGGGCTTCCAGAAGGGTACGCCGGTGCTGCTCGAGCCGATCATGAAGGTCGAAGTCGTGACACCCGAGGAATACACGGGCTCGGTGATCGGCGATCTGAACTCGCGGCGCGGTCAGATCCAGGGCCAGGACATGCGCGGAAATGCCGTGGTCATCAATGCACAAGTCCCCTTGATGAACATGTTCGGCTATGTCAATCAGCTGCGCTCGTTCAGTCAGGGCCGCGCCAGCTACACCATGCAGTTCTCTCACTATGCGCAGGTCCCGAACAACGTGGCCGAGGAGTTGCGCGCGAAGTTCGCGTCGTAAATTTTTGATACGCCGTCAGCAAGACCGTCAGTCTACGGAGATTTAAAAATGGCGAAGGGCAAGTTTGAGCGGACGAAGCCGCATGTGAACATCGGGACGATTGGTCACGTTGATCACGGGAAGACGTCGTTGACGGCGGCGATCACGAAGGTATTGGCGGAGACGGGCGGGGCGACGTTCACGGCGTACGACCAGATCGACAAGGCGCCTGAGGAGAAGGCGCGCGGGATCACGATCTCGACGAGCCATGTGGAATACGAGACGACGAACCGTCATTACGCGCATGTGGATTGCCCTGGGCACGCGGACTACGTGAAGAACATGATCACGGGGGCGGCGCAGATGGACGGCGCCATCCTGGTGGTGTCGGCGGCGGACGGCCCGATGCCGCAGACGCGCGAGCACATCCTGTTGGCGCGCCAGGTGGGCGTTCCGGCGATGGTGGTGTTCATGAACAAATGCGACCTGGTGGACGATCCGGAGCTACTGGATCTGGTCGAGCTGGAGGTGCGCGAGCTTCTGACGTCGTATGACTTCCCGGGCGACGACATCCCGGTGATCCGTGGGTCTGCGGTGTGCGCGCTTGAGGACAAGCAGAAGGAGCTTGGCCATGACGCGGTGCTGGCGCTGATGGCGGAAGTGGACAAGTACATCCCGCAGCCGGACCGCCCGATCGACAAGCCGTTCCTGATGCCGATCGAGGACGTGTTCTCGATCTCGGGCCGTGGCACGGTGGTGACGGGCCGGATCGAGCGCGGTGTTGTGAAGGTGGGCGAGGAAGTGGAGATCATCGGGATCAAGCCGACGTCGAAGACGACGGTGACGGGCGTGGAGATGTTCCGCAAGCTCTTGGATCAGGGCCAGGCGGGCGACAATGTGGGCTGCCTGCTGCGCGGCATCGACCGCGAGGGTGTGGAGCGGGGCCAGGTTCTGGCGAAGCCGGGGACGATCACGCCGCACACGAAGTTCCAGGGCGAGTGCTACATCCTGACCAAGGAGGAGGGCGGGCGTCACACGCCGTTCTTCGGAAATTATCGCCCGCAATTCTACTTCCGGACGACGGACGTGACGGGCGTGGTGACGCTGCCCGAGGGGACGGAGATGGTGATGCCGGGCGATAACGTGATGCTGTCGATCGAGCTGATCGTGCCGATCGCGATGGAAGAGCGGCTGCGCTTCGCCATCCGCGAAGGCGGCCGCACCGTCGGCTCCGGCGTCGTCGTCAAGGTCGTCGCGTAGAGGATGGGTCGATCGCTAGGAGTGTAGCTCAGCTGGTAGAGCATCGGTCTCCAAAACCGAGGGCCGGGGGTTCGAGCCCCTCCACTCCTGCCAACCCTGCCGCTGCGCGAGAGATGAAGAGAATGCCGGGCCGAGTGTTGCTGAATGGCTAGGACTGAAATGGCAAAGACGGACGTGTTGAAATCCGATGGGGAGAAGCCGGAACGAGCCAAGATCGGTCCGTTGAAATTCTTCCAGCAGGTCCGTCAGGAAGTCTCGAAGGTCACGTGGCCGACCCGCAAGGAGACGGTGATCACGACGATCATGGTGTTCGTGATGGTTCTTCTGGCGGCGGCGTTCTTTTTTCTGGTCGACACCGGGCTCGGCTTCATCGTGAGGCTTGGACTCGGGATCGGCAAATAGGCGCGCCGTCAGGGCCGGCGCACAGGTGAAAGCAAAAGAAGATGGCGCATCGCTGGTACATCGTGCACGCCTATTCGAACTTCGAGAAGAAGGTCGCCGAATCCATTCGCGACGGGGCCGTCGCCAAGGGCCTGGTCGACAAGATCTCCGAGGTTCTCGTGCCGACCGAAGAGGTGGTCGAGGTCCGGCGCGGCCAGAAGATCAATGCCGAGCGGAAATTCTTCCCCGGCTATGTGCTGGTGAAGATGGAGCTCGATGACGAGACGTTTCATTTGATCAAGCAGACGCCCAAGGTCACGGGCTTTCTGGGTCAGGGCTCGAAGCCCATGCCGGTCAGCGACGTCGAAGTCGACCGCATCATGAATCAGGTGAAGGAGGGCATCGAGCGTCCGAAGCCTTCGATCACCTTCGAGATCGGCGAGCAGGTGCGCGTGAGCGACGGACCGTTCGCCTCCTTCAACGGGCTCGTCGAGGACATCGACGAGGAACGTGCGCGGCTCAAGGTGGCCGTGTCGATTTTCGGCCGGCCGACGCCGGTCGAGCTTGAGTACAACCAAGTCGAGAAAATGTAGCTCGGCTAATGAGTGGAGTCCCCTCTCCCCACCTTTTGCGGCTTTTCCGCAAAAGCGGACAAATTGGGAGAGGGCTAGGGTGAGGGGGGCGGATGGGCTCGGTGCCTGTAGTGCCCCCTCACCCCAACCCTTTCCCCGATGGGGAGAGGGAGTACGCCTCACCCTGAGGCGCCGCCGAAGGTGGCCTTGAAGGGTGATGCACTTGTGAAAACGTCGTGGAAGGTCAGCCAGGACCGCACCACGGCCCTCAAACTGAGGAGGGTTTGACATGGCAAAGAAAGTCATCGGCTTCGTGAAGCTGCAGGTGCCGGCGGGGTCCGCCAATCCGTCGCCGCCGATCGGCCCCGCGCTGGGTCAGCGCGGTCTCAACATCATGGAGTTCTGCAAGGGCTTCAACGCGCGCACCCAGGACATGGAAAAGGGCATGCCCTTGCCCGTGATCATCACGGTGTTCCAGGACAAGTCGTTCACCTTCGAGATCAAGACGCCGCCCGCGTCCTACTTTCTCAAGAAGGCGGCCGGCATCGATGCGGGGTCCAAGACGCCGGGCCGGGAAAAGAAGGGCAGCGTCACGATGGCCCAGATCCGCGAGATCGCGAAACAGAAGATGAAGGATCTGAACGCGAACGACGTCGAGGCTGCGGCCAAGATGATCGTGGGCTCTGCCCGCTCGATGGGTCTCGAGGTGAAGGAGTAGGGGGCATGGCAAAGATTTCCAAGCGCGTGAAGGCCGCGACGGCCTCGGTCGACCCGAAGAAGCTCTATGGTCTCGACGAGGCCGTGAAGATCCTGAAGGCGCAGCCGCCGGTGAAGTTCGATCAGACGATCGAGGTGGCGCTCAATCTGGGCGTCGATCCGCGTCATGCGGACCAGATGGTCCGCGGTGTGTGCAACCTGCCCAACGGTTCGGGTCGCTCGGTACGTGTCGCCGTGTTCGCGAAGGGTGACAAGGCGGAAGAAGCACGCAAGGCGGGCGCCGACATCGTGGGGGCTGAGGATCTGGCCGAGGCCGTGCAGAAGGGCGAGATCAATTTCGACCGCTGCATCGCGACGCCGGACATGATGACGATCGTGGGCCGGCTCGGAAAGGTGCTGGGCCCGCGCGGGCTCATGCCCAATCCGCGTGTCGGGACCGTGACCAACGACGTCGTCGCTGCGATCAAGGGTGCCAAAGGCGGTCAGGTCGAGTTCCGCGTCGAGAAGGCGGGCATCGTCCAGGCCGGGGTGGGCAAGCTTTCGTTCGGCGAAACCCAGCTCGTCGAGAACATTCGTGCGCTGATCGACGCGGTGCAGAAGGCCAAGCCCGCGGGCGCCAAGGGCACGTACATGAAGCGCATTGCAGTGAGCTCGACCATGGGGCCGGGTATCAAGATCGAGCCGTCGACAGTGAGCGGCGGCGCTGCGTAACGAGTTTCCCGCGCATGTCGCGCGGGGAGGAGAGGCGAACGTGTTCGCCTCTCACCTGTCCGAGACTGCTGGTGCGCCCGAGAGGAAACTCGAAGGCGCTTAATCCGGGGAGATCCGGGCCCGCATGAGACGGGGTCAGGGCATTGATGGAGCGACGTCGACCCTTCCTTCGTGAAGGAGCGCCGCGCCGTTCGTGCCGAACGCCCTGGGACAGTTTTTGAACGCCGCCGGTTGGCGGCTAGGTCCTTAAGGGCGGCCGGCAGGTTCAGGCGGCCGCGCAGTCGAGAGGAGCATAGGTGGAGAAAGCACAGAAAGTCGCGGTGGTCGAAGACCTCAGCGGCATCTTCAGATCGGCAAGTGTCGTCGTGGTCTCGCACTACGTCGGCCTGACGGTCGCGGAGATGACAACGCTTAGGAGCCGGATGAGAGAGTCCGGCGCGAACCTTCGCGTCATCAAAAATCGTTTGGCCAAGCGCGCCCTGGACGGCGCGCCTTGCGCCGGTCTGAGCGGGCTGTTCACGGGCCCGACCGCATTGGCGTGGAGCGCCGATCCGGTCGCCGCCCCGCGCGTGCTCACGAAATACGCCAAGGAGAACGAGAAATTCGTGATCCTGGGCGGGGCTATGGGCGCTTCGATCCTCGATCCCGAGGCGGTCAAGGCGCTCGCCGAACTGCCGTCGCTGGACGAGCTGCGCGCTCGCCTCGTCGGCATGATCAGCACGCCCGCCAGACGTATCGCAACGCTCATGCAGGCGCCGGGCGGTCAGCTCGCGCGCGTGCTCGCGGCCTATGCCGACAAGGGCCCAGATGGGTCGCGGGACGCCGCTTAACCAATCAACGTCATTGAAAATTTCGAGGAGTGTCACCAAATGTCGAAGCTGGAAAAAATCGTCGAAGATCTGTCCGCCCTCACCGTTCTGGAAGCTGCCGAGCTCTCGAAGCTTCTGGAAGAGAAGTGGGGCGTCTCGGCTGCGGCCCCTGTGGCCGTTGCCGCCGTCGGCGGCGGTGCAGCCGCTGCCGCCGCCCCGGTCGAAGAGCAGACCGAATTCTCGGTCATGCTGATGGCCGCGGGCGACAAGAAGATCAACGTCATCAAGGAAGTCCGCGCCGTTACGGGTCTCGGGCTGAAGGAAGCGAAGGATCTGGTCGAAGCCGCGCCCAAGGAAGTGAAGGGCGGCGTTTCCAAGGAAGAAGCCGCGTCCATCAAGGCGAAGCTCGAAGAGGCTGGCGCCAAGGTCGAGGTGAAGTAACTGCGTGCCCGGCGTCCTCATCCTTCGAGGCCCGTCTTTCGGCGGAGCACCTCGGGGTGAGGACGCCTTTTACTCTGCCCTTATCTTGAGACGCTCGGCGTAACGAGCCTCGAGGGACGAGGGAACCCGGTTTAAAGCGACGCGAGGCAAATCGATGGCGCAGTCTTCCACCGCACGGAAGCGAGTTCGCAAGTTCTTCGGAAAAATTCGGGAAGTGGCGACGATGCCGAACCTCATCGAGGTTCAACGCACGTCCTATGAGCAGTTCCTGCAGGCTGAGGTCAACCCCGCGACCCGCGAGGACCGCGGCCTTCAGAGCGTGTTCGCCTCGATCTTCCCGATCTCGGATTTTTCGGAGACCGCGACGCTCGAATTCGTCCGCTATGAATTCGAGGAGCCGAAATACGACGTCGACGAGTGCCGCCAGCGCGGCATGACCTATGCGGCGCCGCTCAAGGTGACATTGCGGCTCATCGTGTTCGAGGTCGACGAGACCACCGGCGCGAAGTCCGTCAAGGACATCAAGGAGCAGGACGTCTATATGGGCGACATGCCGTTCATGACCATGAACGGCACCTTCGTCGTCAATGGCACCGAGCGCGTCATCGTTTCACAGATGCATCGCTCGCCGGGCGTTTTCTTCGATCACGACAAGGGCAAGACCCATTCGAGCGGCAAGCTCCTCTTCGCCGCCCGCGTCATTCCCTATCGCGGCTCGTGGCTCGACTTCGAGTTCGACGCGAAGGACCTCGTGCATGTCCGCATCGACCGTCGCCGCAAGCTGCCGGCGACGACGCTGCTCTATGCGCTGGGCCTGACCGGCGAGGAGATCCTCGCCAACTTTTATCGCCGCGTCGATTTCGAGAAGGACGGCGAGGGCTGGCGCACGCCGTTCGACCCCGAGCGTCTCCGTGGCGTGAAGCCGATGTTCGATCTCGTCAATGCCGACACGGACGAGGTCGCGGTGGAAGCCGGCCGCAAGATGACGCCCCGACTCGCACGCAAGCTGCAGGAAGAGGGCCTGAAGGCGCTCAAGGTGCAGGGCGCCGAGCTGGTCGGCCGCTATGTCGCGCTCGACATGGTCAATGAAGAGACGGGCGAGATCTATGTCGAGGCAGGCGAGGAGCTTACGCCCGCCAATCTCCAGACGCTCGAGAAGGAAGGCTTCGACACGATCCCGACGCTTGACATCGATCATGTCAACATCGGCGGCTATATGCGCAACACCATGATCGTGGACAAGAATCAGACCCGCGAGCAGGCGTTGATCGACATTTATCGCGTCATGCGTCCGGGCGAGCCGCCGACGCTCGAGACGGCGGAGGCTCTCTTCCAGGGCCTGTTCTTCGATCCCGAGCGCTATGACCTGTCCTCGGTCGGCCGGGTGAAGATGAACATGCGGCTTGGCCTCGAAGCCGAGGACACGGTGCGCATTCTCCGCAGGGACGACATCCTCGCGGTGCTGAAGACGCTCGTCGACTTGCGCGACGGGCGCGGCGAAGTTGACGACATCGACCATCTCGGCAATCGGCGCGTGCGCTCGGTCGGCGAGCTCATGGAGAACCAGTATCGCGTGGGCCTGCTGCGCATGGAGCGCGCGATCAAGGAGCGCATGAGCTCGGTCGAGATCGACAACGTCATGCCCCATGATCTCATCAATGCGAAGCCGGCGGCGGCGGCGGTGCGCGAGTTCTTCGGCTCGTCCCAGCTGTCGCAGTTCATGGACCAGACGAACCCGCTGTCCGAGATCACCCACAAGCGGCGTCTCTCGGCGCTCGGGCCGGGCGGTCTGACGCGCGAGCGCGCGGGCTTCGAGGTGCGCGACGTGCACCCGACCCATTACGGCCGCATCTGCCCGATCGAGACGCCGGAAGGACCGAATATCGGTCTCATCAACTCGCTTGCGACCTTCGCCCGCGTGAACAAATACGGCTTCATCGAGAGCCCCTACCGCAAGGTGAGCCACGGCCGTGTGACGGGCGAGGTGATCTATCTTTCCGCGATGGAAGAGGGCAAATACACGATCGCCCAGGCCAATGCCGAGCTGGATGCGAAGGGGCATTTCAAGTCGGATCTCGTCCAATGCCGCAAGGCGGGCGATTTCCTGATGATCCCGCCGGATCAGGTCGACTTCGCCGACGTGTCGCCGAAGCAGCTCGTGTCGGTTGCGGCAGCGCTCATCCCGTTCCTCGAGAACGATGACGCCAACCGTGCGCTCATGGGCTCGAACATGCAGCGCCAGGCCGTGCCGCTCATCCAGGCCGAAGCGCCGCTGGTCGGCACCGGCATGGAGGAAACAGTCGCACGGGATTCCGGTGCGGCGATCGCCGCCCGGCGGGCCGGAGTCGTCGACCAGGTCGATGCGACCCGCATCGTCATCCGCGCCACCGAGGAGGCCGATCCGACGCGTTCGCGCGTCGACATCCACAACCTGCTCAAGTTCCAGCGCTCCAACCAGTCGACTTGCATCAACCAGCGCCCGCTCGTGCGTGTGGGCGATGTGGTGAAGGCCGGAGATGTGGTGGCGGATGGGCCGTCGACGGAATATGGCGAGCTTGCACTCGGCCGCAACGTCCTCGTCGCGTTCATGCCCTGGAACGGCTACAACTTCGAGGACTCGATCCTCATCTCCGAGCGCATCGTCCGTGACGACGTGTTTACTTCGATCCACATCGAGGAGTTCGAGGTCATGGCCCGGGATACGAAGCTCGGGCCGGAGGAAATCACGCGCGACATTCCGAACGTCGGCGAGGAGGCCCTCAAGAATCTCGACGAGGTCGGCATCGTCTATATCGGCGCCGAGGTTCAGCCGGGCGATATCCTGGTCGGCAAGATCACGCCGAAGGGCGAAAGCCCGATGACGCCGGAAGAGAAGCTCCTGCGCGCGATCTTCGGCGAGAAGGCGTCGGACGTGCGCGACACGTCGCTTCGCCTGCCGCCGGGCGTGTCCGGCACGGTGGTCGAAGTGCGCGTGTTCAATCGTCACGGCGTCGACAAGGACGAGCGCGCCATGGCGATCGAGCGCGAAGAGATCCAGCGCCTCGGCAAGGATCATGACGACGAGCTCGCGATCCTCGAGCGCACGATCTATGGTCATCTCGAAGAGCTTCTGCTCCACAAGACGGCAGCCGGCGGCCCGAAGAACCTGGCGCCGGAGACCAAGATCACGCAAGGCGTTCTCGAGCACTACTCGAAGGGCCAGTGGTGGCAGATCTCGCTCAAGAACGAAAAGGCGATGAGCGAGATCGAGGCGCTGAAGAAGCAGTTCGACGAAGGCAAGGAGCGCTTGAAGAAGCGGTTCCAAGACAAAGTCGACAAGCTTCAGCGCGGTGACGAACTGCCGCCGGGCGTCATGAAGATGGTCAAGGTGTTCGTCGCGGTGAAGCGCAAGCTGCAACCGGGCGACAAGATGGCCGGCCGTCACGGCAACAAGGGCGTCATCTCGAAGATCGCTCCGATCGAGGACATGCCGTTCCTCGAGGACGGCACCTATGTGGACATCGTGCTCAATCCGCTGGGTGTGCCGAGCCGCATGAATGTCGGCCAGATCCTGGAGACGCATCTGGGCTGGGCCTGCGCCGGTCTCGGCGGTCAGATCCGCTCGATGCTGGAAGAGGTGCAGAGCTCGAACAAGGCCAAGGCGCTGAAGGCGAAGCTCGGCCACATCTATGGCGACGACAAGGCGCTCGCCAAAATGTCCGACGAGGAAGTGGTGGAGTTCGGCCAGACGCTGACCCATGGCGTGCCCATCGCCACGCCGGTCTTCGATGGCGCCGCCGAAAAGGACATCGTCGAGATGCTGGAGCAGGCTGGCCTGCATTCCTCCGGGCAGGTGACGCTGTCCGACGGGCGCACGGGCGAGACCTTCAAGCGCAAGGTCACGGTCGGCTACATCTACATGCTGAAGCTGCACCATCTGGTGGACGACAAGATCCATGCCCGGTCCATCGGCCCATACAGCCTCGTGACCCAGCAGCCGCTGGGCGGCAAGGCGCAGTTCGGCGGCCAGCGCTTCGGCGAAATGGAGGTCTGGGCGCTCGAGGCTTACGGTGCAGCGTACACGCTGCAGGAAATGCTCACCGTCAAGTCGGACGACGTGGCCGGCCGCACGAAAGTCTACGAATCCATCGTGCGCGGAGACGACACGTTCGAGGCGGGCATTCCGGAAAGCTTCAACGTGCTCGTGAAAGAAATGCGTTCGCTCGGCCTGAATGTCGAGCTCGTGAACGAGTAGAGATCGATTTGGCGTCGAACGCGATCATTTCTGCGACGGGAGGCCGGCAAGTTTTCGCCGGCTCCCGTTCGCGCTGCTAGGAGAATAGCTCCATGAACCAAGAGGTCATGAACCTTTTCAATCCGATGGCTCCGGCTCAAACGTTTGACCGGATCCGGATTTCGCTTGCGAGCCCCGAAAAGATTCTGTCCTGGTCTTATGGCGAGATCAAAAAGCCTGAGACGATCAACTACCGGACCTTCAAGCCGGAGCGTGACGGGTTGTTTTGCGCCCGGATCTTCGGACCGATCAAGGATTACGAGTGCTTGTGCGGCAAATACAAGCGCATGAAGTATCGCGGCATCGTCTGCGAGAAGTGCGGTGTCGAGGTGACGCTGTCGAAGGTCCGGCGCGAGCGCATGGGTCACATCGAGCTTGCCGCGCCGGTTGCTCACATCTGGTTCCTCAAGTCTTTGCCGTCGCGCATCGGCCTCATGCTCGACATGACGCTGAAGGATCTCGAGCGCATTCTCTATTTCGAGAACTATGTCGTGATGGAGCCGGGCTTGACGCCCCTGAAGCAGTTCCAGCTCCTGAGCGAGGAGGAATATCTCCGCGCGCAAGAAGAGTATGGCGACGACAGCTTCACGGCCGGCATTGGCGCCGAGGCCATCCGCGAGCTGTTGAAGGGTATCGACCTTCAGCGCGAGCGCGAGAATATCCGCATTGAGATCTCCGAAACGACGTCGGAGCTCAAGCCCAAGAAGCTCATCAAGCGACTGAAGCTGATCGAGGCGTTTCTGGAATCGGGCAATCGTCCGGAGTGGATGATCCTGACCGTCGTGCCGGTCATCCCGCCGGAGCTGCGGCCTCTCGTTCCGCTCGACGGTGGCCGCTTCGCCACGTCGGATTTGAACGATCTCTATCGCCGCGTCATCAACCGCAATAACCGCCTGAAGCGGCTGATCGAGCTGCGCGCCCCGGACATCATCATCCGCAACGAAAAGCGGATGCTGCAGGAGTCCGTGGACGCTCTGTTCGACAACGGCCGGCGCGGCCGCGTCATCACGGGCGCCAACAAGCGCCCGCTCAAGTCGCTCGCGGACATGCTGAAGGGCAAGCAGGGCCGGTTCCGTCAGAACCTGCTCGGCAAGCGCGTCGACTATTCCGGCCGCTCGGTCATCGTGGTCGGCCCGGAGCTCAAGCTTCATCAATGCGGCCTGCCGAAAAAGATGGCGCTCGAGCTGTTCAAGCCGTTCATCTACTCCCGCCTTGATGCGAAGGGCTTGGCTGCCACGGTCAAGCAGGCGAAGAAACTCGTCGAGAAAGAGCGTCCGGAGGTGTGGGACGTGCTTGAGGAGGTCATCCGCGAGCATCCGGTGTTGCTCAACCGCGCGCCAACCTTGCATCGCCTGGGCATCCAGGCGTTCGAGCCGACCCTGATCGAGGGCAAGGCCATCCAGCTGCATCCGCTCGTCTGCGCGGCGTTCAACGCCGACTTCGACGGCGACCAGATGGCGGTCCATGTGCCGCTCTCGCTCGAAGCCCAGCTCGAAGCGCGCGTGCTCATGATGTCGACCAACAACATCCTGAGCCCTGCCAACGGCAAGCCGATCATCGTGCCTTCGCAGGACATCGTGCTGGGTCTCTACTACGTCACCATCCAGAAGGATGGCGAGCCGGGCGAAGGCATGGCGTTCTCCAGCTTGGGAGAAATTGAGCATGCGCTGGCGACCGGCTTGGTGAGCCTGCATGCCAAGATTCATGCGCGCTATCATGGCGTCGATGCCGACAACAAGAAGACGATCGTTCGCGTCGAGACGACGCCGGGCCGCATGCTCCTCGCCGAGATCCTGCCGCGTCACCCGAATGTGCCGTTCTCATTGATCAACCGGCTGCTCACCAAGAAGGAGATCAGCCAGGTCATTGACGTCATCTATCGTCACTGCGGCCAGAAGGAGACCGTGCTGTTCTGCGACCGCATCATGGCGCTGGGCTTCGCTCAAGCGTTCAAGGCGGGCATCTCCTTCGGCAAGGACGACATGGTCATTCCGAAGAACAAGGAAAAGCTCGTCGACGAGACCAACACGCTGGTCAAGGAGTACGAACAGCAATACATCGACGGTCTGATCACCCAGGGCGAGAAGTACAACAAGGTGGTCGATGCCTGGTCGAAGTGCACCGAGCGCGTCGCCGATGAGATGATGCGTGAGATCTCGGCCACGGGCGTCGATCAGAAGACGGGCTTGCTCCGGGATGTGAACTCGATCTACATGATGTCGCATTCCGGAGCGCGTGGTTCGCCGGCCCAGATGAAGCAGCTCGCCGGCATGCGCGGCCTGATGGCGAAGCCGAGCGGAGAGATCATCGAGACGCCGATCATCTCGAATTTCCGCGAAGGCCTGTCGGTGCTCGAGTACTTCAACTCGACCCACGGCGCGCGGAAGGGCTTGGCCGACACCGCGCTCAAGACGGCAAACTCGGGTTATCTGACACGGCGTCTCGTTGACGTCGCGCAGGACTCGATCGTCAACGAGCTGGATTGCGGCACGCATGAAGGCATCACGGTCGGCGCGGTCATCGAAGGCGGCGAGATCGTGAGCCCGCTCGGTGAACGCGTGCTCGGCCGCACCACGGCCGAGGACGTGGTCGATCCCGCCACCGACAAGGTGCTCATCCCTTACAACGAAGAGATCACCGAGGAAGGTGTGGAGATCGTCGAGCGCGCCGGCGTCCAAACGATCAAGATCCGCTCCGTGCTCACCTGCGCGACGCGGAACGGCACCTGCGCCAAATGCTACGGTCGCGATCTCGCGCGCGGCACGCCGGTGAATGTCGGCGAGGCGGTTGGCGTCATTGCGGCGCAATCGATCGGCGAGCCGGGCACGCAGCTCACCATGCGCACGTTCCACATCGGCGGAACGGCGCAGGTCGCTGACCAGTCCTTCATCGAGGCGAGCCATGACGGCATCGTCAAGATCAACAACCGCAACGTTGTGAAGGACTCTGATGGTCATCTGATCGTCATGGGTCGTAACACCCAGATCGTGATCGTGGATCAGGAGGGGCGTGAGCGCGCCACTCACAAGCTGATCTACGGATCGCGGCTCCGGGTCGATGAGGGTCAGAAGGTGCTGCGCGGCCAGCGTCTCAGCGAATGGGATCCCTACACGATCCCGATCGTGAGCGAGCGGGAAGGCAACGCCAAGTTCGAGGATCTGGTCGAAGGCGTCTCCATCAAGGAAGTGGCCGATGAGGCCACAGGCATCTCGAACAAGACCGTAATCGACTGGCGCGCGTCCGCGCGCGGCAGCGATCTGCGTCCGGCGGTGGTGATCGTCGATGCCAAGGGCAAGCCTGTTCGCCTGCCCAATGGCAATGAAGCGCGCTACCTGCTTTCAGTCGATGCCATTCTGTCAGTCGACGATGGCGTTCACGTGAAGGCGGGCGACGTCATTGCGCGTATTCCGACCGAAGGTGCCAAGACCCGCGACATCACGGGCGGTCTGCCGCGCGTGGCGGAGCTGTTCGAGGCGCGGCGTCCGAAGGATCACGCGATCATCGCCGAGGTCGGTGGAACCGTCGAGTTCGGCAAGGACTACAAGAACAAGCGCCGCATCATCGTCCGTCCCGCGGACGGCGATCCGGTCGAGTATATGATCCCGAAGGGCAAGCATGTCTCGGTGCAGGAAGGCGACGTCATCGAGAAGGGTGAGTACATTCTCGACGGCAATCCTGCGCCGCACGACATCCTGCGCATCAACGGCGTGGAGCAGCTGGCGGCCTATCTCGTCAACGAGATTCAGGACGTCTACCGGCTCCAGGGCGTGCGCATCAACGACAAGCACATCGAGGTGATCGTCCGCCAGATGCTGCAGAAGATCGAGATCGAGGATGGCGGCGACACGACCTATCTGCCGGGCGAGCAGCTCGACTGGGTCGAGTTCGAGCAGATCAACGAGAAGCTGCGTGACGAGGGCCGCAAGGAGGTCGTGGGCAAGCCGGTTCTGCTCGGCATCACGAAAGCGAGCCTCCAGACGCGGTCCTTCATCTCGGCGGCCTCGTTCCAGGAGACCACCCGCGTCCTCACCGATGCGGCGGTCCATGGCAAGAGCGACGAGCTCATCGGTCTCAAGGAGAACGTCATTGTCGGCCGGCTCATTCCGGCCGGCACGGGCGGCATGATGAACCGCTTCAAGGCCGTGGCGGCCGATCGCGACAAGGTCGTGCTGGCCCAGCGTGAAGCACAGGAGGCCGCTGCAAGCGCGGCGCTCCCCGCGCCGGACACAACGACGGCGGCGTAAGCCTGCTCGTCACCAAATCGTTCTGTTCGGAAACGGGCGCTTCGGCGCCCGTTTCTGTTTGTGTCACGTGAACGATCAATACGCGAAGGCTCGCGTTGATGTAAGCTGCGCTCCGCCTCAGGGGGGAGGGCGTCATGAATATGCAGGGCGGGCTTTTCGCGACCATCGCCTCGGCGATTGCTGTGCTCTTCTCGGGCTACAGCCTGTGGGACACGTCCCTTGCGCAATCGGACCTGACGGTGTTCGTCCCGCCGGTCATCTACTATGCGGGGCATGAGCAGAACTCGAACATCGAGGCTCTGCGCGTGCCGGTGACGATTGCAAATGACGGTGCCCAGACAGGTACCGTGCTCTCGCTCACGCTGACCGTCACGGACAAGGCTGGGCGCGTGAAGCGCTTCTACAGCGCGAGCGTCGTGCCGCCTGCCGGCACGCCGGTGCCGTTCTCGCCGATCGTGTTGTCGGGCCATTCGAGCGCGAGTCTGATTTTACTCTTCTACACGCGGGGCGCCGCGGAAAAGGTCGAGCAGATCGTCCAGGCGCCGGGCGTCTACGCCTTCAAGCTCGCGCTGGACGAAGCGCAGCGCCAGAGCAAAGGGGTGCTCGCGCTCATTCCCGGCGCCCAGGCCACCACTCTTTCATTCGAGCGGGAGCTGCCGGCCTTCGATGCCCGCGCGGACATGGCGCTTTACGCGCCGGACTGGCACACCACGGTGAGCGGACAGCCGCAATAGCGCCAGGCCTTCCAAAGGTGTCTCGCAATTGTCTCCAGCGGCAGGCGAGCGCGAGCGACCTTTGACTTGCCGATGGAAAGTGCTCTCAATGCCGGGACAGGCATAAGCAACACCGGAGGCCCCAATGACAAAGTCGTTCCGTGTCGGTGTCGTCATTCCCCAGCTCGAGATCGAGCACGACGCCATCGCCATCAAGGATTTCGGTCAGGCCTTGGAAGGGCTCGGATACGATTACATCGCCGCCTCGGATCACATCGTCGGTGCGGATTCGACCAAGCGCCCGGGCTGGCAGGGGCTCTACGATCACACGAGTTCTTTCCACGAACCGCTGGTGCTGTTCAGCTACCTGGCAGGCGTCACGCGGACGCTGAAGTTCACCGCCGCCGTCATTGTTCTGCCGCAGCGGCAGACGGTGCTCGTCGCCAAGCAGGCTGCCAATCTCGATATCTTCAGCCAGGGGCGGTTGGATCTCGGGGTCGGCGTAGGCTGGAACGCCGTCGAGTTCGAAGCGTTGGGTGTTCCGTTTTCACGGCGGGGCGCACGGATCGAGGATCAGATCCAGTTGCTCCGCCGGCTCTGGACAGCGCCGACGCTAAGCGCCGACACGCCTTATCACAAGATCACGGATGCCGGCCTCAATCCGCTCCCGATTCAACGCCCGATTCCCATTTGGCTTGGCGGCGCGGTAGACGCCGCTGTTGATCGTGCCGCGCGGATCAGCGATGGGTGGATTTGCTTCGCCTTATCCGACCAGGCGGCGGAGGTGACCGCGGGCTTTCGCGACCGTGTAAAGAAGGCCGGCCGGGATCCCAAAGCCGTCAAGATCGAGAACGTCTCGATGGTCGGTTCGACCATGGGGGCCAAGCCCCGTTCACTGGAACAGGCCGCGATGGATGCCGAGCTCTGGCGGAAGGCCGGCGCCGATGGCGTGATGTTCGATACCATGCGCATGGGGCTGAAAGGCGGCAAGGGGCACATCGACGTGCTGCGCAAGATCGCGGAGAACCTCAAACTGAAAGGCTGAACGCCATGGCGCCCTCAAAATTTCGCGTTGGGGCCGTATTTCCCCAGATGGAAATCGAAAGTGATGCGGTGGTCATCCGTGATTTCGCGCAAGCCGTCGAGGAGATGGGCTTCACCCATCTCGTTGCCTATGATCATGTCATCGGCGCTCGCGTCGCGAGCCCCGGCAGCCCTTTCAGCGTCGAGAGTCCCTTTCATGAGCCGCTCGTGCTGTTCAGTTACCTCGCGGCAGCGACACGAGCGCTCGCGTTCATGTCGGCAGTGGTCATTCTGCCGCAACGCCAGACCGTCCTGTTCGCTAAGCAGGCCGCCAATCTGGACATCTTCTGCAGCGGGCGACTTCAACTCGGCGTTGGGGTCGGCTGGAATGAGATCGAATACGAGGCCCTCGGCGTTCCCTTCGAAAAGCGCGGCGCCCGGCTTGAGGACCAATTGAGATTGCTGAGGCGACTTTGGACCGAGCCTACCCTTAGCGAGACGACGGCGTTCCACAAGATTACGGATGCAGGCTTGAATCCGCTGCCGCTTCAGCGGCCGATCCCGCTCTGGATTGGGGGCAATACCGAGCTGGCCATGAACCGTGCCGCCCGCCTGGGCGACGGTTGGATCCCTTTCGTGCCGGTGCGGGAAGCCCCGGACGTGGTCGGCCGGTTCCGAGAGGCGGTGAAAAACGCCGGGCGGGATCCCGCCAAAATCGGCTTCGAAAACATCATCAATGTGGGCGCCATGCCCGGCATGGGCGAGCGGCGTGACGCGGATGCCGCAGCGCGCGACGTCGAAAGCTGGAGGGACGCGGGCTCAAACGGGGTTTGCATCGATACGATGTTCATGGGCTCCCGGAAAGCCGAACAGCATCTCACCGTGCTGCACCGCATCGCCGAGCGTCTTAAACTCAAAGGATAAGGAAAACCGCATGGCTCATTCCAAATTTCGCGTCGGCGTCGTGTTTCCTCAGACGGAGATCGAGCCGGACGCCAAGGTCATCGGCGATTACGCCCAGGCGGTCGAGCAGATGGGCTACAGCCATCTCATCGGCTACGACCATGTCGTGGGAGCAGGGCTCTCCACGCGGCCGGATTTCACGGGCTACTACAACGAGAACCATAGCTTCCACGAGCCCATGGTTCTGTTCGGCTACCTTGCGGGGCTGACGAAAACGATCGAGCTCATGTCGGCGGTGTTCATCCTGTCCCAACGACAAACGGTTCTGTTCGCCAAGCAGGCAGCCAACGTCGACATCTTCTGCGGCGGCAGACTTAAGCTCGGCGTTGGTGTGGGCTGGAACGAGATCGAGTATGAGGCGCTGGGCGTGCCCTTCGAAGGGCGCGGGGCGCGTCTCGACGACCAGATGCAGCTCCTGCGGCGGCTTTGGACCGAGCCCACGCTGAGCGAGAGCAGCCGGTTTCATAAGATCACCGATGCCGGTCTCAACCCGCTGCCCATTCAGCGGCCGATCCCGCTCTGGGTCGGCGGGCTGTCCGAGCAGGCGGCCAACCGGGCGGCGCGCCTGGGCGATGGCTGGGTTCCGGTCTTTCCGTCGAACATGGCCGAACAGGCGGCCGAGATGCTCCATGACGCCCTGAAAAAAGCCGGGCGGCATCGGCGTGACGTCGCGTTCGAGAACATCTGCTTCCTCGGGACGCGGCCCGGCATGCATGGCGGGGCCGGCACCGTCGAAGGCGCGGTCCACGATGTGGAGGTCTGGAAGAAGGTTGGCGCCGACGGGGTTGCCATCGACACCATGTATCTCGGCCACACAAAGGCCGACCAGCACCTCGATTTCCTGCGGCGCTTGGCTGAAACCTTGAAGCTCAAGTCCTAAGCGGACAGGTCGATCAGCTCGACCAGATCCGGCGCGATGGGCTCGCCCAGAAACAGCGAGCCCACCCTGATGAAGCGCTCGGGGGCGTCGGTCACGAGAAAGCGCGCCGTGCCCGGCCCATCGCCTGGATCGCTCCCGATCAAATGGGCGACCCGGGCTGCCGTCGTGGCTGCGGAGTCCACGATCGTCACCTCGGGTCCGACAACCTCCTGGATGACGCCCTTGAGAACGGGGAAATGCGTGCAGCCCAGGATCAGGGTGTCTGGCCGGTCGCGACCGGAAAAAAGCTGGGAGAGGTAGCGTTCCGCGGCGCTCCGGGCGACCGCATCCTCGGTCCAGCCCTCCTCGGCGAGCGCCACGAACAGAGCGCAAGCTTGTTGGGTCACCCGCACGGTCGGGGCGAGGGTGCGCACGGCTCGCTCATAGGCGCCGCCGCGGACCGTGCTCTCGGTGGCGATGACCGCGATATGGCCGGTGCGGGAGACGGCAACGCCCGCGGCGGCACCTGGCTCGACGACGCCGACCACGGGAAGGGGCGCGAAAGCTTCCGCAAGCGGGCCGATCGCGACCGCCGAGGCGGTGTTGCAGGCGACGACCAGAAGCTTGATCTCGTGCATCCCCAAAGCGCCCGCCGCCTGGAGCGCGTAGCGGGTAACGGTGTCAGGACTCTTGGTGCCATAAGGCAGGCGGGCCGTGTCGCCGAGATAAACGAACTGCTCATGGGGCAGGGCCGCCTTCAAAGCCCGCAGCACGGTCAATCCGCCGGTTCCGGAATCGAACACCCCGATCGCGCGCCCGTTTCGGCTCATGGAAACCCCTCGATGTGAGCGCTCAGAAGGGCCGCGTCATGCGGCCAAATCATGACGGAAGGACTTCGCATCATTGGGATTTTCCTTACCCGTACCGCTTGACCCAGCAAGACTCGGTAAGTATGGTGCGCGCTCCTTGAGTGGCAGGTCGTAGGCACGGCGTGCGCCTAAACACTGCCTAAGGTTCAAACGACGGATAGACCGGGACCGAGCGGGTTTGCGAGGGTTCCGTTGAGCGAGGCGGGCGCGGGGCGGAGATCCCCAACGCTCGTGCCTCGCAATTTGGTTCGCCGGGAGCTTTCGGGTGCAAGCCTCGGGTGCTCTGGCTTGAAGGTTTGGGATATAGGGATTTCGGATGCCGACGATCAACCAGCTGCTCGCCAATCCGCGTGAGCCCCGGCTGAAGCGCAACAAGGTGCCGCATCTTAAGGGATGCCCGCAGAAGCGCGGCGTGTGCACGCGCGTCTACACGACGACGCCGAAGAAGCCGAACTCGGCGCTTCGGAAAGTCGCGAAGGTGCGTCTCACCAACGGCTTCGAAGTCATCGGCTACATCCCGGGCGAAGGTCACAACCTTCAAGAGCACTCGGTCGTCATGATCCGCGGCGGCCGCGTGAAGGATCTCCCCGGTGTGCGCTACCACATCCTCCGCGGCGTGCTCGACACCCAAGGCGTCAAGGATCGTCGGCAACGCCGGTCCAAATACGGCGCCAAGCGGCCGAAGTAAGGAGCACGACCATGTCCCGCCGTCACCGCGCAGAGCCCCGCGAAGTCAATCCCGATCCCAAGTTCGGCGACCTCGTCATTTCCAAGTTCATGAACTCGCTGATGTATGCCGGCAAGAAGTCGGTTGCCGAAGGTATTGTCTATGGCGCTTTCGACATCATCGCGAAGAAGACGCGCCAGGAGCCCGTGAAGGTCTTTCACGAGGCGATGGACAATGTGAAGCCGATGATCGAGGTGCGCTCTCGCCGCGTCGGCGGCGCGACCTATCAGGTGCCCGTCGAAGTTCGCACGGAGCGCCGCCAGGCCCTCGCCATTCGCTGGATCATCACCGCGGCCCGCGCGCGCCGCGAGCCCACCATGACCGAACGCCTGTCGGCGGAGCTCATGGATGCGGCGAACAAGAACGGCTCGGCCGTCAAGAAGCGCGAAGACACGCACCGGATGGCGGAAGCCAACCGCGCCTTCTCTCATTACCGCTGGTAACCCACGCGTTCCTCTACAAGGTTTACGTCCATGGCCCGCCAAACCCCGCTCGAGCGCTACCGCAATATCGGCATCATGGCCCATATTGACGCCGGTAAGACGACGACGACAGAGCGCATTCTCTATTACACGGGCAAGAGCCATAAGATCGGCGAAGTTCATGACGGCGCCGCCACCATGGACTGGATGGAGCAGGAGCAGGAGCGCGGCATCACGATCACGTCCGCGGCGACGACCGCGTTCTGGAACGATCACCGCATCAACATCATCGACACCCCCGGCCATGTCGACTTCACCATCGAGGTGGAGCGCAGCTTGCGCGTGCTCGACGGCGCGGTGTGCGTGCTCGATTCCAACCAGGGTGTGGAGCCGCAGACCGAGACGGTGTGGCGCCAAGGCGACAAGTACAAGGTCCCGCGCATCGTCTTCGCCAACAAGATGGACAAGGTGGGTGCGGACTTCTTCCAGTGCCTGTCCGACATCAAGACCCGTCTCGGCGCGCGCCCCGTTGCCATTCAGCTGCCCATCGGATCGGAGAACAATTTCAAGGGCATCATCGATCTCGTCCGTATGAAGGCGGTCGTTTGGGAAGACGAGGCGCTCGGCGCCAAGTTCCACGACGCAGAGATTCCGGCTGATCTGCTCGAGCAAGCGAAAGAATATCGCCATGCCATGATCGAGGCGGCGGTCGAACTCGATGACGACGTCATGTCGGCCTATCTCGACGGTACGGAGCCCGACGAGGCGACGCTGATCCGTCTGCTGCGCAAGGCGACCGTGAACAGCATTTTCTTCCCGGTCCTGTGTGGCTCAGCGTTCAAGAACAAGGGCGTTCAGCCGCTGCTCGATAAGGTTGTAGAGCTCCTGCCGTCGCCGCTCGATCGCGGCGCCATCACCGGCATCGACTACAAGACCGGCGCAGAGGTCGTGCGCAAGCCCGAAGACAGCGAGCCGCTCTCCATGCTCGCCTTCAAGATCATGGACGATCCGTTTGGGTTGCTCACCTTCGCACGCGTTTACTCCGGCCGCTTCGAGAAGGGCGCCACGCTCATGAACTCGACGCGCGAGAAGACCGAGCGCGCGGGACGCATGGTGCTGCTCCACGCGAACAATCGCGAGGAAATCAGCGAAGCCAACACAGGCGACATCGTGGCGCTCGTCGGCATGAAGGACACGCGCACGGGCGACACGCTGTGCGATCCCAACAAG
>Ga0081455_10002436_pt1 | contig 22190 bp, 17 predicted proteins | sample TabmetS3T2R1_FD_70207 | JGI IMG/M metagenome (GOLD analysis project Ga0081455, IMG submission 70207) | Tabebuia heterophylla rhizosphere microbial communities from the University of Puerto Rico - S3T2R1 | ecosystem: Host-associated > Plants > Roots > Rhizosphere ...
TGGCATTGAGCGCCCACCGCTCCGTCTTGCACGGACGTGGTGCCGAAGCTGGCCGGCGTCGGCAAGTCGCTGAACCTTCGCCAGAAGCCGAGAGAGCGAGCGTTCGCGCGCCTGTAGTCACGACGCCCGGCTCACGGCTTACGAGGAGCAGGTCTGTGGGGCCAGCAGATAGCCCACGAAGCCCGTTAGGGAGCCTCGGAACCGAAGCGTTGCCTTTTGCCCAAGCGCGACGCGCCTCTAAAGGCGCGAGACTCGATGTCGCCAGATTCCCCAGGAAGCGAGACTCATCCCAGCGAACCCGACCAGGTAGCCACCGAGCGCCGTGCTCGGGGGCGCGCCCGCGATTAGCGCAATCCCGAGCGCGAGGGCAAGGGCAAAGCTCACGAGCAGCCACAAACCGACGAGGGCGAAGAGGAGCTTCACTCTGCGGGCAACGCGCCGCAGTTTGTGAGCCGCAGCATGAACGCCTGCGGGCAGGTCCTCCCAGGCCAGAGGGAGCCCCTGCATCGCCGTGTCGAGGTCACCCCGTGAGCGCGCTCGCAGCGTGACCTCGACTCGATCCGACAGCTCGCCTGCAGAGAGACGGCCGGCTACGAAGTGACGCCGGAGCGCCGCAGTAGCCAGTTCCCGGTCACGATCGCCGATACGCACTGCCGACACCCATCCTAGTCCACGCTCAACCCGCAACACGCAGGGCGACGACGGCCGCCGCATCGGCTATCTGGCTCAAGACACGCATGTTGATGTTCGCGAAGGTGTCGCAGGACTGGTGGTAGCAGGCGTCGTACGGCCGGCCCGCGGTTCCGCCGAAGAGGCGAGCCGGCGTGGACGAGGCTCGAGAGCCCCGTGCTCCCGGGGCCGTTGGGTCACCCGCGTCACGGTCGACCCGGACAACGCCAAGGTGGCGTGGGCGACCTTCTCGGGCTGGCGCTCGGGTGAGACGACGTCATCCGTCACCCGTCGAAGCCGAAGTGGCTCTTCATCGCCACCGACGTCGGCGTCTACCGGACGACGAACCTCGGCAAACGTGGCTCAAGGTGGGAGACAACGTGCCACTCGTGCCGATCAACGACATCGACCTGCCCGCCGGCTACGGGTCGCGCCCCGCCCGCGACCGCACACGGCGGGGCCTGCGATCACGGCGACGCCCGGCGGCTGGACAGCGTCGTCTCTGAACGCCGGCCTCGGGAGCCCGCGCGACTCGAGGCCACCCAGAGACGCAGCTTCACCTCGGTATGGTCGAGATCGAAGCGTCGGAGGTATCCGCGTCGCTGAAGCCGGAGGACGAGCGCCGGCGGGACTCCCAGCCGTTCTCCGATCGCTTTGGGATCGCTCGTCACGAGAGCGACGCGGCGATTCGTCGGCTTGGGCTCGCCAGTCGTCACCACAGGTCAGTTGCCGGCCGCATCCTGCTTCGCAGCCAGCTGAGCCGCAGGCGGCGGCGCTTGGGCCTGTTCTCTGCCTTCGCCAGGCGAGCCAGGCCATCTAGCTCAGCCTCGCGAATTCGTTGCGTTTGGCGCTCACGCGCGAGTGTGGACCTGGTCTCGGGGATGTAGTCGAGCATGCCGTTCCTCCTTTCGGTTGCCATGCCGGGCATGGAACAGCCCAAGCGTCTGGCGCAGCTCGTGCGCGGCCAGGTTCCTGGCGAGCGCGCTGGCGGCGCGAGCGGGCGGCGTGCGTCGAGCGTCTTGTGCTGCATCGCCGAGAACGCTCGCCTCGGCGCGTTGCAGAACCGTTGCACTGCTCGCGAGCCCTCAAGCGCCGACGAGAGATTCCTTCCGCTCAGCGCCGGAGGCTCACCGCACGGCTGACCGAGACCGCGTTTCCGACCGGATCCTCGCCGGTAAGCGCCACTCGGACGTTCCGTGCTCCGGCGGGTGGACGGATGCGCAGCGTCATCGAGACGGCTCCCGTCCCCGCCGTGCCGACCTTCCGCGCGAGCTCGATCCCGCGGTGGACGGTGGCCACCCGCAGCGTGTACGAGACCGGGTGGTCCGTGACGTCGTCGCGGAGGGCGAGTCTGAGCTTCAGCGCGTAGGCGCCCGCCGGGCGACGGAGCTTCGTCGCCGTCGCGCTCGAGAAGTTGATCGTCGGCGCGACCGCATCATGGTCGACTGTGCCCTGGAGCGCGCTCCGCCAGGTCACTACAGACCCCCAGTCGGAGATTTCCTGGCTCAGCAGCTCTCGCTCCAGTGATCCCCTTCCTCGGAGGCCTGCGTAGTCCCCGCTTCCGGCGAGGATGTGCCAAGTGCTGTTCCACCGAGGCTCGGTCCACGGCATCGGCGCGATTGAGACGGTCAGGCTGCCGGTGCCGTCGTCGCACGTGAACCGCCACGTGGGCCCTCCACCGTGGGCAACGGGGCCTTCCCAATCGAACGTTCCCGTCGCGCAGAAGGGTGCTCGGGACCTGAACGTCCCCTCACTCTTGCTCTCGAGGATCACGTCGTCCTCCCATCGCGTCGTGTCTCGTGCTTCGAGGGTGAGTTCGAATGCGCTCGCTGCGGCCGTGCGGGCGGGGGCGGCGGGCGCCATCGCTGCGCCGACACCGATCACGCTGGCGAGGGCCAGCGCCAGGGCCGCCGTCCACCTCGACGATCTGCCGTACAAGGTCATCTCTCGCTCCTTTTCCAGCTCGGATTGTCCGACGAAAGAACGCTCGCCTCGGCGCGTTGCAAAGCGGTTGCACCGCTCGCGAGCCCCCTACACGCACCGACGAGACCGTCGTCAGGACCGAGATGGAGCAGACATGCCCCGGGCTTCCTCGATTACCTCCTCGAGGCTCAGCCGGCGGCCGCGCTCGAGCTCGCGCTCGATCGCCTCCTCCCCCAGGTTCTCGCGTATGGCCTCGAGCGCTGCGGAACGTGCAGCGACGTCTGCGGGGAAGGGAATCCAGCTGCCGGGCGTTCGCCTCAGCCGATCGGCAGCTCCGAGCAACCGTGCGGCATGAGCCGGGTCGCCCCACGATGAGGCGGCGAGTGCTAGCCCATTGCAGCAAAGCACGCCCGCCACCCCGAACCCGAGCGAACGCACGTGTTCCAGCGCCTCGACGAGCTGATCCCGCGCGTCTTCCTGTCGGCCCTCGAGAGCGGCAGCCATCCCGAGGCGCCCCAGCGCGAGCAATGTGACCTCGGGGTCGTCGATCGTCCTGGCGAGCGCCAGCGCCCGATCTCCGGCCTCCCGGGTCTCCGAGTACCGTCCGCCGTGAAGAGCGGCGTCGGCGAAGATGAACAGCGCCATCGCCTCGAGCCTGGGGCTCTCGGCTCTCCGACCGACGGCGGCCGACTCCTCACACAGAGCCCGGGCACGGGAGAAGTCGCCGGCCTGCCCGGCGAGGGTGACGAGGACGTTGAGCCCTATTACGACGGCAACAGGATTATCGGCGTGGCGCCCGAGTGCGACGCCGTTTTCGGCAAGCCGCTGCGCTCGCGCAAAGTCGCCCGCGAACCGGGCGAACAGCGCCGCTCCAGCCGAAGCTTCGGCGCGAAGTGGTTCCGCGTCTCGCGCGGGCAGCGCCATGGCCTGTTCGAGCCACTCGAGACCCAGGCGGCCGTAGCCCCGAATGATCCAGTACCAGCGAAGTGCGACCGCGAGCGGCAGAGCCAGCTCATTCGACGCCCCCAGGGCCCACTGCAGTGCGGCGTGCAGGTTGTCACGCTCGCGATCGAAGAGCGCGAGCCCCTCCCGCTGCTTCTCCCACGAGAACCTGATCCAGTCCGGCTGCGCCTGATTCGCGACCGCGAGGAAGTGCGCGGCATGCGCGCGTCGGACGTCCTCGCCGCGTCCTGACTCCTCGAGCCGCCCGGCGGCGTACTCCCGGATCGTCTCCAGGAGCCGGTACCTGGTCACACCGTTCTGTTCCTCGGCAACGACGAGCGAAGACTCGACGAGGCGCCCAAGCTGTTCCAGCGCCCGAGTGTCATCTCCATCGAGGCACACCGCCGCGACCGAGCCCAGCGTGAAGCCCCCGGCAAAGACGGAGAGCCGGCCGAGCAGCTCTCGCTCCGCTTCGGAGAGAAGCTCATAGCTCCAGTCGATCGTCGCTCGGAGCGTCTGGTGCCGCGGATCGGCGACTCGCCGCGACGAGCGAAGGTACTGGAAACGATCGCCGAGGAGGCCGGCGATCTCGTCGACCGAGAGCACCCTCGCCCGCGCCGCCGCCAGCTCGATCGCAAGCGGCAATCCGTCGAGCTCGCGACAGATGCGTCCAACCGTCTGGAGCCCTTCCCGGTCGGCGGTCAGATCTCGACGAGCCGCGCGCCCGCGCTCGAGGAAGAGCCGGACGGATGCGAACTGCTCGACCTCGTCGGCCGACACATCTTCCGACGGGGTGTCCAGCGGCTCGAGCGCGTTGTCGAGCTCACCCGAGGTTCCCAGCGCAACTCGGCTCGTCGCGAGCAGTCGAACGTCGGCGCACGCGCGGAGGACCTCGTTCGTGAACGCGGCGCAGGCCTCGGCGAGGTGCTCGCAGTTGTCGAGGACGAGCAGACACTCCGTTGCGCGCAGGTAGTCGAGGAGCCCGTCGAGGGGAGTGACGTCTGGCCGATCGGCAACTCCGAGTGTGCGGGCAACTGCAGCCGGCACGAGCGCTGGATCCGTCACCGGCATCAAGTCGACGAGCCAGACGCCACCGGGCCACGTCCCGACCTGGCGCGCCGCGGCCTCCAGTGCCAGCCTCGTCTTGCCCGCGCCGCCCATGCCGGTCAGCGTGATCAGCCGCTGCTCGCGCAAAAGCCGCTCGAGGTCCGCGAGCTCGCGTTCACGGCCGATGAAGCTCGTCACCGCCGCCGGAAGGTTGTGCCGCGCCTCGACCACCGGCGCGGCGGGCACCTCCTGGCGCAGCACGGCGCGCTCGACGGCCCGGAGCTCCTCGCTCGGCTCCAGCCCAAGCTCTTCGCTCAGGAGCGCGCGTGCCCTTCGGTAGGCGGCGAGTGCGTCCGCCTGGCGCTCACTTCGGTAGAGGGCGATCACCAGCTGTCGCCAGAGCCGTTCGCGCAGCGGCTGCTCCGAAACGAGCCGCTCGAGCTCGGGAACGAGCTCCGCGTGGCGTCCCAGAGCGAGGTAGGCCTCGATTCGCTCCTCCCGACAGGCGAGGCGGAGCTCGTCGAGGCGCGCGGCCTCGAGTGCCAGGACGCCGCCGTCGGCCACGTCGCAGAGTGCCGGCCCTCGCCAGAGCGCGAGCGCCGCCTCCAGGCGATCGGCGGCGAGCCCGGCCGCGCCCCGCGCGAGAGCCTCTCGCCCCTCCCGCAGGAGGAGCTCGAACCGCTTCCCATCGACCTCGTCGGCCTCGACGTCGAGGGCGTAACCGGGCGGGCGGGCGGTGATCGTGTTCTCACCGAGTGCGGACCGCAAGCGAGAGACGTAGGCGCGCAGCGTGGTCGCGGCGCCGCGCGGAGACGTGCCGTGCCAGAGCTCGTCGATCAATCGGTCACCGGAAACGGGACGGCCCTCCTCGAGCAGGAGCAGAGCGAGCAGAGCGCGCTGCCGTGGACCGCCTAGCCGGAGCGGCTCCCCATTCCGCAAGGCTTCCACTGGGCCGAGCACGCGGAAGTCGATCGAGCTCGCCACCGCCCCATCAATTGTCGCATGTGCCGCCGCCTCAAGACTCCGCGGCTCGGCGACTGGGTGTGAGCCGCCGCAGCGCGTGGCCCAGTGCGGGCACGAGGCCGCGCGGGAAGAAGAGCATGACGACGATCAGGATCACGGCGAAGACTCCGAGGGAGAACACCTGTGGCGCCTGGTCGGGAACGTCAACACCGAGCAGGCTCGGTCGCGTCCCCAGGTCGCTCAGCTCGTACTCCAGCCACGTGATCGCGACCGCGCCGACGACGGCGCCGTAGATGGAGCCGGGGCCGCCGACTGCGACCATGACGACGAACTGAAAGCTCAGGATGACGCCGAACGCCTCCGGGGAGAGGAAGCCGAACAGGAAGACGTACAGGGCGCCGGCGAGGCCCGCGAGCCCGGCGGAGAGGACGAACACGCGCAGTTTGTAGGCGGAGACGTGAATCCCCGCCGCCGCGGCGCCACGCTCGCTCGACGCGATCTCACGCAGCGCCCGGCCCGCCCGAGAGCCGACGAGGTTCGACGCGACGAGGAGCGTGACGAGCACGAGCACCCACGTGACCGCGGCATGCCGCGGGGTGCCTCCGGTTACGTCGCTGATCCGCCAGCCGAACACCTCGAGGGGCTCGACGACGCTGAGGCCGGGGTCATCGCCACCGGTGAAGCCGGATTGTGCGTAGAGCGCGGCCAGCAGGATCAGATTCAGCGCGAGTGTTGCGAAAGCGAGGTAGTGGCCGCGCAGACGGAGGAGAGGCACGCCGATCAGCGCTGCAACGACGCCGGTGACGAGAGGTGCCGCGATCACGGCCAGGGCCGGATCGATGCCGGCCTCGGGATCGATCAGCCGATCGTCAGGGTCGAGTCCCACCGTGAGGATGCCGGCGGTGTACGCGCCGATGGCATAGAAGGCTCCGTGGCCGAGCGAGATCTGGCCCGCGAATCCCATCAGCAGCGACAGCCCGATCGCGACGATCGCGTAGAGGCCCATGAGCGTGTAGAGCGAGCGGTCGCCCGGCCCGAGCCAGTAGCCCAACCAGACGGCGAACACTGTCGCCGCGAGCAGCGCGGCGGACCTGGCGATTGCCGGACGGCGGCCGGTCACTCGTGGACCTCGTGCCGCGAGCGCCAGCCAATCAGGACGAGCATGATCACAAGCGCGGCCGCGAGCTCGTACTGTCGCGCCTGATCCCCGATGCCCGGGATCGCGTCCCCGTAGCCAACGACCAGTTGCTCGGCGACGCCGAGCGTGAGCCCGCCGAGGTAGGCGAGCCGGATGCTGACGAGTCCGCCGAACGCAGCGGCGGCGAATCCGTTGAGCACGATTCGGAGCTCCGAATCCCACCTCACCGGATCGACCGGAGTCATGAGCACCCAGCCGAGCGCCGCCAGCGCCGCCGCGACGGCGAAAGCGATCGCGGCGACGGCCCGCGGGTCGATGCCGACGAGCTCCGCCACTCGCCGCGAGTCACCAGACGCCACGAGCGCCTGCCCGGCGATCGTCCGCTGCAAGCCCAGGGCGAGCAGCACAGACGAGGCGAGCGTGACTCCCGCGACGGCGACGTGCTGTGGCTGCACGAGCACGCCCCCGAGTTCCCAAGCATGCGCGGAGATCGCAGCGTACGTGTGTGTCTCGTCGCCGAACGCGAGCAGGCTCAGCGCCGAGATCAGGAGCGCGAAGCCGAGCGTGATGATCAGGCTCGCGACCGATGTCGTCCGACGGCGGAACCCGACGGCGACGAAGCCGACGATCGATCCGACGAGGCCGACGATGAGGACAACGACGAGCCCCGCAACGACGCCGGGCAGATCGTCGACGAGCGCGACCATGAAGAGCCCACCGAGAACTGCAAAGGCGCCTTGCGCGATGTTGACGATCCCGGTGGTGCGGAAGACGAGGACCAGGCCGATTCCGACGAGGGCGAACGCCGAGCCGGTCGAGAGACCGATGACGACGAGTTGGAGAAGCTCTGTCACCGGTCGAGCTCCGCATCGGTGACCGTCGGCCCGCCGAGGTAGACGCTCCGTACGTCCGCGTTCCGCCGCAGCTCCTCGCTCGATCCGGCCAGCACGAGCCGCCCCGCCTCCAGCACGTAGGCGCGCGTGCAGAGCTCGAAGGCGAGCGCCGCGTTCTGCTCGACGAGTAGCAGGGTGACGCCCTCCTCGTCGCTCAGCCGGAACAGAAACTCGGTCAGGCTCTGTACGACGAGCGGGCCAAGCCCGAGAGACAGCTCGTCCACGGCGAGCAGCCGAGGCTCTGCCATCAACGCCCGCCCGATGGCGACCATCTGTTGCTCGCCGCCCGACGTTTGTCCCGCGGGCCGATCGCGGAGCTCGCTCAGCCTCGGCATCAGCGAGTAGACGCGCTCGAGCCGCTCCGCGATCTCGCCACGTCGGCCGAGGTAGCGCAGGGTCGCGCTGACGAGCTCGCGGCGGAATTCGCGTCCATACGCGCCGAGCAAGAGGTTCGTCTCGACCTGGAGCGTGGGGAAGACCTGGCGCCCCTCGGGGACCTGCGTCAGTCCTGCGCGAACGATCTCACCGGGTTTCCGTCCCGTCAGATCTCGCCCGTCCACGCGCACTCGTCCGGCGGCGGGCTTAACCAGACCGCAAACCGCGTTCAGGAGCGACGACTTGCCCGCGCCGTTCGGCCCGATCAGCGCGACGCGCTCACCATGCGCCACCGAGACCGAGACCCCGTCCACCGCCACCGCCTGTCCGTACTGGACGACAAGACCGTCGACGTCGAGGAAGGGGGTCACAGCTCGGCAGTCCTCCCCAGGTAGGCGCCCATCACGCGCTCGTCGTCGCGCACCTCCGCCGGTGTGCCGTCAGCGATCAGCCGGCCACGGTCGAGGACGAGTAAGCGGTCGGCGACGGAGCCGACGAACTGCATGTCGTGCTCGATCAGAAGCACCGTCAGCCCCCTCTGTCGGAGACGCAGCAAGGCGGCCGCGAGTCGTTGCTTCTCGACTGCTCGGAGTCCGGCGGCCGGCTCGTCGAGCAGCAGGACGGACGGCCGCTGCGCGACCGCCCGCGCGACGGCCAGCAGCCGCAGTTGGCCTAGCGCGAGGGTGTCGGCGCGGTCGAGCGAACGCGCGGCCAGCCCGACCAGCGCGAGCGCGCGATCTGCCTCTTCGCGAATGCGCTGCTCCTCGCGTCGCTGCCACGGTGGTCGAAGGACACCGCCGAGAAAGCCTGTGCGCGTCCAGGCGTGGCAGCCGACCATGGTGCTCGACCGCACGTCGAGAGCCGGAGCTCGAAGCACCTGGAACACGGTTGCCAGCCCCGCCTTGGCCCGGCGATGAGTCGGCCAACGCGTCACCTCCTGCGCACCGAGGAAGACGCGGCCATCGTCGGTGGCGAGCGTGCCGGCGATGCCGTAGACGAGCGTGGACTTACCGGCGCCGTTCGGCCCGATCAGGCATGTGAGCGTCCCGGGCGTAAGCGCGAACGAGACGGCCTCGACTGCCCGTACGGCGCCGTAACTCCTCGAGATCGAGTCGACGCTGAGCGCCGGCGCCGCACGCTCGGCCATCGCCACCGAATCTAAGTCGTCCGCCGACGACTCCCCAACCCCCCGTTGGTCTGGTCCGTAACGGCAGCCTTGGTCTCGCCTCCCGAGCGTGCAATGCTGATGGCCTTGCGGCGCCGAGCGACAACGTTTGGCCTATCGCTGGGCGTGATCTGCCTGGCTGCTCTGCCCGCAGGCACAGTCAGCGCAGCTTCGCGTGCGCCGATCGAGATCGGGATGGTCGCCCCGCTGACCGGCCCGTTCAGCACGGTCGGCACCGGCAACCGCGACGGTGCCGAGGCGGCGGTACGCGAGCTCAACCGCCGGGGCGGCGTGCGCGGTCGGCGCGTCGTCCTGCGGCTCCATAACGACGCGTCGACTCCGACGCAGGGTGTGATCCGCATGCACGAGCTCGTCGCAGATCGGGGCGTCGTCGGGATGCTCGGCTCCGGAAGCGCAGGAACCGCGCTTGCGTCGGCCGAGATCGCGACGCGGGTTGGACTGCCGTACCTCACGATGGCGCCGATCCATTCGCTCGTCTATCCACCGCGGCCATACGTCTACGCGCCGGGACATACGGCTCGGATCGTCGCGTACAAGACCGCCGCCTACCTGCGCGCCTCGGGCGTGAAGCGAATCGCGCTGTTGCGCAGCGGGACCGCCGTGGGAGCCGAGGGTGCTGCGGTCGTGAAGGAGCTCGCGCGACGCTACGGGTTCACAATCTCGTTGGAACGCGTGTTTCCGGCTACTCCGCCGACGACGTTCGCGGCAGATCTCATCGAGATCAAGAACTCCGATGCCCAGGTCGCCTGGGTGTGGGCCGTCGACGACGCTGCCATCACGATCACGAAGGAGGCCCGGCAGCTCCGGCTGCGACAGCGGCTCGTGTACAGCCACGGTATCGCGACACCCCGCTACTTCGGACCCGCGTGCCCGGATTCGAACGACGTGACTTTTCCGTCGGCATGGTCGCTCGTCCCTCGCCTCCTCCCGGACTCAAATCCGTCGAAGCAGCTGGCCCTGAAGGTCGACCGGCTCGCCGGCGGGAAAGCGAACGGGTTCTTTCGCGGCGGCTACACCGCCGTGATGATGCTCGCGCAGGCGATGCGAACGGGTGGAATGACGCGATCGACGATCAACCGGGCGCTCGAGCGCATGAAGTTCGTCGGCGCGGACGGCATCCATCGTTTCAGTCCTCGCAAGCATGTCAGCCTGTCGGCGAGGAGCCTGCTGATGTACCGGATCAGGAAGTGCCGGCCGACGCTCCTTCCCGGTCAGGACCTGGACGGGTAGAAACGCTCCTCCTTGGAGGTCCCTCGGGCTCGCGAGCCATGGACGCAGGCGAGCCGGCAGGAACCGGCCCTACCCCGCTAGTCGAAGGGCGACAACAGCCGCGGCATCGGCCATCTGGCTCAAGACACGCATGTTGATGTTCGCCACCGTGTCGCAGGACTGGTGGTAGCAGGCGTCGTACGGCCGGCCCGCGGTTCCGCCGAAGAGCCGGGCCAGCGTGGCCGGCTTCCGCTCGTCCGCGCCCGCAAAGAGACCGCCCACGGCGATGCCGGCGTCTGCGAACGGTGCGTGGTCCGACGAACCTTCCAGGGGTAGCTCTGCCGCGGGCTCGCGGTGGGCAGCGAAGTAGGCGCGGAACAGCTGCTCGATCCGGGCCGATCCGGGCGGCGCGTTGTTCCCGTCGTAGATGAAGCGCCCGAAGTTCCGCGATCCGACCATGTCGAAGTTGAGCACGGCCTGGAGCCGTCCGCGCTCGACCGGACTGAGCTTCTGCACGTAGGCCCTCGACCCGAGGAGCGCAAGCTCCTCGCCGCCCCAGAACGCGAAGCGGAGCCCGTACGCCGGCCGGACGCCGAGTCGGCGCGCCTGCCGCGCGATCTCGAGCACCAGGGCCGAGCCGGATCCGTTGTCGTTGATCCCGGGCCCGTTCGCGACCGAGTCCAGGTGCGCGCCGAGGAGCACCGCACCGCGACCACGCCCCGGCAGCTCGGCGATGACGTTGACCGCCCGCGCGCGTCGGGTGACTGCCGAGACGGCAAAGCTCAGCCGGACGGTCCCGGACTGCGCCGAGCGCGCGAGCTCCGACCCCAGGGCGGACGAGATGCTCAGGACCGGAATGCCGATGCCCGGCCGGATGAGCGTGGCTGCGATTGGAGCCGTGCGTCCGGGAACGCCTTCGTTGGCGACGAGGACGGCGGTCGCGCCGGCCGACTTGGCGTTCTGCGCCTTCTGCAGCGTGACGCAGGTGCCGCGGCGCAGCAGGGCAACGGCACCGCGCGGGAAACGGGCGAAGTCCGACCCCTCGCAGCCGCTCGAGGGAGATGCGGGATCGACCGGAACGAGCTGCGCGGTGGAATTCCCGCTCCCGGAATAGCGATACGTCAAGAAGTCCGGCCCCTCCCGATACTGCTTCGCGCCCGGCGCGACGAGCTCGAGGCGCGGCCGCCGAGTCTCCCGAAACAGGTCGTACGAGAACGAGTGGAGCCGCGGTCGGTAGCCGGCCGCGCGGAGCCGGCCGACCACGTAGGCAACCGACTGGTCGTAACCTCGCGTGCCGACCGCACGAGCTCCCCCGTTTCGCCGGGCAATCGCGGCCAGCGCGAGGAGGTGCGCCCGCAGCTGCTTCGGCGTCACTGCACGCGCGAGCGCTTCGGGGCCGACCGCCGCCGGCCGCGCCTGTGACTCCTCGCCGACCGCGGAGACCGCTGCCGCAACGAGCAGGACGGAGAGCCCGATCAGGACAGCGAGGCGCCTCACGTGTCTCGTACGACGGCGCGCGCAGCCGAAAGTTATCGGGCGACCACGCCGACGGCGTTCGGTCACGTTGCGCAAAGCGTCTGAAAAGTGCTACGAACGGGGTTTGTCCCACTCATGAAAGAAGGTGAGAGTGTGAGAAAGCCCCCGCACTGGGTGATCGCAGCCGCCGCGGTCGTCCTCGTCGGTTTGATCGCCGCAGGCGCATCGGCACGCCCTAGCGGGCAGGCTGGTCCGCAGGGGTCGGCGATTCAAGTCTGTGCCCTCCTTCCGGACACGAAGTCGTCGACGCGCTACACGCTGTTCGATGCTCCGTACCTGAAGGCGGCGTTCAGCAAGGCCGGAGTACCCGCGTCGGTCCTGAACGCGCTGGGCGACCCGCAGAAGCAGCGGTCGCAGGCCGAGCAGTGCTTGGCCCAGGGCGCGAAGGTCATCCTGCTCGACCAGCTCACTCCGGCTTCGGGCATCGCGATCACCAACCTCGCGGTGAGCCGCGGCGCGAAGGTGATCGACTACGACCGCCTCGTCGTCGGCAGCAAGGCGTCCTACTACGTCTCGTTCGACAACGTGCGAGTCGGCAGGCTCCAGGGCGCAGGCCTAGTGGCGGCGCTCAAGGCGAAGGGCAAGTACTCGCAGAAGCCGGTCGTCTCGGAGCTGAACGGCGACATCAAGGACAACAACGCCAAGCTGTTCAAGCAGGGCTATGACTCGGTCATCGGCCCGCTGTTCAAGAACGGCACGTTCAGAAAGGCGAAGTCCGGCGACCAGTGGACGGACTGGGATCCGATCAAGGGCCGGCGGATCTTCGACCAGATCCTCACCCGCAACGGGAACAAGGTCGACGCCTCGATCGCCGCGAACGACGGCCTCGCTGGGGCCGTCATCGCCTCGCTCAAGGCCCACGGCCTCAAGCCGATCCCGCTGACCGGCCAGGACGCGACACCCACGGGTGTCCAGTTCATCCTCGCCGGCTGGCAGAGCGGCACGGTCTACAAGTCCGTGCGCAGGGAGGCGAACGCGGCCGCCGCAGCGGCGATCGCGCTCGTCAAGGGCAGGCGTGTCCCGGGCGTGAACGGGAAGGTCAGCGGCACGCCCTCGATCCTCTTGACCCCGGTCTGGGTCACGAAGAGGAACTACAAGGTGCTCTTCAGGGACGGGTTCCTGAAGAGGAGCCAGGTGTGTGTCGGGCAGTACCGGAAGTACTGCACCTAGAACGCTGAGCGGTGGGGGCGGGCACACCGCGCGCCCCCACCCGTGTTAGAAACCGCACGTGAACGCCCAGCCGGTCCCGACGCTCGAGCTCCGCGGGATCTCGAAGAGCTTCGGCTCGGTCCAGGCGCTGGACAAGGTCGACTTCGAGGTCCGGGACGGCGAGGTCATGGCTCTCGTCGGAGACAACGGCGCCGGGAAATCCACGCTGATCAAGTGCGTCGCGGGGATCAACTCGATCGACGAGGGTCAGATCCTCTTCGACGGCAAGCCCGTGACGATCCACGGCCCGAAGGACGCGGCCAAGCTCGGTATCGAGGTCGTCTACCAGGACCTCGCGCTTGCGGACAATCTCGACGTCGTTCAGAACATGTACCTCGGGCGTGAGGAGCGCGATCTGCTGTTCCGCCTCAAGGAGGCTCCGATGGAGCAGCGGACGAGCGAAACGCTCTCGTCGCTGGCGGTGACGACGATCAACTCTGTGCGGCAGCCCGTGGCGACGCTTTCCGGCGGGCAGCGGCAGTCGGTTGCCGTCGCCCGCGCGGTCATGTGGAACAACCGCGTCGTGTTCCTCGACGAGCCCACGGCGGCCCTCGGCGTCGCGCAGACCCAGCAGGTGCTCGCGCTCGTCAAGCGGCTCGCCGAGCAGGGCCTCGCGGTCGTGATCGTCTCGCACAACCTCGTGGACATCTTCGAGGTCGCCGACCGCATCACCGTCCTGCGCCTCGGACACAACGTCGGGGTCTACGAGAAGGCGAACACCACCCAACAGGAGATCGTGCAGGCGATCACGGCCGGACGAGCCAAACCGGCCGAAGCGGGCGCCGCGTCGTGAGCACCGCTGCGCCGGCCGAGGTCGAGGCCGCCGCCGGCGGCGAGAGCCTCGGCGAGCTCGTCCGCGGGCGCTGGGACGCGCTCAAGGGAGGCGACGTCGGGAACCTGCCCGTCGTCATCGGGCTGATCGGCATCACGCTCTTCTTCACGTCGAAGACCGACGTCTTCTTCAGCGCCGTCAACTTCACGAACCTGATCGGCCAGATGGCCGGAGTGACGGTGATCGCGGTCGGGGTCGTCTTCGTCCTGCTCATCGGCGAGATCGACCTCTCGATCGGCTACGTGAGCGGCGTGGCGGGGGTCGTCGTCGCCGAGCTCCAGGTGCCGGACTCGGGGCACCAGTACCCGGGGCTGATTGCGATCGCAGCCGCGATCGGAGTCGGCGCCGCGATCGGGTTGCTCCAGGGGTCGTTCGTCGCGCTCATCGGCGTGCCCTCGTTCGTCGTGACCCTCGCCGGCCTCCTCGCCTGGCAGGGCGTGATCATCCACGCGCTGGGCACGGAAGGCGTCATCGGGATCCAGGACGCCTACATCAACAACGTCGCCAACTACGTGCTCTCTGAGAACCAGGGCTGGGCGATCGCGATCGTCTTCACGGTCGGGTACGCCGCCGCGACGATCGGAACGTATGTCAATCGCCGACGCGCCGGCCTGCGCACCGGGAACGTGATCCTCGCCGTCGCCCGCGTGCTCTTCTTCGGCGGGCTCGTGTTCGCCGCCGTCGCGGTGTGCAACCACTCGCGGGGCGTTCCGCTCGTCGGGCTGATCATGCTCGCCGTCGTGGTCGTCGCCGCGTACGTCGCCGCGCGCACGCCGTTCGGCCGTCACGTCTATGCGGTCGGCGGCAACGCCGAGGCGGCGCGACGGGCAGGGATCAACGTCAAGCTGATCAAGATCATCGTCTTCATGATCTCGGGGGCGATGGCGGGGCTCGGCGGCGTCATCTTCGCCTCGCGGCTGAACTCCGTCGATCTGACGGCAGGCGGAGGCACGATCCTCCTCGACGCGATCTCTGCGGCCGTGATCGGCGGGGTGTCACTCTTCGGCGGCCGCGGCCGGGTCAGCGGCGCGCTGTTCGGAGGACTGATCATCGCCATCGTCGCGAACGGCATCGACCTCGTCGGCTACACCGATTCGGTCAAGCTGATCACGACGGGCTTGATCCTGCTGGCGGCCGTGACGCTCGACACGGTCGTCCGCCGGCGCCAGGCCGCAGTCGGGCGCTAGCCCGGGGACTTGCGCGTCGAACATACGTTCGCTTAGATCTGAAGGGTGCAGCTTGCCCTCGACGCCCTCGACCGGCTGGTCGACATGCTCGAGGAGCGCGGGTCGATGTCGGCGGTCGAGGCGGCCCGTTCGCTCTTTGCCGTGTCCTCGATCTCCGACGGCCTCGCCGGCTCGTTACTCGCCGAGGTCACCGCGGGGGACAGCCGAGTCGTCTGTACGGGCGCCGCCGTCTCGCTCGCCGGGCACCGGTCCGATCCACTGCTCGAAGAAGCCGAGCTCGTCGTGTTCGACCTGGAGACCACCGGCCTCTCGGCCGTCACCTGCCGCATCTGTGAGTTCGGCGCCGTCCGCGTTCGGGCGCTCGAGCTCGTCGATTCCTTCCAGTCGCTCGTGAATCCGGGGGTGGCGCTCCCCGAGCCGATCGCCCGCCTGACGGGGCTCCGGGAGCAGGAGCTGCGCCGCGCGCCCTCGGTCTCCAGCGTCGTCCGCCGCTTCCTCGCCTTCGCCGGAGACGAGCAGCTCGTCGCGCACAACGCCCGCTTCGACCAGCGCTTCCTCGAGCGTCAGCTGCTCGCGCTTCACGAGCGACGGTTGTCGGAACCGCCGCTCTGCACGGCCGCGCTCGCGCGCCGGCTGCTGGACGGCCGCCTCCGCCGCGTCGGCCTGGCCTCGCTCGCGCAGTTCTTCGGCGTCTCGACGCGACCCTGTCACCGAGCGCTGCCGGACGCGGAGGCGACGGCCGAGGTGCTGGTGCATCTGATCGGGCTGGCGCAGGAGCTCGGGGCGAGGCGGCTCTCCGAGCTGCGCGCGCTCGCCGCGCCGCGCAAGCGTCGCGTCTACGGCAAGCGCTCACTCGCGCGGGGCGCGCCGACTCGGCCCGGCGTCTACCTCTTTCGCGACCGCCACGACCAGGTGCTCTATGTGGGCCGTGCCCGAGATCTGCGCGCCCGGCTGCGCTCCTACTTCCGCAGCGAACGCCAGCGGCCGTCGGTCGAGGCCGCTCTGCTGGCGCTGGAACGCATCGAGTGGCGCATCCTTGGTTCCGAGCTCGAGGCTGCACTCGAAGAGCTACGGCTGATCCGCGAGCTCGGCCCGCCCGCCAACTCACGCAGCCGCAGGAAGGAGCACGGCGTGTACCTGAGGCGACGAGGCGACGAGTTCATCGTTTCCAAGAAGCCGAGCGCCCTGGGCCCGATCGGCAGCCGCCGCCGAGCCGCCCTGGCCGCCCGAGCGCTTGCTTCAAGCACCGCAGAGGAGCTCGAATGCCTGCTCGACGGCGGGCCGCTGCCGCGCCTCCGAGCACGCCTCTCGAACCTGTCCGATTGCCTTCGCTACGAGGAGGCGGCCCGGCTGCGGGATCGCATCGAGGCGCTCGAGCACGTCGTCGAGCGCCTGCGTCGGCTGGAGCACCTGCGAGCTCTGGAACGCTGCCTCGTTGCTCCGGCCACCGAGCCGGGCTGGCTGAAAGCCTTCTTCGTCTGCGGGGGCGGCGTCTGCACCGTTCGCCCGCTGCCGCCGGGAGCGGGCGCAAGGCTGGAGGTCGCGGGCGGGCTGGCGCTTTGTCGGAGTGCGCGCGAGAGTGAACGCGACCATTTGACCCCCGACCAGGCTGAGGACCTCTTCCTCCTCGATGGGTTCGTACGCCGCCCGCCGCCCGAGCTGGCGGTGCTGCCGCTCGACGCGGAGGCGATCATGGACCGGATCGCGCGGGGGCGGCTTGCAACGGCCGCGTGACCCGCAGGCGGCGGCGTCTCACCCGCAAGCGCTCGGCGACGACGTAGCTGCCGACCACGACCACTGCCGCGGCGGTCTGCGCAGCCAGGCCCTCCCAGGTCGGAAAGACGCCGAGCCAGAGCCCCGCCCAGTACGGGAGCGTCAGGCCTTCGACGGGATGCACGGGAATCCAGCCGACGACCTGGAGCGTCTGCACGGTCGACCCGACCATGACCACGAGCACCCCGAGGATGAGCACGCCGGTAACGATCAGCATGCGCTTGTGCGGCAGCTTGCGCTGGAAGGCGATTGTCAGTAGTCCGACCACGAGCACCCCGGTGAGGCCTACGAGCACGCCCAGCAGCACGTCGAGGACGCCGGCTTCGAGCACGATCGCCTGGAGAAAGAGGACCGTCTCGAACCCCTCCCGGTAGACGCTCGTGAAGCCGAGCGCCGCGAGCGCGAGCACCTGCGCGCTCACAATTCCCGTCGCCGGCGAGCGCAGGATCCGCTGCTTGCGGCTGTGCAGGCCGGCGAGGTGCTCGTTCCAGTAGACCCGGTGGTAGAACCAGTTGAGGATCAAGAGCAGCACCCCGATCGCGATCAGGGACACGACCGCCTCGAGCTTCTCTCCGTATCGCGCCAGTGAGCCGAGCACGGTCTGGGCCACGACCCACGTCAGCGCGCTCGCGGGGAGAGCGGCGAGCGCCCCGAGAAGCAGCGGACGCCGGAAGCGGCGCCGAGCCTGCACGAGCCCGGCGGCGAGCGCTGCGAGGATGAGCACCGCCTCGAGCCCCTCGCGAAACACGATGATCGCCGTGTTCGTGATCACCGCGGTCCGCGACGTCGCTCCAGAGCCCACCGCGGCCTCCGCGTCGGCCAGCGCCGCGTCGAGGCCGCTCCTCGTGTCGCTGACCGCCTCGGGCTCCGCGCGCCGCTTCACGAGCTGCGCCAGGCCCGGGTAGCCCTCCGCCCCGTACCAGAAGAAGCCCTCGACGCGGGCGAAGAGGTGCGGCGCGAGACCACGAAGCCGTTGCTCGGGGCCGAACTCGAAAACTGCGTAGGCCTCGATCCGAGCCTGCTCGGCATCCCCGTAACGGCCGGCCTGCACGGCGTGCTCGAGCCGGTTCAGCGCGACGCGGATCAGCTCGAAGTCCGCCGAGCCTTCCGCCTCACGCCAGGGCTTCGGGAAGAGGTCCTTCGCGAGGTCCTGGGCGGCGCCGGCCGTCTGCTCGACGCTCTGCGGATCGGCAACCCTGTCGCCGTGAGCAGCCGACGCGAGTGTTGCGCCGAGCTGATCGAGAAGAGCGTCGAGCCGAGCCGTGCCCCGGCGATCGCGCTGAGCGAGGGCCGGCTGGAGGTCGCCGAACGACTGCGCGGCAGCCGCGCGGAACGTGATCGCCTCCTGGATCTCGAAGTCGAGCGTGACCCGGCCGTCGTCGACGCCGCGCGCGTACTCGATCGGAACGAGTGAGAGGAAGCGCAGCACCTGTCCGGCTCGACGCGCCGCCTCCTCGTCTGCGAGCGGGGCTGCACGGAACCCTTCGAGCGACGCGTCGACCGCACGGCGGGCACGCGTGAGCCCCTTGCTCTCGGGGGCCAACGCCGATTCGACGAGCCGGTCGAATGCGGCTCCGGCGGTCCGCGAGCGAGCCCTGCCGAGATGCCTCCTCAAGGCCGGGCGCAGGATCGCGAAGTAGCCGCGAGCCAGCGCCGCCGAGCCCGCCACCTTGGTGTCGTACCCAAGCTGTTCGGCCTCGTCGAGCTGCTCGAGCGTCGAGCCCAGGACCGCCTGGTAGGTGTCGAGCAGGTCCGCCTCGATCGCGGCGACCGCCTTGGCGCGGCCACGTCGACCAGCGGAAAGGGTCTCGAGCGCGATCGTCGCATGCGTGCCCGCGCGCGTGAACCGCGTCGGCGGTCGGAACTCCCGCACCAGCAGCCAGGCCCGCGCCTCGGCGATCCGGCTCGACCGCGCAGCGGCCACGGAGCTCCGGAAGGCACCGTCGAGGATCGCCGTCCAGGCCTCCGCGCGCGCCGCGGCGAGCCCCGGACCGTCGCCGCTCCGGGCGGAGCGTGCGGCCGCCTGCAACGCCCGGTCGGCGCGCTGCGCGGACGCAGGGGCGCGGCGGCGGAGGGCGGCGAGCAGAGGCTGCGCCGACCGCGTTGCGTCGTCGGCGGCTGCCGCCGCCCGACCCCCGTCTCCCTCCAGAAGCAGCTCGTTCTGCGCAGCGGCGAGGCTGGCCTTGACCTCCGCCGCCGAGCTCCAGGGCGCGGCCGCAGCCGAAACCGGCAGGCCGAGGGCGGCCGCAACCGCGAGCAGCGGCGCGACCTGGCGCAGGCTCACTGCTCGATCGGAATCGAGAGCTCCGCGGCCAGCTGCGACACCTGCCCGGCGATCGCGGTCGCCCGGCTCTGAGCCTCGGCTCCCAGCGAGTCCGCCTGCTCGGGCGTGTAGCGACGCCCACCGCGCTCCTGCGCGTGGAGGTCGTCGACGAAGGCCTTGAGCTCGGTGAGCTCCCGCTTCGCCTGGCCGCTCTTCGCGGGATCGGCCGTCTGCGCCAGGGGCTCCACCCCGCGGTAGATCACCTCGAGGCCCGCCAGGATGTCCCTGATGTCGGAGAGCCGCGAGACGACGTTGAAGGACTCGGACGTGAACCTGGATCCACGCACGAAGCGCGACTCCTTCCACTGGCCGAAGTACTCGCTCATCGTCGGCACCATCACGACCAGAGACGTGAAGGCGTCGGACGGCGTGGGCTGCCAGGCATTCGCCGCTTTGTCGAGCGCGCCCGCCTGGCGGCGGAACTCGCCTGCCGAGGCTTCCAGGAAGCCTGCGTCGGGAAGCAGCTCCCCGAACGACGAGCGTCCGTCGCCGTTGAGATCGGCGGGAGCGCCGACGACCTCGTCGAGGTGCTCGGGCAGCGTGCCCCAGAGGGCTCCCTCGGTCAGGTTGAAGAGATTGCCGGGCTGCCTGAGGACCGTGCCGTCCGGCAGTCTGAGGTCGAACGGCACGGCGCTCTCAGGATCCTCGGAGGCGCTGGAGCCTGCGTCAATCGTCACGTCGAACTCGGAGAGCGACGGCGTGCCGGCGACGATTCCCTCGACGCGCTCGTAGTACGGGTTGCCGTCGGTCCAGACCTGCTTCAGGTCGCTGAGGAGAGACGCTGCGCGGCGGCGCTCCGCAGGCGTGACGCCGTCCTTGGCCAGCTCCGAGTAGTTAGCGGCAAGGCTCTCGAAGCGCCCGGTGAAGCTCGACAGCTGCGCCGTGTGGTCGAGCAGGAACTCCTTGACCTGGCTCAGATCGGCGCCGGTCGCAGCCTGGGTCGTCGAGGTGGTCGCCGGCGGCGCGGAGGAGCTTTCGTCGCTGCCTCCGCAGCCTGCGAGGACGGCCAGCAGCATGACTGTAAGGGTCGGCAATCGCATGATGTAAGGCGTACCTTACAAACGCCGCAGCCAGGTCGTGCGATCAACCGATCACGGGTCGCGATCAGTTGAAATCCAAACGGCTATCAGAGTCCGTACGCCTCTATGCACTCGCTCTCTCGCCTCAGGGAGGTGTTCAGATGGAACCCGGAATCGCGAGGCGTTGTGCACGGGCGCTCGTCGTCACCGGCATCGCCCTCCTGCTGACCGTCGGCGCGGCCGCCCCGGCCGCGGGCCGCCCGGCCCAGAGCCCGACGGTCGACATCCAGTCCGCTGCCGGGCTGGCTCCGGACGGGAGCTCGCTGACCGTCCAGGTGTTGGCCTCGTGCCCGGAGCGGTGGAGCGTCGTCGAGGCAGTCGTCGGCGTCTTACAGGGACAGGTCTCGGGACAGGCTTCGTTTCCGTTGACCTGCATCGGCTCGATCAGGATGTTCACAGTCACGGTGCCGGCGACCGGCGGCTCGTTCCAGCTCGGGACCGCGCAGGCAAACGCGTCGGTCCTGATCAAGCGCGGAAACACCCAGCGCGCTCAGGATGCGCAGAGCCTCGGCGTTCAGCCGACGGTCCTCGCCGAGCTCGCGGAAACCGCGCAGCTCGAGAGCGGCGGTGGAGCCGTGACGATCGCGGTCACGGTCGCGTGCCCGGTCGGCGTCAACGCCCTGGAGTCGTCCGTGAGCGTCTCGCAGCAAGGCCTCACGAGCGGCGGCGGCTCGTACCTGCCCGTCTGCGACGGCTCGCCCCACACCTTCACCGTGAGGGTGACGGCGTTCCAGGGCGTGTACCGAGTCGGTACCGCCCAGGCGCTGACGTTCGCCGTGGTCGAGCTCGGAGGAGTCGGCTTCTACGGCATCGACGACGGCTCGATCCAGATCGTGAGCTAGCGCTCCGGCCGAAGTGTGCGGCCCCGCCACCGCCCGTGTGGTGGCGGGGCCGGGCATCGTTTGGCATGGTTTGCGGCCGCAAGCTGCAGGAGGGGGAGGAACGTGCGCGAGCGAGGCGAAGGCCAGCAGCTGCGGAGGAGGATCGCCCAGTGAGACTGCGAGCTCGACGATGACGGAGGATCGAGAGCAGCGTCGACGACGCCTGCTTGCGTTCATCGGCCTGTGGTTGTTCCTCGCCGGGCTGCTCCTGGCGCTCTCATTCGTCACGGTCGTGCTGGTCGGGACGGCGATCCTGCTCCTCGTCGCGCTCGCCGCCGGGGCGTTCGTCCTGCTGCGGCGTATCCCGATGCGACGCATTCCCATGCGCTCGGCCTGGCGCACCGTCATCGAGTCGGCCGATCGCAACTACGCGCCGGGCAAGTTCACGACGTTCCGCGCGTACGAATACACGTCCGCGCCGGACGGCCAGAACCTGCATCGGAACGTGATCTTCGCCGGCGCGCGCGCGCCGGACCTGCCGTTCACCGCACTCGAATCGCAGAACCCTGAATCGCTCTGGCGCTGGATGGACCAGCAGCGCAAGCAAGGCATCGAGGTGCTCGCGATTCCGCACAACTCGAACGGCAGCGACGGCCGCATGTTCCAGCGCGTGCAGTTCGACGGGCGGCCGATGGATCGCAGCTACGCGGAGCTGCGCACGCGCAACGAGCCGCTCGCGGAGATCACGCAGATCAAGGGCACGTCCGAAACGCATCCGTCGCTGTCGCCGAACGACGAGTGGTCGGCGTTCGAGATCATGGAGACCTACATCGGCTCCGACACCAAGGTGACGAAGTTCACCGGCGGTTACGTGCGCGACGCGTTGAAGTCCGGCCTGGAGTTCCAGCAATCGCAGGGGTTCAATCCCTACCGCTTCGGCTTCGTCGGCGCCAGCGACACGCACAATGCCGCCGGTCCCTATGAAGAGAGTCGCTACTTCAGCAAGGTCGGTCTGCTCGATGGCCAGCCGGAGCAGCGCGGCTCAGTGCCGCCCGCTGGCAAGACCTGGGAGAACTACGAACCGA
>Ga0081455_10002437_pt1 | contig 22182 bp, 23 predicted proteins | sample TabmetS3T2R1_FD_70207 | JGI IMG/M metagenome (GOLD analysis project Ga0081455, IMG submission 70207) | Tabebuia heterophylla rhizosphere microbial communities from the University of Puerto Rico - S3T2R1 | ecosystem: Host-associated > Plants > Roots > Rhizosphere ...
GCCGGAGACACGTCCGTCGCCGGTGCTTGTGCTCGGCGAAACACATTTCAAGACGACGCCGGGTCGGGCGCCGGATCCGCACTGGCTGACCATTCCGCAACGCGGGCTCTATACCGGCGTGATGATTCTCGGCGCAGTCGGCACCGGAAAGACGTCGGCCTGCATGTATCCGTACGTCGATCAGCTGCTGCGCTGGCGTGCGAGCGATCCCGATCGCAAACTGGGCGGCCTGGTCCTGGAAGTCAAAGGCGACTTCTGTCGCCAGGTGAAGGGCATGCTCGCCGCGGCGGGCCGGGTCGAGGTGAGCGGGCGCGCGGTCGACATCGTCGGTACGGGCGGGGACCGGGCGCACACCGTGAACCTGTCAACGATGGCCGCCGTGGTGGTCGCCGGCTCGGGCGCCCCGGTCGTCAAGCACGGAAACCGGGCCGCGTCCTCCTCCTGCGGCGCGGCTGACCTGCTCGAACACCTCGGCGTCGTCATCGACCTGGCCGGACCGGGCGTGGCCCGCTGCGTCACCGAGGCCGGCATCGGGTTCTGCTTCGCGCCGGTCTTCCACCCCGGGATGCGGCACGCCGGCGGCGTACGCCGGGAGCTGGGCGTACCGACCGCCTTCAACTTCCTCGGCCCGCTGACCAACCCGGCCCAGCCGCCCGCCGCCGCGATCGGCTGCGCGGACGAGCGGATGGCCCCGGTGATGGCCGAGGTGATCGCGCGGCGCGGCGGCACGGCGCTGGTCTTCCGCGGCACCGACGGGCTGGACGAGCTGACCACCACCAGTACGACCGCGGTGTGGGTGGTACGCGACGGCGCGGTCACGCCGACCGTGGTGGACGCGACTGCCTTCGGCCTGCCGCCGGCCACCCCCGAAGCCCTGCGCGGCGCCGACGCCGCCTTCAACGCCAGCGTCGCCCACGCGGTCCTCGCCGGCGAGCGCGGCCCGGTCCGCGACGCGGTCCTGCTGAACGCCGCCGCCGGCATCGCCGCCTACAACGGCCTACCCGGCACCCTGCACGACGCCCTCGCCGCCGGCCTCACCGCCGCGACAACCGCCATCGACTCCGGCGCCGCCGCGAACGTACTCGACCGCTGGATCGCCACCAGCCAGTCCGCCAGGATCGACCCGGGCCCCTGAATCCGGTATGAGGAGTTCGTCACGAGGCCTTCGTTTCGTATCGTCCGATGGACCGTGCCAGGGTTGTGGCGACGAACTGGTTGAGACTTACGCCCTCGCGTGTAGCGGTTTTCACCAGATCGGCGTGCAGGCTGGACGGTACGCGAACGATGAACTTTCCTGAGTAGGTGCCGAGTGCGCGCGGCTGCGGGATGGTTCGGCCATCCTCGAGCGCGACGGAGATCCATCCGAGCATGGCGTCGCGGACGTTGGCGATAGCCTCTTCGGCGGTCGATCCCTGGCTGAGGCAGCCGGGCAGTTCCTCGATCTCGGCCACCCAGCCTCGATGGCCGTCATCGTCGACGTCTTGGACAAGCTCGATCGCGTAGGGCAGGGCGAGGTAGTCCTCAGCTTCCATTACCCATCACCTCCTCGATCGCTGTAATCGCCTTCGAGACGTAGGCCGGCAGCAGCGGATTGCGCGGATCGATAGTCAACGGGAAGCGCCGCCGAGGGTGGGTGTAGACCCAATGGTCCCCCTTTCCTTGGCGGCGGGTGAACCCGGCCTCCACCAGCAGCTTGTGCATGTCGTTGGGCGCTACGCTGCGCCGCCGTTGCTTCAGGTCAGCGACACGGCCGGCAAGATCCTGAGCCATAGTATCGCGGATAGTATCAGAGGTCTAGGATCGACTTCGACCGCGGGTGAGGATGGCTCGGGCGGTGCGGATGACGCAGCGGGGGTTAGTCGGGGTCGGCGAAGCCGATGGCGAAGGCTGCTTCGAGGTCGTGGCGGGAGTAGGCGCGGAAGGCGATGTGGGTCTCGGTGTCGAGTACGCCGGGGATCTTGTTGACGCGGCCGGCGATGACGTTGGCGATGTCCTCGAAGTCGCGGACCCGGACCAGGGCGATCAGGTCGACGTTGCCGGCCACCGAGTAGACCTCACTCACCCCGTCCACCCCGGCGATGGCCTCGGCGACCTCGGGGATGCTGTCGGTCGCGGCGGTGACCATGACGATGGCGGTGATCACGTCGGCTGACTCCTCGGCTGGGTGGATGCGCACGGCGATTCTTTGGTCTCGCAGGCATGCTAGTGGCCCGCGGCACGCCAGAATGGGAAGCATGACGCCAGACGGTGCCGGGCCGGCGTACCAACCCCCTGCCGTACCCGCCGAGGAGCCGGAGCGCACGCCCGGACGGTTGGGCCGGACCGGGCGGCGGGCCGTGATCGGCGCGGCCGTCGCGGTCGGGGCGGTGCTCGCCGCGCTGCTCGGGCAGTACCTGTTCGCGCACACGTGGACCACCCACGTCACGCGCATCGTCAACCACTCCACCTTCCACGGCTTCTGGTACGGCGGCTGGGTGGCGTTCGTGTCGGTGCTGATCGCCCTGGCGCTGGTCCGGCTGGCCTTCGTACGCCGCTTCGGCCGGGGCGTACGCATCACCACGGTGGTGCTGGCGCTGGTGGTGCTGGTGCCGGAGTGGTACACGATCGGGCTGTCGTTCTCCGATGCGAAGCCCGGCACCAACGCCGGCCGCATCCACAATGACGCGCCCGGCTACATCGGCGGGCAGTACACCGGGATGGCGCTGGGGCTGGTGGCCGCGGTCGGGTTGTTCGTGCTGCTCCGGCAGTGGCGCAAGGACCGGGCGGTGGCCAAGGAGGCGCGCGGCCCCCGCCGCCCGGGCCCGCCGCCCGGACCGACGCCGGGCTCGCCGTCGTGGAGCGCCGATCCGGGGGACTAGCGTCGGCGGTATGACGACTGCGCAGTTCGGGACCGAGACCAGCGGGCGGGGCGAGTTCGTCCGGCAGCCCAACCGGTTCGTGGGGCGGGTCAGCGCGGGCGGGTCGTCCGGGTTCCCGGTGGAGTCCGGGCGGTACCACCTGGTTGTGTCGCTGGCGTGCCCGTGGGCGCACCGGTCGGTGATCGTGCGGCGGCTGCTCGGGCTGGAGGAGCACCTGTCGCTGACGGTGGTGGACCCGATCCGGGACGAGCGGGGCTGGCGGTTCACGCTGAGCCCGGACGGGCGGGACCCGGTGTCGGGAGCGGCGTTCCTGTCCGAGTTGTACCTCGGCAGCGACCCGGCGTACGAGGGGCGGGTGACCGTGCCGGCGCTGTGGGACACCGCGACCCGGACGATGGTGAGCAACGACTACCCGCAGCTGACGCTCGACTTCGAGACCGAGTGGACCGCGTTGCATGCGCCCGGCGCGCCCGATCTGTATCCGGTGGAGTTGCGGGCGGAGATCGACGCGGTCAACGCGGTGGTGTACGCCGAGGTCAACAACGGTGTGTACCGGTGCGGGTTCGCTACCACCCAGGAGGCGTACGAGGCGGCGTACGAGACGTTGTTCGCGCGGCTGAACCGGCTGTCGGAGCGGCTGTCGGGGCAGCGGTACCTGGTGGGGGACCGGCTGACCGAGGCGGACGTACGGCTGTTCACCACGCTGGTGCGGTTCGACGCCGCGTACCACGGGCACTTCAAGTGCAACCGGCAGAAGTTGAGCGAGCTGCCGGTGCTGTGGGCGTACGCGCGGGACCTGTTCCAGACGCCCGGCTTCGGCGACACCGTCGACTTCGACCACATCAAGCGGCACTACTACGGCACGCACGAGAAGATCAACCCGACCGGGATCGTGCCCGCCGGGCCCGACCTGTCGGGGTGGAGTGCGCCCCACAACCGCGGCTGACGGGCCGCGCGGCGCGGGTAAGGCACCCCGGAGCTGGCCGGCAGGCGCGGGGCCAAGGCGGCTGGGCCGAGCGGCCCAGGCGGCGGTTGGCCGGGCGGCGATGGGCGTGGGGGCCGTGGGCCGGACGGCGGCGGGCCGGGCGGTGTGGGTCGGGCCGCCGGGGTTGCCGGCAGGGGCGGGCGGCTGGCGAGGTGGCGGTGGGGCTTGACGCTGGTTAGGGGAGGGGGGCTCGGGCGGGGCGGTGTTCGACGCGGATGTGGCGCCGGTCGGCGGTGGGGTCGGCCGGGTCGCGGCGGGTGGCGTCGACGCGGGCCAGCCAGGCTCGCCAGCGGTTGGCGCCGTGCGCGGGGCTGGCCCATTGGCCGTCGAGTTCGACCAGCCGGCTGCCGGGCTCCTCCAGCCAGCGCAGGATGCACTCGGTCTCCTCGGCGCTGGCCGCGGGCAGCGGGCCGCCGTCGGGCAGCACCGTTTCCGCGGTCTTCACCAGGGCGTCGATGTGCGGCCGCGGCGCCACCCCGTGCGGCACCCGGGCCGCCCCGACCAGCCGCCCGTGCCGGATCACCGCCAGCTCCCAGCCGCCCAGGAACGCCGGCCGCGCCGCCACCATGGTCGGGATCGCCACCAGCGCGCTCAGCCGCTGGATCCGCGCGCACGCCCCCACCAGGACGGCCAACCGGTCCCGCAGCACCGCGGCCCGCTCGTACCGCTGCTGCGCCGACAGCCGGTCGATCCTGGCCTGCACCGGCTCCACCAGCGCGCGTACGTCCCCCGCCACCGCCGCCCGGAAGGCCGCCGCGTGCGCCTCGTACTCGCGCCTGCTCTCCGCCCCGGTGCACGGCGCCCCGCACCGGCCCAGCTCGGCCAGCGCGCACGCGTTGGCCCGCGGCGTGAGCGGCAGGCGCCCGCCGCACTGGCGCAGCGGCAGCGCGTCGTACACGGCCGCGACGGCCTGCTCGGCCAGCCGCCGCGACCCGAACGGGCCCAGGTACGCCGCGCCGCCGACCGCCTCGGTGCCGGCCAGCGGCGGATCCTCACTCACCCGCGGCCGCCGGACCAGCGACAGCCGCGGGAACGGCTCCTGGGTGAGCTTGATCCACACCGCCCGCTCGGGGAAGCGGGAGCGCCGGTTGTAGCGCGGCTTGTGCTCGGCGATCATGCGCAGCTCGCGGACCTGCGCCTCCAGGTCGTGCGCGCACTCCACCGCGTCGACCCGCTCGGCCAGGCCCACCATCTCGGCCATCCGGGAGCGCGTCTCGCCCGCGGTGAAGTACTGCCGGACCCGCGCCCGCATGTCCCGGCTCTTGCCCACGTACAGCGGCCGGCCCTGCGCGTCGCGGAACAGGTAGACCCCCGGCGCGGCCGGCAGCGGCTCGGCCAGGTGCCGCTTGCGGCGCTGCTGCGGGCTCACCTGCGCGGTGAAGGTCACCAGCTCCTGGTACGACTGGACGCCCACGCCGCCGACCCGCTCCAGCAGCCCGTGCAACACGTCGACGGTGGCCCGCGCGTCGGCCAGCGCCCGGTGGATGGGCGTGGTCTGGGACCGGAACAGCCGCGCCAGCGTGCCCAGCCGCGCGTTCGGCGCCTCGTCGCGGTGCAGGATGCGGCGGGCCAGCAGCGCGGTGTCCACGACCTGGAACGCCGGCCACGCGTACCCCAGCTTGGCGCAGGCGGCCTTCAGGAAGCCGACGTCGAAGGGCGCGTTGTGCGCGACGAGCGTGGTCCCGCGGGCGAATTCCAGGAAGGCCGGCAGTGCCTCGGCCAGCCGCGGCGCCCCCACCACCATCGCGTCGGTGATCCCGGTCAGCACGGTGATGAACGCCGGGATCGCCCCGTCCGGGTTGAGCAGCGTCTGGAACTCGCCCAGCACCTCGCCGCCGCGCACCTTGACCGCGCCGATCTCGGTGATGTCGCTGGAGTCCGGCGCGCCGCCGGTGGTCTCCAGGTCGACCACGCAGAACGTGACCTCGCGCAGCGGTTCACCCAGCTCGTCGAACGAGGGCTGGACGAAGGCTGCTCGGCTCACGGGAACGACGGTAAATCCACCCTCTGACAGATTTGCCCTGACGCGCCGCAGGCTCACCCCACCGTGCGGCGTAACCGGACCGTCACGCACGCGCACCGGCGTCCCGCAGCGCTGCCGCTCCGGCGTGGCTACCCTCGATGGGGAAACCGGTCGATTCAGCTGGAGGTCCTCCCGTGCCGGATGACGCGCCGGCCCAGACCACGGGACCGGACCAGGCGGACGAGGCGATGACGCCCGCGCCCGTCCTGCCCGATCCGGTCCGGCAGCGCGTCCTCACCCTGGCCAGCGACACGCTGGGCCGGCTCGGCGCGGACGAGGTGCCCGCCTCGCTGAAGGTGGCGGCCCGGTTCACCCCCAGCAAGCGGCTGAAGCTGGCCCGCCAGGAGCTGGCCCGCGCGCTGGAGGCCGAGTCGCTGTTCCGGCTGCGGGTTGCCGAGGCGGCCGAGCACCAGCAGCCGGCCGCCGCCGAGGCCGTACGGCACGCCGAGGCGCCGGCCGCGGCCGACCCGGTGGAGCTGGCCGTGCTGGCCTACCTGCTGCGTCCCGACGGCTGGCGCACCTACCTGGAGCGGGCCGACCAGGCCCTGCGCGAGCGCGCCGAGCGATCCCGGTCGGCCGAGCGCGACGAGCTGGTCACCAAGTTGCAGACCCAGCTGGACGAGGCGCGGGAGGCGCTGCACGAGCACGCCGAGCGGGCCAGCGCCGAACACGCGCGGATGCGGGCGGAGTCGGACGGGCTGCGCAAGCAGGTACGCCAGCTCACCGGGCAGATGCGTGCGGCCGAGCGGGCCGCGGCGGCGGCGGGGGAGGAGCTGACCGCCGAGCGGCGCCGGGCGGAGGCGGCCGACGCCGCCGGGCAGGCGGAGGTACGCCGGCTGAAGGCGCGCCTGGCCGAGACCGAGACCGCCGCGGAGGGGGCCAAGCGGGTCGCCCGGGGCAACCGCAGCGCCGCCGACGCGCGGCTGTGGCTGCTGCTGGAGACGGTGACCGGCGCGGTGCAGGGGCTGCGCCGCGAGCTGGCGCTGACCCCGACCGACGAGCGCCCGGCTGACCTGGTCGAGCAGCAGGCCGCACCGTCCGGCGCGGCGCACGGGGTCATGCCGCCCGGGGACGACCCGGCGCTGCTGGACCGGTTGCTGGAGCTGCCGAACGTCCATTTGATCGTCGATGGGTACAACGTCACAAAAACCGGGTACGGCGAGCTGCCGCTTGAGCAGCAGCGGCGCCGGCTCACCAAGGGCCTGGCCGCGCTCGCGGCGCGTACGGGCGCGGAGGTGACGTGCGTGTGGGACGGCGCCGACCGGCCGCCGGTGATGCCGGCCAACCCCCGCGGCGTACGGGTCCTGTTCAGCCCGCCCGGGCAGATCGCCGACGTGCTCATCCGCCGCCTGGTGGCCGGTGAGCCGAACGGCCGGCCGGTCGTGGTGGTCTCGGCCGACAAGGAGGTCGCCGACGGGGTACGCCGCTCGGGCGCGTACCCGATCCCCGCGACCTCCCTGCTGGCCCGCCTGCGGGTCTGATCCAGAACGGCATCCGCCCAGGTCAGCCCGTGTGTCGCGGAATTGTCAGACCCCCGCCCTAGCGTTGCTGGCGTGCGGACGGGAGGAGCCGGAATGTTGATCGACTGCGATGGGTGCGCGGCCCGCGGGCCGGGGTGCCCGGACTGCGTGGTGACGGTGCTGCTCGGCGCGTCGCCGAGCCGGGTGGAGTTGGACGAGGTGGAGCGGCAGGCGCTGGCGGTGCTGGCCGACGGCGGCCTGGTGCCGCCGCTGCGGCTGGTGCTGGCGGCGCAGGACGACGCCGACCCGGCTGAGCTGGACGGACAGGGTGCCGCGGGCAGGGCCGAACGGGGCGCCGGCCGCCGCGGCGAGCGCGGTGCGCGGCCATCCGGCCGCCACCGTCACGCGGCCGGGTGACCCGTTTTGTTCCCCCAGAGGGACGAATTCTGCCCCGACCATCACCCGGGGTGTTTGTCCCGGGCACCGGTGCGCCGCTAATGTGCTCCCGATCGTTCGGATGTCTGTCACCGGGCCCCGGTGGCACTGGGCGGTCACTGCCGAATCGGCGAGGGGTCCCTGTGGCCCCCGCGGAACCGGGGAACCACCTTCCACCGGGGTGAATCGGCGCCGCACCTGACCCGGGCGGTCCGTAGGGTGTCCTTCCCACCCGAACCCGTCAGCTAACCCGGTAGGCGGTCTGTACGGAAGAAGGAGTGCCCGCCTAGTGGCGAGCAACAGGCATACCCCCCGCCTAGTACGTCTCGCTGTCGTTACGTCCCTTGCCGCGCTCACCGTCAGTGTCCTTCCGGGGACAAGCCAGGCGACGCCGGCCCAGCCGGCGGCGTCCACCCCCAAGACGGCCGCGGACGCGGCAACCAAGGTCGCCCAGCTCGCCGACCAGCTCGAAGCGCTGTCCGAGGATGTCAACGGACGCAGCATCGAGGTCAAGCGGCTGCAGGGCGTGTTCAACAAGGCCAAGGCGGCCGCGGATGCCGCGGACAAGCGGTACACCAAGCTGTCCGGGGAGGTCGCCGCGATCGTGCGGTCGACCTACATCTCGGCGCCGTTCGGCCAGTTCACCACGCTGATGACCAGCACCTCGCCGGAGGACTTCCTGAACCAGCTCGCCACGCTGGAGCGGATGTCCTCGCAGCGCGGGAAGGTCATCGCCGATGTGCTGCGTGCCAAGCAGTCGCTCGACCTGGCCCGGAACGCGGCGAAGACCGCGTACGGCAAGGCTCTGACCGAATACCAGGCAAAAGCGAAGAAGCAGCAGCAGCTCACGACCCAGATCGCCCAGTACAAGACGCTGTTCAACAAGCTGACGCAGCAGGAACGCGCTCAGCTGTTCGCCCGCAACGGTGGTACGGCCAGCCGCGGTGGCACCCGGGTCAACCCGGGCCAGCTCCCGCCCGCGCCGAACCCCAAGGCGCAGATCGCGATCAACGCCGCGCTGAGCAAGCAGGGCAGCGCGTACGTGTGGGGCGCCGCTGGCGAGAACACCTTCGACTGCTCCGGGCTGATGGTCTGGGCGTGGAACAAGGCCGGTGTCAGCCTGCCGCACCAGAGCGGGCAACAGTACGGGTACGGGACGCACGTCACGCCGGACGTGTCGGTCCTCAAGCCCGGCGACCTGCTGTTCTTCTACAGCCCGATCCACCACGTCGCCATGTACGTCGGCGGCGGCCAGATGGTGCACGCCCCCAACTCCGGGGACGTGGTCAAGGTGGTCGGTGTCGACTGGGCCAACATCGTCGGGGCCACCAGGCTCTGACGGGCACGGTCAGCGCAACGGACCGGGTCAGGTGCACTCGCACCGACCCGGTCCTTTGCTGCCGGCACCTGGGCGTTTCACCCACCCGCCGGTGAGCGCCCGCGGCCAGGTGGCCGTACCATTCCGGCGTGGTTGACGGCTCCGGCGCCCCAGCGGCAGAACAGCCGCCGGCGGAGGACCGACCCACCCCGCCAGCGGCCCGACCCCGCCGGTCCCCGCTCGCCCGCGTGGCCGCCTGGGGGGCGGGGGCGCGCTGGCTGGTCCCGGTCCTGGTCGCGGTGATCGCGGTCCAGTTGGGCGCCGGCTTCGCGGCGCTGCACGGGCTGGGCGGGAACGCGCCGGCCGCTCCCACGGCGAGGGCCACCGGCGAGCACCGGCCCAGCACGGCCGGCCGCGCCACCACGCCCGACTACGCCGGCGGCGTGGACGGCGACCCGGCGGCGGTCGCGGACCGTACGGCCCAGGTGCGGCGCCTGCTGGTACGGCGCGGTGCGGCGGTGCTGGCCCACGACCGCGGGGCGTACGCGGCGACGGTGGACCCGCGGGCCCCGGCGACCTTCCGCGCGGCGCAGCTGGCCAGCTTCGACAACCTGGCCCGGGTGCCGCTGGCGGTGTGGCGCTTCGCCGTGGACCCGACGATCGCGCAGCCGGCCACGGCCGGGGTGTTCGCGAAGTACCAGGCGCCGGTGTGGGTGCCGCGGGTAACCCTGTGTTACGCGCTGAAGGGCTACGACGACCGGTGCACCGAGCGGCCGGAGCAGTTCACCTTCGTCCGCCGCGGCACCGACTGGTACCTCGGCGGCGACAACGACCTGAAGACCCAGGGTGCCTCGTGGCGCGGCCTGTGGGACTTCGGCCCGGTGGTCGTGCACCGCGGCGCGCACAGCCTGCTGCTGGCCCACCCGGCCAACGCCGACCGGCTGGGCTCCCTCGCCGACCAGGTCGACCTCGCCGTGCCGCACGTGAGCGCGGTCTGGGGCACCGACTGGGCGCAGCGGGTGGTCGTGCTCGTCCCGGACACCCAGCAGGAGATGGCCGCCATGCTCGGCCAGTCCGCGGGCCTCACCGACATCGCCGCGGTCGCCACCGCGGACGTCGCCGACCCGCTCACCGGCCTGGTGCTGGGCCAGCGGATCGTCCTCAACCCGGCCAACCTGGACCGGCTGGGCAGCATCGGGCGGACCGTGGTGCTGCGGCACGAGATCACCCACCTGGCCGCCCGCCGGGCCACCGGGCCGGCGCTGCCCACCTGGCTGGTCGAGGGGTTCGCCGACTACGTGGGCTACCTCGACACCGACGTGCCGGTCAGCGTCGCGGCCCAGGAGCTGCGCGCCGAGGTGCAGCGCGGCGACTACCCGAAGGCGCTGCCGGGCAACGCCGACTTCCGCTTCGACAGCCCCCGGCTGCCGCAGTCGTACGAGGCGGCGTGGCTGGCCTGCCGGCTGATCGCCTCCCAGGTGGGCCAGGTCGGGCTGGTGCGGCTGTACCGGGAGGTCGGCGCGGACCGCGGCGAACCGGCCGACGCGCTGGACCGGGCGCTGCGCCGGGTCCTCGGCGTCAGCACCGCCGAGTTCGTGGACCGCTGGCGCGCCACCGTGGTGACCGAGCTGTCGTGAGGATCCCGCCGTCGTGAGGACCCTGGTCGTCACCAACGACTTCCCGCCGCGCGAGGGCGGCATCCAGGCGTACGTGCACCAGCTGGCGCTGCGGCTGCCGGCGGGCTCGGTCGTGGTGTACGCCTCGACCCACGAGGGTGCGGCGGCCTTCGACGCGGCCCAGCCGTTCCCGGTGGTACGGCACCCGACCGGCCTGCTGCTGCCGACGCCGCAGGCGCTGCGGCGCGCGCGGGAGATCGCCCGGGCGGAGCGCTGCGACACGGTGTGGTTCGGGGCGGCGGCGCCGCTGGGGCTGCTGGCGCCGGGGCTGCGGGAGGCGGGCGTCGGCCGGTTCGTGGCCAGTACGCACGGGCACGAGACGGGCTGGGCGATGCTGCCGGGCGCCCGCCAGCTGCTGCGCCGGATCGGGCGCGAGGTGGACGTGGTCACCTACCTCGGGGCGTACACCAAGCGGTGGCTGCGGGGGGCGTTGGGCCAGCGGGCCACCCTGGCGCGGGTACCGCCGGGGGTCGACACCGCCACCTTCCACCCGGGCGTGGACGGCGGCGCGATCCGCCGCCGGCTCGGGCTGGGCGACCGGCCGACCGTGGTGTGCGTGTCCCGGCTGGTGCCGCGCAAGGGGCAGGACGTGCTGATCCGCGCGCTGCCCCGGATCCGGGCGGCGGTGCCGGAGGCGCAGTTGCTGATCGTCGGCGGCGGGCCGGACATGCCGCGGTTGCAGCGGCTGGCCGCCGAGTACGGCGCCGGGGAGGTGGTCTTCACCGGCTCGGTGCCGCAGGAGGAGTTGCCGGCGTACTTCGCCGCCGGGCACGTGTTCGCGATGCCGTGCCGTACCCGCCGGGCAGGCCTGGACGTGGAGGGGCTCGGCATCGTCTACCTGGAGGCCAGTGCCACCGGGCTGCCCGTGGTGGCCGGCGATTCCGGCGGCGCCCCGGACGCGGTGCTGGAGGGCGAGACCGGGTACGTGGTCGGGGGGCGCGACGTGGCCGCGGTGGCCGACCGGGTGGCCGGCCTGCTGGCCGATCCGGACCGCGCCGCCGGCATGGGCCGGCGCGGCCGGGAATGGGTCGAGGCAGAGTGGCACTGGGACGTCCAGGCCACCCGCCTCCGCCAGGCCCTCACCCCCTGAGAGCCCGGCTCGCCCCAGCGGCGTCAGCCGCGAAGCTGTCCGCGCAGCGGCGTCAGCCGCGAAGCTGTCCGCGCAGCGGCGTCAGCCGCGAAGCTGTCCGCGCAGCGGCGTCAGCCGCGAAGCTGTCCGCGCAGCGGCGTCAGCGCGAAGCTGTCCGCGCAGCGGCGTCAGCCGCGAAGCTGTCCGCGCAGCGGCGTCAGCCGCGAAGCTGGCCTCTGCGCCCACCGCCGATGGCGGCGCGTACGCCACCCACGATGGCGAGCGCGATGGCCGCGATGAGCAGCCACTTCAATGCCGTGACCACGAACGAGATCACGCTCAGCACGACGATGATGGCGATGATTGCCACGACCCACTGCATGTCATTTGCCCCTTCCCCGGATGCCTTCGACGGTACGGGCACCGGCGGCGCATCCACCATGCGGTTAACCCCCCGAGCGTCCCTGCGGTTCCCCAGAGATCACCCGCGGTCGGTTTGGTGGGATACGGGCCCTACGATGGCGCGGGTGAGCGACCTGCCCCCGCCGCCCGTACGCCGCCGCTGGACGCCGCCACCCGGGCTCATCACGACCTGGGCCCGCCGCGCCCTGATCGTGGTCGTCGTGGTCGGCGTGGCCGCGATCCTGGCCAGCGGGCACGGGCGGGTGTGCAGCGACGCGGTGACCAACGGCGGCGAGGTCGTCCGCACCTGCCGGGCGCCGAGCGTGGGCGACGGCGAGGTGCTGGCCTTCGGCCTGCTGGTGCTGCTGTTGCTGCTGCCGGACCTGACCGAGTTCGGTGTGCCGGGCCTGATCACGCTGCGTCGCAGGGTGGCCGAGCAGGAGTCGGCGCTGGGCAACGAGCGGGAGTACCGCGAGCTGCTGGCCGCCGAGATCGACTCCATCCAGGCCAGCATCGCGCAGGCGACCGCGCAGGCCGGCGCGGTCGGCGTCGTGGTGATGAACCCGAACCAGACCGCGGACCTGGCCGCGGGGGAGCGGCCGCCGCTCGCCCCGACCGCCGCGGTCACCCAGGCCCGGTACAACGCGGCCGAGACGCTGATGCGCCGGCTGCGCGCCGACCCCGGGCCGCAGCTGGTGGGCTGCTCGCTGCACCTGTACCTGCCGGATGAGGAGCAGCGGCTGCTGGTCACCGCGCTGGAACACGACCCGGACCGGTCGTTGTTCGGTCGGGAGGGCTGGGCGGTCGGCCAGGGCATCGTGGGAAGGGTGTGGCGCGACGGCGACGCGATCGTGGCACGCGGGCGGGACATCCTCGCCGCGCTGGACGACATCGCCGACGCCCACCGCGAGCCGTACCAGGGCCTCGCGGTCCTGGTGGCCGTGCCGGTGGTCAACGCCAACGACCGCACCGTGGGGGTGCTCACCGCGCACGCGAGCGACCCGACCACACGGCTGGACAGCCCGGAAGGGTTGGCCCAATTGCTCGCATTGGCCGAAGTACTCGCCAGAGTCCTCGTTGATCTGCTCGGCTGGTCTACCGACCTGCCATGACGGTTACACTATTTGCGGCCAGCCGGCCGATGACGTGCCACGGAGGTGAAGATGACAATCGGCCTCGTGAGGGCATTCAAGGTCACCCGTGAGATGCGGGCCAAGGCCAGCCGTGACTACTACGAGAAGCAGGATCGGGTGTTCCGGCTCACCGAGAGCCAGCGCCGCCAGATCCTGAACGGCGCACGCCCGCCCAAACCAGCCGAAGGCAAGGCGTAACAGCCCCGACAGTACGCCGAAACGACAGCGCCGCGCCGGACCACCGGAGTTCCGGACGCGGCGCCGCTGTCTTCCCTACCGCGCGTAGAGTGCCTCGACCTCGCCGGCACGCTCCTTCATGATCACGTGCCGCTTCAGCTTCAGGCTCGGTGTCAGCTCGCCGGTCTCCTCGGTGAAGTCCTGCTCCAGGATCCGGAACTTGCGGATCGACTCGGCCTTGGACACCGCCTGGTTCGCGTCGTCGATCGCGGCCTGGAGTTCCGCGACCAGCGCCGGGTCGGCGGCCTGCGAGCCGACGGTGGTGCCCGCGGGCAGGCCGGCCTTCTCCAGCCAGGTCGGCCAGGAGTCCGGGTCGATGGTGATCAGTGCGGCGATGAACGGCTTGCGGTCGCCGACGACCAGCGCCTGGCTGATCAGCCAGTGCGCGCGCAGCCGGTCCTCCAGCACCGCGGGCGCGACGTTCTTGCCGCCGGCGGTGACGATCAGCTCCTTCTTGCGGCCGGTGATCCGCAGGAAGCCCTCGTCGTCCAGCTCGCCCAGGTCGCCGGTGTGGAAGAACCCGTCGCCGTCGATCACCTCGGCGGTGGCCTGCGGGTTGTTCCAGTACGAGCCGAAGACGTTGTCGCCCTTGAGCAGCACCTCGCCGTCCTCGGCGATGCGTACGGCGACGCCCGGGATCGGCCGCCCGACGCTGCCCAGCCGGACGGCGCTGACCAGGTTGACCGTGCTCGCCGCGGAGGTCTCGGTCAGCCCGTACCCCTCCAGGACCGGCAGCCCGACGCCGCGGAAGAAGTGCGCCAGCCGGTCGCCGAGCGGCGCGCCGCCGGAGATCGCGCCGATGCAGCGGCCGCCCAGCGCCTCCCGGATCCTGCCGTAGACCAACCGGTCCCACAGCGCGTGCTCGGCGCGCAGCCGTACCCCGGCGCCACCGCTGTCCTGGGCCTGCGACCAGCGGATCGCGACCTGCTCGGCGCGGTCGAACGGCTTGCCCTTGCCCATCGCGTGGGCCTGCTGCTTGGCGGTGTTGTAAACCTTCTCGAAGACCCGCGGCACCGACAGCAGGAAGGTCGGCTTGAACGCCTGCAGGTCCTCCGGGAGCTTCTTCACATCCCAGGTGTGGCCCATCCGGACGCCCCGGTACATCGTGCCGCACTGGATGATCCGGGCGAACACGTGCGCCAGCGGCAGGAACAGCAGGGTGGCCGCGTCCTCGTGGAACAGCTCCTCCAGCGAGTTCACCGCGGTGCCGGCGGCGAACAGCAGGTTGCGGTGGGTGATCGCGCAGCCCTTGGGCCGGCCGGTGGTGCCGCTGGTGTAGATGATCGTGGCCAGGTCGTCGGCGCGTACGGCCGTCCGCCGGGCCTCCAGGTCGGCGTCGGCCACCTGCTCCCCGACGGCGGCCAGCGTCTCGACCGCGCCGCCCTCGATCAGCCATACCTGGGTCAGCTCGGGCAGCTCGCCGCGGACCCGCTCCAGCGTGGCCGAGTGCTCGGCGGTCTCCAGGATGGCCGCGACCGAGCCCGAGTCGGACAGGATCCACTGCACCTGCTCGGCGCTGGAGGTCTCATAGATCGGGACGGTCACCGCGCCGATGGTCCACAGGGCGTGGTCGAACAGCGTCCACTCGTACCGCGTCTTGGACATCAGGCCGACCCGCTGGCCGGCCTCGATGCCGCTGGCCACCAGTCCCTTCGCGGCGGCGGCGACCTCGCGCTCGAACTGGGCGGCGGTCACGTCCTGCCACTGGCCGCCGACCCGGCGGCTGTACAGCGCCAGGTCCGGCGTCTTGCTGGCGTGTTCGCGCAGTTTGTCGGTGAGCGACGCGTCGGCGGCGATGGTGACGGTCGGGGGGACGGTGAACTCGCGCACCGGAACCTCATTTCGCGTGCCGTAGCTACCGGCGAGTAACGGGGCAGTAACCGAATCTAGCGCACAATGCCATCCGCGCGCCGCCGATCGGCCGACGATCCGCCGGCGGGAGGTAGGTTGGCGCCCGTGCCCCAGGTGGACGTGATCGACGAGACGTTCCTGGTCGCCGAGCCGGCGCTGGTGGGCGACCTGCTCCGGGACCCGGACCGGTGCCGTGCGTGGTGGCCCGACCTCCGGCTGTCGGTGTTCACCGACCGCGGCGCGCAGGGCGTGCGCTGGAACGTCCGCGGCGCGCTGGTCGGCAGCATGGAGGTCTGGCTGGAGGCGTACGGCGACGGGGTGATCGCGCACTACTACCTGCGCGCCGACCCGGCCGCCGGCCCGTACGCCGACCCGCGGCGGGCGCAGGCCGAGGTGCACCGCAGGCAGCGCGCGGCCAAGCGGATCTTCTGGCGGCTGAAGGACGAGCTGGAGCGGGACCGGCCGCCCGGCGAGCCGCGCCGCACCGAGCTGCCCGGCACGGACTGAGGCGCGGACCGGACGCCGTTCCTGCCCGCCGGGGTGGTCGGTATGGTCGGTCGCGTGCGGGTTCATGTGGTGTCCGATGTGCACGGCCGGGCCGAGTCGCTGCCCGCCGCGGGGGTGGGCGCCGACGCGCTGCTGTGCCTGGGCGACCTGCTGCTGTTCATCGACTACGCCGACCATTCGGCCGGCATCATGGGCGAGCTGTTCGGCGCCGAGGCGGTCCGCACCTACATCGACCTGCGCACGGCCCGCCGCTTCGACGAGGCGCGGGACCACTCGCGGGCGCTGTGGGCCACGCTGCCGGACCCGCGGGCGGCGGTGGACCAGGCGGTGCACGACCAGTACAGCAGGATCTTCGGCGCCTTCCCGGACCCGACGTACGTGACGTACGGGAACGTCGACCTGCCGGCGCTGTGGCCGAAGTTCGAGCGCGCCGGGGTCCAGGTGCTGGACGGCGCCACGGTCGACCTGGACGGCTGGCGGTTCGGGTTCGTCGGCGGCGGCCTGCAGACGGCCATGCGTACGCCGTACGAGATCCCGGACGAGGAGTACGCGGCGAAGGTGGCTGCGGTCGGCAAGGTCGACGTGCTGTGCTGCCACATCCCCCCGGCGCTGCCGGAGCTGACCTACGACGTGGTGGCGCGCCGGTTCGAGCGGGGCAGCGAGGCGGTGCTGGCCGCCATCGAGGCGACGCAGCCGCGGTACGTGCTGTTCGGCCATGTGCACCAGCCGTTGCAGCGCCGGTTGCGCATCGGGCGTACCGAGTGCATCAACGTGGGCCACTTCAACGCCACCGGCACGCCGTTCGTGCTGGAGTGGTGAGGGGAGACCCGCCGGTAGCGGTAGCCTTCCGGCCATGGCCGACCAGTCCACGCAGTCGATCGTCATCAACGCCTCGCCCGAGCAGATCATGGCGGTGATCGCCGACTTCGAGGCGTACCCGCAGTGGGTCGGCGCGGTCAAGTCGGTCGAGGTCGTGGAGCCGGGGGAGCCGCACGCGACGCAGGTGAAGTTCGTGCTGGACGCCGGGGTGCTGAAGGACGAGTACACCCTCGCCTACGACTGGAGTGGCACCGAGAAGGTGGAATGGCATTTGGTCAAAGGCCAGATGCAGAAGAAACAGCAGGGTTCGTACGTGCTGAAAGCCCAGGGCGAGAGCACGCAGGTGACCTACACGCTGGCGGTGGAGCTGAACATCCCGATGCTGGGGTTGTTCAAGCGCAAGGCGGAGAAGGTCATCATGGACACCGCGCTGAAGGAATTGAAACGCCGCGTCGAGGGGTGAGTTCACCGCTGCGGTGGTAATTGGTCACGCAGTGTTGGAGGAGTGTGCTGTCCGCAACCGGCCCGGGGGATTGACCGTGCCGCCGCCGTGGACAAAAGTGGACGTTATGCGTGACGCCTGGGGACTGACCGGTCGACGGTACGTCGACCTGCTGCGGGTATGCAGCTCGGCCTGTTGCGACGCCGTTCGCTGACCGGCCGCCGCACCACATGGCGCCGGCTGGTCGCGCCGCAAACCGGAACGCAGCGACCCCAGGAGCCAGCATGTCGACCTATGAAAGCATCCCGCCCGGGTCTCCGCACCTGCGCGCCCCCTGGCCCACCTGGCCACCGGCGCGCCAGCGCGGCAGGGGCCCGACCAGACCCGTGAGCGAACCGAGCCAGTTGCCACCGCTGCCAGTACCGCCGCCGCCCCTGCCGACCACTCCGCTCACCCCGCCGCTCAGCCCGGCGCCGCTGGTCTCCGACCCGCTGCCCGCGGCCGTACCGCGCGGCAACCCGGTCACCGTGACCGTCCAGTTCACCGTGTACGGCGAGGACGCCTTCGCCACCGCGGCGGCGGTGGCCGACCGGCTGCGGCCGATCGTGCGGGCCGCCGAGCCGATCCGCCTGGACCGCGGCGCCGAGGTCGCCGAGCCGTACGAGCCGGCGCTGGAGGCGGTGCCGGCCACGGTCACCGAGATCCCGGTCGCGCCGCTGCGCATCCTGTCCGCCGGCTACCGGGCCGAGTTGGACGGCACGACGCTGTCGCTGACCAGGCGCGAGTACGACCTGCTGCTGTTCCTGGCCGAGCACCCCGGGCAGGTGTTCACCCGCGTCCAGTTGCTCCAGACGGTGTGGCAGCAGGCGTTCGTGAGCGGGCAGCGGACCATCGACGTGCACGTACGCCGGCTGCGCGCCAAGCTGGGCAGCCGCGGTCCGCTGATCGCCACCGTCCGCGGTGTCGGGTACCGGCTGGACCACGCCGACCGGGTCGCGGTCGTGCGGGAGCCCGGCTGAGCCGAGCCCGCCGGCCGGATCGCGCCGTACGCGGCCGGGTCGTCCGCGGCCGGGTCGTCCGCGGCCGCGGGCCGCGGGTCGGGTGAGCCTGCCGGGCGGCGGTTCACTCCCGGCTGGGGAGAGCGGGTCCGGCGCGATGCCCTAGGCTTCGGCGGGTGCGCGTGCTGCTGTTCACCGGGAAGGGCGGGGTCGGCAAGACCACCGCGGCCGCGGCGACGGCGGCCGCGATCGCCGGCCGCGGCCACAAGACGCTGGTGCTGTCCTGCGACCCGGCGCACTCCCTCGCCGACGCCCTGGGCGTACCGCTGGGTGCCGAGCCGGTGGAGATCGACAACGGCTTGGCCGCGTTGCAGGTGGACACCCAGCTGCGGTTCGAGCAGCGCTGGGCGGCGTTGCAGCGCTACCTGGCCGACCTGTTCGCGCGCGGCGGCGTGGACCCGCTGCAGGCCGAGGAGCTGACCGTGCTGCCCGGCGCCGAGGAGCTGGTGGCGCTGCTGGAGGTGCGCGACCAGGCGGCCAGCGGGCGCTGGGACGTGCTGGTGGTGGACTGCGCGCCGACCGCGGAGACGCTGCGGCTGCTGGCCCTGCCGGACGCGCTCGGGTGGTACCTGGAGCGGGTGTTCCCGACCCACCGGCGGGTGCTGCGGGCGCTGCGGCTGACCCGGCTCGGCGGCGCGGCGCTGCCCGGCGAGGCGGTGCTGGACGCGTTCACCGCGCTGCAGGAGGAGCTGGCCGACGTACGCGGGTTGCTGGCCGAGCCGACCACGACCAGCGTCCGGCTGGTGCTGACGCCGGAGTCGGTCGTGCTGGCCGAGTCCCGGCGCACCCTGACCAGCCTGGCCCTGTACGGGTACCGGGTCGACTCGGTACTGGCCAACCGGGTCTTCCCCGACGGCGACGGGTGGCTGGGCGGCTGGGCCCGGTCGCAGGCCGAGCAGCTGGCCCGGTTGCGCGCCTCGGTCGGCGACCTGCCGGTCCGTACGCTCGGGTACCGGGCCGCCGAGCCGGTCGGGCTGCCGGCGCTGCTGGAGGTGGCCGCGGAGCTGTACGGGGAGGACGACCCGCTCGGCCCGGCCGGCGTCGAGGAGCTGGTCTCGGTCCGCGCCGACGGCGACGGGTACGTCCTGGACCTGGTGCTGCCGCTGGCCGACCGGGCGGACGTCGAGCTGGGCCGGACCGGGGACGACCTGGTGCTGACCGTGGCCGGGCACCGCCGCATGCTGTCCCTGCCGAGCGTGCTGCGCCGCTGCACCGTCGGCGGCGCCGCGTACGCCGACGGCCGGCTGGCGGTCCGCTTCCGCCCCGACCCCGAGCTGTGGCCGGCTCCATGAGCAGCCGGTCGCGAGTGAGCGTCGCAGCGAGGAACGAGCGAGGAGCGGAGCGAGTGCCGGCTGCGGGGAACACATGACCAGTGCGTTCGAGCCGCTGGCGGCGGAGGCGGCGCGCCTGCTGGGTGCCGTACGCGAGCACGTGCCCGCCACCGACGGGTCCTGCCGGTACTGCCCGGTGTGCCTGGCCATCGGCGTGCTGCGCGGCGAGCGGCCCGAGGTGAGCGAGAAGCTGGCCGCCGCCGGGACGGCGCTGCTCGTCACGCTGCGGCAGGCCTTCGAGGCGGCGCCGGCGACCCCGCCGACGACCCCGCCGCCGGCCGGGGACGGCGAGCGGCGCGAGCGGCCGGAGCCGCCGCGGTCCCGCGTACAGCGGATCGACCTGGACTGATGGCGCTCGCGATCGGCGTCGACATCGGCGGTACGAAGGTGGCTGCCGGCGTCGTGGACGAGGCCGGCGCCGTGCTGGAGACCGTCCGCCGGCCCACCCCGAGCCGGGATGTGGACGAGACCGAGGACACCATCTGCGCGGTGGTCGCGGAGTTGGCGCAGCGGCACGAGGTGGTCGCGGTCGGCATCGGCGCGGCCGGCTGGATCGCCAACGACCGCGCCACCGTACTGTTCTCGCCGCACCTGGCCTGGCGCAACGAACCGCTGCGGGACGCGCTGGCCGACCGGATCGGCCTGCCGGTGGTGGTGGAGAACGACGCGAACGCGGCGGCCTGGGCGGAGTACCGGTACGGCGCGGCGCGCGGCGAGCGGGTGGTGTGCTGCCTCACCCTGGGCACCGGCATCGGCGGCGGGCTGGTCGTCTCCGGCGTGTTGTTCCGCGGCGCGTACGGGGTGGCGGCCGAGTACGGCCACATGACGATCGTGCCGGGCGGGCGGCGCTGCGCCTGCGGCAACCGCGGCTGCTGGGAGATGTACGCCTCCGGCCGGGCGCTGGCGCGGGACGCCCGCGAGCTGGCCGAGGTGTCCCCGGTGGCCGCCGAGCGGCTGCTGGACCTGGCCGGCGGCAACCCGGCGCGGCTGACCGGCGAGGACGTGACGGTCGCCGCGCGCGAGGGCGACCCGGCCGCGGTGGAGATCTTCATCGAGATGGGCCGCTGGCTGGGCCGCGGCGTGGCGAACCTGGCCGCCAGCCTCGACCCGTCGATCTTCGTGATCGGCGGCGGGGTGTGCGCGGCCGGCGACCTGCTGCTCGGCCCGACCGCGGAGACCTTCGCGGCCAACCTCACTGGCCGCGGCTTCCGCCCGGCCGCCCGCATCGCGCTGGCCGAATGCGGCCCGCAGGCCGGCCTGATCGGCGCGGCCGACCTCGCCAGGCGGCGCCAACCCTGATTCGCGGACCTCCGGGCGTACGAGCCGGCCGTGACCCGCAGATCAATCCTCTCAGGGAGCACAACCGATGACCGACACCGCACTGCTGCAAGCGCTCAACGACGACATCTGGTACCGGTTTCCGCGGTCCTATGTGGACCGCGACCCGGACGCGCACCTGGCGCTGTTCGGCCCGGAGCTGATCCGGGCCGGCGGCGGCGAAGTGGTCGACTTCGCCACCTACGACCGGCAGATCCGCGAGTTCTTCGCCAAGGCGGCCTCGCTGGGGGATTCGTTCACCATCGAGTTCCGCTTCACCGACCGGCTGGCCGCGGGCGGGCTGGCCTGCGAGCGCGGCGTGTTCAAGATCGTGGCCACGCCGGCCAGCGGGAGGAGCGGGGTGAACTACGGCCGGTTCCACACCTTCGCCCGGCTGATCGACGGGCGCTGGCGGATCGTGGCCGACCACGACACCCGTACCGACCAGAACGGGCCGGTGGGGGAGAGCCACTTCGCCGCCGCGAAGGACGTCGACGACCTGGCGGCCTTCGGGGAGGGGTAGGGATCCGCGGGGCGGCCGTCCGGGAGAGGGCGGCCGCCCGCGCGGATTGCCCGGGTGGTCATGGCGCCCGCGGTCGCGCCGGAATGGGGGCACTCCGTCCAGCGGTGCGGGACACCACGACCACCCCGGGTGGGGAGATGGCGTGAAGGTGCCGGCCAGCCTGTGCAGGCGCAGGCTGGCCGGCTGCAGGGTTGAGCACGGGTGCCGGCGTCCGGCTCCCGAGGAACGTAACTCCCCGTAACATTGAACCGGGCTCGATTGCGTAGAGTTACGCCGCTCGGCTTCCCGGAAGCGGCCTGTCAGCCTATGACGTACGCCAACCGGCCCAGCGCCGCGCCGTGCCGCGCCTCGTCGAAGCGGCGCAGGACCAGGCGGGCGAGCGCGTCGTGTACGCCCAGCGGCTGGGCGACGCGGGCCCCGGCGGCCGCCGCGACAGTGGCCGCGGTGGTGGCGAACCGGCCGGGCGCGAGCAGGTACGGCGCGACGGTGACCGGCGTGCGGTACGGGTCGCCGGCGTCGAACGGGTCGTGCGGGTCGTGGCCGAGCCGGGCCAGCGCCTCGGGCAGCGACGGTTCGCAGGTGCCCAGGAAGGCGGCGTGCACGGGGGAGCCGGCGGTGGCGGCCAGCAGCCGGGCGGTGCTGTGCGCGGCGGCCACCGACTCCGGTTCGGTGGAACCCGCGCCGGCCAGCACGATCGGCTCGCCCGGCCGCCAGCCCGCCTCGCGTACCCGGTCCAGC
>Ga0081455_10002438_pt1 | contig 22176 bp, 17 predicted proteins | sample TabmetS3T2R1_FD_70207 | JGI IMG/M metagenome (GOLD analysis project Ga0081455, IMG submission 70207) | Tabebuia heterophylla rhizosphere microbial communities from the University of Puerto Rico - S3T2R1 | ecosystem: Host-associated > Plants > Roots > Rhizosphere ...
TAGGGGTCGTAGGGGTAGTCGGTGAGGTTCACGCAGCCGTCGTCGGTGACGACGAAGACGTTCTCGGACCGGTAGCCGCTGTGCCCCTCGTCCCACACGACGGGCTCGATCACGACCACCGTGCCGGCCTCGAGGACGAGCCGCAGGTCGTAGCCGTCGCCGAGATCGGTGCCGACGTAGGGCGCTTCCGCGCTGTCGAGGCCCAGGCCGTGGCCCAGGTAGAAGTGCGACATCCAGGGTCGGTCCAGGCCGGCCGCCTGCCTCGCGGCCGCGGTGAGATCGGTGGCGGAGACCCCAGCACGCAGGACCGACACGACGGCATCGTGAATGTCGCGCCAGCGCCGGTGCTGGGCCTGCTGCCGGTCGGTCGGCTCGTCGCCGACGACCCAGGTGCGACCGAAGTCGGAGTGGAACCCGCCGAAGCTGATGCCGGTGTCCACCCAACAGACGTCGCCCCGATCCAGCTCGCGCTCCGTGCTCAGCAGCGGGCAGGCGAGGTCGCCGTGGGTCGTCCACGGCAGGTCGGCCTGCAGATCCGGCATCACCTGCCAGATGGGATCGAGGACGTTCGCCTCGGCCCCCAGCTCGAACGCGCGGTGCAGGAACGTCGCGGTCAGGTCGGTCTGGCGCGCCCCGGGCGCCAGCCGGGCCTGGACGTCCGCCATGGCCTGCTCGGTGATCCACAGCCCGTGGCGGAGGTAGGCGAGCTCGTCTTGGGTCTTGATCAGCCGGGCCGGGCCCATCACGTCGCTGGCGCTGCGCGGCGGCCACGCGCCGAAGAAGGTCTCGCGGGCCGCGTGCATCGCGCCGGTCACATCGTCGATCGCCATCGTCGCCGTGGCGGGCAGCAGGTCCGCCAGAGCCGCGGCGAAGGCGGCGACGCCCTCGTCGACGTCGAGGTAGGTCGGACCGTGGAGGTGATCCTCCTCGAGGTCGAGCTGGGCAGCGACGTCGGCGACGAAAGGTGTGAACAGGTGCGGCGTGTCGTCGTCGGCGAGGACGACGGCCACCGGACGTTCGACGTTCCCCCGGCCGGCGTCGCTGAGCGGCCAGCTGGCGCCGGTCGCGTACGTCACGTTGCTGTTGCTGAGCAGGACCAGCGCGTCGATGCCCTTGTCCGCCATCACACCCCGCAGACGCGCGCCGCGTTCGCCCCGCATCCGTGCCGGATCGGGCTGCGCAGGTATGCCGTGCCAGCTCGACACGTGGGTGGGCGCCGCGGTCATCAGGTGTCGAGGCCGAGGAACGTCGTGACGTTCGTGCTCACGATCTTGACCGCGTCTTCGGGCCCGACGGCCTCGACGACGCTGGCCAGCGAGCGCTCCGAGTACCCGAAGGTGCTCTCGTTGTGTGGGTAGTCCGCCGACCACATGACCCGGTCCACTCCGATCCGGTCGATCATCCCCAGGCCGAGAGCGTCGACCATGAACGACGCGTACATGTGGTGGCGCCAGTAATGGGTGACGTCGTGATCTAGGCCGTGGTCGGCCATGTGTTGGAGCGAGGCGTAGAGGTGCACCGCGTCCTGGATCGCCGCCGGGACCCAGTTGATGCCGCCCTCGAACCAGCCCACCGTGATGCCGGGGTGGCGATCGAGGATCCCGCCGAAGACGTAGCGGCCGAACATCTCGCGGAACGGCGCCACGTTGTGCACCATGCCGACGAGGATGCTGTTGTCCCGGCAGGGCGAGGCCAGGGGAGCCTCGCCGATGTGGTGGGCCACGGGGAGGCCGCTCTCCTCGATGGCCTCCCACACCGGGTACATGGCGGGGCTGTTGTAGTCGATCGGCTTGTCGTCCTCACCGGCGCCGGGCTTGAGGGGCAGCCAGAACGTCTTCAGCCCGAGGTCCTTCAACTCGGTCAGCGTCCGGCGGCACGCCTCTCCGTCCCACCAGTTGACCATCCCGACGCCGTAGAAGCGGCCGTGCGACCGCTCCTGCCGCTCGGCGATGTGCTCGTTGTAGACGCGGAAGCAGCGCTCCCGGATGGCCTTGTCGGGCCATCCCATGAGGGCGAGCATCGCATTCGGGAACGCGAGCTCCCGGTGGATGCCGTCCGACTCGAGCTCACGAAGGCGGGCCTCGATGTCGCTGGTGCTGGAACCGGCGAGCGGGTCGTACTGCATGAGCACCGCGTTGAACTCCCTGGGGAGGAAGGTCTTGCCGCCGAAGCCCAGAGTCCAGGCGCCGTCCTGGTGGATGACGCGGGGCGCCTGGTCCTTCAGCGAATCCGGGAACCGCTCGTAGAAGATGTCCTCGGCGAGCGAGATGTGGTCGTCCGCGGAGAAGACTTCGGTGCCGGCCGGCAGACCCGCCGACCCGGTCGCATGCCCCTGACGGTCCTTCGGGGCACCGAAACCCCCGCGGGGATAGGTGACCGTGGGTGCCTGAGCCGTCATGCGACCTCCATCCCCCGTCGCCTTGTGAGCTGCGCGGTTCCCGTGTTTAGTTTGATGTCGTACTATCCGTCAACGTGACCAGGGGGCAGATCCCCGAGACGGGCGTGATCGTCGTCGGATCCGGGGCGGCCGCCCTTGCCGCCGCCCTGGCGGCCCACGATGCCGGTGCGGCGGTGACGGTCGTCGAGCGCACCGACGCGCTGGGTGGGACGACCGCCGTGTCCGGCGGCGGCGTGTGGATGCCCGGCAACCACGTGACGGGTGCGGACGATTCCGGTGAGGACGCGCTGGCGTACATGGCCGCGCTCAGCCGCGGCCGCGCGCCAGCCGAGCAGCTGGCCCGCTACGTCGCCGAAGGACCCGGCATCGTCGCCGGCCTCGAGCAGCGCTCGGGCGTCCGCTTCGCCCCGATCGCCTGGCCCGACTACCACCCGGAGATGGAGGGCGCCCGCGAGACGGGCCGGATGATCGAGCCCGCCCTCTACGACACGAGTCGGCTCGGCGGCTGGGCGAAGGCGCTGCGCCGCCCGCCCGTCCTCGGCCTGCCGCTCACCCTGCAGGAGTCCACGGTCGACTGGACGCCGTCGTACACCCCCGAGCGATACGACGCGGACGAGGTCAAGCGGCGAGTCAGGGCGCAGCAGGTCGCCTGCGGGCAAGCCCTGGTCGGCGGCCTCCTCGAGGGCTGCCTGGCACGCGGCATCGAGCCGGTCCTCGGCGCACGGGCCGCTGAGCTCATCATGCGCGATGGCGTCGTGGCCGGGCTCGTGATCGAGCGCGACGGACTGAGGATCGACCTGCCGACGGGCGCCGTGGTGCTGGCCTCGGGCGGCTACGAGTGGAACGGCGAGCTCTGCGCGCGGTTCCTGCCCGGGCCGCTGACACACCCCACGAGCCCGCCGGGCAACGAGGGCGACGCGCTGCTGATGGCGATGGAGGTCGGTGCCGACCTGGCGAACATGAACGAGGCGTGGTGGTACCCGGCTGGCGCCGTACCCGGCGAGGAATACGACGGCCGGCCGCTCGCCCGGTTCATCGCCGTCGAGCGCACTGCCCCGCACTCGATCATGGTGGACCGCTTCGGCCGCCGCTTCGTGAACGAGGCCGCCAACTACAACGACATGCAGAAGGCGTTCTTCGCCTACGACGCCAACGACGCCTCGCCCCGCCACCTGCCGTGCTGGGTGGTGTTCGACCAGCAGTACCGGTCGCGATACCCGGTGATCAGCGCGCGGCCCGGATCGCCCGACCCGGACTGGCTGCTGGTCCGCGACACCATCGACGGGCTGGCCGCCGCCGCCGGGATCGACGCAGCCGGGCTCCGCGAGTCGGTGCAGCGCTGGAACGCCTTCGTCGCCGACGGCCGGGATCGGGACTTCGGCCGCGGCGACAGCTTCTACGACCGGTTCCACGGCGATCCGACGGCCGCCCATCCGAACCTCGGCAGCCTCGAACGGGGGCCCTACTACGCGCTGCCGGTCCACCTGGGCGCCGTCGGTACGAGCGGCGGTCCCCGCATCGACGCCCACGGCCGCGTGCAGCATGTCCGCGACCGCCCGATCCCCGGCCTGTACGGCGCCGGCAACGCCGTCGCCAGCCCCGCGGGCCCGGCCTACTTCGGCGGCGGCACCACGATCGGCATGGCACTCGTGTGGGGTCACATCGCCGGCGAGACGGCCGGGACCGAGGCGCAGGGAGGAGCTGTCGACTCGAGCTGATGCTGGGGCACCACGCCCGACCCGAGCTGACCGGACCGGAGGCAACCGGTTCCGCCGACTCCAGCTCGAGGCAATAGGTCCCGCTTGGGGAACCCATGACCTCCGTCTCGTCCGGACGGAACCTATTGCCTCTTCACTCACCGGCACTGGCCGGCGAACCGGCCTCGACCACTACTTGAACTCGAGCTCGAGGCGGGCGAGGCCGCGCAGGAAGTAGGTCGGGAGGTACTCGTAGCGGCGGGCACCCGACGGGCCGTGCGCCTCCTCCGCGATCGCGATGCTCGACGTGTGGTCGAGGAGACGGTTGATCGTGACGCGGCCCTCCGCCCGGGCGAGGTGGGCCCCGGCGCAGTGGTGGATGCCGTGTCCGAAGGCGACGTGGTACTTGGCGTTGCCCCGGTCGGGGTCGAAGGTGTGCGGGTCCTCGAACAGGCGCGGGTCGCGGTTGGCCGCGCCGGGTAGCAGCATCATCGTGCTCCCGGCCGGGATGTCGACCCCGGCGACCGTCGTCCGGACCTTCGCCATGCGGAACTGGGCGCGGAGCGGGCTCTCGAACCGCAGGGTCTCCTCGACGAAGTTCGGGATGACGTCGCGATCGCCCCGCAGCCGCTCTTGCAGGTCGGGCCGCTCCGCGATGATCCGCAACGCGAACGACAGCAGGCGCACGGTGGTTTCCTGCCCACCGGCGAACAGGTTCGCGGCCAGCAGGGCGACGTCGTGGACCTCCGGCGTCGACCCGTCCGGGAAGGTGGCGGTGGCCATCGCGGTCATGATGTCGTCGCGTGGCGTCCGGCGGCGATCCTCGATGTACGCCGTGAACTGCTCGTAGAGGAACTCGAGCGGCTTGTGCTGCAGGTCCTCGGGCAGCTTGGTCAGTCGGGCGGTGAACAGCCCGTGGTCGGCCTCCGGGACGCCCTCCAGATCGGCGATCACCAACAGCGTGAACGGTGCGGCGAAGGCGCTGATGAACTCGCAGCCTCCCGCGTCGATCAGCTCGTCCAGCTGACGATCGGCGAGCCGCGCCATGAACTCCTCGTTGGCCCGGAGCCGTCCCGGGGTCAGCAGCCGCATCATCAGCGCCCGGTGCGCGGTGTGCCGTGGGGGGTCGAACGCCGGAAGCTGGTCGCTGAACGGCAGATCGTCGCGGTAGCGCTCGATGAGGTCGGTCACGTCGTCGCCATCGAACGGCTCGGGAAATCGCTTGAACGGCCCGCTCACCGCGTTGCACGACGAGAAGGCCACCGAGTCGTTGTAGACGGCAAGCGCTTCATCGTGGGCGGTCACCATGAAGACGCCGTAGTGCGGTTCCTGCCACACCGGCGACAGGGCCCGCACCGCATCGAAGTACGCATACGGGTCGTCCTGCACGGACCGGTCGCGGAAGAAGTTCGCGGCTACCAGATCTGTCACGCGTGCTCCGTTTCAGCGCAGGTGACGCCCGGGGGGGCAATTTAGTATGACATCAAACTAGTTCGCGCATCCACGGGACCGTCTCGACGATGGAGGGGTCCGGCGGGTGGCGCCTACGACGGCGTCACGAACTCGGCCAGCCGGCGGTGGAACCGCCACGAGTCGCCGGCGCGGTGGAGCGTGTCCTGGTACCGACCCACGAGCTCGATGGACCAACCAGAGCCGCCGAGCAGGATGAACACCACATCGCTGACCGCGTGCGCTTCGCGGTCGTTCCAGTCGGAGACGAGGGTGTTGAGGACGAGGTGGCGCTGGGGTTGGCGGGGCTTCCATCCGTCGAACGCGCTCCGCAACGCATCGTGGCCCTCGTACGTGCCCAGGCCCGGGATGTCACAGGCGCCGTCGGGGCAGAACGTGGCGACGACGTCGTCGGTGCGCCCGTCGTCGAGCGCCTGCGTGTACGCGGCGAGGGCGGCGCGGACACCCTCGACGACCTCCGCGTACGTCACGTCGTCGGCGCCACTACAGGCCGAGATCGACGATCGGTCGATCGAACGGAGACACATTCACGGCCTGCAGGGCCTGGGACAGCTTCTCGTGGGCCAGGCCGGCCAGGAAGCCGTCGACGGTCCGCTCGAAGTTCGAGATGTGGCCCTCGAGCCCGCTGGACAGGCGCATGTAGTCGAACCCTCGCGCGTGCAGTCCTCGCTGCTGCCGAGGCAGGTTCGAGAAGTCCTGCGTAGGGATCGGCGGCCAGCGCGGATCGTCGCTTTCCCACGGCTCGGGGGGCGCGGGGCTCTCCGGCTCCTCCCCTGGGGGGTACCGGGTGAGGGACCAGATGTCCATCAGCGTCTCCTCCGGCCCGAGCGGGCGGAATCGGTAGGACGAGGCGCTGCTGTACATCGGCAGCACGAAGTAGTGCGGGAAGCAGTGGAAGAACTCCTGGTCGATCCCCCGGTCAGCGAGCTCGTTCAGGTCGGGGATGTCGGCACCCCGGTCTCGGTGCCAGCTCGTGACGGCGTCGTTGAGCGTTCTCTTCCAGGTGGCCGTCGCCAGGCTGGGGTCGCTGGGGAGCTCGATGTCGCCCAGGCCCTCCGCGATGCGAACGTCGTTGGCATGGACCATCCCGGCCATGCCCTCGCTCATCGACCGGAGGTACTCGAGGTCGGCCACCACGAACGCGCGCGGGTCGAACGGTGCGCCCTCGCGCAATCCATACCTGGTGGGGATGACGAGCTGTGGGTGCGACTCCACCACGTGGTAGGCCTCGACGAACGCTTCGACGGCGAGCTTCCAGTTCACGGGGAGCCGGCACGCGTACCACCACTCGGCGCGCAGCGACGCGACCTTCCACGCGTCGAGGATGCTGGCGGCAGGCTCGATGGACTGCCGCAGCGGCGGCGCATCGCGGTCGAGGTTGATCCACGCGCACCCGCCCCACATCTCGCACCGCACGGGCACGAGGTCGAGCTCTTCCGGCCGAAGGTTGTGCTCGGAGAAGGTCCGGGCCCGCGGGATGAAGCTGTTCTTGCCGTCCGGGCCGTAGCACCACCCGTGGAACGGGCAGGTGAAGCCGCTCTCGCACGACCCGCGCCCCTCGACGACGCGGACACCGCGGTGGCGGCACGTGTTCTGGAAGGCGCGGACGCCCAGCTCTTCGGTGCGCACGACGATCACCGACTGATCGAGGATCTGGTATTCCACGAAGTCGTTGGGTCCGGGGATCTCCTCGAGCCGGCAGGCCATCTGCCACACCCGGGGCCACAGCAGCTCGGCTTCCAGCGCGAAGAAGTCCGGCTCGAAGTACCGCTCCTTGCTGACGCGGTCGGGGACGTCCATCGCGTAGGGCACCGGCAGGGCAGGACCGGACAGGTCGGCGCGCTTCGGTTCGACGATCGCCATGGAGCCCGTTCCCCTCCAGGACCGGTCAAGGGCGTCGATATGCTAACCGGTCGGTACAAGATTCGAATCGGCCGTCGCCGCGTGTCGGCACGCCGATCGCGCCCTGACGCCCAGGCCCCGGCCGCATGACGACATCCTCCCAACCCGCAGGCGCCGGGCGTGCCGGCCCGCCCGCTGCCGATGCCCCCGAGGTGGACGTCCTCGTCGTCGGTGCGGGTGTCACGGGCATCTACCAGCTCTACCGGGCGCGGGAGGCCGGCTTCTCCGTCGCGTTGCTCGAGGCAGGCGGCGGCGTCGGCGGGACCTGGTACTGGAACCGCTACCCCGGAGCCCGGTTCGACTCCGAGAGCTACACCTACGGCTACGTGTTCTCTCGGGAGCTGTTCGAGGAGTGGGAGTGGCAGGAGCTCTTCGCCGGCCAGCCGGAGACCGAGCGCTACCTCAACCACGTCGTCGACCGTTTCGATCTCCGCCGCCACATGCGGTTCGGCGCCAGGGTCACGTCGGCGACGTACGACGCTGCCACGGCGACGTGGACGGTCACGACCGGCGACGAAGCGGCGACCCGCGCGCGGTACCTCGTGGCGGCGACCGGCGTGCTGTCGGTGCCCCACTTCCCGGACGTACCGGGGCGGGAGGAGTTCCGCGGCGAGTCGTACCACACGGGTCTGTGGCCCGCGACTCCCGTCGACTTCACCGGCAGACGCGTCGCCGTGGTCGGCACTGGTTCGAGCGGCGTGCAGATCATCCCGGTCATCGCCCCTGTGGTCGAGTCGCTCACCGTCTACCAACGCACCGCCAACTGGTGCACACCGCTGAACAACGCGCCGATCACCCCCGACGAACAGGCGCGGCTGCGGGCGGAGTTCGCGGCGATCCGCGAGACCGTGAACACGTCGCCCCACGGCTTCCTCCACCGGCCGCACGACCGGGTGACCTTCGACGACTCCGAGGACGAGCGCCGGGCGTTCTTCGAGAAGATGTGGACCAGCCCCGGCTTCTCCAAGCTCACGAGCAACTACACCGACCTGCTGCTCGACCCCGCAGCCAACGCCGAGTGGTGCGACTTCCTCGTCGAGAAGATCGCCGGCATCGTCCACGATCCCGAAACGGCCGCCAGGCTGATCCCGAGAGACCAGCGCTTCGGCGAGCACCGGCCGCCGTTCGTGACCGGCTACTACGAGGCCTACAACCGGCCCAACGTCACGCTCGTCGACGTCAAGGAGACGCCGATCGTCCGGGTGACGCCGAACGGGATCGAGACGACCGACGGTGAGCGCGAGCTCGACATCATCGTGTGGGCGACCGGCTTCGACTTCGGCACCGGCGCGCTCCTGCGCATGGGGATCCGTGGGCGGGACGGCGTCCCCCTCGAACAGCACTGGGCCGACGGACCCAGGACGTTCCTCGGCGTGCAGACCAGCCGCTTCCCGAGCCTCTTCTTCCCGGGGGGCCCGCACGCGGCCGCGGGGAACAACCCGCGCTACAACGGCGACCAGGTCGACTTCGTCACCCACACGCTCGTGTACGCGCGTGACCACGGGTTCGACGCGATCGAGGTGGACCCTGCGGCCGAGGAGGAGTGGACCAGCATGGTCGACCGGAACGCCGCCAAGCCCCCCTCGTTCGGGGCCAGCAGCTACTACTTCGGCGCCAACATCCCCGGCAAGCCGCGCCGGTACCTCCTCAACTCGGCGGGCCGGCCGAAGTTCTTCAAGGAGATCGCCAAGGTCGTCGAGAACCACTACGCGGCGTTCCGCCTGTCACGCGCGTCCGACGCGTGAAGCAGGCATTGTTTCCGCCGTCAACCAGCTCCCGGGTGGTCGAGCACGTAGCGCCACGACCCGTCGGGTTGATGACGCACGACTTCGGCGCTGCAGCCGACGATACGTTCACGGCCGTCGGTGAAGTTGATCTCCCAGTCGGCGCAGACGAGCGCCAGGTCACCATTGGAGATCGCGTAGCGATTCTGCGATGTCATGAAGCCTCCAAGTTCGACGAGGTGGCCGAGGTGCACCCGGATGGCGTCGATGCCGACCGCGATCGAACCGTCGGGGTTAGTCACCGCCGCGTCCTGCTCATAGAGGGCGGCGAGCGCTCCCACGTCACGTGAGTTGTAGCCCGCAGCGAAGGCGGCGTTGATGGCCGCTGGTGTAGAGGGCATGCCTGCAATCTGGTTGGTCTCTTGGCCCACGTCGGCACGGTAGGTCCGGGCGCTCAGCCGCGCATGTTCAAAGGCGCGCCGGCGACGACGCCGAGGGGAGCCGGACCCACGCCGATCGGCAGTTCGTAGCGGCGCCGGATCGGCCGTCGCGCCGAGCTGATCGAATCTGGGCGCTGGTCCCTCCCCACGAGAGCGGTCGATCTGTCGCGTTGCGGGCATCATTCCGCGGGGTCCGTCAGGGAAGCAGCGCCGCGATGAGCTGATCGGCGAGCCAGTCTTCATAGTCCTGGATCGGCCATAGCCGATCGCGCACGAGGGTCAGGTAGGTCTGTTCGTTGGCGAGGGCGCCGATGATGTCGGCCGCGCGGCGCGACGAGAGATCGGGCCGCAGGTGGCCGATCTGCTTTAGCGTCTTAGTGAGTCGGTGGTGGTCCTGGTAGCGCTGGCCAGCCATCTCATGCATGAGGGTTCTGATCTCAGGGTCGGAACCGGCTGCATCGACCATGATGGCGAAGACAGGTGCCTCCCTGACGCAGATGTCGCCGTGAAGCCGGGAGAGCGTTCTGAGCTTGGTTCGGGGATCGGGTTCGGCTTCGATCTGGTGCCAGCGCGGACTGCCTTGGACCGGTACCTGTTCGTCCTCGCCGCTGATGGCGAGGTCGAGGATGCCTTTGAGGACGTCGCGCTTGGACTTGACGCTGGCATAGACGGTCTGGACCGCCACGCCGGCCCGCTCAGAGATGGCGACCATCGTGGTCGTGACGTAACCGTCGCGTGTGAACAGCTCCTGGGCTGCTTCGAAGATCCGACGACGGGTCTCGGCCGCTTGTCGCTGACGGTTGGTGGTGTCGTACCGACGGGGCTTGACTTTCTTCGCCACATTCGTAGAGTATCACACTATCGGTTAGAGTCTCACTCTATTAGATAGCTCGTTCCACCATCTCGGCTGCCCGAGCGGCCGAACTACGAGGAGCACAGCCATGACTACCCGTACAGCCATCAACCCGACGTCCTGGTCCATCAACCTGGGCTTCGACCAAGCGGAGCTCATCGAGGCCAGCCAACGGCTGCTGGTCTGCAGCGCACAAGACGCGATGGATGCTGACGGCAATCCCCAGCATCCGGGCGACATGGCAGCCCAACTCGACCTGAGCCTCGACAATCTCCAAGCCGTGCTGGCCGCAACCGACATGACCCTTGCCAACGTCGTCCGGCTCAACTTCTACACCACGGATGTCGGCGAGCTGTTCGCGCACTTCCAAAGGGTGAACGACCGTTTCGAGAACTCCCGCTACGCGACCACCGTGCTCGGCGTCGCGCAGCTACCAGCGCCCGAGTTCGTCGTGATGCTGGAGGCAACCGCCGTTGACTGAGCCACAGACCTGACCCAAGCACTCGCGCCCGCAGGACGAAGACTCACGAAAGGAAGCGCAGAATGGTGACGCTCAGCGGCAGCGTACGGCGGCTGTTCGATGGCAAGAACTTCGCCGTCCTCTCAACCCTCGAGCCGGATCGCCCGCCCCACTCGACCGTGGTCTGGACCAAGCGCGACGGCAACGACATCGTGTTTGCGCTCCCCAAGCACCGTCGCAAGACAGCCAACCTGATCCGACACCCCAAGGCGACCGTCGTGGTCTTCGACGCTGCCAACCCCTATGAGAGCGCCCAGGTCCAGGGCATCGCCACAATCCAAGACGACCCCGACGGCCTCCTCGTCCAGGAGCTGTCGCACAAGTACACGGGCGGGCCCTATCCCGGGTTCGCCGGACCGAACCCGCAATGGGTAACGGCGAGGATCACGCCCGACAAGGTCACAACCAGCTGGCCCGACTCCTGACCCGGCGAGTCGTGGCCAGCGACCCGCGGTCCCGCTCAAACGGTCGCGATCGGCGTGACCGGTGAGCCGACGGCGCCGGGCAACCGCAGCGGGGGTGCGGTGAGCAGGAAGCTGCTGCGCTCGTGCTCGCGCAGCCATGCCGCCAACTCGTGCAGGTACCACAGCTCGCCGAGTGGCACGCCGAGGCGGAACAGGCACAGGTGGTGGATGGGGAGGAACGAGTGCCGGCCCGGGTCGCGGTCCTTGCCGAGCAGGCCCTCGACCGCGTAGTTGTCCGCCACCAGCGCGGCGATCTGGGATTCGGCGATCCACTCCAGCAGCGATTCGTCCCGAGCGTCGAGGTACGAACACCGCGTGTGGATCTGCACCGGGTCGGGGTTCCGGTTCCACTCGAGCACCTTGGTGGCGAAGCCGGTGTGCAGGAGGAGCACGTCACCCGGGGTCACGACGACGCCGTCGGCCGCCATGATCTCCTCGAGCGTGTTGCGATCGACGCCCCGCCACTCGTGGCCGAGGTGGTGGGCCAGATCGACCAGGACGCCGCGGCCCTGGACGCCGTGGAACGCCATGTGCTCGAGCCCGAGGTGGTGGGCGAAGCTGCGATGGTCGCCGCCGTCGCCGGCGGCGTCGGGCCGCGGTCCCACCAGGTCCACGCCGGCGCGGTAGCCGTTGTAGTAGACCGCTTCCTCGACGCCGTCGCCGTCTGCGTCGAACTCGGCGCCGACGTGCGCCAGCGAGTCCCACTGGGTCGAGTACTGGAGCGAGAGCGTCACCACGTCGTCGGCCCACACATCGACGTACTTGGGATCGCCGAAGGCTTCCATCTCGCTCATGTGCACGTTGAAGAACGACGCCGGGTTGCCGTTCATGTCCTCGGTGGGCGCGAGCCTGGGCGGATGCCGCCGCTGGTTCAGGGCGATTCCGCCGGGATGGTCGAGCGGCAGGCTGAGGCAGAAGCTGACGCCCGCCTCCACCTCACGCACGCCCTGGAGGACCTTTTCGGGGGTGACCAGGTTGATGCGGCCGAGCTCGTCATCATCGCCCCAGTCGCCCCAGGTCGAACCGTCCGGGCGCTGCTTCCACCGCTTCGTCACGGCGCCTCCTCCCGTCTGCGGCAACGTCGTCCGCGCCGCGGCCCGTTGCGTTGTACCGACCGGTTGGTTTAGCCTCGCGATACTCGTTCGCGCAGGTCAAGAACGTGGTTTCCGCCGGCCGGCGCCGTCGCATCGGGAGGTCGGACCGCATGCCGAAGAAGGACTTCGTCGTCTCCGCCGACGGCCACGTCCTCGAGCCGACCGATCTCTTCCGCACCCGGCTGCCGAAGCACCTGCGCGACCGCGGCGTGTGGGAGGAGGACTTCGAGATCGAGCCGCTGGTCGAGGGCGGCGCCCGCATCTTCCGGAAGCTGCACACGCCGGGGTACGAGGGTTGGACGATCTCCAGGTATCGCCAGACCGGTGGGCGGATGCCCGAGGGCGATCCCGAGATGATCTGCGAGGACCTGGACCTCGACGGCGTCGACGTCGCCGTCATGCACCCGAACCTGTCGCTCTTCGGGCTCTACTCCGACGACCACGAGCTGTCGATGGCGCACGCCCGCGTCTACAACGACTACATCGAGGAGCGGTTCACGCCGCACTTCGACCGCATCTGCCCCACGGCGCCGGTCCCGATCAGCGACATCGACGACGCCGTCGCCGAGATCGAGAGGGTCGCGGCCAGTGGGATGCGCGCCATCCTGCTGCCGGCGACCCCGCCCGTGCCCTACTACTCACGCGACCTCGACCCGGTGTGGGCCGCGGCGCAGGCCAACGGCGTGCAGCCCTTCTTCCACACGCAGACCGGCGGGGTGAAGGTGAACGATCCCGCCTCCACGACGCTCAAGGTGGTCATGGAGTCGGCCGCCCAGGTCAACCAGCCGATCACCGAGAAGTCGGCGTCGAAGCGCATGATCACCCAGTCGATCTACAGCACGGTCGTCCCCGGGCAGCTCATCTGCGAGCTGATCGGGGGTGGCGTCCCCGAGCGCTATCCCGACCTCCACTTCTCGTTGATCGAGTTCAACGCCCACTGGCTGGCGTCGTTGGTCGGCGCCATGGACAAGTGCTGGGTCACGGGCATCGGACAGGACGCGGACTGGTGGCTCGGCCACTGGGACGACACGCGCCCGCCCGATGACCAACCCAACATGGCCCAGCTCTTCCGCCTGAACGAGCGCTGGCCGTACCCGCTGCTGCCGAGCGAGTACGTGAGGCGGCAGTTCCACGTCTCGTTCCAGGACGACCCCGTGGCCGTCGCCTCCCGCCACATCACCGGCCTGTCGACCATCGTGTGGGGCAACGACTACCCGCACGCAGAGGGCTCCTTCCGGGGCAGCCGCCAGCTGATCGCAGAGCAGTTCGCGGGTGTCCCCGACGACGAGCGGGCGGCCATCGTCGGCGGCACCCTGGCCCAGGTCCTGGGTCTCGATGCCCCCGCGGCCGCCTGACCACGTGCCGGCAGAGCATCGCTTCGAGGGGCGCGTCGCGATCGTCACCGGTGCGGGCCGCGGCATCGGCCGTGCCTACGCGCGCCTCCTCGCCGACCGCGGCGCGTCGGTGGTCGTCAACGACCTCGGCGCGGCGATCGATGGCACGGGTGCCGACGGGCAGCCGGCGTCCCGCGTCGTCGCCGACATCACGTCTGCCGGTGGTTCGGCGATCGCCGACGGCAGCGACGTGTCGACGCCGGACGGCGCGCAGGCGCTGGTCGCCGCGGGTGTCGAGGCGTTCGGGCGCGTCGACGTCGTGGTCAACAACGCCGGGATCGTGCGGTGGGCGGGCTTCCCCGACGCGGACGAGCAGAACCTGGCGAGCCACCTCGCGGTCCACGTCGGCGGCTCGTTCCACACGACCCGCGCCGCTTGGCCGTACTTCGTGGCGCGGAGCTACGGACGCGTCGTCATGACGACGTCGTCGGGGATGTTCGGGCTGCCGGACAACACGTCCTACGCCACGGCCAAGGCGGCCGTGGTCGGTCTCACCCGCAGCCTGGCGCTGGCCGGCGCCGGGCACGGGGTCAAGGTGAACCTCATCGCGCCGGCGGCGATGACTCGCATGGCGGGTGCCCGCGGCGGGGAGGGAGATCCCCGGATGGCGCCCGAGCTGGTTGCGCCGATGGCGGCCTTCCTCGCCCACGAGGCGTGCCCCGTCAGCGGCGAGATCTACGCCGCCGGCGCCGGCCGCTTCGCCCGCATCTTCGTTGCCTCGACCGATGGCTACGTCCACTCGGGTGGGGCGCCGACCATCGAGGACATCGCCGCCCACTGGTCCGAGGTGAACGACGAGCGCGGCTACTTCGTGCCCGCCGACCTCAGGTCGTGGTCGGCGGCCTTCCTCGCCCACCTGCAGTCCGACGACTCGAGCGCGGCGCTCTGAGGTCGGCCGGTGGCGGCGCGCTCAGTGCTGGATGCCACGCAGGAAGATCTCTGCGAACGGTTGTGCCACGTCGCGGGCCGAGAGGTGGCCCCCCGCCTTCAACCACAGGTACGTGTAGTTGTGCATGCCGAGCCAGGCCCGCGCCGTCAACCAGGGGTCGAGGTCGCGGAACTCGCCCGATCGGACGCCGGCATCCAGCACCGATTCGACCTGGCGTTCGTAGTCGTGCCGCCGCTCGCGGAACCTGGCGGCCCGCTCGCCGGTGAGGGCCGGGAACTCGTGAAGGAAGACCCACACGTGGTCGGGGTAGCGATGGATGACGTCGACCAGCTCCTGTCCAAGGAGGGCGAGCCGGGTCGACGCCGAACCGCCTGCCGCGCCGGCGCGCTCGGCGCCGAGCATCACTTCATCCATGACCCGGTCGTGGATGGCGGCCAGCAGCTCCTCCTTGGAGCCGATGTAGTGGTACAGCGCGCCCTTGCCGAGCTCGTTCGCCTTGCAGAGCTCGGTGATGCCCGTGGCGTGGTAGCCGCGATTGGCGAAGAGGCGGGCGGACGTGTCGATGATCGCCTCGCGGCGCAGCTGCCACTTCGCTCCCCGCCGGGAGTCGCTGGTGGCGACCGCTCGTGGCATGGGCCGACGGTAGTGGCGGCCACGCCGGTCGGTGCGCCTCAATAGGCTGTACTGGTCGGTACAAAACTCGGGGGCCTAGGAGGTCGGGGTGACGCTCGCACCGACGACGCAGGCGGACATGAGCTGGTGCGCCGTGCTGGCCCACCACGCGGCCCGGACGCCCGACAAGGCGATCACGGTCTTCGAGGGCGAGACCACCACCTACTCGGAGATGGCGGAGCGGGCGGCCAGGCTGGCAGGTGGCCTCCGCGAGCGGCGCGTGGGCCGCGGTGACGTCGTGGCGATCCTCTCGTACAACTGCCCGGAGTTCCTCGAGACAGTCTTTGCCGCCAACCACCTCGGCGCGATCGCCATGCCCATCAACTGGCGGCTGGCCGCGCCCGAGGTGCGGTACATCCTCGAGCATTCCGGGGCACGCGCCCTCGTCTGCGACGAGGCGCTGGTCGACCTGGGGAACGAGGCGACCAAGGCGATGGCGGCGGCGCCGCTGCGTGCCTGCATCGCTCCCTCCGCTCCACGGGGGTGGACCCCGTTGACCCAGCTGCGCTCGGCCGCCGACGCTCCCGTGCGCGAGGCGGTCGCGGCGGACGACGTTCACCGCCTGATGTACACGTCGGGAACGACGGGGCGGCCGAAGGGCGTGATGATCAGCCACGCCAACCTCGCCTGGAAGAACCTCGCCCACATCGTCGAGTTCGGGTTCACGAGCGCCGACCTCGGGCTCGCCTGTGGCCCCCTCTACCACGTCGGCGCCCTGGACCTGACGACGACCACCCTCATCGCTGCGGGCGCAACCACCATCGTCCAGCGCCAGTTCGACGCGGCTGCCGTTGTCGACGAGGTCCAGCGCTCGCGGGTGACGACCGTGTGGCTGGCGCCGGCCATGGTCAACGCGATCATGGCGCTGCCCGACATCGAGGAGCGCGACCTCTCTTCGGTGCGGGTGATCATCAACGGCGGCGAGAAGATGCCGATCCCGCTCATCGAACGCATCCAGCGCACGTTCCCCTCGGCGTGGTTCGCCGACGCCTACGGCCTCACCGAGACGGTGTCGGGCGACACCTTCCTCGACCGCGACAGCATCGTGAGCAAGCTCGGTAGCGTCGGGCGTCCGTGCCTCTACCTGGAGCTCGACGTATGGGACGACGCCGGGAGGCCGGTGTCCCCAGGTCAGCGAGGGGAGATCGTGCTCCGTGGCCCCAAGGTGTTCAAGGGCTACTGGCGTGATCCCGATGCCACCCGCACCGCATTCGCCGGCGGTTGGTTCCACACCGGCGACATCGGCGTGCGCGACGAGGACGGCTACCTCTTCATCGTCGACCGGCTGAAGGACATGATCCTGTCGGGCGGCGAGAACATCGCCGGCTCCGAGGTCGAACGGGTCCTGTACGAGCACGACGCCGTGCTCGAAACCGCGGTCGTCGGCCGCCCCGACGAGCGCTGGGGCGAGGTACCCGTGGCGTACGTCGTGCTCCGCCCAGCGGCGACGGTCACGGCCAGCCAGCTCGTCGAGCACTGCCGGACCCGGCTGGCGCGCTTCAAGGTGCCCAAGGAGATCGCGTTCCTGGACGCCCTGCCGCGCAATCCGTCCGGCAAGGTCCTGAAGCGTGAGCTCCGGGAGACCTTGCCGTGAGCGGCCGGCGTGACGACCCAAGCGAAGGGACGCTGACGCGGACCATCGAGACGGTGAAGCTGACCGAGACCGTGGGTGCCGACGTCCGCGGGGTCGACGTCGATCGGTTGCTGCACGACCAGGACCTACCGACGTGGACGCACCACGCGCTCGAGGCCAACGGCGTGCTCGTCTTCCGTGATCTCTACATCGACGACGCCGCCCAGGTCGTGTTCAGCAAGCGGCTCGGTCGGGTCGAGGTCTTCGGCCAGGGCGAACACCCCGAGATCTTCCTCGTCACGCTCGATCCGGCGAAGAACCGTTCGGCCCCGTACCTGCGCGGCACCTTCGACTGGCACATCGACGGGCTCACCGACGACGTCCCGATCATGGCGACCATCCTCAGCGCCCACGGTGTGGCGGACTCGGGCGGCGAGACGGAGTTCGCCAGCACCTACGCCGCCTACGACGACCTCACCCAGGAGGAAGGGGAGCGGTTCGGATCGATCCGGGTCGTCCACACCATCGAGGCGTCGCAGCGTCGCCTCGTCGCCAACCCGACACCCGAACAGGTGGCGATGTGGCGTGCCCGCCCGGCAAAGGAGCAGCCGCTCATCTGGCGGCATCGCGATGGCCGGCGATCGGTCGTCCTCGGGCCGACCGCCGATCACGTCGAGGGGATGAAGCCTGAGGAGGGCCAGGCGCTCCTCGACGACATCCTCGCCCGGGCGACCGCGCCGCACCGGGTCTACCGTCACCATTGGCGCGTTGGCGACCTCGTCATCTGGGACAACCGCGGCGTGCTGCACCGGGCTCTGCCCTATGACCCTGGCTCGCCCCGCGAGATGCACCGGACCACGCTCCACGGAAACGAGGCGATCCGTTAGCGACCCGAACCGCCCGAACGATTGCGACAGCGCGTCTATCCAGCTGGGTCGATGTTGTGGTTGAGGCGGAACAGGTTGCCGGGGTCGTAGGTGCGCTTGACCTCGACGAGGCGCTCGAAGTTGTCGCCGTAGTCCTGCCGCATGACGCCGGCATCGTCGGCGGAGAGAAAGTTCGTGTAGCGCCGGCCGGTCAGGTGTGGTTGGAGCAGCTCGAAGGTGTCCCGCACCCAGGCGATGGTGGCTTCGGTGTCGGCGGGGTCGGCCCACTGGCCGAGCAGCAGGACGCTGAACGCGTCTTGGCGGTGGGGGAATGCGGTGGCGTCGGGCGCAACCCGGGTGGCGGCACCATGGACGTGGTCGAGGAAGATGCCGGTCATGGTCGACGGCACACGCTCGAACGCTTCCACCACCACGTCGATGGCATCGTCGGACAGGTCCGTGATGAAGCCTGATTTCCAGTAGTTCAGCGCGCCCTTGGGGAAGGTCTCGTCGAGCAGGGTATTCACGATCGGGTACGGCATGGTCATCACGGAATCGATGACCGGTGTCCCAAAGACCCGGAGTGGCTTGACGTCGGCATCAGCCGCAGCCGGCTCGCCGCAGTGGCATGGCACCAGGGCTGCAACCTTGGTGCCGGAGCCGTCGGGGGCGTGGAGCAACGCGGCGCCGACGGTCAGCTCGTCGGCCACGGACGTGGTGAACTCCCGATGGAACGCCAGCGCCGAGCGGGCCTCGGCCATGGGGTGCACCACCGGGCCGGCCAACACCTCGCGCACCGGGTGGGCGCGGTATTCGAAGGACGTCACGACCCCGAAGTTGCCGCCGCCACCCCTCAACGCCCAGAAGAGATCAGGGTGTTCCTCGGCGCTGGCGGTCATGACCTCGCCCTCGGCGGTCACGATCTCAGCGGAGAGGAGGTTGTCGACGGTCAGGCCGTACTTGCCCATGAGCCAGCCAATGCCCCCGCCGAGGGTCAACCCGGCGATCCCGGTGCTGGAGACGACTCCGCCGGTGGTGGCCAGCCCGTGGACGGCAGTGGCCCGGTTGAACTCCCTCCAGGTCAGCCCGGGCTCGGCCCGTACGATTCGCGGGCTCGGGTCGACGTGGATGCCCTTCATCGGTGACAGGTCGATCATCAGCCCGCCGTCGCTGACCGCCCGTCCGGGGATGCCATGGCCGCCGCCTCGCACCGCGATCTCGACGCCGGCGTCGCGACCGAGGTTGACGGCGTCGATGACATCGGCTGTCGACTGGCACTGCGCGATGAGGGCGGGGCGCTTGTCGATCATGCCGTTGTGGAGCCGGCGCGTGTCCTCGTAGTCGCTGTCACCGGGCTCGAGGAAGCGGCCGCCGAAGGGTGCCCGGAGCTCGTCGGGGACCTGGATCTGGTCTCGGTTAGTCACAGCTGCACCTCCTGCCGGACTCGCACAGCGCACGGTACGAAATCGACGTCTCAGGGCCGTGTCTGCTTGGTGTCACGTGGTGGCCCACCCAACGCTGTGCCACCCGGCGCGAGACTGCCGGGGTGGGCGAGACGCACCGAGGCGCGCCGCGATTTGGGATCCTCGGGCCGCTTGCCGTGGTGGCCGAAGGCGGACCCGTCCACATTCGGAGCCGCCTCCAGCGCCTGTTGCTGACGATCCTGCTGGTCGAGGGGAACCGAACGGTATCCGCCCACCGGCTTGCCGAGGCACTCTGGGGCGACCACCTGCCTGACGATCCCGCCGGTGCGCTCCGCACGCTGGTGTCACGGCTACGCAAGAACCTGCCCGCGGCCACGCCGCTGGTCACCGACGAGGGTGGCTATCGCCTGGCCTTCGACAGTGTCGACCTCGATGCATGGCGGTTCGAGCAGCTGCTCGACGCCGCCGCGGAAGTTCGGGGCGAGCGCGCGCTTCGTCTCGTGGACGATGCACTGCGGCTGTGGCGTGGTCCCGCCCTCGAAGAGTTCATCGACCGGCCGTTCGCCCAGACCGAAGGCCGGCGGCTCGAAGAGCTGCATGGAGCAGCCCGCGAGCAACGAGCTTCATTGTTGCTCGCGACGGGACGGCCCGCGGAGGCGGCCGCTGCCGCAACGGCGGCACTGGCCGAACAGCCCGAGCGCGAACGGGCCAGGGCGTTGCTCATGGAGGCCCTGTACCACCAGGGCCGCCACACGGACGCCCTCGACGTCTATCAATCGTGGCGCCGCCGACTGGCCGAGGACCACGGATTGGAGCCGTCACCGGCGTTGCGACGGATCGAAGAGCGGATCCTTCAGCACACGGTCGACACCGATACGCCAGAGCCCGGTCCCGCGTCTCCGGTGAGCGTGCCGCGGCCCGTGAGCAGTTTCACCGGCCGCGACACCGACCTGATCGGTGTCGCGGAGCTCCTCGCCAGAGCGCGACTTGTCACGCTGTGGGGTCCCGGCGGCGTCGGCAAGTCCCGTCTCGCTCTCGAAGTGAGCGCCCAGGTCGCGCATCGCTATCCGGATGGCGTCCACGTCTGCGATCTCACCGTGCTCGCTACGGGCGGCGACGTGGCCCGCGCCGTGACCAACGTCGTCGGTGTGCAGGAGCGGAGTGGTCGACGTCTAGAGGCCCAACTCGTCGATCGGTTCGGTGGTCAGCGCACCGTGCTCGTGCTCGACAACTGCGAGCACGTGCTGACCGGTGCCGCGGCGCTCGCCCGGCGGCTCATCGAAGCCACTTCCGGGGTCGACGTGCTGGCCACGTCCCGGGAGCGACTGGGCGTCGACGCCGAGCATCTGTGGGAGGTGGAACCCCTCGACGCTGGTGGCCCGGGCTCGCCTGCCGTCGAGTTGTTCCTCGACCGAGCGCGCGCCTCCAAGCCGTCATTCCAGGCGACCTCGGGCGAGCTCGACACCATCGCGGACATCTGTCGCTGCCTCGATGGGCTCCCGCTCGCCGTCGAACTCGCCGCCGCTCGCATCCGCGGGCTGGCTCCGGAGGACCTCCGCCGGGCGCTCGCCCGCCGATTCGACGTTCTCACCGGCGGTGCCGGCAGCCCGAGCCGGCACCGTTCGCTGCGCGCCGTCATCGACTGGTCCTACGCACAGCTGGGATCTCTCGAGCAACGGGTCTTCGACAGGCTCTCGGTGTTCAGAGGCCCGTTCGACCTGGACGCCGCGACCGCAGTCACCGCCACCGACGAGATCGACCGCGCTGCGGTCGTGCCGGCCGTGCTGCGATTGGTCGACTGTGCTCTCCTTGCCGAGCAACCTGGCCGGGGCTCGCGGCGCTACTCGATGCTCGACACCGTCCGCCACTTCGGTCTCGAACGCCTCGAATCCGAACATGCGCTGCCCGCGGCGCGAGACCGCCATGCCCGATGGGCGCTCGCCGAAGCCGAACAGGCCGCGGCCGGGCTCGCGACCCGTGCCGAAGCCCAGTGGGCCACGACGATCGAGGGCCACATCGACGAGCTGCGCGCCGCCCACGGCTGGCTCGTCGGCCACGATGTCGAAGGCGCGCTCCGTCTGACCGCGGCGCTCCGCCCCTACGCCCTCTGGCGTGGACACTCCGAGATCTTCCGGTGGGCCGAGGTGGCAGCTGCGGCAGCGGCCGGCACCGGATCAGCCTTGGTGCCCGAGGCCCTGCTGGCGGCGTCGACCGGCGCGTGGCAGCGAGGCGACCTCGGTTCAGCCACCGCCGCCGCGCGCGCCGCCAGGGACGCCGCGTGCGGGCTCGGTTCCTCGGCCCACCGTGCCGTGCTCGAGGCATCCGCCGACATCGCCCTCCTCGCCGGCGACCTCCACCGCGCCATAGCAGAGTTCACAGAGGCATACGAGCTGGCGTCCGCCGCCGGCGACGCGCTCCAAGCTGTGTGGGACCTTGGAAGCGCCGCCGTCGCCATCGCCTACGACGGCGAGGTCAAACGGGCCTTCGAACTCGCTCAGGACGTGCTCGTGACTGCGGAGCGTTCCGGGAGCCCCTCGGCGCGGGCGTTCGCCCACTTCGTCATCGGCGAGATCCTCGCGGGCGAGCAGCCGGAGACAGCCGAGACACATCTGCGTCAGTCGATCGAGCTCGCTGCCTCCGCCGACAGCAGGTTCGTCGCCGGCCTCGCCGAGGTGGCGCTCGCCGCGTCCCGGACCCGGCAGGAAGACGTCGCGGCCGCTCTGACGTACTGCGAATCAGCGATCCACCGCTGGTACCGCGCCGGTGCCTGGACGCCACTCTGGGTGACGCTGCGGA
>Ga0081455_10002439_pt1 | contig 22171 bp, 23 predicted proteins | sample TabmetS3T2R1_FD_70207 | JGI IMG/M metagenome (GOLD analysis project Ga0081455, IMG submission 70207) | Tabebuia heterophylla rhizosphere microbial communities from the University of Puerto Rico - S3T2R1 | ecosystem: Host-associated > Plants > Roots > Rhizosphere ...
ACGCCGGCGATCGCCAGCACGACGCCGACGCCCGTCGGCGCGGCGAGCGTGGCGCTCAACACGACGATCGCCGCCACCGCCAGCGCGGCGAGCGTCAGGACGAGACGCGCGCGGCGAGCCGAGATGCGCGCCGGGATGCCGTCACCTCCTCCAGCACGCTCTCGAGGGGACGCACGCCGTCCCACGTCGCCGTCGTGGCGCCCAGCTCGGCGAGGCGCGCGCGCATCGCGGCGCGGCGCAGCGCCCACAGGCGCATCGCGGCGTCCCGGCGCTCGCTCACGAGCGCGAGCGCGTCGATCTCGATGATCACGATGTCGTGGCCGCGCGCGCAGAGGTCGAGCAGCGCCCGCGCGCCGCGCTCGTCGAGCAGCGGCGTGATCGCGATGACGAGCGCGCGGGCCGGGAGCACGGCGGGCGGCACGAGGTTCACGTTGCGCGCGACGTAGCTCATGACGACCTCGCTGCTGGCCAGCGCGTCGGTGATCCGCAGCGCGTGGGTGACCCCGCTGCCGGGGGCCAGCCAGTGCAGGACGCCGCCGAAGGCGACGACGCCGACGCGGTCGCGCGTGCGCAGGTGCGCGTCGGCCAGCCCCGCCGCGGCGCGGACGGCGAGCGTGAGCGTGCTCTCGCGGGCGCCGCGGAGGTCGGCGAAGGTGTCCAGGAAGATCAGGACGTCGGCGCTGCGCTCCGGGTGGCGGTCGGCGACGTGGGGCGTGCCGCGCCGCGCGGTGGCGCGCCAGTGCAGGCGCCGCGGGTGGTCGCCGGAGACCCACGGCCGCACCTCGGCCAGCTCGAGGCCCTCGCCGCGCAGGCGCGAGCGCCGCGGGCCGACCGCGGCCTGCGTCCGCGCCGGGGCGATGATGGTGCGCAGGCGCTCGACGCCGGGCAGCACCCGCACGGCGGCTCCCGCCTCGGCGACCCCGGAGAACCAGACTGCGCCCACGCCGTCGGTGGCGCGCACGCGGGCGCCGCCGGCGAGGTGCCCGCCCCAGCGCGTCGCGCGCGCCGGCACGTCGACGCTGCGGTGGACGCCCGGCGCGAGGCGCAGGACGCGGGCGGCCGCCCGCGGCTCCGGCGCAAGGCCGTCGGGGAGGCGCGCGCGCAGCTCGAGCCACGACGCGCCGTGCTCGGCCAACACGTCGTACGTGACCACGACCTCTTCGCCTTCGAGCACGCGGTCCGGCGCGACGGTCGCCGTAATCCGAACGCGCGGGTCGCGCGCCAGCGTCAACCCGGCGGCCGCGGCGACCGCGAACGGGGCGCCGAGGGCGGCCAGCGCGGGCTCGCCGAGCACGACCGCCGCGAGCGCCGCCGCGACGGCGACGACGACGCCGCTAACGAGCGTCGGCGATGCGCCGGCGCTCATCGTCCTGGGGTTGGATGGCCGGCGGCGCGGGGACCGTCTCGAGCACGCGGGCGAGGACGGCGTCGGCGTCGATGCGGCGCACCCACAGCTCGGGGCGTAGCACCAGCCGGTGGGCCAGCGCGGGGACGGCGATGCGTTTGACGTCGTCGGGGACCACGAAGTCGCGGCCCTCGATCGCCGCCCTGGCCCGCGCCAGGCGCAGCAAAGCCAGCGTCCCGCGCGGGCTGGCGCCGACCTCGACCTCGCTGCTCTCGCGGGTGGCGGTGGTCAGCTCGACCATGTAGCGCCCGACCGCCTCACCGACATAGACCGCCTCGACGGCGGCCTGCAACTCCAACAACCCCTCACGGCCCACCACCTGGTTGAGCGCGACCGCGTCGGTGCCCCGCTGGGCGCGGGCGTCGAGCATCCGCCACTCATCCTCGGCCCCCGGGTAGCCGACGCGCAGGCGCACCAGGAAACGATCGAGCTGCGCCTCGGGCAACGGATAGGTGCCCTCGTACTCGATCGGGTTCTGCGTCGCGAGCACGATGAACGGCGGCTGAAGGACGTGGGTGCCGTCGTCGGCGGTGACCTGGCGCTCCTCCATCGCCTCAAGCAGCGCCGCCTGCGTCTTGGGTGGCGCGCGGTTGATCTCATCACCCAACAGCAGGTTGCAGAACACCGGACCGGGGCGGAACACGAACTCCGCGCGGCGCTGATCAAACACCGACGAGCCGGTCACATCCGACGGCAACAGATCCGGCGTGAACTGCACCCGCGCGAACCCCAGGCCCGTGGTGGCCGCGAACGACCGCGCGATCAACGTCTTGGCCACCCCCGGGACGTCCTCGAGCAGCACGTGACCGTCGGCCAGCAAAGCGAGCAACACCAGCTCGAGCACGTCCCGCTTGCCGACCACCGCCCGCTCGACCTCGTCGAGAATCGCCTCCGCCGGCGCAGCGACGTGACGCGGATCGGGCGCGGTCATGGCAGCAGAGCCTCCAGGTCGTCGAGGACGGCATCGAGCTTGGCGGGCGGCAGGCCGGGAGCGAACGGGTCCTCGGGCCGCGGGCGCTCCGGGCGCACGAGCTCCCAGGTCTCCGGCGTCAGCAGCGCCCGGGCGGCGCCCGGGTCGGCGTCGAGATCCACGCCGCGCCGGCGCAGGCCGTCGGCCGCGATCTCGCGCAGGATCGGGCGCAGGCGCGAGTGGAGGTCGCCGGCCGACGCGGTCGCGGTGCTGACGGCGCGATCGAGGCGCGCGAGGTCCCCGACCTCGTCGGCCTGATGGCGTGCCTGGTCGCTGCGCGCGCGCCGGCGCGGCGGCAGCGCGCGGTACAGCGCGCGCACCGCGGCCGCGGCGACGAGGACCGCCACGACGGCCAGCGCGATGTTCACGCCGGGTCCTCGAGCTCGGACCGCAGGTCGTCGAGCGCCCCCAGCGCGTCGCGGCGCACGTCCTCGCCGATCGCGTGCGTGCTGAAACGCGCGCGCTCGAACAGGCCGGTCAGCCGCGCCGCCGGCGCGTACCCACCGCCAAGCGAGGCGTCAAGGCGCGAGAGGTATTCGCGCGGTGCCTCGCTGGCCCGCCGGCCCAGCCCGACGCGGTCCAGGACCGCCTCCATGCGCGCGTACGCGGCCAGCACCGCCGCGCGCGGGTCGGCCGGGATCGCGGCGGCCGCCATCGCGTCGCGGGCGCCGGCAGCGACCGCCGCGCGCGGCGACTCCGGCTCCGCGCGGCCGCGCCGCCGCGAGCGCACCACCGCCACCACGGCGAGGCCGACGAGGCCGGCGGCGATGCCCGCGGCCAGCGCGGCCGCGCCGTTGCCCTGGTCGTTGCCGCGCTCACGCGGCCGTGGCTGGCGCGGCTCGTGCGTGGCGAACGTCGGCGGCGGCCGCACGCTCTGGTGGCGGCCGCTCGTGCCCGGGCTGGCGTAGGCGGCGATCACGACGAGCGGCACGAGGAGCGCCAGCCCAACAGTCAGCGGCCCGGCGCGCACCGGCACCGCCGGCTGCGGCGCCGCGCCCCGGAACCGCATGCGCGGGCGCAGCGAGGCGAGGACCACGCCGGCGACCACCAGGCCCGCGCCGATGACCACGAGCAGCGGCCATATCGGCAGCGACGGCGCGCGCGCGCCGCCGCCCAGCGGCCGGCTCGCCGATGCGCCGACCACGGCCAGGAGCACGAGCACGCCGCCGATCGCGGCGACCGCGCGCTGCACACGTGCGCTCATACGTGCGTGGAGAGCCGCTTCAGCTCGGCGGTGACCCGCGCCAGCCGCTCGCCCTGGCGCCCGGTGCCGCCGAGGCGCGACTGCTCCTCGCGCAGCCGCTCCGAGCGCCAGCTCACCGCCAGCAGGTCCAATGCGCAGTTCAACAGCATCGCGTGGTAGGCGAACGTCTCGTCCAGCGCCTCGACGTACTCCATCAGGTCGGGGTGCCGGATGGAGTGCATCTCGACCCGCATGCGCTCGAAGCGGCTGATGATGGGGCCTCCGGCCCGCGCGAGCTCGCCGAGGTCGCCGTCGTCGCGGATGGCGATGAGCAGGTCCTCGACGTCGCCCGCCCAATAGAAGCCCTCGTGCGCGAAGCGCAGAAGCCGGCCAAGCTCGGCGTCATAGCCCGGTGTCACGGGGAGCGGCGGCGCACCGTGAACGCTCACATCGCGATTGTCGCGCGTTGCGGGAAGACCGACCAGTCGTCGGAGGTTGAGCCCACTGTCACAAAGTTGTTACAAGCTCGTCGAATCCGCTAGCCTTCGCGCCGCCGCCGGGAGGTGCGTCCCCTCAGCCTCCCTTCGAGCAGACGCCGCTCTCGCCGCGAACGCGAGATGCTGCGCGCTCGCAACATAGGCGGCCGATCCCTCATGCCAGAATCGCAACACCCCGACAGCAACGCAGATGACCGACCCCCCGAGCAGGCCGACGATGCGCGGCGCCGTGGCGGGGAGCCTCCTCCTCGCGGCGATCGTGCTCGGCGCCGTGATCGGCTATGGGATCGGCGCCGCCGTCGGGGCGGCTGTGCCGCTTGGCATCGTCGGCGTGTTTGCCGGCGCCGTCGTGGGCATCGTCATGGTGGCGAGACGCTTCAGTGACCTCTGATGATCGTCCTGCGCTATCTCGACATCGTCCTGCTCATCGTCGCGCTGCCGATCTTCCTCGTGGCGGGCCTGCCGATGCTCGGCTATGCGGCGGGCGCCGGCGCCTGGATCGTCCAGCGCGCGATCCAGATCCTGCTCAACCGCAAGGCGGCGGCGTCGGATGATCCGCGCACCGTCGTCGGCATTACCACCGGGTCGATGATCGGACGCGGATGGCTCGTAGCGCTTACGATCTTCGCCGCCGGCCTCGTTGACAACGAAGCCGGACTGGCCGCCGCCGTCCTCGTGATCGTCCTCTTCACCGCGTACTTCACCGTGTCCATGATCCTGCGCCCATTCGAGAAGCCGGGGCACCCCGCCTGATGTTCCGCCGCGTCTTCAGCACCCTCGCCGCGTTCGCCCTCCTGCTGGCCGTGCCGGCCTCGGCGATGGCGCTGAACGTCAACACGAGCTACCGGCCGCAGGACGAGTTCAAGCTCGATCCGTGGTTCTCGATCGGCCCGATCGAGTTCAACAAGGCCGTCTTCTACGTCATCGTCGCGACCGCGCTGACCTGCATCACGATGATCTACGCCGCGCGCCATATGCGGCAGCGCCCCAACCGCTTCCAGACCGTGATCGAGGGCGCCTACACGCTCATGCGCGACAACATCACGCGCGGCAACATGCCCGACGACATGGCCGCGAAGTGGTTCCCCTTCATCGCGACCATCTTCCTGTTCATCTGGTTCTCGAACATCCTCGGCTACCTGCCGTTGCCGACGAACACGGAGCACAAGGTCGACATCTTCGGCGTGGAGGTCCCGAGCCTCGCGCTTTACGCCGCGACCGCGAACCTCTCCGTGCCGCTCGTGCTCACGGTCATGGTCTGGCTGAGCTACCACGTCGAAGGCATCCGCCGGAAGGGCTTCATCCGGTATCTCAAGGGCTGGATCCCCTCCGGCGTCGAGGGGCCCGCGCGCATCCCGATCTTCGCCATCGAAGTCATCTCGCACTTCGTGCGCCTCGTCAGCCTCAGCGTCCGACTCTTCGCCAACATCCTGGCCGGCCACCTGCTGATCCTGTTCATGGGCGGCGGGCTGGTCGTCCTGCTCAACCTGGCCGTCGTGGGCTCGGTCATCCTCGGCCTGGTGACCGGCACGCTGGCCGTGGCCTTCTTCCTGTTCGAAGTCGGCCTGGTGGCGACGCTGCAGGCCTTCATCTTCGCCACATTGACCGCGATCTACCTCGGCGCTGCGGTCGCCGAGGAGCACTAAAGGAGCAATCGCAGTGGACCTGTCCGTCATCACACAGATCGCCCAGGCCGCCGATCCGGCGACCTACGGTAAGGACGCCGGCAAAGCCATCGCGCTGGGCGTCGGCGCCGGCTTGGGCACCATCGGCCCCGGCATCGGCGTCGGCTTCATCTTCGGCAAGGTCATCGAATCGGTGACCCGCCAGCCCGAGATGCGCGACGAGATCACCTCGATCCAGTGGCTCGGCTTCGCGCTGACCGAGGCGATCGTCTTCTACGCGTTCATCTTCGGCCTGATCGCGTTCTTCCTGAGCTAGACATGTTCCTCATCGCCCAGTCCACGACCACCGAAGAGTCGAGCAACTTCCTCGTCAGCCCCGACGTCGGGCTGATGATCTGGACCGTGCTCGCCTTCCTCGTGGCGCTCTTCGTGCTGCGCAAGTGGGCGTGGCCGGCGATCACCGAGGCCCTCGACAAGCGCCAGCGCGCGATCGAGGAGTCGATCGACGCCGCCGAGCACGCGCGGACCGAGGCCGCCTCCCTGCTCGAGGAGTACCGGGAGCGCCTGAAGGAGGCGCGTGGCCAGGCCGACGAGATCGTCGCTCGCGCGCGCAAGGCCGGCGAGGTCCACGAGCGCGAGTCGCTCGAGGATGCCAGGCGCAAGCGCGAGGAGCTCATGGAGCAGACTCGCCGCGACATCGAGGCGGAGACCCGCCGCGCGATCCAGGAGATCCGCAATGAGGTCGCCGACCTGACGATCCTGGCCACCGAGAAGGTGACCCGCAAGACGCTCCATGGCCCCGATCAGCGCCGGCTGGTCGAGGAGGCCCTCGCGGACCTCGACTTCAGCCAGCTTGGGGAGCGGCGCAACTAGTGCGCCCCCCCGCAACATCGCACGCCGATTGGCGGGCGCCGCTCGACGCACGACGTCGCGGGGAGACGCACTGATGGAAGAGATCGCCGAGGTCTACGCGCGCTCGCTGTTCGAGGTCGCGACCGAGCAGGACAAGCTCGACGTGGTGCGCGAGCAGCTCGGGCAGTTCGCCGACGCGCTGTCGGAGACGCGCGAGCTGCAGACGTTCTTCTTCTCGCCCTACTTCTCCACCGGGGAGAAGAAGGACGGGCTGGCCAAGGCGGTCACCGACGCCGACCCGACGGTGTTCAACTTCCTCGGCGTTCTGCTCGAGAACCACCGCATGCCGGTGATCTTCCGCATCCGCCGCGAGTTCGACCGGCTGTGGGAGGACGCGCACCAGCTCCTCCCGGTGCAGATCACGAGCGCGATCGAGCTCGACCCGGGGATCGCGCAGCGAATCGGCGACGAGATCGGGCGCCAAACGGGTCGTACAGTGGAGTTGACCAGCACCGTCGACCCAGAAGTGCTTGGTGGGATCGTCCTGCGCGTGGGCAACTCCATCCTCGACGCCTCCATCCGCACCCGACTCGAGAACCTTCGCAAGCAGGTCGGCAAGGCCTGACCAAGGGAGCCCGACACACATGCCACTGCAGATCAAGCCTGACGAGATCACCAGCATCCTCAAGAGCCGCATCGAGGGCCTGGATCCCGACGCGGCCGAGCTGACGGAGGTCGGCACGGTGCTCTCTGTGGCCGACGGCATCGCGCGCGTTCACGGCCTCGAGAACTGCCGCGCGTTCGAGCTGCTCGAGCTCCCGCACGACGTCACCGGCCTCGCCCTGAACCTCGAGTCCGACAACGTCGGCGTCGTGCTGTTCGGCGACTGGGACCAGATCGTCGAGGGCGACACGGTCAAGCGCACCGACCACCTCCTCGACGTCCCGGTCGGCGAGGAGCTCCTGGGCCGCATCGTCGACCCGCTCGGGCGCCCGCTCGACGGCAAGGGCGACATCGCCACGTCGGAGACGCGCCCCGCCGAGATCAAGGCGCCGGGCGTCGTCAAGCGCCAGCCGGTGAAGGAGCCGATGCAGACCGGCCTGAAGGCGATCGACTCGATGATCCCGATCGGCCGCGGCCAGCGCGAGCTGATCATCGGCGACCGCCAGACCGGCAAGACGGCGATCGCCGTCGACACGATCATCAACAACAAGGACAAGGACCTCGTCTGCGTCTACGTGGCGATCGGTCAGCGCATGGCCACCGTCGTGCAGCTCGCCGAGACGCTCGCGGAGAACGGCGCGCTCGACAACACGATCATCGTCGCCGCCCCGGCCGACGAGGCCGCGCCGATCAAGTACCTGGCGCCCTACGCCGGGTGCGCGATGGCCGAGTTCTTCACGTACGCGGGCCGGCACGCGCTCTGCGTCTACGACGACCTCACCAAGCATGCCTACGCCTACCGGCAGATGTCGCTGCTGCTGCGCCGCCCGCCGGGCCGCGAGGCCTACCCGGGCGACGTCTTCTACCTGCACTCGCGGCTGCTCGAGCGCGCCTGCAAGCTCTCCGACGAGGAGGGCGGCGGCTCGCTGACCGCGCTGCCGGTCATCGAGACGCAGGCGGGCGACGTGTCGGCGTACATCCCGACGAACGTCATCTCGATCACCGACGGCCAGATCTTCCTGGAGTCCAAGCTGTTCTTCTCGGGCGTGCGCCCGGCCATCAACGTCGGCATCTCGGTGTCGCGCGTGGGCGGCAACGCGCAGGTCACGCCGATGCGCAAGGTCGCGGGCCGCCTGAAGCTCGAGCTTTCCCAGTTCCGCGACCTCGAGGCGTTCGCCCAGTTCGGCTCGGACCTCGACGTCGAGACGCAGCGCACGCTGGCCCGCGGCGAGCGGCTGGTGGCGACCCTGAACCAGCGGGAGCGCTCGCCGCTGCCGATCGAGGACCAGGTCGTGCAGGTCTTCTCCGCCACCAACGGCTTCCTGGACCGCATCAACACCAATCGCGTCCCCGACTTCCTCGACGGGCTCACGCAGCGGATGCACTCCGAGCACGAGGACCAGCTCGAGAAGCTGCGCGGCGGCGATTGGAGCGACGAGCTCCAGGAGTCGCTCCGCAAGGCCGTCGGCGAGTTCGCCGACGACTTCGGCTACGACCTCGACGAGGAGGGCCACCCGCTCGAGGAGCGCCAGGTCGGCGAGACGACGCGCGAGCAGGAGGGCATCCGGACCTCCGGCGGCGCCGACGGCGGCGAGGGCGAGGGCGAGCAGGCCGAGGAGCAGGAGGAGGCGGCGGCCACCGCCTAGCCCATGGCCTCGCAGCGCGACGTCAAGAACCGCATCGATTCGGTCAAGAACATCCGCAAGATCACGCGCGCGATGGAGATGGTCGCTGCCGCGCGCCTGCGCCGCGCCGAGCAGCGGATCGCGCATCTGCGCCCGTATGCGAGCGCGATCCGGCGGATGACGCGGCAGGCGGCCGAGGCCGCCGGCGGCGAGGTCGGCCAGCTGCCGATCCTCCAGCAGCACGAGAGCGAGAACAACGTCGCGATCCTGCTTGTCACCGCCGACCGCGGCCTGGCGGGCGCGTTCAACTCGCAGATCCTGCGCGCGGGCACGCGCGCCGCCGCCGAGCACGAGAGCGAAGGCCGTTCCGTCACCTTCTACGCCTCCGGCCGCCGCGGCGTCTCGTCGCTGGCCTTCCGCGGGCGCGAGGTCGCCGGGGCCTACACGGGCTTCACCGAGCGCCCCGCCTACGCGGATGCGCGCGAGATCGCCCAGGACCTCATGACCGCGTACGTCGACAGCAACGTCGATCGCGTCGACGTCTTCTACAACGGCTACATCTCGCCGCTCGTCCAGGAGGTCCGGCTCGAGACGCTGCTGCCGCTGCAGGAGGCGACGATCCTCGAGGCCGACGAGTCCGAGGAGGACGAGGAGACCGGGCACCACGCGCTCGTCGAGTACGAGCCCGACCCGCAGGTCATCCTCGAGCGCCTCATCCCCGATTACGTCGAGATCTCGCTCTACCGGGCGCTGCTCGAGTCGACCGCCTCCGAGCTGGGCGCGCGCATGACCGCGATGCGCAACGCCTCGCAGAACGCCGGCGAGGTCATCGAGGACCTCACGCTCGAGATGAACCGGGCCCGCCAGGCGGAGATCACCCAGGAGATCATGGAAGTTGTCGCGGGCGCCGAGGCGCTCGTCTGAAACGGAGACCAATGGCCGCAACCGAAACCAAGCAGAACACCGGGCGCATCGAGGAGATCCAGGGCGTCGTCATCGAGGCCGTCTTCCCCGACCAGCTCCCCGAGATCAACCACGCCATCACGGTCGAGAACGACGGCCAGCTGCTCGTGTGCGAGGTGCAGCAGCACCTCGGCGACGACCGCGTGCGCGCGGTCGCGATGGACACGACCGACGGCCTGGCGCGCGGCGCCGAGGTCACCGACACCGGCGGCCCGATCACCGTGCCGGTCGGCGAGGTCACGCTCGGGCGCATCTTCAACCTGCTCGGCGAGACGATCGACGAGGGCGAGCCGATCGAGGTCAAGGAGCGCTGGCCGATCCACCGTGACGCGCCAGAGGTCACCGACCTCACGCCGACGACCGAGATGTTCGAGACCGGCATCAAGGTCGTCGACCTGCTGGCGCCCTACGCGAAGGGCGGCAAGGTCGGCCTGTTCGGCGGCGCCGGCGTCGGCAAGACGGTGATCATCCAGGAGCTCATTCACAACCTGGCCCAGGAGCACGGCGGCCTCTCGGCGTTCTGCGGCGTGGGCGAGCGCTCGCGCGAGGGCAACGACCTCTGGCTCGAGATGACCGAGTCGGGCGTCATCGACAAGACGATGCTCGTCTTCGGTCAGATGAACGAGCCGCCCGGCGCGCGCATGCGCGTCGCGCTCTCGGGCCTGACGATGGCGGAGTACTTCCGCGAGCAGGGTCAGGACGTGCTGCTGTTCATCGACAACATCTTCCGGTTCGTGCAGGCGGGCTCGGAGGTCTCGGCGCTGCTCGGGCGCATGCCCTCGCAGGTCGGCTACCAGCCCACGCTGGAGACCGAGATGGGCCAGCTGCAGGAGCGCATCACCTCCACGCGCGAGGGCTCGGTCACCTCGATCCAGGCGATCTACGTGCCGGCCGACGACCTCACCGACCCGGCGCCGGCGTCGGTGTTCGCGCACTTGAACGCGACGACAACCCTGACCCGCTCCCTGGTCGAGCAAGGGATCTACCCGGCGGTCGATCCGCTCGACTCGACGTCGACGATCCTCAAGCCCGAGATCCTGGGCGACGAGCACTATGAGACCGCGACGCGGGTGCAGGAGACCCTCCAGCGCTACCGCGAGCTCCAGGACATCATCGCGATCCTGGGGATCGACGAGCTCTCGGACGCCGACAAGCAGACGGTGTCGAGGGCGCGGAAGATCCAGCGCTTCCTCTCGCAGCCGTTCTTCGTCGCGGAGCAGTTCACCGGCCGGAATGGCGAGTACGTCCCGCGCAATGAGACCGTCCGCGGCTTCAAGGAAATCGTCCAGGGCGAGCACGACGACATCCCGGAGCGGGCCTTCTACATGCAGGGCCCGATCGACCAGGTGCTCGAGGCGTCGAAGAAGATGCGCGCCGAGGAGCCCGAGGAGTCGGCGCAGGCCGAGGCGGACGAGCAGGAGGCGAAGTCGGAGCAGGAGGCCCAGGAAGCCGAGGGCGCCGAGGACCAGGATCAGGGCGAGGAGGAGGCCGCCTCGGTTGGCTGAGCACAACGTCCAAGTGCGGCTCCTCACCCCGGAGGGCGAAGTCTTCACCGGCGAGGTGGAGCAGGTCTCGACCCGCACTGCGGTGGGCGAGATCGGGATCCTCGCCAACCACGTGCCCGTCCTCGCCCGGCTGATGCCCACCGAGCTGCGCCTGCACATGCCGAACGGCGACGTGCGCCGCTGGGCGCAGGCCGAGGGCTGGCTCCAGGTCTTCGCGAATCGGGCCACCGTTCTGGTCACCGAGGCGATCCCGCCGGAGAACCTCGACCCAGGCGAGCTGCGGAACAGGATCGAGGACGCCGACGCAAGGCTCGGCGACTCAGGGGAGGGCTCCGGCGCCCACACGCAGGCGGAGAAGGACAAGGCGCGCGCCGAGGCGTTCCTCCAAGTAGCCGAATCTCGGACCTAGCTTTCCTCGGCACCCGCTGTTACGGTCGTTCTGTCTTGATCCGGGGGAGGATCAAAGGGGCAGTTCTGCTCGTTGCGCTCGCGGCGTTACTGATTGCGCCCGGGGCCGCCAGCGCGGTCAACCAGGTCACCTTCTCGCAGGTCGGAAACCTGACGTCGCCTCGCCAGTTACCAGGTGCCGCGCCTCTCCCCGATGGCCGGATCCTGATTGTCGGTGGCTACAGCGGCCCCGGCAACCACGCGCTCAACTCCGCCGAGATCTTCGATCCGAAGACGAACACGTTCAGCGCGATCGGCGCCACGATGGCGATCGGGCGTTACGCGCCCGCTGTCGCTGCGCTTCCCGACGGCCGCATCCTCGTTGCGGGTGGTTGGGACGACGGCAACGACCTCGCAAGCGCCGAGGTCTTCAACCCCGGTTCGGGAACGTTCTCGCCGGTCGGCTCGATGGCGACGGTCCGGGAGGATGCAGGGGCGGCCCCGCTACCCGACGGCAGAGTCCTGATCATCGGCGGGTACGCGCAAACGGGCGGTGTGAACACCACCGAGATCTTCGACCCGAAGACGAACAGCTTCAGCCCCGGACCGACGCTGCCCTATGGCATCTCTTACGCAGCGGTTGCCGTCATCTCCGGTGGACGGGTCCTGATTGCGGGCGGAGACGACGAGAGCACGATGGAGTTCACCGACAAGGCCTTGGTCTTCAACCCGTCGAGCGGCACGTTCGCTTCGGTGGGATCGCTGCCAGCTCGCACGAATGCACCTGCCGGAGCGTCACTTCCGGGCGGGCGTGCCCTGGTCGCCGGCGGCTACGACGCCGACGCCAGTGATTTCACAACCCGGGCCCAGGCGTTCGATCCGGCAACCAACTCGTTCAGCTCGAGCGGCATCGGCAACCTCATCCGCCCTCGCGAGGAGGCGGCTGCGGCGGAGCTTCCGGATGGCCGGGTGCTGGTCGCCGGGGGCTATTTCGCGTCCCCAGCGGAACGTCTGGACACCGCCGAGGTGCTCAGCGTCCCCTCGAACTCCTTCAGCACGAAGCTGAAGGGCCGGAAGGTCAAGTTCGCCGTCACCACCGAGGGGGTCGCCCAGACCACTGACGTCAGCACGCAAGTGGCGACCACCGCCAAGAAAAAGAAGAAGCCGAAGCTCGTGAAGACAACCAGCGCGCACGGCGGCCCGGGGACGATCGTGGTGAAGATCAAGCTGACGAAGCAGGGCAGCGCCAAGCTCCGCCAGAAGGGCAAGCTCAAGGTTCGTGTGGTCTACACGCCCGATCAGGGGATCTCGGCCACCAAGAAGCTCAAGCTGCGCGCCGGGAAGTAGCGCCGAGCCGGGATTGGCCGAATTTCGGGGTTGGCTTTCTTCCGAAGCCGCTGTTAGGGTCGTTTCGCCTTGACTCGGGGCAGGCTCACAGGGGCAGCACTCGTCATTGCACTTGCAGGGGTGTTGATCGCACCTGCGACCGCGAGCGCGGTCAACCCGGTCAGCTTCTCGCAGGTGGGCAATCTCACCACACAGCGTGAGTCACCGGGAGCAGCGCTCCTGCCGGATGGACGGGCGCTGGTCGTGGGCGGATTCGACGATTCCCCGACCCCCACGTATCTGAAGACCGCGGAGATCTTCGACCCGAAGACCAACAGCTTCAGCCCGATTGGCGCCACGATCCCCACTGGCGTCTACTGGCCGCAGGTTGCGAGCCTCCCTGACGGCCGGGTGCTGGTCGCCGGGGGGTACGACGGCACGAACGACATTGCGACGGCGGTGGTGTTCAACCCGAATACCGGGAGCTTCTCGCCCGTCGGATCCCTGCTCACCGCCCGAGACTCGGCCGCGACCGCGCCGCTACCGGACGGGAGGGTGCTGATCGCGGGGGGATTCAGCACCACCAGCGGTGACGAGGTGCTCGCCAGCAGCGAGATCTTCAACCCTCAGACCAACACCTTCAGCCCAGGGCCGTCGCTGCCCGACGCCAAGTACGGAGCTCCGGGAGTGGAGATCTCGAACGGGCGGATCCTGATCCCTGGTGGTTACAACGACGATTACCTGAACTCGGTCTTCGTCTTCGATCCGACCAGCAACGCGTTCAGCGGGCTTGGCTCACTGCCATATCGGGCCTATGCCCCCGCCGGGGCGTCCATGCCCCAGGGCCGTGCCCTGGTGGCCGGCGGCGCAAATGACGCCTCTGGCTCTCGCGACGAGGTGTCGACGGCCACGATCTTCGATTCGGCGACGAACACGTTCAGCCCGATCGGCGGTCTGGTCCACAAGCGCGAGGAGGCCGCCGCGGTCGAACTCAAGGACGGTCGTGTACTGGTCGCGGCTGGGTGGGCGGATGGCGACGCCCTGGACACCGCCGAGGTCCTCAGCGTCCCATCCAACTCATTCACCTCCAAGCTCAAGGGCCGCAAGGTGAAGTTCAGCGTGACCACCGAGGGTGTCGCCCAGGTCACCGACGTGAGCACCAAGGTCGCGACCACCGCCAAGAAGAAGAAGAAGGCGAAGCTCGTCAAGACCACCAGCAAGCACGGTGGCCCCGGCAAGATCATCGTCAAGATCAAGCTGACCAAGCGCGGCGCGGCGCAGCTTGCCAGCAAGGGCAAGCTCAAGGTCCGCGTGGTCTACACGCCCGACGGTGGGGTGGCCGCGACCAAGAAGCTCAAGCTGCGCGCCGGGAAGTAACGAGCGCGGCCGTCGGGCCGCTGCACCTACGATTGGTGCGAGGGTGCTCCGTAAGCGCAGCTGAGGAGCAACCCGTCTAGTTATGGACGAGCTCGCCCTCGCCAAGCGACTGATCGCCTTCGACACCTCGAACGCCGAGGGTCTGCGTCGTGCTGCCGAGTTCGTCGGCGGCTGGCTCGAATCGAACGACATCGAGGCGAAGCAGACCGAAGCCAGGGGACTTCCCGTGACCAGGGCCCAGGTCGGCCCGCCGGACCGCGATGCTCCGACCCTCGTGCTACACGGTCACCTCGACGTTGTCCCCGGTGGCAAGCAGCAGTTCGAACCGCAGGAGGACGGCGACCGCCTTCTGGGCCGAGGGGCCTACGACATGAAGGGCGCCCTCGCCGTGATGCTGATGCTCCTCCACGACCTCAGGGACCAGGAGGAGGTGCGGCTGCGGCTCGGGATCGTCTCCGACGAGGAGTCCGAGGAGGAGGAGAATCGTGGCTCGGACGCCCTGGTGGAGAGCGGGTTCATCGGCGACTTCGCGATCACCGGCGAGCCGACCAACCTCCAGGTCGGCGTGCAGGCCAAGGGCGTTCTGGCGATGCGGCTGCGGATCCGGGGGCGTTCGGCGCACGGCGCCACGCCCTGGCTCGGCGATAACGCTGTGGTTAAGGCAGTCGAGGTATTCAGGGGCATCGAATCGCTACCGTTTGCGCGCCACAGCTCCGCCCTGTTCGACCGGCCCTCGATCAATCTCGGTCGGATCATGGGCGGCGACGCCCTGAACAAAGTGCCCGATTCCTGCGTCATAGACGTCGATATCCGCTTCCTGCCCGATCAGGATCCCGATGAGATCCTGGAGCAGGTCGGCGGCCTGCCCGACACCGATGTGCTGGCCACCTTCCGGCGGCCCCCCGCGGTGGTCGAACCCGACTCCCCCTACGTCGTCGGGCTCTGCGAGGCCGCTTCGCCGCACCACCCGGAGCGGGTGATGAGCGTCGGACGCGACGGCGCGTCGGATGCGGTGTCCTTCCTCGCCGCGGGCGTGCCGGCGGTCGAGTTCGGTCCGATCGGCGACGGCCACCACGGCCCCGGTGAGTGGGTGTCGATCTCCTCGCTGCACAGCTACCGGCAGGCACTCGAGGGATTCGTGCGCAGCTTCCCGGGCATGGCGACGTGAGCCCCGAGCGCCAGGAGGGAAACGGCCAGGGCGATGACGTCCAGCGCCCGGACGAGACCCAGGAGTTCGACGTGACCGAGGCTTCGGGCGAGGACGCCGAGCAGGGGCCTCGGGACGAGCAGCCCGAGAAGCCCCGTGACGAGCAACCCGAGGACGAACCCGGCCGGGAGGAGCCGGAGGAGTCCGACGCCGACGAGGACGAAGAGGACGTCGACGAGGATTCGGACGAGGTCGGCGAGAACGAGGCACCGGAGCAAAGCGAGGAGGAGAAGCTCGAGGAGATCGTCTCCGCCCCGACCCAGGAATGGGAGGGCCTCGAGGCGGCGGAGGCCACGGCAGACGAGCCGACGGTCATCCAGAAGGCCGGGTCGGCGATCACCTCCAGCTTCGAGAAGGTCAGCTCGAAGACCAGCGGCGGGTTCAGGGCCGTCCGCAAGCACATCGGCTTCCCCATCTGGTTGCGCTTCCTGACGGCCTCGTTCCTGATCGTCGCCTCGATCGCGGCGGCTACCTCGGCGAGCCTGATCCTTTACCTGACCGACTGGGCGCACGCACTGAAGACACACGCGATCCGGCAGCACATCGACAAGGTCTTGGACCCGATCCCGGACAGTGGCGCGCAGACGATCCTGATCTTGGGTTCCGACAAGCGAAATCAGGCGATCAGCGGCCAGTTCGGACTCTCCGACACAACGATGCTCCTGCGCCTCGATCCGGACCGGGGCGCGATCGCGCTGCTCTCGCTGCCACGCGACCTCAAGGTCGACATCCCCGGCGTGGGCACCGACAAGCTGAACGCGGCGTACTCCCTCGGCGGGCCCAAGCTGACGCTCCGGACGGTCAAACAGATCACCGGCATCCAGGTCAACCATCTGGTGAACGTCGACTTCACCGGGTTCGCTCGCGCCGTGAACGCCATCGGCTGCGTGTACATCGACGTGGATCGTCGCTACTACATCGCCCCCAACAGCGGGACCGCGGAGATCAACCTGCAGCCCGGCTATCAGGCCCTCTGCGGATTCGACGCGCTCTCCTTCGTCCGCTACCGGCATACGGACAACGACATCGTGCGCTCCGCCCGACAGCAGGCCTTCCTTCGCGAGGCCCGCGCCAAGGTGCCGCCGTCCAGGCTGATCGATGACCGCGACAAGTTCCTGAAGATCTTCACCTCATACACCTCGTCCGACCTCAACAACTTCGATCAGCTGCTCGAGCTGCTGAAGCTCTTCATCAACCTGCGTGGCGCGGAGATCAAGCAGGTTCACCTGAACTCCACCCTGGGGCCCTCGTATGTCACGGCCACCCGGGGGCAGATCCACAAGGCGGTCGATGAGTTCCTGGGCGTCACGGGGACGCCTGGGCCCGCCGGCTCCACGGCGAAGCCGCCAACGGCGGTCAGCCCCTCACGACCTCCGGACTACACAAAGCCGACGCCGGCAGCGCCGAAGAAGCAGCGGGGCGCGGACACCGATCTGATCCGGACCACCTACGGCAAGTCGCTGGCGCGGGGCATCCGTGCCAGGAAGACCAAGGTGCCCATCTACTACCCGACGCTGCTCGAGCAGGGCAGCGACTACGCCCAGAAGCCCCGCGTCTACAAGATCAACGGCAAGGGCGACGAATCGCCGCCCCACGCCCAGCGCGGCGCCTACAAGTGGGTCTTCTCACTGCCTACTATCGGCGACTACTACGGCTTCCAGGGCACCCTCTGGAAGGACCCGCCGATTCTGGACGGTTCGAGCGAGGAGAAGACGATCGGCGATCGCACGTACAAGCTCTTCTATGACGGGGACCGTCTGCGGATGGTTGCCTGGCAGACCGATCGCGGGTCCTTCTGGGTCTCGAATTCATTCATCGAGACGGTGCCCAACGAAGACATGCTGAAGATCGCCGAGGGCTTCCGGCAGCTGCCCGGCACCTGATCGGGCGAATCCCGCGATCATCCAGGGAGACCGGTGAGCGAGAAGGAACCGATCGGGGTTGTCGGGGCCGGCTGGGTCGGCCTGGTCACGGGTGCCTGCTTCGCCGAGCTCGGCCACCGGGTCGTGGTCCGGGAGATCGTTGCCGAGAAGGTTGAGTCGCTGCGCCGCGGTGAGGTGCCGATCCACGAGCCCGGCCTCCCTGAGCTGATCGAGCGCAACAAAGAGCGGCTCCTCTTCACGACGGAGGTGGCGGAGCTGCTGAACGGGCCGCGGCTCATCTTCGTCTGCGTGCAGACGCCACCGACCTACTCCGGGGACGCCGACCTCTCGGCGGTGGAGCGGGCGGTGGAGGAGATCGGCGAGCCGGATGGCCGGGCCCTCGTGATGAAGAGCACCGTGCCGGTGGGAACCGGACGGACGATCAAGCGGGAGGCGCCCGACCTGGCGTATGTCTCCTGTCCCGAGTTCCTGCGAGAGGGCACCGCGATCAAGGACTTCATGGAGCCGGACCGGGTCCTGGTCGGCACCGACCCCGGTGACGAGTGGGCGGCCGAAGCGGTCGCCGAGGTCTATGAGCCGCTCGGGGCGCCCGTCCTGAGCACGGACATCTCGAGCGCCGAGATGGTGAAGCTCGCCTCGAACGCCTTCCTGGCCACGAAGATCAGCTTCATCAACGAGATCGCCAACGTCTGCGAGGAGCTCGGGGCCGACGTCATGGACGTCGCCCGCGGGATGGGGCTCGATGACCGCATCGGCGCCCGCTTCCTCCAGGCGGGGATCGGCTACGGCGGGTCCTGCTTCACGAAGGACGTTTCCGCGTTGAAGATGCTCGCCGCCAACTCGGGGTATCACTTCCAGCTCCTCAACTCGGTGATCGAGGTGAACGAGCTGCAGAAGCGCCGGGTGATGGCGAAGCTCGCCAAGCATCTCGATTCGCTGGTCGGCAAGCGGGTCGCCCTCCTCGGACTGGCCTTCAAGGCGGATACGGACGACATGCGCGGGGCCTCGAGCCTGGTCCTGGCCGCTCGCCTCGAGGGCGAGTCCGCAAAGGTCGTCGCGTACGACCCGGTCGCCGAGACGGCCGCGGCCCCGCTGATGCCCTCGGTGGAGATGGTGAGGTCCGCGATGGACGCGCTCGACGGGGCCGACGCCGCCGTGCTGGTCACCGAGTGGCCCGAGTTCGCCGAGCTCCACTGGGCGGAGGTGGCGAAGCGGATGAAGACGCCCCTGCTGGTGGACGGCCGCAACTTCCTCGATGCGGACGCCGTCCGCGCCGCCGGCCTCATCTACGAGGCGATCGGCCGGCCGAGCGCTCCCGACCGCTCGGCGGTCGAGAGCTGATGCAGGCACTGATCCTGGCGGGCGGCGAGGGGACCCGCCTGCGCCCACTGACCTACACGGTGGCCAAGCCGGTGCTGCCCCTGGCCGGGCAGCCGCACATCGCCTACGTGATCGACTGGCTGGTCCGGCACGGGGTGGACGACGTGATCGTCTCCTGCGGCCACCTTGCGGAGGGGATGCGTCGCGCCCTGGCCGAGCTCGAGCCCGGCTTGGAGATCCGCTACGCGGAGGAGCCGGACGCCCGAGGCACCGCCGGCGCGATTCGCTTCGCTGCTGACGAGGGGATGCTCGCCGACCGGTTCCTGGTCCTGAACGGGGACGTGCTCTGCGATCTCGACCTGACCGCGCTGATCGAGCAGCACGAGCGAACCGGCGCACGCGCGACGATCGCCCTCTACCCGGTCGCCGACCCCATCGGGTACGGGCTGGTCCATCGCCGGGACGACGGCGAGATCACGGAGTTCCTCGAGAAGCCCGACCGGGCGCAGATCGACACCGACGAGATCAACGCGGGCGCCTATCTGCTGGGGCGCTCCGTCCTCGATCTGATCCCGCCCGACAAGGCCGTCTCGATCGAGCGCGAGGTCTTTCCGCTGCTGATCGGCGAGGGCCTCTACGGAATCCGGCTCGAGGGCTACTGGATCGACATCGGCACACCGGAGCGCTTCCTCGAGGCGAACTGGGACATCCTCGAGGGCCGGGTGGAGACCGTGGTCGGGGAGCAGCTCGACGACGAGATGATGGTGGGCGAGGGCTGCGAGATCTCCCCGGAGGCAGAGCTGCGGGCTCCCTGCGTGGTCGGACCGAATTGCACGGTCGGGTCCGGCGCCGTGGTCGAGCGCTCGGTGCTCCTGGAGGGATGTGTCGTCGAGGACAACGCGACCGTCACCGAGAGCATCCTGAGCGCGGGCGTCACCGTCGAGGGTGAGGTGAAGGGAGCCGTGGTGGGGGAGGGGGAACGAGTTTGATGAGCGTGATCGGCGGGTCCATGCTCGATGCGGTGAAGGCGCTGCCCGAGCACCTCCGCGACGCGCTCTGGCGGATCGAGTCGGCTCGTCTCCAGACGATGGAGGCGCCGGCGGCGTTCGTCTGCGGCATGGGCGGCTCGGCGATCGGCGGCGACCTGGCCACGGCGGCCATGGCCGACCGGTTGACGAAGCCGATGCTGGTCGCCCGGGGCTACGAGCTGCCCTCCTGGACACCACCCGGCTCGGCGGTCCTCTGCTCGAGCTATTCGGGCAACACCGAAGAGACCCTGGCCTGCTACGCGGCGACGGAGGCGGTGGGCGCCCAGCGGCTGGTCGCGACCACCGGCGGCGAGCTCGCCGAGGCGGCCCGGCGCGATGGCGTCCCGGTCATCGGCCTGCCCGCCGGCCTCCAGCCCCGGGCCGCGGTGGGCTACATGTTCACGGTGGCCGCCGAGCTCGCCGCGCTCGCGCTGGCCGGGCCCCGGATCAACACCGAGATCGACGCCGCGGCCTCGCATCTGGGCGCCAACTTCGAGGCGGCGCAGGATCGCGCGCGGGACCTGGCGGCGGAGATCGGCGACGCCGTTCCGGTGATCCACGGCAGTGACCTCACCGCGCCGGTCGCGTATCGCTGGAAGTCCCAGATCAACGAGAACGCGAAGACGCCCGCCTACTCGGCCGTCCTGCCGGAGGCCGACCACAACGAGATCGAGGGCTGGTCCGGGGCCGAGGGTCGCTTCGCGGCGATCTTCCTCGAGGACAGCGACCAGCATCCGCGCGAGCGCAAGCGCATCGAGCTGACCGCGAGGGCCATCGAACCTCATGCCGCCGCGGTGGTCAGGCTCGAGACCGAGGGCGAGACGCGCACCGAGCGTGTCCTCCACGGGGTGATGCTCGGTGACCTGCTCGCCATCGAGCTGGCGAACGCGCGCGGGGTCGACCCTCTAGCGGTCGACGTGCTCGAAGACTTCAAGCGGGACATGGGCCGCCCCTAGTAGTCGCGCGGGGGCCGGCGCTGCGCCTTGCGCTCCGAGGTGCGCCGCTTCTGCTCGAGCCGCCGCTCGCGCGCGGCGCGTGACGGCCTGGTGGGGCGGCGGGGCTTCGGGCGGCGCAGGCCGGCGGCGAGCTTCTCGCGCAGCCGCTCGAGGGCGAGCTCGCGGTTGCGAGCCTGGCTGCGCGCGTCCTGGGCGACCGCCGTCACCCGCGGGCCGATCCTGCTGACGAGTAGATCGCGCTGTTCCGCGCTCAGCGCCTCGGAATCCTCGACCTCGAAGACCGCCTCGATCCGGGAGGCGGTCACGTTCGCGTGCTGGCCGCCCGGCCCCGATGAGCGGCTGGCGCGGAACTGAATCTCCTCGAGCGGAATGACCGTATCCTCGGCGACCCTGATGCCGTCCTCCATTCCCCGGACGGTATCCCCGTTAGCCTTGAGCCTCCTCAAACCTCGACCCAGGAGACCAGCCACCGCATGAGCACCGCCACGAGTGCACCGACGTCCACCGACCGCGATTTCAAGGTCGCAGACCTCTCGCTGGCCGACTTCGGCCGCAAGGAGATCCGGCTGGCGGAGCACGAGATGCCGGGACTGATGGCGACCCGGGCGGAGTTCGCCGACTCGAAGCCCCTGACGGGCGCCCGGATCACGGGGTCGCTGCACATGACCGTCCAGACGGCGGTCCTGATCGAGACCCTCGTGGCCCTCGGCGCAGAGGTCCGGTGGGCGAGCTGCAACATCTTCTCGACCCAGGACCACGCCGCGGCTGCGGTCGCGGTCGGGCCCGGCGGCACGCCGGATGACCCGAAGGGCGTCCCCGTGTTCGCCTGGAAGGGCGAGACGCTCGAGGAGTACTGGTGGTGCGCGCTCCAGGCCCTGACCTGGGCGGAGCCGGGGCCGAACGGAGAGACCGGCGCCAACATGCTTCTCGACGACGGCGGCGACGCGACCCTGCTCGTGCACAAGGGCGCCGAGTACGAGACCGCCGGCGCGGTGCCGAGCTCCGAGACCGCCGGCTCCGAGGAGGAGAAGGTGATCCTCGAGCTGCTGCGGAAGAGCCTGGCCGAGGACCCACAGCGGTTCACCAGGATGGCCAAGGGCATCAAGGGCGTGACCGAGGAGACCACCACCGGTGTGATCCGCCTCTATGAGCGGCAGGCCAACGGCACGCTGCTCTTCCCGGCGATCAACGTCAACGACTCGGTCACCAAGTCCAAGTTCGACAACATCTACGGCTGCCGCCACTCCCTGATCGACGGCATCAACCGCGCCACGGACGTGATGATCGGCGGCAAGACCGCCGTGATCTGCGGCTTCGGCGACGTCGGCAAGGGGTGCGCCGAGTCCCTGCGCGGCCAGGGCGCCCGGGTGATCGTCACCGAGATCGACCCGATCTGCGC
>Ga0081455_10002440_pt1 | contig 22171 bp, 24 predicted proteins | sample TabmetS3T2R1_FD_70207 | JGI IMG/M metagenome (GOLD analysis project Ga0081455, IMG submission 70207) | Tabebuia heterophylla rhizosphere microbial communities from the University of Puerto Rico - S3T2R1 | ecosystem: Host-associated > Plants > Roots > Rhizosphere ...
ACGCAGAGCTAGTCGGGCTCGTTGAGCCGAATGCCGGCCGGCTCGAGGTACATCTGGGCTGGCTGTCCCAAGCCGGTCTCGATGTCAGCAAGGTTGTCACCGGACATCCCGACGATCTTGAGCAAGTGATCAGCAAGGCCGGGGGTGATCGGGTGATCATCACCTCGCCGGACTTCACCCACGCCGAACTGATCGCACGGTCACTCGATGCCGGTGCCGACGTGGTTGTCGAGAAGCCGTTGACGATCAATCCCGAAGGCACTCGGCAGATCGCCGATGCTGTGCAACGCTCCGGCCGGCAAGTGATCGTGACACACAACTATCGCTACTCGCCACGGAATTCCGGCTTGAAAGAGCTGATCAAGAGCGGCGCGATCGGCACGCCGCTGTCGGTCACATTCGAATGGGTGCTCGACACCGCCCATGGGGCCGACTATTTCCGCCGTTGGCATCGGGACAAGGCCAATTCGGGTGGCTTGCTGATTCACAAGGCGTCCCACCACTTCGATCTTGTGAACTGGTGGCTCAGTGACTCTCCCGAGGAGGTGTACGCGCGCGGTGGGGTGCGGTTCTACGGCGCGGAGAACGCTGCCGCACGCGGGATGGGACCCCACTCCGAGAGGGGCACGCACGACGGCGCTCACAGTCCCTGGGAGCTGGATCTGCGGAGCGATCCGCGGCTCAAAGCGCTCTATCTGGACAATGAGTCCTACGACGGCTACCACCGCGACCAAGACGTGTTCGGACCGGGCGTAACCACCGAAGACAACCTGGCAGTGATCGTTGATTACTCGCGGGGCGCGACGCTCAGCTATGCCCTCAATGCGCATTCTCCCTGGGAGGGCTATCGAGTTGCGGTCAACGGTGATGAAGGCAGGGCCGAACTCGAGGTGGTGGAACGGGCGGCCGTGCTCGTTGACGCGGACGGCAACGTGGTTATCGACCCGAGCGCGCTCCCGGAGTCCTCATCTCGTACCGGCGGCCAGCGCTTGACTCTGCAACGTCACTGGGAGGCGGCCCAGGACGTCAAGATCGAAGAGGGTACCGGGGGTCATGGGGGTGGCGATGCGCTACTGCTCAATGACATCTTCCGCGGCTCGGGCGATGACTGGCTGGAACGATCGGCCGATTGGCTGGCAGGGATCCGCGCGATCGCGGTAGGGATGGCAGGCAACGAGTCATTGGGTACCGGGCTGCCGGTCAAGATCGCCGATCTTGGCCTCGGCGTTGATCTTGGCCTCGGCGTTGATCTGGCGCGATGACCTCCCTAGTGCTTGATCCCGACCGCGCTCTCCCCTTCCCCGCGGAGCAGCGGAAGATCGCCAGGGAGATCTATGGCGAGACAAAGGATTTGCCTCTGATCTGCATGCATGGGCACGTGGAACCGGAGGTGTTTGCCGACGACATTCCGTTCGCCGTGCGCAGCTGTTGATCGTTCCCGATCACTATGTGTGTTCCGCATGCTGGCCTCCCAGGGCATCCAGCCAGCTCGGCTCGGGGTGCCGCGACTCGATGGCGGGCCGGTCGAGACCGACTCTCGGAAGATCTGGCGCACCTTCTGCGAGAACTGGAAACTCTTCCGTGGCACCCCGTCGCGGTATTGGTTGGAGCACGAGCTCGTCGAGGTATTCGGCGTTGATCTTGTCCCGAGCGCCGAGACTTCCGACGCCATCTATGACCAGATCGCCGCTTGCGTGGCCGATCCTCAGTTCCGTCCGCGTGCGCTGCTCGACCGCTTCAACATCGAGGTCATCTCCACGACGGACTCGGCTACTTCCGACCTGCGGCACCATGCCAAGCTTGCCGCCGACGGTCTCACGGAGCGCGTTTTCCCGACCTTCCGACCCGACGCTCTGGCCTACCTCGATCGACCGACCTGGCGCACCGACATCAAAGAGCTGGCGAACCTGACAGGAATCGATACAGCGACGTACGACGGCTTTCTCGATGCACTGCGCTCCCGCCGTGCAGTCTTCGTCGAGGCCGGCGCTCGCGCCACCGATCATGGCCACCTCCTGGCCGACACGACTCCAATGGACTCAAGTGCAGCGCGTGATCTTTACGCCCGCGTCCTCGGTGGGGCACAGCCGAGCCAGGCCGAAGTCAACGCATTCGCGGCGAACATGCTCTACCAGATGGCTGAAATGTCTTGTGAGGACGGCCTGGTGATGCAAATTCATCCTGGCGTGCTTCGCGACCACAACAGGGCGATCTGGAGCACCTACGGTTCGGACAAGGGTTACGACATTCCCGTTCAGACCGAGTACACCCGTGCGCTGCGACCGATGCTGGATCGATTTGGGACTGACCCGCGATTTCGCCTCATCATCTTCACCGTCGATGAGACTTCATTCAGCCGGGAGTTGGCCCCGATCGCCGGAACGTATCCCTCGGTTCGACTGGGCGCCCCATGGTGGTTCCTAGACTCCCCTGAGGGCATGCGCCGGTTCCGGGAATCCGCGACTGAGACCGCGGGCCTCTACAACACCTCTGGCTTTGTCGATGACACCCGGGCCTACGCGTCGATACCCGCTCGCCATGACCTGTTCCGTCGTGTCGATGCTGGTTTTCTCGCGCGTTTGGTCCTGGAGCACCGGCTCAGCATGGACGAGGCCGTCGAGACGGCTATCGACCTGACCTATAACTTGCCCAAGGAGTCCTACCCGCGACCTTGACCCGCCAGCGAGGGTGACGGTCTCCTGAGGAATGCCTGGTTTTGCATCACCAGTGTTTGCAAATGGCGCCAACCGAGCCCACTTCAACTCACTGGTGATGCATTTTCAGGGGTGTCGACGCCGAATAGGCATCGACTACTGCGCGTAGGGCGCGAAGGGCGCCAGATGCTTCACGAAGTGGTCCGCGATGATGCGGTAGTGCTCGTCTTCGTTGTCGTTCCACACCTGGTACAGGCGCGGTCTGAACTCGGAAAGGATCGCTCCGTAACCGACGTGCAAGACCTGCCGTGAGTCGATGCCGTCCATCAAACGAGCGACCTGCTCATCGGTTGGATCGGTCGGGATCTTGGTCGGATCGCACGACAGGTGGTAGCTCTTGCGGTTGGCTTCGAAGCTGTCCAGAGCGAGTACAAGAACCTCTCGCATCAGATCGGGATCGTTGTTCGCGATCACGCGCAGCGCCTCGGCCCAGCTGGTGCCCGCCGTTTTGAGATGCACCACACCCTTGGTTGCCTCAGCAATCAACGGATAGGTGGAGTACTTGTCCGAGCCGGAGTGCAGGGAGAGCTTGTACGGACCGAGTGCCCGGGCAATCTCGGCATGAATCTCGAAGTCACGCTGCAACTCCTCGATGTCGCCGATGTACTCCACGCCCTTCTCGAAGCGGCCGACGAAACGCGGCGCAAACGACACGAAGTCCATCCCGAGCCGCTGCAACTCGCTGACCACGACGACGTGTTCGGCCGGCTTGGTCGGATAGTCGGTCTCGTCGACGGCGAACTCAACCTCGCAGTCGATGCCCTTCTCCATGAGCCGCCGATACATGGCCATCGCATGCACAATGCCTGGTCCGTACTTAGCCATGGCGCGCAGGACGGACTCTTCGTCCAACTCGAGGGCCCGCTGCTGAAGATCAATGCGCCGCCCGACGTAGGACTTCTCGAACGCAGCCGCATCAGAGTCAAGACTGGCCCAGTCGAGCGCCTCCACCTTTTCCTTGATCATTGCCGGGCCGGCGTGTTCCGCCTCGGGGTCGACCTCAGCCTTAGGATCGAGTGTGTAGAAAACGAAGCCAGCAGCCGCGGTGTCCTCGATGTCGTCGAGCTGCTCCAGATGATCAGCATCGCCGCCGACAGGCTTCGTCCAACCGGCCTGGAAAGCACCCCAAGTCGCGTCGTCGAGCACGTTGCGCGGAGTCCGACCGCAACGCCCCATCTCCCTGATGGACTGCTGGGCGAAGACGGGGTTGATGTCCGCGCCGACCGCGGTCAGCGCTCGTACGTGGCCGGGTGTGGCCAGGCCAAGCCGGTCGCCAAAACCGGCCGAGGTGTGCAATCCAAAGCGGGACGGCTTAAGCCAGGGAAGTGCAGACCGCAATGCCACGGCGTTTTCGGGCGTGGTCGCTGCAATGAAACGAACCTCGCCACCACTCCGCTCCGCAGTCCCTGTGAAGTCGCGGAACGCGGACTCGTCGTCGGCCACAGCCACAAGGCGTTTGACACCGTCGGCTGACCGTTCCAGCCAATAGGTGGCCCCCCCGTACGAGACCCGAGACTCTGGATAGGCACGATCACCAAGCAGGGCGGCGGAGGAAGGTGGCTCATCAGGTCGGACGCTCATAGCGTTAAGCTATCAGAAAGCGCTTTCTCGGCCGAGGTCGATAGGAGGTCACGAACCATAGGTATCGATGATCTCCGCTCGGGGTTTGCCGACCCGCCACCGGACGTGGCGCCTCGCATGCGCTGGTGGTGGTTCGGCCCATCGGTGACCCGACCCGAGATTGAGCGCGAACTCACAGCGATGGCCAATGCCGGAATCGGCGGTGTCGAAGTTGCTTACGTCTACCCGTTGACGCCAGCTACCACCGACTTTGGTTCGGATGCCTTTCTGGCCGACCTCCGCTTCGCCGCCGAGCGGGCCTCTGAACTCGGGCTACGGTTCGACCTCACGCTTGGCAGTGGTTGGTCCTTCGGCGGACCGCATATCTCTGCGGAGCTGGCAGCCGGACAACTGCATTGGGAACGACGCGAGATCGGGCCAGGGCGACTGGAGGTCGCCATCGTCTCACCCTGGCCAGGCGATGACCTGGTCGCCGCTTACATCGGTGCCGGCTCGCTGCAGGAGCAACCGCAAACCTACGAGCAACTGCCCCTCGTTGCCGGTCAGATCATGATCAATGCTGGAACGGGTCCGCGAGTCGTGCTGCTCGCCCACGCCCGCCTGACTGGACAAAACGTCAAGCGCGCAGCGGCCGGAGCCGAGGGTCCGGTCCTCGATCATTACTCGGCCGCTGCCACCGAGGCGCACCTACAAGCGGTCGGCGACCCGATGCTCGACGCCGTCCCGGCCGAGCTGGTCGGTTCGGTCTTCTGCGACAGCCTCGAGGTGTACGGCTCCGACTGGACGCCTGAGCTGCCCTCGGCGTTTGCGAGGCGGCGGGGCTACGACCTCCTTCCTCTGCTGTACCAGCTCACCGTGGACGGCCCCGAGGCGGCGCAACTCCGCGCGGATTATCACCGCACACTTGCGGAGCTTTACGAGGAGTCTTTCGTCGCCGTCTGCCAGCGCTGGGCCGCCGGGCGCGGTGTGCCGTTCCGGATCCAAGGCTACGGAACGCCGCCCGCCACGATCAGTAGCTACCGGTTCGCGGACCTGTTCGAAGGCGAAGGCTGGGGCTGGAAGGAGCTCACCCAGACTAGATGGGCCTCGTCCGCCGCACACCTCTATGGGCGCACAGTGGTTTCCGCCGAGGCCTGGACCTGGGTGCATTCGCCGTCCTTCCGCGCTACCCCACTCGATCTCAAGGGCGAGGCCCATGAACACCTGCTCAACGGCATCAACCAGCTGGTCGGACACGGCTGGCCCTACTCGCCGACCGATGCGCCCGGGCTGGGCTGGTTCTTCTACGCCGCCGGTGCGCTCGACGACCGCAACCCGTGGTGGCCGGCTATGCCGGAGCTCACCAGCTACCTGAGCAGGCTGTGCTGGCTGCTGCAGCAAGGCGAGCCGGTGGCCGATGTCGCGCTGTACGTCCCGAACGAAGATCTGTTCGCAACCATGGGTCTCGCGCAGAGCGGCTCGCTTGACACCTGGCGGGAGGCACATCGGCGGATCTCGAGTCTGATACCGGCGACTATCAGGATCACTGGACTGGACTACGACCTGATCGACGATGACGCGCTCGCGATCACTCCGCCAGATCGGTATCCCGTGGTGATCATTCCCGCCACCACGATGATCATGGATGCGACGGCGAGCTGGCTGGGCAAAGTGATCGCAGCCGGCGGCTCAGTGATCATGATCGACTCGACCGTACCGATACCCGGGGCGATCAAGGTCGCGGCTGAAGAGCTGGCCGAGGTGCTTACGGCGACCGTCGCGCCTGATCTTGGGATCTCGCCGCCAACGCCGGACATCGGGTTCGTGCATCGTCGTTGCCGGGACGCCGAGCTCTACCTGGTGATCAACACGGGGCCGATGACGCGTACCTTCAGCATCCTCCCGCGCGCGAGTCGGCGAAGCTTTGAGCAGTGGCACGCACTCTCGGGCCGGGTACTCCGACTAGGACCGCCCCGTGAGGAGATCGAGCTCACGCTGCACCCGTACGAGGCAACTGTCATCCTCCTCAGCGAAGCCGAGTTGTCAGAATCCGAGCACCATATTCGGCGCTCAGACTCTGACGAATCGGTGTCGTTGGGCGGTCCGTGGCAGGTGGCGTACGGCGACGAGGCGGCGCAGCCGGTCGACCTGCCACACATATGGGAGAGGGAGCCAGGCCGGCAGCATTACTCGGGGGCGGCGACGTACACGACCAGCATCGAGCTAGGCGCCGTCAATGGTCCCGCGTGGATCGACTTCGGCGAGTGCGAGGTTCTCGACGAGGGCGTTGCGGAGCACGGTCTGGTCGGCCCCTCCTACCGGGTGGCGGTGCGTGGTCCGGTGGGCGAGGTTGCCCGGGTCAGGGTGAACGGCATCGACTGTGGGCTGGCCTGGGCTCCGCCGTACCGGGTAGAGATCAGGGACGCGCTGCACAGCGGTGCCAATCAGATCGAGATCACCGTCTACAACACGGCGGCGAACGCACTCGCCGCGGACGAGCACATCAAGCTACTGGCGGCCGTGAGCGAGTCGCGTTACGGGCGCCGGTTCCGGATGCAGGATCTGGACCACGCCACGGAGTCGGTGCGATCGGGTCTGCTGCGCGTACCGATGCTCGTGGTGAGTGCTGACTTGCCCACTTAACCCGAGCACCAGGATGCAGGTTTGGACTCCAACATCCCACGCAGCGTGGGACGGTCGCGGTGTACATGGCGTGCATGCCGCGCACAGCGTGAACATCCCACGCAGCGTGGGATGTTGAAAACGTTCGCTGGAGGTCACAAGGTTTGGGACAGAAAGGCCCAGGCCTCATCTTGCATGCCGGCGTCGAAAGCGTGACCGCCGGGCCAAAACGACCCGCGGTAACGATCGTTCCCCGCATGCAATCGCAGCAGGTGATCATGAGCCTGCTCCATCCCGCCGCGCGGAAAGAGCTCATCATCGGTCCGGTACTGAACCAAGAATCGAGCCCGTCCCATCGCCGTCAAGTCGGGCCAGTCGGTCAGCGACCACAGGCCGGGTATGTGAAGCAGCCAGGAGTGGGTATCCAGCTCGGCCGGCACTAGCGAGGCAAAGGTTGCCATCATGCAGCTCACTACGCACGCCGCAACTCGATGATCCAATGCCGCGAGCAGCAGGCTGCGGCCGCCTCCACCGGAGAACCCAAACGTCCCGAGGCGCTCAGGATCGATTCCGTCCGCTGCGGCAAGCACTTCGAACGCCACCAGGTCGTCGGTGAGCACCGCGCCGGCGAATGTCTGGCCCAGCGCGCCAGCGGCCTTGGCCAACGTCTCCTCGTGCAGACCCGACGCCAAGTCAAACCGCTCCTCGTCAGTCGGACTCAATCCCTGCTGCCGCCACAGAGCATCATGCGCCTCGATGAGGGCAGCGTGCTGAGGCGTCGGGCGGGACAAGTCGAACCGGCGGCTCCCCCAGGAGAAGGTGTCGTGTACGAGCACGGCGTAGCCCTTACGAGATAGTTCACTGGCGGGAGCCCGACCCGAGTAGTACTGATGACGAAGCCAGACAGCTCGCGGACGTGAGTCGACACCAAGATCGACTAGCTGCTCAGCGCCGACCGACCGGACACCGCCATGACAGTGCATGCCGAGTACACCGGGCAGGCGTCGACTTACGCCCGCCGGGCGCAGCAACCATGCCGTCGTCTCGGGACCGTAGCCCACCGACCAGCGAAGCCGCTGGATCACGACTCCGTCCCGGCGCCGACTACCGTCATCAAGCACCTTTGGACGTCCAGTCCGTCCCCGCAGTCCGAGGACCCGGCCTGGGGCCGTGCCCGCCGGATCTGACCCGGTGTAAGGCTCGGCAGACCGCACGGCCGCCGGCCAATCTTCGTAGCCGGCGATCGGGCTTGGTGCGGGCTCCCGCGCTTCGTCAGGCTCGGCGCGCATGCACTTCTCGGACTGGCCCAATGCTGCCCCGTATCTCGATCCGGGGTCGGAGGGAGACCGCTCGGCCCGGTGCGCGGTCGTTCAGCAAGTCCCACATCCGACGCCAGGCCTGCTCCCCCAGCTCGGTCATGGGGACCGACGCGGTGGTCAGCGGCGGGGTCATATAGCGAGCAAACGGGATGTCGTCGAAGCCGACCACCGAAACATGCCCCGGCACGCTGATGTCATGTTCGCTCAACGCACTCATCAACCCCATTGCGACCAGATCGTTGAAGGCCACCACACCGGTAGCCAACGAGGCCAGGACGCGCTCCGCCGCGTCATATCCCTCGGCGAAGTTGACTCCGCATGGTACAACCTCGATCGCTGTATCCGGATGATCATCAAGAAAGTCGCGCACCGCCTCGAGCCGGCGAGCATTGGATGCGCTTTGCGCCGGCCCAGCGAGGTACATCAGCGAGCGGTGGCCATAGCCGTACAGCAGATCGAGCAACTCGCTCAGCCCCGCCCGGTAGTCGGCTGCGACCACGGGCGTACTTGATGATCTTTTAGCTAGGCGATTCACCAGGACAACCGGCCGAAGCTCTGAAAGTAGCGGGCGGAGATCCGCTTCCGCCATGCGCGGCGCGCACAAAACAATGCCGTCACAGCGCCTTCGCGTTTCGATCGCGAGGATTCGCTCCTCGGCGATCGACTCAGCTGAGTCAGCGATCAGAATGTGATAGCCGTCGCGCCCAGCGGCACGGCTCAGACCACGCAGCACACCGTGGAATGTCGGGTTCGACAAGTCAGGAACGACCACTGCAATTGTGTTCGTCTTGCCGAGGACCAAGCTGCGGGCGAGCGGGCTCGCTGAGTAGTTGAGCTCCTGGGCAGCCGCACGGACCTTCTCGGCCAGTGCCTGATCGACCGACGGGTTACCGTTCATCACGCGTGAAACAGTGGCCAATGAGACACCCGCGCGAGCAGCTACGTCGGCGATCGTCCGCGGTCGAGCGGGAGATGGGTTGATCATCACGAACACGTTCTCTTCAGGTCGTTCCCCGCGATTTTCGACCGGGGTCGGGTGGTTGTGGGGGCTCGCCATCAGTTATACCGATCCGGTACGGTTTGTGAAAGCGTTTTCTAGGGTCTTGGTTTGCACTGCGGCGGCGTAGAAGGGGCGGGGATATCGGCATGAACGGTTCCGTTGCGGCCTCGGGCTCCTCAGGACGTCCGGCCCGGCTTATCCTGGTCGGCGTTCGAGGCTTCGGACAGGTTCACGCTGAGCGGATCGCTCGGCTCTCTGACAAGCGCTTAGTCGAACTCGTCGCGGCCGTTGACCCTGGAGTCGTCCTCGACCCGCCCACCATCTACGGCGTCAACTTGTACGCCGATCTGACCGAGGCGCTGGCTGCGGTCGGGCCGGTTGACGTGGTGATCATCGCCGCGCCGCTCGGTGCGCACTTCCAGCTGGCCACGATTGCCCTCACGGCGGGCGCGGACGTCTATTTGGAGAAGCCCCCCGTGGCCTCTTTGGACGACTTCCGGTCTCTCCTTCAGGTCCAGCAACAAACTGGGCGGGCGGTCCAGGTTGGCTTCCAGAGCCTCGGGTCGCGCGCACTCGAGATCCTCACCGAAGAAGCGCTGGGCATCGGTCGCCTGGTCAGGGTGAGCGCCGTTGGTGCCTGGTCGCGCACGATCGGCTACTGGACACGTTCTCCGTGGGCCGGCCGTCGTAGCTTGCGCGGCCAGCCCGTCGTCGACGGCGTTGCCACGAACGCGCTGGCGCACGCGGTGGTCACGGCCCTGGCCATCGTCGGTTGCCGCCGGTTGGAGGAGGTCGCGTCGGTCGAGACCGATCTTTACAGGGCCAACGCCATCGACAGCGACGACACATCGGTTGTCCGGATTCGGACTACCCATGGATTCCAGGTGACCTGCGCCCTCACGCTGTGCGCACCCATCGAGCGCAAGCCGCAAGTCCACATCCAAGGAACGCTCGGCCGTGCCACCTTCAGCTACACCACTGATCAGGTTGACATCGAGACCGAGGATCGGAGCCGCTCGGAAACCACTGCCCGCACAGACCTGCTCGAGAACCTGCTGGCCCACCGTCGTGACGGAACACCGCTGCTCGTGCCGCTGGTCAGTACGGGGGCCTTCATGCAAGTGCTCGGCGCCATCGCTGCCGCCGAGGAGCCGGTGCGTATTGACCCCCGCGCCATCAGATGGGAAGGCGAGGGCCGGGACCGGCGGCCGATGGTCGACAATGTCGAAGACTGGCTGTGGAAGTCCGCACTGAGCGGGCAGACGTTCGCAGAGCTCAGCGTGCCCTGGGCGCACCACGAACGGGACAAGGTGCTGGTACGCGCGCGCCTTTCCGACGCCGAGGTGGCGGCATATCGTGACGGGCGAGGCACCGTACCGACCTCGAGTCCCCGGCCGTACCTTCACCCGGTGCGTACGCGGGCCGGCGTCGTGGTGTCGGCCCACCATCCCGCTGACCACGACTGGCACAACGGCGTCGGGATGGCCATACCCGATGTGAACGGGACACATTTCTGGGGTGGTGGTACGTACCTCCACAGACAGGGCTATGTACTGCTTGACAATCACGGCGTGATCGTGGGTGAGCCGCCAGAACTTGATGCCGACGCGTTCATCCAACAACTGACGTGGATTGCCCACGACGGATCGATTGCGCTGCGCGAACAACGATCGGTCGGCTGGACCGCCATCGACCAACAGGCGTGGATCCTGACCTTCGAGTCCGAGCTGCACGCCGACTCCGACGCCGAGCTCAATTCCCCGGGCAGCAAGGGCCGCATCGGCGGTGGCTACGGCGGGTTCTTCTGGCGCTTTCCGGCTTGCGACAACGTCGAGGTGTTCACTGCGGAGGCGCGGGGCGAGGAAGAGGTGCACGGCAGCCTGGCCCCATGGCTGACGTGGTCTGCCGACTTCGCGGCTGGGCCGGGATTCAGCGGGCCGGCCACCATCGTCATCGCAGCGCCTGATGCGGCTGCGGCTGGCGAGCCCTGGTTCGTGCGGGCAAGCAGCTATCCAGGCGTTGGCTCCTCACTTGCCTGGGACCGTCCCGCCATTCTCGCTCCGGGCGATGTGATCCGACGGCGTTTTTTTGTGGCTATTGCCGACGGTCGACTGACCCAGGCGGAGACAAGAGAGCTGGTGGCTGAGGTGACAGCCCCGCGATCGTAGGTGCGATGGCCCAACTGCAGGCTGAGCTTCTCGAAGCGTGAGCTCGTCGAGGCGTGGGGAGCACGCGCCCTTCGACAGCTCAAGCGCATCCACCAACGGGCTCAGGGCGCATTCACCGACTAGCCGACCCCGACGGTCGTTGTCTCGACGGTCAGCGCCCGCGCCTGATCGCTGAGCGAGAACCCCAGGCCAGGTCGGGCCGGCACATGCATGCGCCCATCGGCGATCCGCAGCCGCTCGTTGAACAGCGGCTCCAGCCACTCGAAGTGCTCGACCCAGGCGTCCAGGGCGTACGCCGCAGACAGATGCAGGTGAATCTCCATCGCGAAGTGCGGTGCCAGCTTGAGCCCAGCCTCCTCGCCGAGCGCCATGATCCGCAGGAACTGGGTTATACCGCCGACCCGAGCGGCGTCGGGCTGGATGAAGTCAACCGAGCGGCGCTCGATCAGCAGGCGGTGCTCCGCAGTGCTGGTGAGCATCTCCCCGGTAGCGATCGGGGTGTCGAGCTTGTCAGCCAGCATCGCGTGGCCTTCGGCGTCGTAGGCGTCGAGGGGTTCCTCGATCCAGGTCAGCTCGTAGCCTTCGAGCTGCCGTCCGATGCGGAGCGCGGAAACCCGATCCCATTGCTGGTTCGCATCCACCATCAAGGCCACGTCATCGCTCAGCGCAGCGCGCACAGCCTCTACCCGGCCCAGATCGATCCGCGGATCGGGTTGCCCGACCTTGATCTTGACCCCGCCGATCCCCCGCTCGATAGAGGCGTGCGCGTTGTCGATGATCTCTTCGATCGAGGAGGACAGGAAGCCGCCTGAGGTGTTGTAGCAGGCCACTGAATCTCGGTAGGCACCCAGCAGCTTGGCCAGCGGAAGCCCGGCGCGCTTGGCCTTGAGATCCCAGAGTGCAATATCGATGGCGGCAATGGCCTGAGTTGCCAGGCCGCTACGACCGACCGAGGCACCTGCCCAGATCAGTTTCGTCCAGATCCGCTGGATGTCGTTGGGATCCTCACCGATCACATCTTCGGCGATCTCCTTGGCGTGCGCATACTGACCGGGGCCGCCAGCGCGCTTGGAGTAGCTGTAGCCAACACCCTGATGTCCTTCGAGGGTGCCGATCTCGACGAACAGGAAGGCGATTTCGGTCATCGGTCGCTGCCGACCGGTAAGCACCTTGGCATCGCTGATTGGTCGGTCAAGGGGAAGGAATGCCAGTGACAAGGTGAGCGAGGTGATCTTGTCTTTGCTGGCCTCGCCGGCCTGCAAGGCGGCGAAGTGACGCTCCGTGGCGGCGGATTCGGTGGTCGTAGTGTCGACGAGGTTCTCCGAGGTGCTGGTCACGAGTGCCTCCTGCGGTTGGACGATCCTTCTAGTTAGCTGCATCGGTGACAACCCCGTCAATACGGGATGCTCCAGTGATCCTGACGGGGCGGGCCTCGCCACGGTGCAGTGGAGTTGTTCGGGCAGACTTCACGCATGCGGACAGTGGGTGTGGAGGAGGAGCTGCTGCTCGTCGACGTACACACCGGTAGGCCGCGCTCAGTCGCCAACCAGGTCATCGCAGCCGCGGGCGGAGACAATTCACAGGAGGCAGGCGAGGGCGGAGTCGAGGCCGAGCTCCAGCGCTACATGGTGGAAACCCAATCCTCCGTCGCGAGCGAGCTTGACGACGTTGCAGAAGAGCTGCGCAAGTGGCGACGTGTCGTGGCCGGTGCCGCCCGAGAATCCGGCGGTGCCGTTGCGGCCATTGCCGCCGCGCCGATCGCGGGTACCGGTCTGATCTCGCCTGTTCCGCGCTATCAGCGAATGGCGGAGCGCTTCGGTTCGACCGCGCAGGAGGTGTTGACCTGCGGCTGTCACGTGCACGTCGGCGTCGAATCAGAGGAGGAGGGCATCGCCGCCATCGACCGGATCCGGGTATGGCTGTCGGTCATCCTCGCGATGAGTGCGAACTCGCCGTTCTACGACGGTCGTGACACCGGGTATGCCAGCTACCGGTCGCAGCTGTGGATGCGCTGGCCGTCGGCGGGCCCGACCGACACATTTGGGACACCTGACGCGTACCACGAACTCGTACGATCGATGGTCGAGTCCGGCGTGCTTCTCGACGATGGGATGATCTACTTCGACGCACGGCTGTCGCGGAACTATCCCACGGTTGAGATCCGAGTCGCTGACGTGTGCGTCGATGTCGAAGACACGCTCGTCGTTGCGGCGCTGTGCCGAGCGCTCGTCGAGACGGCCGCGGCCGAGGCAGCGCGCGGTGAGCCGGTCCCGCAGATGCCGACGCCACTGCTGCGTCTTGCGTCCTGGCGGGCAGGCCACGACGGCGCCGGCGGGGTTCTAGTCGACCCGGTGTCGCGACGGCCTCGGCCCTGGATCGAGGTGACGCGCGATTTGGTCAGCTATGTACGCGACTCCCTCGAGGAGTTTGGTGACATCGAGAGGGTTGAGGTCGGGATCGACCGGTTGGCGCGGGTTGGCACTGGTGCCACCGGCCAGCGCCGCACTTTTGCAAAGACAGGCCAGCTCCTCGACGTCGTCGTCGAGGCGGTACGCCGGACGGCAGGACGCTAACCCTTCGGCTAACTAACGGGCCTGAATGTCCCGCTGGATCGCGGGCTGGCCAAACCTCGAAACTCGGCGGTGCTGATGATGCCACAGTCACAAAGAGCGCGATGTCGGCAGAGAGGAATTAGTGGTGGTCCTACTACAGCTTCTTCAAAGCCTTTTGGACTTTCTTTCTGGCCTTTTTGGCCTGCCTGGATGTACGGGAGCCACCCCGGGCAGCCTTGGCTAATTCCTTGGCCCGGTTGCGCAGTTGCTTCCGGATCCCCTTCAGTGACTTTCTGCTCTGCCGCAGTTCCTTGTTGAACATGCCCCTCCTCTCACTCCTACTGTGGCGTTGACAGCGATCGTGCGCCCTCTCGTTCTGCCTATCGAACTATGTGCTACCACTCGGAATTCGAGGGTACTGATCTTGAACCCATTTAGCCAGAATGCCCCGATCCGGTGCAGGAGAGCGGTCTAAAGCGGGCATCTGAGGACGCCGGCAGAAAAGGCAACCGGTAGCCTGGAAGCCTGGCCGTTGGCAGCGATGTCTGTTCTGCAACAAGCCGATGCCTAGAGGTAAGGGTCCGATAGCAACGGCTCCTGGCACAGAAATCCTTCACAGCAATACGGCAATTCTTCGCGAGATCAAACTAGTAGGAAGGGCGCGCCCGGTGATGGCACATCATGCCCGCGCAAGAGATCAGCCGTTAGCAACGACCAATCTTGTTATCGACCTGTCGTTGATTCCATCAGCACCTCCTGAGCGATCTCCTGCTCGATGGCCAATCCATCGAGCCCAGATCTCGGCTCCCAGCTTCTATTACCCCCGTAGGGGCGTGCTAACACGAGACCGACAGGTTGGGCGCTGGTTCTGAACTGAGCAAGCGACGCCCCCAAGAGCCCCGGCTCTCGTCCCTGCCGTGCAGGGCGCTGTCGCGAGAAGATGGAGCCGCCGAAACGGGTAACGCGACAGATTTCACCTCCTTCATTCATGTCGTCAGGTCCCGCTCGGTCCGATCCGCCGGCAATGAGCCGGTTTGATGCATTGCGTCCGGGGGTACACGATCAGAATCAGATACAAAGGCAGGCTAGACGTGACATGGCAGCCTGTTGGGAGTTCGGGGGGAAGACGTCATAAAAACAAGTGTTGGCAAAAGGCCGGAGCTCAGACTTCAGTGCCGTACTATTACCGACCTTTTAGCACGGGCATCGCGGTGGCCGCGTGTGACAAAGGGCAGCAGAGTGCCTTTGCGTGTTAGCAAGAATCCGACAGTCGATTCATTCTGGCCCATCGGCATGATTAGATTTCATCTCAAGCTCGCCGTCCACTCCTCAAGAAAGCGGCCTGAATGGGAGTTACCGTGACTACCCCGGTGGCTACGTCTGGGCCATCAGCCCCGAACCCCTCTTTCCTAGATTTTCTGCCTGCTTCAGGGCCACCTAAGAAGCGACATACAGTGCTGATCCTCCTAATAGTCGGTCTGGCTCTCATGCTGGTTGGCGTCCTCGGACGCGTGGCCATCAGCGTCAGCACTGGCATGGCCATCAACGGGGGCATCACCGAGGCCTCAGCGGAGGCCTCACAGTCACAGCAGGCCGAGGACGACAGGAGCACCCTGCGCGACGTCAAGCCGGGCAAGGCATTCAGCGTCGGCAGCCACAGGACGCTCGCAGGCTGGGCGGTGAAGCGGGACACCCGTCTCGGTGACGCGCAATTCAATGTCACCGGCAAGGTGAAGAACATCAGTAACGCGACATCGACCGCGTTAATCCACTTCAAGTTCATTGACTCGTCCGGTGAAGTCCTTGGCAATGTGCAATGCAGCTCCAATGACCTGAAGCCAGGCCAGGCTCAAGCTCTGAGCTGCATTCCGGACGGCAAGTACGCCAAGTACAAGAATGTGACGGCAGAAGCTCTCTCCTAGCCTAATACCCTGTATCCCGCTTTCGGCGCAAGATGGCTAGAGTTCAGGGCGCTTCAAATCACCAGTTCCACCAGCGGACGGTGCAGGATCAACTGTCGTCCTGTTGATGAAGAATCTGTCGTTCCGGTCGAGGCGATTTAGTACCAATATTTACGTCCGCCAATGCCGCGCCCCATCTGACCCAGGACGAGGAAGACGATCCCGATTATCAGGATGATTAGGCCGATCGTCCATAGAATGCTAATGCCCAGGAGCCAGCCTAAAACCAATAAGATGAGACCAATAATAATCATGTGTACCTCCTGGTCTCGTTTTACCCGGGAATGGCCCGCTTCACACAGCGAGTCACTGACTCCCATCCTCACCGCTGAACGCCCAGCCGCTGACGAACTGGCTTAGGCAGAACCCACCCGCCCAAGGAACGAACGTGACGCCCCACTTTTCGGCCGCACGCTTTCAACGTGTGGGCGTCCGGCGTCGAGTGGGGCGTCAGCAGAGGCTTTGGCCAGTTATTAGGCGCGCAGATTCTTGGCTTTGGTCTTCGCAGTTATTGTGGCCGCGATAACAACCAATACCGCAGCAACGGCAATTGCAATGAGCCAGCGGACCCAATCGATTCCTGCGCTGCCGTTTCCACCGAACGCCGTATAGATGTACCAGCCAATGATGACACCTCCGATGCCGCACAAGATGGTGAGCCACAGCGGAATGTTGTCCCGACTACCCGGAGCAACAAATTTGCCGAGCAGGCCAATAATGATGCCAGCGACAATTACCCCGATGATCTCCATTTGTCCTCCTAGCTTCAGCTGGTCGCCCCATGCGACAGCTGCCTAAGAGGCTTACCCGATTCCGCTCATCTGTACCAAGGGCAAGGTTGCGGCCGGTTGCGTTTCTACAACAATTTGCCGAGCGGGCCCAGGTCGAGATTCAGATCCTCTGGTCTCAGTCCGAAATGGTCGCGAAGCTCAGCCATGCGGTTCTCGAGGAGCATTAGCGTGCGGCCGACGCGTTCGGTCTCTTCTGGGGTCATTGCACCCGCATCGAGCCGGCGTACCGCCTGTCTCTCCATCAATTGACGAAGCAGCTCAACCAAAGTGAGTACAAGTTGCACGAGACCGCGCTCGACTGTTTCTGGATCTGCATTTACCCTGCCAGTCAGCGAGTTGAGGCTCCTGTCCGCGATCTGATCGAGCGGAGACGGCGTGTCGTCAAACAAAGTCATGCGTTCACAGCCTCCTGATCGACCACGAAGCTGAATGGGGGCCACGGCCCACCCACCACCATTTGTCTGTCATCGCGTGCTTGCTGCCAACCAAGTATTGCGTCCTTCAGTTGCGGTACGTCGGCGTTGGCCACAAGGCAGGCGATGCGGATCCCTTGCTGCGAGGACAGCACCTTGATCTGGCACGTCAGGTGGCGAACCAGTTCGCTGATTTCGGCGACTGTAGCCTCGTGGTGCTGGAGCGTTGCCGCTCGGCTCAGCAGATAGCTGGTACCCGATGTGTGCGACGCAGCGTCGATCTCCTGATCTGGGTCCTCCCATTGCGCCCGTATGACTACCTCAGACAGACCGTCAAGCTCGGTGAGTCTCCGGCGCCATGCCGCTTCGTGTGCTTGAAGTTCAGCTAGAACTGCCGATCTTGTAGGGAGCACGGTCGGAAAGCGAACGGGGAGCAGGGGCGTTATCGTTGCCAGGCTGCAGATCATCTCCACGAAGGTTCGCGACTCCTCATTAGAGCGGCGGGGGTGATCGGGGCGCTCCTCCACGATCACTGCGGCGAGCGCAGAGCGGATAGTCTCCAGCCGGCGGCCGGCAAGGCCGTGTTCCTCCGGAGCGGGCGCATCGGCGGGAACGATCGCGTAGAGCAGCATCATGCTGACCGCCTCCCCAGAGGGATGGATTGGTCGACCTCGTGTGCGGGCGCGAGCACGAGCCGAAGGCCGAGATAGACAAGATCGACATCTGCGATTCCCAGGACAACATCGCCGGTGATCACGACACCGCCGCCGATCACGCGATCGATGAGATCGACCAAGGCGACCTGTTCGTTCGACCACTTCTCCAAGGCATTGCTCATCTGACTGCCTCTGCGGCTATCGATCCAGCATCACCGGTGAAATTGTAGGCAGGCCAGGGCCCATTCACTTCGACCATGACGCCCTCGGCCAGAGAACCGTCGGCAATCTCACTGACGAGCTCCAGAAAATGAGGCTCATCCACCCGGTTGACGAGGTAGGCGCCGTTCAGCAGCATCTGCTCGCGGCGCCCCGACAGCGCGGCATCCTGAGGTTGGTTTCGCACATATTCGACACTGACTTCACCAAGTGTGTCGTGTATCTCTCCTACTCGCTCTCGAAGCTGCTCTCGATCTGCGCTCCGGGCGCTGAGGGCCCGTGACCTTCCCAATAGATACTCGCTGCCTGAGGTTGAACCTTCGGCTGCTGCAGCCCTCTCCTCCTTGGGAGTCCGATACACCTTGACGGCCCACTCCAGCTTCCCCCGAATTCGGCCCAGATCTTGCATTAATCGGTCACTGGCGGCGTGGAGCGTATCTGCTAAAGACTCCAGACTCCTGTACAGCGAGGGTAGGCGCATGGGTATCACCGCCGTGTTCATGCACGCGTATTGCAGCACTTCGTGATGCTGGCGGGCGACGCGTCCCAGCCAACTCACGTTGGAGGCATTTTGCTCCCAGTCCTGAATTCCAAAACCCTCCGCTGGAAGACGGCTCACGATCGCTCCGAAGCCTTCGGCATCAAAGACCCACACATGAGTATCGGCAATACCGGGCGGAAACCCGGTGAGTGGTTCGTTCCCGTCCACAACCCCGTACGCATGGACGATCGTCTCGTCCATGTCAGCCCTGACCTCTCCGGCCGCCTTCCCGACCGACGCGCGTGGACTCGACCTGTGGCGACTCCGCCACGCGGCCCTCTAACGCTTCCAACCGACGATTGAGATCACCGAGCTGATCTTTGCCGGCCTCATCCTCCAACTGCGTGATGTACTCATCGTTTTCCCACCAGTTGATGCCCATCTCACGGGCTCTGTCCACCGATGCCACCAAGAGCCGAAGCTTTATCGTCAACAGCTCGATGTCGAGCAAGCGGATCTGGATGTCACCGGCAATCACGATGCCCTTGTCCAGAACGCGCTCCAAAACATCAGCGAGGCTATCGCTGCGTGGATGCGTCGGGACATAGTCAGGGGTGCCGCGGCCTGCTGGCATTCGCTGCAGTCCGCTCCCGTCGCTGCTCACCTAGACTCCTTCGGTCTGGGTGCGCAGATAGCGCCGAAGCCGACGGAACTCTACGATCTCCCCGTCACTGTCGATCTCGACCTCGTAGCTCGCGAGCACATCGCTCGTTTCCGGAACGCGCTCCACCTCGAGGACCTCGACTTCGACAATCCATCCATCGTCATTGCGTCGAATCCCGGTGATCCCCTCTGCGGGACATCCGACGAGCTCGCCAAGAGTATTCATCGCCCGCCGGGCCAGCTGAATCCCGCTCTTGTGGTTGTCCATCATGTTAATCACCCGAATCGTATGGCTGTTCAGACGCGAGAAGTCTCTCGATCAGCTCGTCTTCGAGGCGATCAGCTTCCGCTTCATCGATCAGGCCGGCCTCTCTGCGAGCCTGGACATCGGCAAGGGCATCGTGCACCGCGGCAGGATCCGTCCACTGGCGCTCGGCTTCCTCCTTAACTTGCTCTGCTATCCAAGCGACGCCCCTCACCGGGGCGAGCGGCCACGTTAATAGGCCGGTGATCAAGCCCATACGGGCTCACCTGCCAGTTCGCCGTCGACGAAGGAATATGGAGGCTGCGGGCCTATGTAGCGTAGCCGGAGGCGGTCAGGCAGTGTTCTGCTTAGTCGCGCAATAGCTTCGTCCGTCCGACTGCGGGCCGCTCGCTGCACGAGCAACGCGGCATTGAGGACCTGGTTCTGCCCGCTGATGTCTCCCAACACCATGCGTTCGGCGACGCCGGTGAGCTGGTCCTGCAGCATCGCGGCGTCAGAACTCACTAGCGCCTCGAGACCAGCCGCGACCGCCTCGCCCAACCGCAGCTGCGCCGGATAGAACGCTGGCCCCTTGCCGGTTTGGTCGCGGAGCACTCGAAGGTCCGAGCGCTCGCGAAGTAAATGCTTCAGTGCTTGATCTTGATCGTGATGCGCCTTGACCGTCAGTTGGACGAAACCATTGAAAGAGTGCAAAAGAGCTGTCAATCGACTGTTCCCTGGTTCGAGGATGTTGTGGGCAACTTCTTCATCAGTCTCCACGATCACGCCGAAGCGCATGGGCAAGACAGTCGCGTCTTCGACAAGTGACTCGAGCACTCGGGCGTGCGCGAGCAGATCGTCTCGCCGAATGCGAGCATCAGTGTCGACGTCGCTGACGACCGCAGCGAGATCGTCGTGAGCGACGAGTCGCACCGGAGCTTCCCGACGTCCACGAAGGACTTCCGGTAACCGAGTCGCCGCCGATGTCACTCCATATACGTGGCGCGCCATGCTTATTGTCTACTCCGGTTCGGACTCGCGACGCCGCCTGGATGTGCTCTTCCTTGCTGGCTCCGGTTGCCGTCGACCGGTGCGACCGGGCCGGCCCTCATCCTGATAATCGTCTTCATCTTCATCCTCGTCGTCTCGGCTGAAGACCTCTGTAACCCTGTCCTTTACAGCTTCGAGTGCACCTTCGGTCTTTCGCTTGGCGCCGTTGCGCGTAATGTCCTCCATCAGCTCTGGAAGTCCTTCGGAATTCTCCGTCAGATCAAGCCGGTTCACAGCCTCGGCAAAGCGCAGGTAGGTGTCGATACTGGCAATGACAATGCGTGCATCGATCGTCAGCAGCTCGATGCCGACAAGAGACACGCGAACGTAAATATCGATTACCAAGCCCTTGTCCAGGATGACGTCGAGGACGTCAGCGAGGCTGCTTGGTGCGGGGCGCTCCAAATACCGGTTCTGTGAGCGTTGGGCGACAGTCATTCAGGTTTACTCTCCTCGTCAGTCTCTTGGCTGGGCACTGGCTGTTCTGCCCGTTTCATCAGGTGCGTTCGGATGTATCCGCGGTTCTTTGAAAGTGACCTCGCTAACCCTTTCTTCCCGGAACCGTGCATGTAGCCGATGCACCAATCGAGCTGCGAGAGTGCATCCTCTGATGCTCGTCGATAGCGCTCCACCTCGGCTTCGAGCTCACGAATCCGATCTCTTTGCTTCGCTTCCCGGGCGCTCCGCTGTGAGTCCCCGACGCCCTGATGCCGATTCTGAACGTCAGCCTCTGTCACAGGCCATCACGACCTGCTTCGCGAGGACGAGCTCGTCGACTTCGCGGTCCGGCTTCCGCGGCTTGATGATGCTGAACCAGTTGACGACTTCTTCGCGGCTGGGCGGGCCCGGCTTGACGATGACCCGCTCGATGTCGATTTCTTCGCGGCAGTGCGGGGCCGGCTCGACGACGTTGAGCTGGATGTCGTCTTCTTCGCAGGGCTCCGGGATGAAGCCGACTTGCGGCTTGTCTCCGATGTGTCGCTTGCTGACGTCCGCGATGATTTGCGCCCAGGTCCTTCCTGCTTGGCGCCTTGATCCTTCCCGTCGGAGGACTGCTCCACTACTTCCCCGTCGCGAATCTCACCTTGCCAGCCCTCGACATCGTCTTGGTTGATCAGAACTTCGTGGGTGAGATAGCGACGGAAGAACTTGAGCTCCAATCGGGCTCGGCGGCCCTGGGCGCGCCAAAGGTTGCCTGTGCGCTCGAACAATCCCTGCGGGTAGTACTCGAGATTGACAAGCATTCGCGTTAAGTCGGGCGTCAACTCGTGGAAGGTCACGGCACCGTCGACATGGCCCTTCTCACCCTTGGAGCGCCAGACGATGCGTTCATTCGGCACCTGGTCGATGATCTCCGACGTCCACGAACGATGTGACCAGAAGATCTGTGCCTTCCACTCGAGTGTCTCGTCCTCGTTCTGTTCGACGCTTTCGACTTTCTTCATGAAGTTCGGGAATTCCTCGAACTGAGTCCAGACTTCGTACGCGACCGAGCGCGGAACGGGCAGATCAATCTCCTCGACGAAGTTGATGAACTTGAGCTTCTTCTTGTCGTCCTTGTTCTTCGAGCCACCGCTAAAGGTTTCACTGAGCTTGCCCATGATCGAAGAGGCTCCTTTCGCCCCGCTGTCCTTGACGCTCTCGACTCCAGCCTTGAGCGCGGCTGTGGGCGATGAGTCGCCCTCGACGATGTTCTTGACTGTCTTACCTGCTACGCCTGAGACGGAATCGGTTAAGCCGGAGACGGTGTCGGTCACC